>Ga0255338_1000327_pt1 | contig 174675 bp, 156 predicted proteins | sample MeOH1_35cm_T4_19_FD_203715 | JGI IMG/M metagenome (GOLD analysis project Ga0255338, IMG submission 203715) | Sandy soil microbial communities from University of British Columbia, Vancouver, Canada - MeOH1_35cm_T4_195 | ecosystem: Engineered > Artificial ecosystem > Sand microcosm >... | reverse complement strand
AGGCCAGGCAGATCGCCGCGCAGCTGCGCGACTGGGTCGCCAAGGAGATCGGCCCGATCGCCAAGCCCAAGGACATCCGCTTCGGCGACAACCTGCCCAAGACCCGCAGCGGCAAGATCATGCGCCGCCTGCTGCGCTCCATCGCAAAGGGCGAGGCGATCTCCCAGGACACCTCGACGCTTGAAAACCCGGCGATCTTGGAGCAGCTGGCAGAGAAGCTGTGAGCTGAGCCGGGTTTCGGTGGAGGCTGACAATTGGCCGCAGGGCTTGTCATGCCGGAGCCAAAACCCGGCGATTTTGGAGCAGCTGGCAGAGAAGCTGTGACACAGCGCCAATGAAAAAGCCCCGCGTGCAGCGGGGCTTTTTTCGTGGCGTGGCGCGGTGTCGGCTCAAGGCCGCACCGGCGCTTGCACGATCACTTCAGGGTCAGGACCCAGGCGGCCAGCTTCTTGGCTTCGGCTTCGCTCACCTGCGGGTTGGCGGGCATCGGGACGGGGCCCCACACGCCGGAGCCGCCCTTCTGGATCTTGGCCGCGAGCTTGTCGGCCGCGTCCTTCTGGCCGGCGTACTTGGCCGCGACATCCTTGTAGGCAGGCCCGACCAGCTTCTTGTCGATGGCATGGCAGGCCATGCAGTTCTTGGCGGTGGCCAGGGCTTGGTCGGCCATGGCGGGCAGGCAGGCCGCGGCGGCGGCGAGGACGAACAGGACACGCTTCATCGGGATTTCCTCTATGGTTGGGTTACATTGCTGAACGCGATTGTAGTGAGGGTGGTTGACAGGGGCAGGGGATCTCCCCACGCCCACAGGGCGCATCTTCGGAGGACGTGATGTATTTGCTGGGATTGGGCCTGGTTCTGCTGGCCCTGAAGTACGTCGAGATCGGGCCGGTGGGCGCCTGGTCGTGGTGGTGGGTGCTGTCACCGTTCGCGGGCGCCGTGGTCTGGTGGGCCTGGGCCGACTGGTCCGGCTACACCAAGAGAAAGGCGATGGAAAAGGAAGAGGCCCGCAAGCAGGCCCGCATCGACAAGAACCGCCAGTCGCTGGGCATCGGCAAGAAGCGCTGACCGGCTCCCCTCAGGAGCCCATGTCCAGGTGCTTGCGCATGAGCGGCGCGAGCGCCGGACCCTCGATCACCGTGCCGTCCACCCGGAACCGGCTGCCGTGGCAGGGGCCGGCGTTGGACTGTAGCGGGCCGTAGCCGGTCTCGGGCGCGGCGGCGCGCCGGTCAGTCGCCGTCGAGCACGGCGCCGCGGCTGGCGCTGCAGGCATTGGCCGCGAACTTGGCAAGCACCCCGCGCCGGTAGCGGGGCGCGGGCGCCTGCCAGGCGCTGCGCCGGCGGGCCAGCTCGCCCTCGGACACGTTCAGTTCCAGCTTGAGCTGGTGCGCGTCGATGGTGATCGAGTCGCCCTCGTGGATCAGCGCGATGTTGCCGCCGGCGGCCGCTTCCGGTGCGACATGGCCGACCACCATGCCCCAGGTGCCGCCGGAAAAGCGCCCGTCGGTGATCAGGCCGACGCTCTCGCCCAGGCCCGCGCCGATCAGCGCGCCGGTGGGGGCCAGCATCTCGGGCATGCCCGGGCCGCCCTTGGGGCCCAGGTAGCGCAGCACCATCACGTCGCCCGCCTTGATCTTGCCGTCCAGGATCGCCTGCAGCGCCGACTGTTCGTCGTCGAACACGCGGGCCGGGCCGGTGATGACGGGATTCTTCAGGCCCGTGATCTTGGCCACCGAGCCCTCGGGCGAGAGGTTGCCCTTGAGGATGGCCAGGTGACCCTGCCGGTACATCGGGTTGTCGATGGTGCGGATCACGTCCTGGTTGGCCCGTGGCGCATCCGGGATGTCGCGCAGCGTCTCCTCGATGGTCTTGCCGGTGATCGTCATGCAGTCGCCGTGCAGCAGGCCGGCCTTGAGCAGGACCTTCATCACCTGCGGGATGCCGCCGGCGCGGTGCAGGTCGACGGCCAGGTAGCGGCCGCTGGGCTTGAGGTCGCACAGGACCGGCGTGCGCTGGCGCACGCGCTCGAAGTCGTCGATGGTCCACTCGACCTCGGCTGCGTGCGCGATCGCCAGGAAGTGCAGCACCGCGTTGGTCGAGCCGCCGATCGCCATGATCACCGTGACGGCGTTCTCGATCGCCTTGCGGGTGACGATGTCGCGCGGCTTCAGGTCGCGGCGGATCGCCTCGAGCAGCACCTTGGCCGATTCGCGCGCCGAGTTCTCCTTCTCGTCGTGCGGGTTGGCCATGGTCGACGACCAGGGCAGCGACATGCCCATGGCCTCGAACGCCGACGACATGGTATTGGCCGTGTACATGCCGCCGCAGGAGCCCGAGCCGGGGATCGCGTGCATCTCGATCTCGCGCAGCTCGGCGTCGCTCAGGTTGCCGGCGGCGTTCTGGCCCACCGCCTCGAACACGCTGACGATGTTGAGGTCCTGGTCCCTCCAGCGTCCCGGCAGGATGGTGCCGCCGTAGACGTAGATCGCCGGCACGTTGGCGCGCAGGATGCCCATCATGCCGCCGGGCATGTTCTTGTCGCAGCCGCCGACCACCAGCACGCCGTCCATCCACTGCCCCTGGACGCAGGTCTCGATGCAGTCGGAGATCACCTCGCGGCTGACCAGCGAGTACTTCATGCCCTCGGTGCCCATCGCCATGCCATCGGAGATCGTCGGCGTGCCGAACACCTGGGCATTGCCGCCGGCCTCCTCGATGCCGGCGATCGCGGCGTCCGCCAGCTTCTGCAGGCCGCTGTTGCACGGCGTGATGGTGCTGTGCCCGTTGGCGACGCCCACCATCGGCTTGCGGAAGTCCGATTCCTCGTACCCCATGGCGTAGTACATCGAGCGGTTCGGCGCCCGCGACTTGCCCTCGGTGATGTTCCTGCTGCGGCGATTGATCTGGATGGTCTTGATTTCCATGGTGCGGATGTCCTGGCGCGGCGGCCACTGCCTGAGCCGGCAAGTATGCCCCAGGCGCTGCCGCCGGCCGGCGATGGCCCCTGGCCGCGTCCGGGGAGCGGGCGCCGGGGCGGCGCTGCCCTTGTCGCACAATCGGCGCCATGCTCATGTTTCCCCAGATCGACCCGATCGCGTTGCGGCTGGGCCCCATCGCCATCCACTGGTACGGCCTGACCTACCTGGCCGCGTTCGCCCTGTTCATGCTGCTGGCGTACCGGCGGCTGCAGCACGAGCCGTTCGCCTCGGTGCGGGGGCTGGGCGCCTGGGAGCGCAAGGACGTCGAGGACATGTTGTTCCTGGGCGTGCTGGGGGTCGTGATCGGCGGCCGCCTGGGCTATTGCCTGTTCTACAAGCCGGCGTTCTACCTCGCCCATCCGCTGCAGATCCTGTACGTGTGGCAAGGCGGGATGAGCTTCCACGGCGGCATGCTCGGCGTGATCGCCTCGCAATGGTGGTTTGCGCGCTCGCGCGGCAAGCCGTTCTGGCAGCTGATGGACTTCATCGCGCCCTGCGTGCCACCGGGGCTGGCGGCCGGGCGGGTCGGCAACTTCATCAACGGCGAGTTGTGGGGCCGCGCGGCCGACCCCTCGCTGCCCTGGGCGATGGTGTTCCCGCAGAGCGGCTCGATGATCCCGCGCCACCCTTCGCAGGTCTACCAGTTCCTGCTGGAGGGGCTGCTGCTGTTCGTGCTGCTGTGGCTGTATGCCCGGCGGCGCCGGCGCGAAGGGCAGGTGGCGGCCGCGTTCCTGATCGGCTACGGCCTCCTGCGGTTCGTCGCGGAATATTTCCGCGAACCCGACAGCCACCTGGGCCTGTTGTCGCTCGGGCTCAGCATGGGCCAATGGCTGAGCTTGCCGATGGCCCTGGTCGGGGTGGCGCTGTGGCTGTGGTTCGGCAGCCGTCCGGCGCCGGCGTTGCCGCGCTCGCGGTCCGAAGCGCCAGCCCGCGGCGGCCGACCCTAGGGAGTTACCCGACCGGGCCACACGACGGGCCCGGCGGACCGCATAATTTCCTGTAATTACACGAAATTATGCAAAATCCGACCATGCGCCTGGTGCCCAACTCGCTGCACGACGGCGTGGCGCAGCAGTTGCGCGAGCGGATCTTCGCGGGCGACCTGGCGCCCGGCAGCTTCCTGGACGAGCCGGTGCTGGCCGAGCAGCTGGGCATCTCGCGCACGCCGTTGCGCGAGGCGCTGAAGGTGCTCACCGCCGAAGGCCTGCTGCGGCACGAGCCGCGGCGCGGCTGCTTCGTCAACGAGGTGAGCGACCAGGACCTGGACGACATCTTCCCGGTGCTCGCCCTGCTGGAGGGCCGCTGCGCGTTCGAGGCGGCCCAGCGCGCCAGCGACGCCGACCTGGGGGCGCTGGAAGCGCTGCACGACCGGCTCAATCGCCACGCCAGGGCGCACCGCATCAACGACTACTACGCGGCCAACTACGCCATCCACGAAGCCATCATCACGCTGGCGGGCAACCGCTGGCTGACGCAGGTGATCGGCGACCTGCGCAAGATCATGAAGCTGGCGCGGCTGCAGCAGTTGCATGCGCCCGGCCGGCTCGAGCAAAGCCTGGCCGAGCACCTGGCGGTGTTCGCGGCCCTGAAGGCGCGCGACGCGCTGGCCGCAGAGGCGGCCATGCGCCTGCACCTGGAGCGTCAGCGGGAGGCGTTGCGCGCACTGGCGCGCAACCGGCTGGGAAGGCGGGCGCCATGAGGCGGCCGGCGGCGCGACGAGTCGGCGCAGGGGCGAACGCCCCGCGCCATGGTGGACCCGGGAGGAGGCACGAATGAACGCAACCGACTGGCTGGCGCGCAGCATGGCGCTGCTGCGTCCGGCCCTGGAGACGGCCACGGCGGCGGCGCCGCGCGCCGGCGAGCCGGGCGAGAGCGCGCTGGTGCCGGCGCGCACCACGCGCGAGCGGCTGCAGGCGACGCTGCGGCGGCGCCAGGAAGCGCTGTCGCCGCGGGTGCTGCGGCGCACGCTGACCGAGCTGCAGTCGATCGTCGACCCGCAGGTGAGCGAGGTCGAGGCCGGGCGGCGCGCCAAGGCGTTCGCCGCCTGGTACGCGCAGGCGTCGGCGGACCAGCGGCGCGACGGCTGGCTGCTGATGAGCGAGCAGTTCGCGCCGGACGCGCGCAAGCTCAAGGCGGTGCGCGACCAGTACGAGTCGGCGCAGGGCACGCCCGAGGAAGGGCAGGCCGAGATCCGGCTGCGCAAGGCGCTGGTGTCGCCGCGCACCCGGCTGCTGCAGCGTTTCGCGGTGTTTCCGGAGGGCATGCGCTTCCTGGTCGACCTGCGCGCGGAGCTGCTGCCCCACCTGAAGTCCGATCGCCGGCTGGCGCCGCTGGACGCGGAACTGGAGAATCTGTTCTCGACTTGGTTCGACGTCGCGTTCCTGGAGCTGCGCCGCATCAGCTGGGACTCGCCGGCTTCGTTGATCGAGAAGCTGATCAAGTACGAGGCCGTGCACGACATCCGCAGCTGGTCGGACGTCAAGAACCGCCTGGACAGCGATCGCCGCTGCTACGGGTTCTTCCATCCCAGGCTGGACGGCGAGCCGCTGATCTTCGTCGAGGTGGCGCTGGTGGACGCGATGGCCGGCTCCATCACGCCGTTGCTGGACGAGGCCGCCGCGCCGAGCGACCTGGCCCGGGCCACCACCGCCATCTTCTATTCGATCAGCAGCACGCAGGCCGGGCTGCGCGGCGTGAGCTTCGGGGATTCGCTGATCAAGCGGGTGGTGGAAACGCTCAAGGACGAATTTCCGCGGCTCAAGAGCTTCGCGACGCTGTCGCCGATCCCTGGCCTGCGCGCCTGGATCACGCGCAACGCCGGGACCGTGCTGGAGCGACTGGATGCCAAGGCCCGGGCCGAGCTGGCCAAGTCGCTGGGCGCGGAGCCGGTGGCGCAGCAGCTGCTGGCCGCCTGGGACAAGCCGCTGCAGCTCGATCCCAAGTCGCCGGTGCGCCAGCTGCTGCTGCGCGCTGCCGCGCAGTACCTGGGGCGCGAGCTGCAGGACGGCAAGCCGCTCGATCCGGTGGCGCGCTTCCACCTGGGCAACGGCGCGCGCGTCGAACGGCTGAACTGGGCCGGCGATCCGTCGGCCAAGGGGCTGAAGCAGTCGTACGGGCTGATGGTCAACTACCTGTATGACCTCAAGCGCCTGGACAAGCACCGCACGCTGCTGGTCGGCGGCCGGGTCCCGGTGTCGGGCGCCATCGAGGATCTGTATTTATAGTCGCGTTCGTTCATCACAACACAAAGGAGACAAGACATGATCGGTAGCTATTCACGGCGGGACGTCCTGCGCGCGGCGGGTGCCGCCGGCGCGGCATCGCTGCTTCCCCTGGCGCACGCGCAGGCGTGGCCGGCCAAGCCGGTCACGGTGCTGGTGCCGTTCCCGGCCGGTGGCGGCACCGACGCCTTCGCGCGGCCGCTGGCGGCGCAGTTCGCCAAGCAGACCGGCCGGCAACTGGTGATCGACAACCGCGGCGGCGCCGGCGGCACGGTGGGCGCGAGCCTGGCCGCGCGCGCGCCCAACGACGGCTATTCGCTGTTCATGGGCGCCGTCCACCACACGATCGCGCCGTCGATGTATCCGCGCCTGGACTACGACCTGGAGAAGGACTTCGTGCCGCTCACCGTGGTGGCCAGCGTGCCGCAGGTGGTGGTGGTCAATCCCAGGCGGGTCGAGGCGCCGGACCTCAAGGCCTTCCTGGCGATGCTGCGGCGCAGCCCCGGCAAGTACAACTACGGCTCGGCCGGCAGCGGCACCTCGCACCACCTGGCCGGCGAGCTGTTCAAGCAGCAGACCAAGACCTTCATCACGCACATCCCGTACCGCGGTGCCGGCCCGGCGCTGCAGGACCTGATCGCCGGCAACGTCGACATGATGTTCGACGGGCTGGGTTCCTCGGCGGCCCACATCAAGGCCGGCCGGACTCGGGCGCTGATGGTGTCGGGGCCCAGGCGAAACCCGGCCCTGCCGGACGTGCCCTGCGCCGCCGAGGTGGGCCTGCCCGACTACACGGTGACCACCTGGTATGGCCTGTGGGCGCCCAAGGGCACGCCGGCCGAGGTCCAGGCGCGCGCCATCGAGGAGATCCGAAAGGCTGTGCAGGCCGACGAGCTGAAGGCGGTCTGGGCCAACCAGGGCGCGGAGTTCCCCAACCTCACCCAGCAGCAGTTCGCCGCGCTGGTCGGCAGCGAGATCAAGCGTTGGGCTACCGTGGTCAAGGCGTCGGGGGCGCGCATCGACTGAACACGGCGCCCGGGCAACCACAGGGCGGGCCAGCGGCGCGGACGCCGATCGTGCAGGACGGCGCCGCGCCCTTATCGAAGAAGCGTGAAGATGAAGCAAGAGAACCTGTTTGCCGCGCTGCGCGCGGCCTTTCCCCGCAACCTGGACGCGGCGGCGGTCGAGACCGACTCCGGCCTGGTGTACTCGTGGCGCGACCTGGACCGGGCCACCGCGATGGTCGCCAACCTGCTGCAGTCGCTGCAGCTGCCGCCCGCGTCGCGCATCGCGGTGCAGGTGGAGAAGTCGGTCGAGGCGATGATCCTGTACCTAGCCACGCTGCGCGCTGGCCACGTCTTCCTGCCGCTGAACACCGCCTACCAGAGCGCCGAGATCGAATATTTCATCGGCAACGCCGAGCCGGCGGTCGTGGTCTGCAGCAGCCGCAATTTCGGTTGGGTCAGCCGGCTCGCGTTCACGGCCGGCACGCGCCACGTGTTCACCCTGGACGACGACCGCACCGGCTCGCTGCTGGAGCGCGCCGCGCACTGCAGCGACCGGCACGAGGTCGCCCGCATGGGCGCGGACGACCTGGCCTGCATCGTCTACACCAGCGGCACCACCGGCCGCAGCAAGGGTGCGATGCTGACGCACGGCAACATGCTGTCGAACGCGCAGGTCCTCAAGGAATACTGGGGCTGGCGCGCGGGCGACGTGCTGATCCACGCGCTGCCGATCTTCCACGTGCACGGGCTGTTCGTCGCGATCCACGGCGCGCTCCTCAACGGCAGCAGGATGGTCTGGCTCGGCAAGTTCGACCCGAAGACCGCGATCCGCCACATGCCGCAGGCCACGGTGTTCATGGGCGTGCCGACGCTGTACGTGCGCATGCTGGCCGAGCCGTCGCTCACCCGCGAGCAGGCGCGCCACATGCGCCTGTTCATCTCGGGCTCGGCGCCGCTGCTGATCGAGACCTTCAACGACTGGCGCGAGCGCACCGGCCACACCATCCTGGAGCGCTACGGCATGAGCGAGACCATCATGCTGACCTCCAACCCGTACGACCCGAAGGAGGGCGAGCGCCGCGGCGGCACCGTCGGCTTCCCGCTGCCCGGCGTGGGCGTGCGCGTGCGTGACGACCGCGACCAGGAGGTGCCGGCCGGCGAGATCGGCGGCATCCAGGTGCGCGGGCCCAATGTCTTCAAGGGCTACTGGCGCATGCCCGAGAAGACCCGTGACGAGTTCACCGCGGACGGCTGGTTCCGCACCGGCGACGTCGGCCGGATCGACCGCGACGGCTACGTCACCATCGTCGGGCGCAGCAAGGACCTGATCATCAGCGGCGGCTACAACGTGTACCCGGCCGAGGTCGAGGGCTACATCAACGAGCTGCCCGGCGTCGCCGAGAGCGCGCTGGTGGGCGTGCCCCATCCGGACTTCGGCGAGGTCGGCGTGGCGGTGGTGATCGCCCGGCCGGGCGCCCGGCTCGACGCCGAGGAGATCGTGGCCAGACTCAAGTCGCAGCTGGCCAACTTCAAGATCCCCAAGCGCTGCTTCGTCGTCGACGAGCTGCCGCGCAACACGATGGGCAAGGTGCAGAAGAACCTGCTGCGCGAGCAGCACAAGCAGCTGTTCGCCTGACTTTCGTTCCGGCACCGAGCGGACCCGGGCCGGCGGCAGCGCGCCCTGGTCCGGACTCCTACGTCCGCTTGCCTCCGTCTTGCGCGCGGGCGATCGCCTCGGCGACGTCGACGACGGACACCGGCTTGACCAGGTGTTCCGCGAAACCGGCCCGGGCGGTGCCCGCAAGATCGCGCCTGGTGCCAAGGGCGGACACGGCGACCAGCACGGCGCTGCGGCCGAGCGACCGTGCCAGCCCGGCGAGCTCCTGTCCCCCCGCGCCGTCGCCGAGATTCAGGTCGGTCACGACGGCGTGGTAATCCCGGTCCTGCAGGTGGCGGGCCGCATCCGCATAGGAGAGGCACACGTCGACCTGGGCCCCCATCTCGCGCAGGCCGGCGCCCATGGCGTGCGCCACCTCCGGCTCATCTTCCACGTACAGCACACGCAAGCCGCCGACCGACGGCGCGGGCCGCGTGCCCGGCATCGGCGCGTGCGACTCCTCCTTGCTGCCCGCGATCGGAAGCTCGAGCGAGAAGGTCGATCCCTGGCCGGCGCCGGCACTCTCGGCCCAGACCCGGCCGCCGAATGCGTCCATGAGGCTGCCGACGATGGCCAGTCCGAGCCCGAGGCCCTTGCCGCTGCGCGGCTGGTTTTCCGCCTGGGCGAACGGCGCGAAGATGAGCCGCAGTTCCTCGCCGCTCAGTCCCGGCCCGGCATCGCGCACCCGCAGGCGCCAGTGCTCGCCGTCTCGTTCGCTCGTGAGCAGCACCGTGCCGCCCGGCGGGCTGAACCGCACGGCGTTGTCGATGAGGTTCGCATAGACCTGCTCCAGGCGGGTCGGATCGGCCCGGACGGTCACCTCGCCGGCGGCCAGGCCTTCGCCGGCCAACCTGACGCCGCGCTCGCTCGCGACCGGATTCCAGTGATCGAGCATGCGCATCAGCGGCAGCACCGGATCGACCGTTTCCAGCGCGATGTGCATCTTCCCGCTGAGGATGCGCGAGAGGTCGAGCAGGTCGTTGATCATGCGTGCCTGCGACGCGACGGCCTGCCCGATGCGGTCGACGAACCGCCGGGCCTGCGGTGGCAGCTCGCCCATGCGCCTGAGGACCTCCGCCGCCGAGACCGCGATCTGCAAGGGCGAGCGCAGTTCATGCGACACCTTGGCCAGGAACTCGTCGCGTGCGTGGTTCGCCTGCTGCGCTTCCTCGAGCGCCTGCAGCAGCTGCCGCTCGACGCGGCGCTGATAGGTGATGTCCTGCAGGATGACGCCGACCATCGGCTGCGCGTCTTCGCCCCGGATCGGAAAAACGCTGCCGAGGATGGACTTGTCCAGCCCGCCCGGGCCGACGCCAGCCGCTTCGACGTTCTGCCGCACCGCGCCAGTGCTCACCACGTCCCGGACGGCTTCGATCACGGGCGGAGGCATCCCAGCGACTTCGCCGATCCCGCGGCCCACATGCTCGGGCAGCGGCTGGCCGGTGATCTGCGGCAGCGCCGGGTTGACGCGCAGGAAGCGCTGCTGCCGGCCATCGAGCAGGCCGAGTCCGAGCGGCGCCAGTTCGAAGAAGCGGTCGAGCACGGCGGCGGTCTGCTGCTCCTGCCGCGTGGATCGTCCCAGGAGCACCTCGAGCTCCGCCTTGGCCTGCTGCAACTCCTGCTCGACCCGGCGCCTGGTCCGGATCTCGTCCTGCAAGGTCGCGTTGGCGTCGCGCAGCGCCTGGGCGGACGGCAGTGCGAGCAGCTGCGGCGTGAGCATGTACAGCAGCCAGGCCGTGCCCAGGGACACGACGGCGGTGAATGCCTTGGCCACTCCGGAGTACCAGTACACCGGATACCACAGGGTCCACATTTCCATCGCGTGCGTGATGCCGCAGGCCACGATGAAGGCGCCGAACACCCAGGCGACCCAGCCGAAGGGGACGTCGTCGCGCTTGCGCACGAAATTCAGCATCGACCAGGGAATGAGCAGGTAGGCGAAGGCGATCAGGCCGTCGCTCAGGAGATGCAGCAGCAACAGCGGCTGCGACGCGCTGATGCAGAACGCATGAGGCAGGAGCCGGTCGCCCAGGCGGTCCTGGCTCCACAGCCCGGTTCCCAGGAGGACGGCCGCCGTGGCGACCGTGAACACCGTCAGCTGAGTTCTCGATGGCGGATCGGCAGGCAGCAGTTTCGGGGTCATGATCGCGACGCATTCACGGCTGGGACGGACATTGTCCGGCAATCAAGCTCGTCGTGAGCATCGGTGAACGTGTCCTCGCGGCTGAGCCAGCCCGCGTCGCAGTCGGCGCCCCGTCCCGCTTGAGAGCCTGTCCTACACCCGGCGGGCGCCGCTCGTTCTACGCTCTCGCATCCCCGCCGCCTGCCGCGCCGCGGCCAGCGGCAGGGCGGGAGTTGTACATGAAGATCGCCCAGGTCGCGCCGCTGTACGAGAGCGTGCCGCCGACGGCCTACGGTGGCACCGAGCGCGTCGTTTCCTACCTGACGGAGGCGCTGGTCGAGATGGGCCATGACGTCACGCTGTTCGCCAGCGGGGACTCGGTCACGTCGGCCAACCTGGTTCCGGTCGTGCAGCGCAGCCTGCGGCTGGATCCGGGCCGGCCCGACGGACTGGTGTGGCACACCATCATGCTCGACATGGTGCTCAAGGCCGCCCCCTCGTTCGATGTCATCCATTTCCACACCGATGTGCTGCACCTGCCGCTGGTGGGCCGCTGCCCCACGCCCTGCCTGTCGACGGCGCACGGCCGGCTCGACCTGCCGGACCTGCAGCCGCTGTTCCGGCGGTTCCCGCAGCAGCCCATGGTGTCGATCTCGGCCAGCCAGCGCGGCCCGCTGCCGTGGCTGAACTGGCGCGCCACGATCCACCACGGGCTGCCGCTCGGGCTCTACACCTTCCATCCGCAGCCGCAGGACTATTTCGTCTTCGTGGGCCGCATCTCGCCGGAGAAGCGCCTGGACCGGGCGATCGAGATCGCCCGCGCCTGCGGCACGCCCTTGCGGGTGGCGGCCAAGGTGGACCCGGCGGACCGCGAGTACTTCGCGTCGACCATCGAGGCGCTGCTGGACGATCCGCTGGTGAGCTACCTGGGCGAGGTCGGCGACGCCGGCAAGGATGACCTGATCGGCAATGCCCGCGCGCTGCTGATGCCGATCGACTGGCCCGAGCCGTTCGGCCTGGTCATGATCGAGGCGTTCGCGTGCGGCACCCCGGTGATCGCCTACGGCCACGGCGCGGTCCCCGAAGTCCTGGAGGACGGCGTGACCGGCTTCGTGGTGCAGGACCAGCAGCAGGCGATCGAGGCGGCGCGCAACATCCACCGGATCGATCGCCAGCGCTGCCGGCAGACCTTCGAGCGGCGCTTTTCCGCCCGCGTGATGGCGCGGTCCTACCTCGACGTCTATCGCGAACTCATGGCGGCTGCCGTCGCGGCCTAGGAGATCCCAGCGCATGGCCAACAGGATCCAGATCGGAGAGAAGTGGTACGTGGCGGCGACGTCCGAGCTCGCGCAGGAGCAGCCGCAGGTCCTCAAGCACGACCACACGTTCGCGATGTTCGACCGCTTCGGCGACGCGCAGGTGCTCGGCCCCGGCAAGGAGGGGCTGTACCACAACGACACCCGCTACCTGTCGCACCAGGAGTTCCTGATCAACGGCGTGCGCCCGCTCCACCTGGGCTCGTCCGTGGAGGAGGCGAACAGCCTGCTGGCGGTCGACATGATGAACCCGGACCTGCCCGGCGAGGACGGTCTGCCGCCGCTGCCCAAGGGCGAACTGCACCTGTTCCGCGCCAAGCTGCTGTGGCAGGACGCGTGCCACGAGCATGTTCGCGTGACGCATCACGGCAACGAACCGGCGCGGGTGCGGCTGGAGTTCACGTTCGAGGCCGATTTCGTCGACCTGTTCGAGGTGCGCGGCATGCAGCGCGAACGGCGCGGCGAGGCGCTGCCGCCCGAGACCACCCGCACCGGCGTGGTGCTGTCATACCGCGGCCTGGACCACCGGCTGCGGCGCACCCGCATCGAGTTCGATCCGGCGCCCGACGCCCTGGACGAACGCCGGGCCCGGTTCGACGTGCGGATCGACCCCGGCGCCGAGCAGCACATCTACTGCACCGTGCACTGCGACTGCGACGACCAGGCGCGGCAGGCGCCGGCGGCGTATTCGATCGCGCTCGGGCAGAACGCCGCCGAGCGCGAGGCCTGGCTGCAGGACCATTGCCACATGCGCACGTCCAATCCCCTGGTGAACCTGTGGCTGCGGCGGTCGGTGGCCGACCTGGCGATGCTGGCCACCCGGCTGCCGACCGGCTCGTATCCGTTCGCCGGCGTGCCCTGGTACTCCACCACGTTCGGCCGCGACGGCATCATCACCGCGCTGGAAAGCCTGTGGGCCGACACCAGCATGGCACGCGGCGTGCTGCAGTTCCTGGCGCAGACCCAGGCCACCGAGGTCGACCCGCAAAACGACGCCGAGCCCGGCAAGATCCTGCACGAGGCGCGGCAGGGCGAGATGGCGGCCACGCGCGAGATCCCGTTCGGCCGCTACTACGGATCGGTCGACGCGACGCCGCTGTTCGTGGTGCTGGCCGCCGCATACTGGCGCCGCACCGGCGACACCGAGCTGGCGCGGCAGCTCTGGCCCAACATCGTGCGGGCGCTGGAGTGGATCGACCGCTACGGCGACATCGACGGCGACGGCTTCGTCGAGTACGCCCGCCGCAGCCGCGAAGGCCTGGTCCAGCAGGGCTGGAAGGACTCGCACGACTCGGTCTTCCATGCCGACGGACGGCTGGCGGAGGCGCCGATCGCGCTGTGCGAGGTGCAGGGGTATGTGTACGACGCCAAGCTCGGCGCCGCCGAGCTGGCGCGCGAGCTGGGCGAGGCGGCGCTGGCCGAGCGGCTCGGGCGCGAGGCCGGCCAGCTGCGCGAGCGCTTCCACGCCGCCTTCTGGTGCGAGCCGATCGGCAGCTACGCGCTCGCGCTGGACGGCGCCAAGCGGCAGTGTCAGGTGGCGTCGTCCAACGCCGGCCACACCTTGTGGAGCGGCCTTGCGCACGACCAGCATGCGCAGCGCATCGTCGACGGCCTGATGGCGCCGCAGTTCTTCAGTGGCTGGGGCATCCGCACCATCGCCACCAGCGCGCCGCGCTACAACCCGATGTCCTACCACAACGGGTCGATCTGGCCGCACGACAACGCGCTGATCGCGGCCGGGATGGCGCGCTACGGGCGTACCGAGAGCGCCATGCAGCTGCTGGCCAGCACCTTCGACGCCAGCCTGTTCTTCGACGCGCATCGCCTGCCCGAGCTGTTCTGCGGGTTCCCGCGGCGCGCCGGCGGCGGACCCACCCTGTACCCGGTGGCCTGCGCCCCGCAGGCCTGGGCGGCGGCGGCCGTGTTCGGCATGCTGCAGGCCTGCCTGGGCCTGGAGATCCTGGGGGAGGGGCCGCAGATCGTGCTGCGCGCGCCGCGGCTGCCGCATTTCATCGACTGGCTGCGCATCAACCAGCTCGGCGCGCCCGGGCCCAGCGTCGACGTGCTGCTGCAGCGCCACGAGCGCAGCGTCGGCGTCGACGTGATCCGCAAGGACCCGGCGGTGCGGGTCATGGTTGTAGCCTAGGCGACATTGCCGCACCGCAAAGGTTGACGGAAGTCATCCGGGGCGCGAGTCGCGGGCCCTAAGCTGGTCCGATGGATTTTGAGCCCTCATCGACGGCGCGCGCCTGGCTGCAGCAGCTGGAGGCGTTCATGGAGCGCTTCGTGCTGCCCTACAACGCGGCCTGGCACCGCTGCGCCGCCGACGGCGTGGCGCCCGCCTTCCTGCAGGACCTGAAGGACCTGGCCCGCGCCGAAGGGCTGTGGAACCTGTGCCTGCCCGCGCTGCGCGACGACGAGCCGGGTACCCGTCTGTCGAACCTGGACTACGCGCCGCTGGCGCAGGCGATGGGGCGGCTGCCCTGGTCGGCCGAGGTCTTCAACTGCAGCGCGCCCGACAGCGGCAACATGGAGCTGCTGCAGCGCAACGCCACGCCGGCCCAGCGCCTGCAGTGGCTCGCGCCGCTGCTGGAAGGGCGGATCCGGTCGGCCTTCGCCATGTCCGAGCCCGACGTCGCCTCGTCGGACCCGACCAACCTGCAGACCTCGGTGCGGCGCGAGGGCGACAAGCTGGTGCTCAACGGCCGCAAGTGGTTCATCACCGGCGTCGCGCATCCACAGTGCCGCCTGCTGATCGTGATGGGCCGCAACGAGGGCGAGGACGCCAGCGCCGGCCACGACGGCCACAGCATGGTGCTGGTGCCGCTGGACACCCATGGGGTCGAGGTGGTGCGCAACATCCCCATCATGCAGCACCGCTCGCCCGAGGGCCATTGCGAGCTGCTGCTGCGCAACGTGCGGGTGCCCGCCGGCAACCTGCTGGGCGAGTGGGGCCATGGCTTCGCCATGGCGCAGGCGCGGCTCGGGCCGGGCCGGGTGCACCACTGCATGCGCACCATCGGCCAGTGCGAGCTGGCGCTGGAGCTGGCCTGCGACCGCGCGCTGGAGCGCCACGCCTTCGGCAAGTACCTGGCGGACCAGTCGAACGTGCAGGACTGGATCGCGCAGTCGCGGCTGGAGATCGACCAGGCCCGGCTGCTGGTGCTGCACGCGGCCTGGAACCTGGACCGGCACGAGGGGCCGCCCTCGCGCGCGCTGCGCTCGGAGGTCGCGGCCATCAAGGTGGTGGCCGCGCAGCTGCAGACGCGCGTGGTCGACCGGGCGATGCAGATCTTCGGCGCGATGGGCATGTCGCCCGACACGCCGCTGGCGTGGCTGTGGACCTGGGGCCGGGCCATGCGCTTCCTGGACGGACCCGACGAGGTCCACCTTCGTACCGTCGCACGCCAGGAACTGGCACGGGCGCGCGAGCGGCAGGGCGCTTCGGCCGCCTACTTCACGACGCCCGAGCAGCTCGCGGCGCCGCCGCGCATCCGCTGAAGCACCGGCTTATTTGACGCCGCGGCGCCGCATCATCTCCGCGCCCATCGCCGCCTGCGCCGGCTGGTCCAGCAGCGCGGCGGCGGCCGGATAGGCAATCGCTTCCTCGGCCTCGATGTGGCCGTCGTACAGGCCGGCGAAGGCATCCAGCGCCGCCGCGTCGGCCGACTCGAGCGCCGCCAGCCGGCCGTCCTCGATCGCGGCCAGCACCTGACGCGCGGCCTGCCAGGCCGCTTCCATCTGCACGTGGTCGTGCTGCAGCCGGCGCACCAGGGCCGCGGTGTCGGCGTCGCCGCGCGCGAGCAGGGGCGGGAACACGTGCAGCTCCTCGTCCCGGTGGTGGTGCGGCGCCGCCTGGTCGAAGTAGCGCATCACGTCGCGCGCGGCGTCGCGGGCGCTGCGGTCGGCACCCTGCTCTGCCAGGTGTTCGCGCAGCCGCTCCAGCAGGTCCAGCATGCGGTGCACGCGCTCGTGGCAGGCCTCGAGCATCTCGAAGGGCTGCTCGAAGCCTGGCGCCGGTCCCGGCAGGAGGGACGACATGCGGATGGGTTGGGTCATGGTTCTGGCGCGAGCGAAGAGACGAACTGGCCCGGTTGCGGGCGCTGGCGGCCCGCCTTGCGCTTCGCGGCGGTGCCGATGCTCACGAAGCATACCGCCTGCTCGTCGTCGGCGACGCCGAACAGCCGCCGCAGCCCCGGCGACGGCAGGGCCTTGCCGCTCGTGAGCGCCGAGCCGAAGCCCAGCGCCGTGGCCATCAGCAGCATGTTCTGGAGCGCGCAGCCGGCCGACAGCAGCCGCTCGGTGGCCGGCACCTCGTCGGCGGGCGATCCAGTGCGCACCACTGCCAGCATCAGCAGCGGCGCGCGGAAGGCCTTCTCGCGGGCCCGGTCGACCTGCTCGCCGGTGGCGTGCGGGTCGCGCTCCAGCAGCGCAGCCGCGAAGACCTGCGCCAGGCGTTCGCGTGCCGCGGCCGGGATCGTGACGAAGCGCCAGGGCAGCAGTTCGCCGTGGTCGGGGGCGGCGGCGGCGGCCTGCAGGATCATTGCCAGCTGCTGCTGGTCGGGACCGGGATCTTCCAGCCGGCGGGGCAGGATGGTCTGCCGGTGCTGGATCAGGGCCCAGGCCCACTGCGCGGCGGCCGCGGGTTCAGCGCTGGCGGGGGGCGGCGGCAAGGCGTCCATAGCCTGAACCATAGCGGACTCCCCAGGCCAGCACCACTGCCGCGAACAGCGCGGCCGCGCCGGCCAGCAGGGTCGGCCCGGGCAGGCCGGGCAGGGTGGCGGCGATGCGCAGCACGGTGGCCGCCTGCAGCAGCCAGAACAGCGCCCAGACCAGGTTGCCGGCGACCACCGGCTCGCCGGCGTGGCCGGCCGAGACGCGGGTGACCATCGCGACCATCAGCGAGGCCAGGCTGCCCATGGACAGGGCGTGCAGCGGGGCCAGCGCCAGCACGGCATCGCCGCCCAGCCAGGCGCGCAGGCCCGCGCCGGCCTGCAGCAGCAGCGCGATCGCGAACCACAGCAGGCCCAGGAACAGCATCGCCAGCAGCCTGATCCTGACGTTCTGCAGCCGGTGCCAGGCGGCCGCGCTCCACAGCAGCGCACCGCCGGCAGCGAGTTCGACCAGCGCGCGTCCCAGCAGCCAGGCGGGCACGCCGGCCAGCAGTTCCTGCAGCCACACCGCCACCGCTTCGAAGGCGGCGATGCCGGCCAGCAAGGCCAGCTGGCGCCAGCCGCCGCCGGCATCCAGCACACTGCCCGGCGGCGCACCGAAGAACGGGATCATGCGGTGCGCCGCCGCGACGAACACCAGCGCGATGCCGCCCCACAAGCCGCTGGCCAGCAGTCCGTGCGCCGTGCGCTCGGCGCCGATGAGCAGCGCGGCGGCGAAGCCGCCCAGGCAGGCGCCGCCCAGCGCCAGCGCCACGCCGATCAGCTTCGGGTGGACCCGGTCGGGCGCCGTGCTGGCGCGCACCAGCCGCCAGAACAGCAGGGTCACGCGCAGCCAGCCGCTGGCCGCCAGCAGCAGGCCGGCCAGCGCGATGCCGGCGTGCACCTGGCTGCCGGCCAGCCAGACCAGCCAGCCCGCGGCCTGCGCCGCCAGTGCCGGCAGCAGCGTCGCGGCGCTGGGCCCGCGCACGCCCAGCCAGCGCGGCCCGGCCGTGAACAGGAAGCCGGCGAAGAACAGCGGGAAGAAGCCGAAGGTCATCGCCGCGCCGTGCACCAGCGAGGGCGACACGGCCGGCGCCGTGGCGGCCAGCACGCCCAGTCGCTGCAGCTGCACCAGCGCCCACCAGGCGGCCGCTGCGCCCAGCACGAGCAGCGCCAGGAAGAAGCCCAGCCGGTGCGGCGCGTCCAGCAGGTGGCGCCAGCGCCACGGCCGCGCCGGCGGCTGGGTGCGCGGGTTCAAGCGCAGGTCACGCCGGCGGCGTCAGCCGCAGGCGCCCACGTGTCCGCAATGCGTGCAGTAGTCGCAGCCGTCCTTGCGGATGGTCGCGTAGGCGCCGCATTCGGGGCACTTGCGCCCGGTCATCGGCGCGACGGCGCTGGTCGCCACCTCGGCCGGGGTCTCGGCGGCCAGCGCCTCCTCGGCCTTGGCGTCGCCGCGGCGGCCGGCGATGATGTTCTGCAGCGCGTACGCCAGCGCCGCCACTTCCGAGTCGTGCCACATCGGCACCTGGGTGCCGTCGGACTTGGTGTACGTGCCCAGGCGCACCGGGCCGCGATCCCAGGCCACCTTTCGCATGTCCGCCAGGGCGCGGTCGAGGAAGCCGCCGCGCGCGGCCAGCGACAGCAGCCGCATGCTGGAGGTCACCCACTGCTGCGATTCGCCGGTCTGGCCGACCGGCATGAAGAACTCGATGGCGCGCTCGCGCCCGTCCGGCAGCGGCATGAACGAGACCACCAGGTACAGGTGCTGTCGGCCCTGCTGCGTCCAGTACTCGATCTTCTCGGCCACCGCCGGCAGACCGCCTTTCGGACGGCTGGCGATCACCTCGTACATCGGGTCGGACGGCGCCGCGACGGCGGCCGCGGCCTGCTGCGGCGCATCGGTCTGCAGCACCGCGCCGACGATGGTGTTGGGCCGGTAGGTCGCCAGGCCCTTCAGGCCGGCGTGCCAGGCTTCCCGGTACAGGTTCTTGAAGTCATCGTAGGGGTAGTCGACCGGGACGTTGACGGTCTTGGAGATCGCCGTGTCGACGAACGGCTGCACCGTCTCCATCATGGCGATGTGCGCGGCGGCCGGCATGCCCAGCGCCGACACGAAGTAGGGCGGCAGCTTGGCGGTGTCGCCGCCCAGCGCGCGGAACATGCGCCAGGCGTGGTCCTCGACGTCGTACTCGCTGGTGCTGCCGTCCCCTTCGCGCTTGCGGCGCCGGTAGGTCCAGGAGAACGCCGGCTCGATGCCGTTGGAGGCGTTGTCGGCGAAGGCCAGGCTGACGGTGCCGGTCGGCGCGATCGACAGCAGGTGGCTGTTGCGGATGCCGTGCTGGCGGATCTGCGCCTTCAGCGGCTCGTCCAGGCGGCTGGCGAAGGTGCCTTCGCCGAAGTAGCCGTCCGCGTTGAACATGGGGAACGGGCCTTTTTCCCTGGCCAGCTCGACCGAGGCGGCATAGGCCGCGTCGCGCATGCGGCGCGCGATGGCGGCGGCCATCTCGCGGCCGTCGGCCTCGTCGTAGCGCAGCCGCAGCATTGCCAGCGTGTCGCCCATGCCGGTGAAGCCGACGCCGATGCGGCGCTTGGACATCGCCTCCTTGCGCTGCGCATCGAGCGGCCAGAACGTGAGGTCCAGCACGTTGTCCAGCGCGCGCACCTGCAGTGCCACCGCCGACTCGAAGCCTTCGAAGTCGAACTCGGGCGTGCCGGCGAAGCCGAACGGATGGCGCACGAAGCGCGTCAGGATCACCGGGCCCAGGTCGCAGCAGCCGTAGGGCGGCAGCGGCTGCTCGCCGCAGGGGTTGGTGGCCGAGATCTGCTCGCAGTAGCGCAGGTTGTTGTCGCGGTTGATGGTGTCCGGGAACAGGATGCCCGGCTCGGCGAAGTCGTAGGCCGACTTCATCACGGTGTCCCACAGCTGCGACGCCGGCAGCGTGCGGTACACCCACATGCCGTCCTCGCGCTGGTGGGCGCCCTGCGCCATGAGCGAGGCGCCCGGCCGGGCGACGTGCACCAGCGGCCAGTCGTCGCCGGCCTCCAGCGCCTGCATGAACGACTGCGTGACGGCGACCGACACGTTGAAATTGGACCAGCGGCCCGGCGCGCGCTTGGCCGTGATGAACTCCACCACGTCCGGATGGTCGATGCGCAGCACGCCCATCTGGGCGCCGCGGCGGGCGCCGGCGCTTTCCACCGTGGCGCACGAATGGTCGAACACGTCGATGTAGCTGCAGGGCCCGGACGCGACCGAGGCCGTCGCCTTCACCTCGGCGCCGCGCGGGCGGATGCGCGAGAAGTCGTAGCCGACGCCGCCGCCGCGCCGCATGGTCTCGGCGGCCTCGCGCAGCGCCTCGTAGATGCCCGGATAGCCGCCGCCGTCCACGCCCTGGATGCAGTCGCCCACCGGCTGCACGAAGCAGTTGATCAGGGTGGCGTTCAGGGTGGTGCCGGCGGCGCTCATGATGCGGCCGGCGCCGATCGCGCCGTTGCGCAGGTTGGCGTGGAACTTCGCCTGCCAGCCGGCGCGCTGGTCCTCCTTCTCGACCGACGCCAGCGCGGCGGCCACTCGGGCGAACAGTTCCTCGACGTCCGTCTCGTCTTCCTTCAGGTACTTTTCCTGCAGCACATCACGGGTGATCGGCTGCACCGCGAGCGGCGCCAGAACTTCGTCACGCTTCATGCTTCTTCAATCCTCTTGTTCTGCTGCGACCAGGGCTTCGGCCGGCTCCAGCACCGGCCAGCCTTCGGCTGCATTTTCCTCCACGCCCGGGGGCAGGATCCCGCCGAGCAGCCATTGCATCAGTTCCTGCACGGAACGGATCTGCGACCCGAAGGGTACACGGCCGGCGCCGCGGAAGAACAATCCCTGGTTGACCTGTCCGGCCATCGCGTGGCCGAGGTACTTGTCGATGCAGAACTGGCCCCAGGCGGCGTTGCCGTCGCGCAACCCGCAATGCGCCAGGCAGTCGAACCACATGTTGCAGTTCGGCTGCACGCGCGCCTTGTCCTTGAGCTTGGCTTCCTGGCGCAGGTACTTGTCCAGCCAGGGGGTGCGCACCGCGCGCGCCGGCAGGCCGGCCACGCTGATGAACTCCACGATGTCCTCGGGCCGTGCGCCGGCCAGGATGCGCTTGAACTCGGGATGGGCGTCGCATTCGCGCGTCACGGCGAAGGCGGTGCCCAGCTGCACGGCCGACGCGCCCAGCCCCTGCAGCCGCTGGATGTCCTGCAGGCACGAGATGCCGCCGGCCGGGATCAGCGGGATCCTGCCCTCCAGGCCGGCCGAGCGCAGGAACGCCAGCACATCGGGCAGCACCACGTCGAAGTCGAAGCGGCGGTCCTGCAGATCGGCGATCTTGGCGGCGCCCAGGTGGCCGCCGGCCAGCCGCGGGTGCTCGATCACGATGGCATCGGGCAGGCGGCCCCTCTTTTCCCACTTGCGCACCAGCAGCTGCACCCCGCGCGCGTCCGACAGGATCGGGATCAGCGCCGTCTTGGGGTAGTCGCGCGCCAGTTCGGGCAGGTCCAGCGGCAGGCCGGCACCGACCACCACGGCGTCGATGCCGCAGGCCAGCGAATGGCGCACGTAGTGTTCGTACTCCATCACCGCCTTCATCACGTTCATGGCGATCATGCCGCGGCCGCCGGCGAGCTTGCGCGCGCGCGCGATCTCGCGCTCCAGCGCCTCGATGTTGGCGGCGTCCACGCGCGCCTTGGCGTCGGGCTGGCGGGCGATGTTGGCGGTGCGCTCCATCAGGTCGGGATGGTGGCGCCGCAGGTCGACCGAGGAGATGGTGCCCACGCCGCCGAGGCCGGCCACCGTGCCGGCCAGCCCGCCGGCCGAAATGCCCACCCCCATGCCGCCCTGCACCAGGGGCAGCAGCGTCCTTCCACCCATCTGCCATGGCCGCAGGCCGGAATTCGCCGCGATCGCCTGCAATTCAGCGGCTGCCACCGCCCCGATGCAGGGATTCGCGCCCTGGGCATCGGTCAAAGATTTATCCACTCGTGCTCCAGATCAATAGCCATGGCCAGTTCCACCCGGTGGAGGCTATCGAAGCGGCCACGCGGTTTTCTTGCGATGCGTCAAAGACAAGGATTTCTTCCTGCCGTTACACAGACAGGTTTGCCCGACGCCGATGATAGGCGCATTGGCGGGAGGGATATCGCGGGCCCCCGGCCCCGCCATCATCGGCGACCCCGGGGGGAAGCAGCAAGGCGGCTACTGCACCAGGGGCGAATCGGCGGCTGCGAGCGTGACGCCCCGCACGGTGGCGCGTCCGGCGAGCAACTGCATGTACTGGTGCAGCGCCCGGGCGCGCGTGCCCTGGCCCAGCTGGGCGGCGATGCGCTCGTGCACCTCCTCGAAGGCAGCCTGCCTCCCGTGGCGCCGGCCCAGCACCTCGACGACGTGGAAGCCGTAGCGACTGTGCACCAAACGAGGGCGCAGCCCGATGCCGCGCAGGGGATTCTTCTGATGGAAGAACTCGTTGGCCAGTTCGTCGGCGCACTCGTGCGGCCCGAACCAGCCGAGGTCGCCGCCGCGCGCGCCGCTGGGGCAGTTGGACAGCTCGCGCGCCAGCTCGGCAAAACGGCCGGCGGGCGCGTCCTTGCGGCTGAGTTCGAGCAGCGCCTGCTCGGCGCGGACCGCCAGCCGGTGCACGTCGACCGCGGCGGTCGCGGCGAACAGGATGTGCCGCGCATGCACCTGCGCCCCGTGTACGAAATGGGACCGGCGCGCCTCGTAGTGGCGCCGGCATTCCTCGGTGGTGGCGGCAGGCACCGCTACGCAGCGCTCCAGCATGGCCTCGATCACGGCCTGGTCGCCCACCGACAGCAGCGGCGCATCGGCGTCCCCGTGCGGCGGCAGCAGGCCCTGGCACACGGCTTCCTGCCGCAGCAGCTCGCCCCAGGCCCGCTCGCGCAGCGCGTCGGCCGACAGCTGCTCGCCGTCCGCCAGCAGGGCGATTCCGTTGATGGTGGCGTGCGGCGCGCCGTGGCCGCCGCAGCCGCACTCGCCGCCGCCGCATCCCGCGTGGGCGGCGTTCATGCGGCCTTCCCGGGTTCGAGCGCCAGCTCCGGCAGCGCGGGCGCCTGGGCGGCGCGGGCCGGCGCGGCGGCCGCGGCCCCGACGGGCCCCAGCCGGCGCCGGGTGCGCACCATCTGGTACGGCCGCACCAGGTAGGCCAGCGTGCCGAAGCCGCTCCACACGTGCACCAGCCGGGTGAACGGGAACACCAGGAACACCGTCATGCCCAGGAACATGTGCGCCTTGAACACCCAGCCGGCCTCGGCCAGCAGCTCGGGGGCGCCGGCGCGGAAGGTGACGATGCGCTGCGCCCACTCGGCCAGCTTCATCATCAGGCTGCCGTCCAGGTGCTGCGCCGACAGCGGGATGGTTGCCAGGCCCAGCGCGAACTGCAGCCACAGCAGCGCCAGCAGCATGATGTCGCTGCGCCGGGAAGTGGCGCGGATGCGCGGATCGTTCAGCCGCCGGTTCAGCAGGATGGTGACGCCGGCGAAGCCGAGCACGCCGAACAGGCCGCCCGAGGCCATCGCCATCAACTGCTTGTGGCCGGCCGAGATGAACGGCTCGTACAGGAAGTGCGGCGTCAGCAGGCCGGCGCCGTGGCCGGCGAACAGGAACAGGATGCCCACGTGGAACAGGTTGCTGCCCCAGCGCAGCTGGCCGGCGCGCAGCAGCTGCGAGGAATCGCTCTTCCAGGTGTACTGGTCGCGGTCGAAGCGCACCAGGCTGCCCAGCAGGAAGACCGTCAGGCAGATGTAGGGATAGACCCCGAACAGGAACTCGTTGAAGTATTTCATGCGCTCGCTCCCTCGGCTGGGGTGGTCTTGCGGACGATGTGGATCGGTTGCGGCTGGCCCGGTGCGGCCTGCCCGCGGGAGCTGCAGCCGCCGAAGGCTTCGGGTTCGGCCCAGCTGTCGTCCAGCGGCGCGTCGTCGGCGACCGGCACCGCCTCGGCCTTGTGGCCGGCCAGCTCCAGCACGGCGGCCAGCACGCTGGCGTAGCGGCTGTCGCGCTGGCGCAGGGCGCTGAAGATCGCGTTCAGGATGTGCGCCATCTCGCCGAGGAACTCGCGCGCGACCTGCGGCGGCTGGGTCGACGCGAACTCCAGCACCACGCACAGGTGGTCGGGCAGCTCGTGCGGGCCGAGCAGCAGGCCGGACTGCTCGTAGGTCTGCGTCAGGTCGATCATGGCCGGGCCGCGGTCGCGCGAGTCGCCGTGCACGTGCTCGAACAGGTGCAGCGAGGTGGCCCGGCCGCGGTCGAACAGTTCGACGTAGCGCGCTTCCTGGCCGATCGGGTCGCCGCGCTGCAGCTCGGTGATGAAGGCGCGCAGCTCGGCGCGGCGCGCACGCGGCAGGGCGGCCTCGGCGTCGATGGCGTCGGCCAGCTGCGGCAGCACTTCGCGCAGGCACGCGTCGGGATAGCCCAGCAGCAGGGCCAGGGCGCGCAAGGTGTGGCGGGTCTTCTTCATGGCGCCCTCAGACGACGGACTTGATGGGGATGGTGCGGGGCTTCCTGCCACCGAACAGGCTGGTCTCGGTCTGCCCCTCGGAGCAGCCGTTGCCGAACGAGAAGCCGCAGCCGCCCTTCATGTCGAAGGTGTCCTCGGCGTATTCCCGGTGCGTGCTGGGGATGACGAACCGGTCCTCGTAGTTGGCGATCGCCATCACCCGGTACATCTCCTCGACCTGCGCCGTGGTGAGGCCGACCTGCTCCAGCACCGCCAGGTTCTCGCTGCCGTCGACATGCCGGCCGCGCTGGAAGGCGCGCATCGCCAGCATGCGCTCCAGCGCGCGGATCACCGGGCCGGTGTCGCCCGCGGTCAGCAGGTTGGCCAGGTACTGCACCGGGATGCGCATCTGCTGCACGTCGGGGATCTCGCCGTTGGCGCCCAGGTGGCCGGCATGCGCCGCCGAGGCGATCGGCGACAGCGGCGGCACGTACCACACCATCGGCAGCGTGCGGTATTCGGGATGCAGCGGCAGCGCCACCTTCCAGTCGATCGCCATCTTGTAGACCGGGCTGTTGCGGGCGGCCTCCATCCAGGTGTCCGGGATGCCGTCGATGCGGGCCTGCTCGATCACCTTCGGGTCGTTGGGATCGAGGAAGATGTCGAGCTGGGCCTGGTACAGGTCCTTCTCGTTCTCGACGCTGGCCGCCTGCTCGATCCGGTCGGCGTCGTACAGGACGACACCCAGGTAGCGGATGCGCCCGACGCAGGTCTCGGAGCACACCGTCGGCTGGCCGGCTTCGATGCGCGGGTAGCAGAAGATGCACTTCTCGGCCTTGCCCGACTGCCAGTTGTAGTAGATCTTCTTGTAGGGACAGCCCGAGACGCACATGCGCCAGCCGCGGCACTTGTCCTGGTCGATCAGGACGATGCCGTCCTCCTCGCGCTTGTAGATCGAGCCGGACGGGCAGGATGCGACGCAGGCCGGGTTCAGGCAGTGCTCGCACAGCCGCGGCAGGTACATCATGAAGGTGTTCTCGAACTGGCCCACCATCTCCTTCTGCACTTTGTCGAAGTCCGCCAGGTTGGCGTCCTTGCCGCGCTTGGCGAACTCGCCGCCCAGGATTTCCTCCCAGTTCGGGCCCCACTCGATCTTTTCCATGCGCTGGCCGGTGATCAGGCTGCGCGGCCTGGCCGTCGGCGCCGCCTTCATCTCGGGCGCCGTGTGCAGGTGCTCGTAGTCGTAGGTGAAGGGCTCGTAGTAGTCGTCGATCTGCGGCAGGTTGGGATTGCTGAAGATCTTCATCAGCAGCTGCCACTTGTTGCCCTGGCGCGGCTGGATCGACCCGTCGGCGTTGCGGACCCAGCCGCCGTTCCATTTGCCCTGGTTCTCCCACTCCTTCGGATAACCGATGCCGGGCTTGGTCTCGACGTTGTTGAACCACGCGTATTCCATGCCGGGACGGCTGGTCCACACGTTCTTGCAGGTCACCGAGCAGGTATGGCAGCCGATGCACTTGTCCAGGTTCAGGACCATGCCGATCTGTGCGCGGACTTTCATTGTTCGTACTCCTTACGCGGTCCGTTCGCCCTGAGCTTGTCGAAGGGCTTCGACGGGCTCAGCCCGAACGGAGGGTTCGTCGAGCCAGTCGACCTTGTTCATCTTGCGCACCACCACGAACTCGTCGCGGTTGGTGCCGATGGTCCCGTAGTAGTTGAAGCCGTAGCTGAACTGCGCGTAGCCGCCGATCATGTGCGTGGGCTTGAGCACGATCCGGGTGACCGAGTTGTGGATGCCGCCGCGCTGGCCCGTGATCTCGGAGCCGGGGGTGTTGATGATCTTTTCCTGGGCGTGGTACATCAGCACCATGCCCGGGTTGACGCGCTGGCTGACCACCGCGCGGGCGGCGATCGCGCCGTTCACGTTGAACAGCTCGACCCAGTCGTTGTCAACGATGCCGGCGCGCCGGGCGTCGTCCTCGGACAGCCACACCACCGGCCCGCCGCGGTTGAGCGTGAGCATCAGCAGGTTGTCGCTGTAGGTGGAGTGGATGCCCCACTTCTGGTGCGGCGTGATGAAGTTCAGCGCGATTTCGGTGTTGCCGTTGCCCTTGATGCCCTCGATCGCGCCGGTGGCCTTCAGGTCGACCGGCGGCCGGTAGCTGGAGAACTGCTCGCCGAACGCCGTCATCCACGGGTGGTCCAGGAAGAACTGCTGCCGCCCGGTCAGCGTGCGCCACGGGATCAGCTCATGGACGTTGGTGTAGCCGGCGTTGTAGGAGACCTTCTCGCTTTCGAGCCCGCTCCAGGTGGGCGAGCTGATGATCTTGCGCGGCTGCGCCTGGACGTCGCGGAAGCGGATCTTCTCGTCTTCGCGGTGCAGCGCCAGGTGCGCGTGGTCGCGGCCGGTGGCCTTGGACAGCGCCTCCCAGGCCTTCACCGCCACATGCCCGTTGGTCTCGGGCGCCAGCTGCAGGATCACCTCGCAGGCGTCGATGTCGCTGGCGATGGCGGGCATGCCCTGCGTCGCGCCGGGCTCCTTGACGAGGCCATTGAGCTGGCCGAGCTGCTCGACCTCGGTCTGGGTGTTCCAGGCGATGCCCTTGCCGCCGTTGCCGGCCTTGTTCAGAAGCGGCCCCAGCGCCGTGAAGCGCCGGTAGACGTTGGGGTAGTCGCGCTCGACCACGGCGATCTGGGGCGCCGTCTTGCCGGGAATCAGCTCGCATTCCCCGCGCTTCCAGTCGGCCACGCCGAAGGGCTGTCCCAGCTCGGCCGGCGTGTCGTGCATCAGCGGCGTGAGCACCACTTCCTGCTCCACGCCGAGGTGGCCCGGGCACAGCTCGCTGAACTTGCGCGCGAAGCCCTTGTAGATCTCCCAGTCGCTCCTGGCCTGCCAGGCCGGGTCCACCGCCGTCGACAGCGGATGGATGAAGGGATGCATGTCGCTGGTGTTGAGGTCGTTCTTCTCGTACCAGGTCGCCGTGGGCAGCACGATGTCGGAATACAGGCAGGTGGTGCTCATGCGGAAGTCGAGCGTGACGACCAGGTCCAATTTGCCCTCGGGCGCCTTGTCGTGCCACACCACTTCCTGCGGCTTCGCCTCGTCGGCGCCCAGGTCCTTGCCCTGCACGCCGTGGCTGGTGCCCAGCAGGTGCTTGAGGAAGTACTCGTGGCCCTTGCCGGAGGAGCCCAGGATGTTGGAGCGCCACACGAACAGGTTGCGCGGCCAGTTCGCCGGATGGTCCGGGTCCTCGCAGCTCATGCGAAGCGAGCCGTCCTTGAGCGCCTTGACCACGTAGTCCTTGCCCGCCATCCCGGCGGCCTGGGCGTCGCGCACCACCTGCAGCCCGCTGGTCTGCAGCTGCGGCGCCGACGGCAGCCAGCCCATGCGCTCGGCGCGCACGTTGTAGTCGATCATGCTGCCGGCGAAGGCCTTCCGGTCGGCCAGCGGCGACAGCACTTCCTCCACCCCCAGCTTCTCGTAGCGCCACTGGTCGGTGTGGGCGTAGAAGAAGCTGGTCGAGTTCATCTGGCGGGGCGGGCGGATCCAGTCGAGGGCGAACGCCAGCGCGGTCCAGCCGGTCTGCGGCCGCAGCTTCTCCTGGCCGACGTAATGGGCCCAGCCGCCGCCGGACTGGCCGATGCAGCCGCACAGCATCAGCATGTTGATGACGCCGCGGTAGTTCATGTCGGCGTGGTACCAGTGGTTCATCGCCGCGCCGATGATCACCATCGAGCGGCCGCGCGTCTTGTCGGCGTTGTCGGCGAACTGGCGCGCCACGGTGATGACCTGCTCGCGCGGCACCCCGGTGATCTTCTCCTGCCAGGCGGGCGTGTACGGCGTGTCCTCGTCGTAGCTCCCCGCGGCGAGTTCGCCGTCCAGCCCGCGCGCGACGCCGTAATGGGCCGCCTGCAGGTCGAACACGGTGGCCACCAGCGCGTGCCGTTCCTCGCCGGCCTTGCCCAGCGCGATGGTCTGCACCGGCACCTGGCGCACCAGCACGTCGCCGCCCTGCGCGTTGTGGGTGAAATGCGGCGTCTGCGTGCCGCCGAAGTAGGGGAACGCGACCTGTGCGGTCTCGCTGCCGGCCGCGCCGCCTTCCAGCACCGACAGTTTCAGCTTGACCTGCCGGTCGTTGCGCGCTTCCTTGTCCTCGAGGTTCCACTGTCCGGCGTCGGGCCGGCCGTCCGGGCCCCAGCGGAAGCCGATCGCGCCCTTGGGCAGCACCACCTTGCCGTCTTCATCGAGCGCAACGGTCTTCCATTCGGGATTGTTCGACTGGCCCAGCTTGCCGTTGAAGTCGCTGGCGCGCAGGTAGCGGTCCGGCACCATCACCTTCTGCCCCGAGGGCAGCTGCTGTTCCTTCAGCAGCACCAGCATCGGCAGGTCGGTGTAGCGGCGGGCGTAGTCGTCGAAATAGGCCGACCGCTTCTCGAAGTAGAACTCCTTCAGGATCACATGGCCCATGGCCATGGCCACCGCCGCATCCGTTCCCTGCTTCGGATGCATCCAGAGGTCGGACAGCTTGGCGACTTCGGAGTAGTCGGGTGTGACAGCAACCGTCTTGGTGCCCTTGTAGCGGACCTCGGTGAAGAAGTGCGCGTCGGGTGTGCGGGTCTGGGGCACGTTGGAGCCCCAGGCGATGATGAAGCCGGCGTTGTACCAGTCGGCCGACTCGGGCACGTCGGTCTGCTCGCCCCAGATCTGCGGGCTGGACGGCGGCAGGTCGCAGTACCAGTCGTAGAAGCTCATGCAGACGCCGCCCAGCAGGCTCAGGTACCGGCTGCCCGCGGCGTAGCTGACCATCGACATCGCCGGAATCGGCGAGAAGCCGATGATGCGGTCCGGTCCGTGCTGGCGGATGGTGTGGATGTTCGCCGCGGCGATGATCTCGTTGACCTCGTCCCAGCTGGAGCGCGCGAAACCACCCATGCCGCGCACCTGCTGCCAGCCTTTGCGCTTGGCCTCGTCGCCGACGATCGCCGCCCACGCGAGCACCGGCGCCATGGTCTGGCGCGCCTCGCGCCAGGCCTTGAGCAGGCGGCCGCGCACCATCGGGTACTTCACCCGGTTGGCGCTGTACAGGTACCAGCTGTAGCTGGCGCCGCGGGCGCAGCCGCGCGGCTCGTGGTTGGGCATGTCCCAGCGGGTGCGGGGGTAGTCGGTCTGCTGGGTTTCCCAGGTGACGATGCCGCCCTTGACGTAGATCTTCCAGGAGCAGGACCCGGTGCAGTTCACGCCGTGCGTGCTGCGCACGATCTTGTCGTGGGCCCAGCGGTCGCGGTAGGCGTCCTCCCAGGTGCGGTCTTCGCCGGTGGTCTGGCCGTGCCGGCCGGAGAACGACTCGCGCGTCTGCGAGAAGTAGGTGAGGCGGTCGAGGAAGTGGCTCATTGTTCGGGTCCTTCTGATGCAGTCATGCCGGGCTGGGCCCGGCATGCGAACGAGGTCAGCACGGCATCGGCGCGTTCTTGCGCGCGTAGTACCACCAGGTGATGGCGATGCACAGGAGGTAGAAGACGATGAAGGTGTACAGCGCGGCCTCCGGGCCGCCGGTCAGCGTGATGGAGGAGCCGTAGCTCTTTGGAATGAAGAAGCCGCCGTAGGCCGCCATCGCGGCCGTGAAGCCGAGCGTGGCCGCGCCCTCGGTGTTGCCTTCCTTCACGGCCGCGGCCCGCGCGTCCGGACCGGGCTGCTTGACCCGGGCCAGCGCCAGGTTCAGGAAGATCACGGGAATCATCCGGAAGGTCGAGCCGTTGCCGATCCCGGTGGTGAGGAACAGCACCAGGAACATCAGGAAGAAGCCGGTGAAGCTGCCGCCCGACGGGCCGCTGGGCAGGAAATACAGCACGCCCACCACGGCGCAGGCCATCACGATGAAGTTCCAGAACGTGACCTGCGCGCCGCCGAGCCGGTCCGACAGCCAGCCGCCGAAGGGCCGGATCAGCGCGCCCACCAGCGGACCCAGCCAGGCGAATGCCAGCGGGTTGACGCCGGGGAACTGGTTCTTGATCAGCAGCGGGAAGCCGGCGGCGTAGCCGATGAACGAGCCGAAGGTGCCCAGGTACAGCACGCACATCAGCCAGTTGTGCTTGCGCCGGAAGATGGTGGCCTGGGTGGCGAAGGTCGCCTTCACGTCGGCGATGTCGTTCATGCCGAACCAGGCGGCCAGCGAGGCCAGCACGATCCACGGCACCCAGATGAACGCCGCGTTCTGGGTCCACACCTGCACCGTCTGGCCGTTCTTGATGATCGTCTGCGCGTCGCCGCCGAAGATGCCGAACACGCCGGCGGTGACGACCAGCGGGCTGAGGAACTGCACCACCGACACCCCCAGGTTGCCCAGGCCGGCGTTGACGCCCAGGGCCGAGCCCTTGCGCTCCTTCGGGAAGAAGAAGCTGATGTTGGCCATGCTGGAGCTGAAGTTGCCGCCACCGAAGCCGCACAGCAGCGCCAGCATCAGCATGGTCGGGTAGCTGGTGGTGTTGTCCTGGACCGCCAGGCCGATGCCCACGGCCGGGATCAGCAGGCTGGCAGTGGACAGCGCCGTCCAGCGCCGGCCGCCGACGACCGGGACGATGAACGAATAGAAGATGCGCAGCGTCGCGCCGGACAGGGCCGGCGCTGCCGCCAGCCAGAACAGCTGGTTGGTGGAGTACTTGAAGCCCAGGGCCGGAAGCCCGACGGCGACGACGCTCCAGACCTGCCACACGGCGAAGGCCAGGAACAGCGCCGGCACGCTGATCCAGAGGTTGATCTTGGCGACGGCTTCGCCTTCGCGTTCCCAGAACGCCTTGTCCTCGGGCGTCCAGATCGACAGCACGCGGCCGTGGCGGCGGCCCGGGAGGGTGGTGGTGCTCATGGTCAGGCCTTTTGCAGGGTCGGGGTGAGCTGGGCCTGCCCGTCAGGCGCCAGCGAGGGCAGGTGCAGGTGCGGGAACGACGGGCTCTGGGGTGCGGCGGCGCCCATGACCTCGGTGCGCCGCACCTCGGTGAAGTACATCCAGATCAGCGACACCCAGACCACGCCGTACATCAGCATGAAGGCGCTGGAGCGCAGGCCGGTGAGGTCCATCAGGACGCCGAACAGGATCGGCAGCACGAACCCGCCCAGGCCGCCGGCCAGGCCGACGATGCCGGAGATGGTGCCGATGTTGTGCGGGTAGTCGTCGCTGATGTACTTGAAGACGCTGGCCTTGCCGAAGGCCCAGGCAATGCCCAGGACGAACATCAGCATGGTGAAGGCGTAGACGTTCAGGCCGAGGCTGAAGGTCTTCGGGCCGTTGGTGGTGACCAGCGTGAGGTCGAACTGCGGGTAGGACAGCAGGAACAGGCAGATCCAGCTCACCCACATCACCCACCAGGTCACGCCGTGGGCGCCGTACTTGTCGGACAGCCAGCCGCCGATGGCGCGCAGCACGCCGCCCGGCAGCGAGAAGCAGGCCGCCAGCAGGGCGGCGACCCGGATGTCCAGCCCGAACTCGCCGACGTAGTACTGCACCATCCACAGCGACAGCGCGACGTAGCCGCCGAACACGATGCTGTAGTACTGGCAGTAGCGCAGCACCTTCGGGTCCCGCAGCGCCTTGAGCTGGTCGACGAACTTCACGTTGCTCGGCACCAGGTGGCCCGGGTCGCTGTGGCTGAAGAACAGAAACAGCACCAGCGTGCCCAGCATCACCGCGGCGTAGACCTGCGGGACCATGGTCCAGCCGAAGGCCACCAGCAGCACCGGCGCGACGAACTTGTTCACGGCCGCGCCGGAGTTGCCCGCGCCGTACACGCCCATCGCCATGCCCTGGCGCTGCTTGGGGAACCAGCGTGCGACGTACGGCGTGCCGACCGAGAACGAGCCGCCGGCCAGGCCGACGAACAGGCCGATCACCAGGAAATGCCAGAACTGGGTCGCGTAGGCCATCAGCCAGATCGCCGGCACGGTGCTCGCCATCAGCAGCGCCATCACGATGCGCCCCCCGAAGCGGTCGGTCCAGATGCCCAGGGGCACGCGGATCAGCGAGCCGGTCAGCACCGGCATCGCGGTGAGCAGGCCGAACTGCGTCGCGTTGAGGTTCAGCGCCTTCTTGATCGGGATGCCGATCACGCCGAACATCATCCAGACCATGAAGCAGACGGTGAACGCGAGCGTGCTGACGGCCAGGACCGACCAGGATTGCCGGCTCACGACGACGTGCGGATGGGACTTCTGGTGCATGGGGGCTGCGCTCCACTGGGGCTGTTTTGCCTGGAGCGAACTATCGGCGCGGCAACGCGCGCCGAACATCCTTCCGTGGTGCAGGCCCGTTGGGCCGGAAGGAGGAGGGCGGCCGGCGCGCCATCGTTCTTTCGAACTAGGTGCACCTTTCAAAGGGTGGTGTGCCCCCGTGCCAGGGGAGGCGCGCGTTCTTCGGCGCTGCCTTCGATCGTTCCCGGTCCGGCTCGACCGTTGCAGTCCGCCCGGTCTGGGCCAGCGGATGCGGCCGGCGTCAACGTCCCCGTCGTGGGGCGTCGGCGGTCATTGCAGCCGTGGCAGATCCCGCGCCGCGTCCCCGAACGAGCGCACGCCGCTCAGCATCATCGCCAGTCGCAGCTCGTCAACGAGGATCTGCAGCGCCCGCCGCGCGCCGGCCTCGCCACCGGCTGCAGCGCCGTAGAGAACCCCCCGGCCGATGGCGACGGCCTGCGCCCCCAGAACGGCCGCCTTCAGGATGTCGACGCCGCGCCGCACGCCGGAGTCGACAAGGATCGAAGCCCTTGCGCCCAGTGCGGCGGCGATCGCCGGCAACGCTTCAGCCGGCGCGGCGGCACCGTCGAGCTGACGTCCTCCATGGTTTGACACCCAGATCCCGTCAACGCCAATCTGCGCAAGCCGCGCGGCGTCGGCTGGATGCTCCACGCCCTTGACCCAGAGCCTGCCCTTCCAGCGCTCCCGCAGCCTCGCAAGGTCTTCCCAGCCGAAGGCCGCGTCCAGGCTTTGCCCGACCATCGCGGCGATGGTCAGGTTCGCGCTGTTCTCGCGGCCCATGTAGCCGCGCACGTTCTCAAACTGCGGCAGACCACTGCGCAGCATCTGGAACGCCCATCGGGGATGCGTCATCGCGCCGAGGACCTGCCGCAGGTGCAGGCGCAAGGGTACGGTGATTCCATTGCGCAAATCCCTCTCTCGCTTGCCGCCGGCGGGCAGGTCGACGGTGACAACCAGCGCGCCGTAGCCGGCGGCCTGGGCGCGTGCCACCAGCTTGTCGTTGAATTCGCGTTCCTTCAGGACGTACAGCTGGAACCAGAGCTCGCCCTGCACGGCGGCAGCCATCCGTTCGATGCTGGTGGTCGACATCGTCGACAACGTGTACGGGATGCCCAACGCCGCAGCGGCCCGGGCGATGGCGATGTCGGCCTGCGGCCAGGCCAGCACGCACGAACCCATCGGCGCCACGACGATGGGCGCTGCCGTCGGCTTGCCGGCAAGCGTCGTGGCCAGACTCGGGTTGCTGACGTCGTTCAACACGCGCGGCAGCAGACGCACGCGCTCGAATGCGGCGCGGTTCTCGCGAAGGGAGACCTCATCCTCCGCGCCGCCATCGATGAAATCGAACACGGCCCTGGGGAGGCGCCGCCGCGCGATCGCGCGCAGGTCCGCGATGGAAAGCGCCTGCGCCAGCGCGCGCTCGACGTGACTCACGGGCCGACCTTCGCCGCGGTTGGTGCGGTTCCCGGGTCGGTCGCGCCCCGGGCGCCCCCGAGATACGCTGCGCGCACTTCCTCGTTGTCGAGCAGCTGGTCGGGGCTTCCCTCGACCGTCAGACGGCCCGTTTCGAGCACGTAGCCGCGGTCCGCCACTGAAAGTGCCATATGGGCATTCTGTTCGACCAGGAGGATGGTCATGCCCCGCTGCCGGATGCTGCGGATCACGCCAAAGAGCTGCTGCACGATGATGGGCGCCAGCCCGAGGGAGGGCTCGTCGAGCATCAGCAACCTGGGCCGGGCCATCAGGCCGCGGGCAACGGCAAGCATCTGCTGCTGCCCGCCGGAAAGGCTCCATCCCAGCGCGTGCGACAGGCGCGCCAGGTCCGGGAAGATGGCGAACATCTCGGCGACGCCCTCGAGGATCTCCGCCCGCGAGGCGCGGCCGCGGTTGGAGGCGCCGAGCATGATGTTTTCCGTCACCGTGAGGCCGGGAAAGACACGCCGACCTTCCGGCACATGCGAGATACCCAGGCGCACGATCGCTTCCGGTCCGAGCCGGTGGATCGGCTGCCCCATGAAGAGGATCTCGCCGGTCGCGGCGGGCACCAGCCCGGAAATCGAGCGCAGGGTCGTGCTCTTGCCGGCGCCGTTCGCTCCCAGCAGCGTGACGACCTCGCCTTCTTCGACCCGCAACGAGACGCCCTTGAGCGCCTGGACGTTGCCGTAGAAGCTCGTGACATTGCGCAGTTCAAGCAGCGGCAACGACGTTCTCCCCCAGGTAGGCCGCGATCACGCCGGGGTGGCGCAATACCTCTGCCGGTGCGCCCTCCGCGATCTTCCTGCCGAAGTTGAGCACCGAGATCCGGTCGGAGACCTGCTCGATCAGGCCCATGTCGTGCTCGATCAGGAAGATCGTCACCCCATGGCCGCGCAGGCGCTTGAGCAGGTCGGCCAGCTCGTGTTTCTCGGTCTGGTTCAGGCCTGCGGCCGGCTCGTCCAGCAACAGCAGTTTCGGGTGTCCCGCCAGGGCGCGGGCAATTTCCACCAGGCGCTGATGGCCGTAAGGCAGGTTCTTGGCGAGCATGTGCGCCTTGTCAGGCATCCCGACGAAAGCAAGCGCCGACATGGCGCGCGCACGCAGGGCGGCATCCGAACGCCCGATCGGATTGTGTTGCCGTTGCGCACCCACCATGACGTTTTCCAGCACGGACAGATTGGGGAACAGCCGGATGTTCTGGAAGGTGCGCCCCATGCCGTGCCCGGCGCGAACGTGCGGCGCGTCGTGCGTCACGTCCTGCCCGTCCACCAGGACCCGCCCGGCCGTCGGCTTGTAGATGCCGTTCAGGACGTTCAGCATGGTCGTCTTGCCCGATCCGTTGGGGCCGATCAGCGCATGCACCGTGCCGCGCGTCACCGCGATGTCGACCCCATCGACCGCGGATACGCCGCCGAAATGCTTGTGGATGCCTTCGATGTGCAGCGCCGGCGCTTGGCCCTCGACGGGGATGTCGAGGTCAAGCGGCGCCACTGCGCCCATCTTCGCCGTCCGCGGCTTGCGGATCTTCTGCCAGGCGGTCTTGCCGATCCCCCAGATCCCTTCGGGCATGAAGACCATGATCAGGATGACCGCGATTCCGTAGGCGGCCAGATAGATTTCCTTGAGGAAGCGCAGCCACTCGGGCAGCAGGATCAGCAGCGCCGTGCCGAGCGTCGACCCGAAGGGCGACTGGGCGCCGCCAAGCAGCGCCATCGTCAGGAAGTCGATCGACACCTTGAAGCTGAAGTTGTCCGGGCTGACGTAGGCGAAGCCGGCCGCATAGAGGGCTCCGCCGATGCCGGCGAGTCCGGCGCACAGGATGAAGGCGATCACCTTGACCACCAGGGTCTTGATGCCGGTCACTTCGGCCGCCATTTCATTCTCGCGTATCGCCTGCATCGCGCGCCCCAGGCGGGTCCTCGGCAGATACCACACGAGCCCGATCGCGGCATACAGCACGGCGATGCAGAAGACGAGATAAGCCTTGTCGTCGGCCAGGTGATGGCCGAACAGGGAAGGCCGCGCGATGCCCGGAACGCCGTCCGGCCCGCGGGTCACGGCGGTCCAGTTGACCATGACCAGATCGAAGATCTGCTGGAAGCTGATGGTGATCATGGCCAGGTAATGGCCGCCCAGGCGCAGCGTGGTAAGTCCCAGCACCAGGCCGGCCAGGCTGGCCACCCCAATGCCCAGCAGCAACGAGACCCAGAAACTGAGACCCAGTGTCACCGTGCCGAGCGCCACGGCATAGGCGCCCAGGCCGAAAAAAGCCGCCTGGGCCAGATTGATCTGGCCGGTGTAACCCAACACGATGGTCATCCCCAGCACGGCGATCCCGTAGGTGGCCGCCTGCATGAAGATGTTCACCACATAGGAATTGACCGGAAAGAGGAATGGAATGGCCGGCAGCGCCAGTGCCAGGATGGACAGCCCGATGAAGCGGACGGGCAGCGCAGCGGCGACGCGCACGCCGGCGGGCTCGATGGAGGCGGCGCCCTGGGTCATGCCTTCTCCGATATCTTCTCGCCGAAGATTCCCTGCGGACGGATCAGGAGGAACAGGAAGAGCAGCAGGAAGGCAAACGCGTCCTTGTAGGCCACCGAGATGTAGGCGCCCGCGAAATTCTCGACGACGCCGAGCAGCAGCCCGCCGACGATGGCGCCGGCGACATCGCCGAAGCCGCCGATGATGGTCGCGGAGAACGCCTTCAGGGCAATGACCGATCCCATGCCGATCGACACGAACAGCACCGGCCCGACCAGAATGCCCGCCAACCCGCCCAGCGTTGCGCTGTAGATGAAGGTGATCGCGATCATCCACGCAACGGGAATCCCGAGCAGGCGTGCCATGTCCTTGTCCTGGGAAGTGGCCTGCAGCTTCTTTCCAAGCAGCGTGCGCTCGAACAGGAAATACTGGAAGGCGACGGCGAGCACCGCCACCGCCAGGATCACCAGGTACTGGCTGTCAAGGAACACGCCGCCGACCTCGAAGCCCGACGCCTTGAAGACCTTTTCGAGCGGCTGGGCCTGGGGCCCGAAGATCGCCAGAACGGTGTTCTGCATGAAGATCGACGCACCCAGGGTGCTGATGATCACGGGCAGGAAGGAGCGGTTGCGCAGGGGATAGTAGACGCCGTAGTTGAACAGGACGCCGAACACCGTCATCGCGGCCAGCGCGAGCAGAAAGCTCAGCCAGTAGGGCAGGCTGAGCGCCGTCAGCATCGTCATCATCGCGAACGCGCCCAGCATGGCGAAATCGCCCTGGGCGAAGTTGACGACGTTCGTGGCGCGGATGATCAGGACGAAGCCGAGCGCGACCAGTGAGTAGACCGCCCCGACTGCAAGTCCCGAAAAGAGGATTTGCAGGTTGATCGACAGGAAACCCATGCGCTCGCCCGTGTTCCGGTGACGCCGACAGACCGTGAAGCAGTCGTGAACCCGGTGCTATTCCTTGGGCGTGAACGCCGTGTGCTTGATGAAGACGATCTTGCCTTTCTCGTTCTTCACGATGTTGTAGCCGTGCAGGCCGTCACCGTTCTTGTCGAAGTTGTAGATGCCCTCGGCGCCCTTGTGCCCCCGGATGGCGAGGATCTCCTTGCGTACCGCGTCCGGCTTGGTGCTCTTGGCGCGGTTCATCGCGAGGGCGAGGATGTGCACGGCGTCGTAGGCCCAGCTGGAGTAGAAGTCTGCATCACGACCGAACGTCTGCTTGTACTTCTTCGCATACGCCTGCGACTCGGGGCTGGCATCCGCGAAGAAATCCGACACGGAATACGTATCGTGAAGCGCCTCCTTCGCCAGGCGGATGGTGCTGTCCGACGCCAGCGTGGCCGACCCGATCCATGGCAGGTTGACCCCGAGCTGGCGCAGCTGCGTGGCCAGAATCGCCGCATCGGTCGAGAACGGCGTGTACGACGAGACGATGTCGGCGCCGGACTGCTTGACCGCCAGCACCACCGGGGTGAAATCCTGGGTGTTGTTGGTGTAGCCCTGGAGCAGCACCGGGGTGATGCCGAGCGCCTTCAGCTCGTCGACCAGCATGTTCTTGCCGCCCGTGCCGAACGTGTCGGTCGAGAAGATGATCGCCCACTTCTTCTTCTTGAGCGTGTTGACGCCGTAATCGACGATCACCTTGGCCGAGTAGGCGTCGTTGGGACGGGCGCGGAACAGCCAGGCATGGCCCGAATGCGTCAGGCCGTAATCGGATCCGCCGATCATCGTCGGCAGACCCAGTTTCGCGATGGTCGGGGCCGTCGCCTGGACCTGCGTGCTGCGCACCGGGGCGATCAAGGCGGCGATGTTGCCTTCGCTCCCAAGTTTCGAGACGGCCAGCACCGATCCCGGGTTGGTGCTCTGGTTGTCCTCGATCTTCAGCTCCAGCGGCGAGCCCAGCACGCCTCCGGCCTTGTTCACCTCCTCCACGGCCAGCTTGGCGCCGTTGACCGTGTTCGCGCCCGCCTCGGCGTTGGGACCGGTGATTTCCGATACCAGACCGATGCGGACCGGATCGGCGGCATTGGCGTTGATCGACACGGCAGCCAATGCAAGCGCCACCCATGAAACCGCAATTTTTCCGAACATTCTTGTCTCCTTGTCCAATCTCGCTTCGGCGACGGCGCGCAACCCGCAACTGCATCGGTGATGGTTGCACTGCCCCGACATGCCACCCGTTCCTGCGGGCGATCCACGCGGTGAGCAGGCGGGTGCCAGCATAGGGAGACAGCCAAAATGCTGTCAATGCATATGACAGCATTGCGAGGGTAAGTCCTATGAGCTGGTGATCATGTTTCGCTAAAGTTGTCAGTTGTTTTTACAACAATCATGGCGTCCTCTTTGAAGTCCAGCGCCAGCGTGCTGGCCGTGTTCGCTGGACGGGGCGGACCTTCCGGCGACTCGTACAGGCGGGCGGACCGGGTATTCGCGGCCTTGTCGCAGTCGATCTACACCGGGTATCTCGCGCCACGGACGAAATTGCCCTCCGAGGCCGAGCTGGCGCACTATTTCCGGGTGTCGAGGCCGGTCGTGCGAGAGGCACTGAAACGGCTGCGCGACGTCGAACTGGTCGAATCGGTACGCGGATCGGGCACGTACGTGCGCCTTCCGCCGGAGGCCGCGGCGGGCGCGTCGACCGCCAGCGCGGGCATCAGTCACATCCTCCATGGGGTCGAACTGCGGCTGGTGATCGAGCCTGAGGCCGCGGCGCTCGCCGCAGTGCGTCGAGGCCGCGACGATCTTGCGCGACTGGGGGCGACGGTGGAGGCGTTCGCCCGCGCGACTGCGTCGGGCGAGCCCACGCACGCGCACGACTATGGCTTTCACGAGTCCATTTCGCGTGCGACGGGTAATCCCCGGCTGCTGGCCGCCATACAGGCACTCGAGTTCGACGTGAGTCACGCGGTCGATGTCTGGCGCCAGCTCGGGCGCATCAAGACCGACATGCGGATGGAAGATGCGGTCGACGAGCATCGGGCGATTCTGGAGTGCATCCGGCAGCAGGATGCAGAGGGCGCGCGACGCGCGATGCGAGGCCACATCGAGCAGGCCCGGGTCCGGATGATGGCTCGCGGATGACTCGACCGGGCTGAACCGCTGCGCCCGCGTCGGACCTTCAGGAGCGGTCGGAGACGTCCGCTTCCGGCCGCCGGAGCGCTCCGGCGGCGAACACCGCCGCCTGCACGCGCGACGTGAGGTCGAGCTTGCGCAGGATGTGCTGCACGTGGATCTTCACCGTGGTCTCGGCGATCTGCAGCGTGCGGGCGATTTCCTTGTTGCTGGCGCCCAGCGCGATCTGCTCGAGCACCTGCTGCTCGCGGGCCGACAGCTGCGCCAGCGGGTCGCGGCCGGCGGGGCTGCCGGCCAGCGGCGCCGCCGCGGTCGTCTGGAACGCCGTGACCAGCTTGCCGGTCAGCTCGGGGCTGATCACCGGTTCGCCGCGCATCGCGCGATGCACCGCCTGCGCCAGCAGCTCGCCTTCGATGGTCTTGAGCAGGTAGCCGTGGGCGCCGCCGCGCAGGGCCGCCTGCAGGTCCTGCTCGTCCTCGCTCACGGTGAGCAGGATGATGCGGGCCCGCGGCGCCGCCTCCTTCAGGCCGGGCAGCGCCTGGATCCCGGTGACGCCGGGCAGGTGGTTGTCCAGCAGGATCACGTCCGGCTGCAGCGCCGCGGCCTGGCGCACGGCCTCGCCGGCATCGCTGGCCTCGCCGGCTACCGCGAGGCTGCGGTCACCCGCCAGCAGGGCCACCAGGCCGCGCCGGAACAGGGTGTGGTCGTCGACCACCAGCAGCCGCACCGGGGCCGATCCGTCGTCCTTCATGCAAGAGCTCCAAGCGCCGGCGCGGCCGCTTCCTGGCCGGCGGCGGCCGGCAGGTCCAGCGTGACGGTGCACCCGTGCCCGGGGCGGGAGGCCACGCCGACGCTGGCACCGATGCGCTGCGCGCGTTCGCGCATGATACGCAGGCCGACGTGGGTGTCGCCGGCGTCGCCGGCCGCCGCATCGAAGCCCAGGCCGTCGTCGCTCACCTCGAAGCGCCAGTGCGGCGTGCGCAACACCCGCAGCACCACCTGGCGCGCGGCGGCGTGCTTGCGCACGTTGGACAGCGCCTCCTGCACGATGTGCAGCACCTGCACCTGCACGTCGGGCGCCAGCGGCACGCCGTGGCCTTCCATTTCCAGGCGCACGACCATTCCGGTCTGGTGCTCGAACTTGGACAAGGTGGTGCGCAGCGCGGGCTCGATGTCCTCCTCGTTGGTGCGGGTGCGGAAGTGCACCAGCAGCTCGCGCACGTCGGCGTAGCTCTCGCGCACGCCGGCGTCCAGCTCGCCGATCACGCGGGCCATCGCCTCGGTGTCGCCGCGCCGCATCGCGTCGCGCAGCAGCTGCACCTGGATCTTGAGGAACGCGAGCGACTGCGCGATCGAGTCGTGCAGTTCCTGCGCCAGCATCGCCCGCTCCTGCGCCACGGCCGCCTCGCGCTCCAGCGCGGCCGCCCGCAGGCTTTCCATCGCGCTGGCCAGGTGGGTCGCCAGCGTGTCCAGCAGGTCGCGGTCCTCCTCGTCGAGCACGGTGGCGCCGGTGAAGAACAGGTCGACCTCGCCCAGCACCCGCTCGTGCAGCCGCACCGGCACCGAGACCAGCGTGCGAAAGCCCGCGCGCCGGCAATCGCCCATCGGCATGGCGCTGTCGGGCACGATCGGGATGGTGCGGATGGCCGCGTCGGCCCGCGGCTGGCCGCACAGGCAGGAGCCGGTGTCCAGGCAGGCCTCGGACTGCAGCATGGCCGGCGGCAGGCCGTCGGCGGCCAGCAGCAGGTAGCGCTGGTTGCCCTCGTCGGACCAGCGCACGGCGGCGGCGTCCGCCCTGGCGATGCGCCGCACCTGCCGCGCGAAGCCGCGCGCCAGCGCGTCCAGGCTGGGCGCCTCGGCCAGGAAGGCGCTGGCCTCGTACAGGTCCGCCAGCCGCTGGCGCTTGACCTCCAGGCGGGCGGTCTTCTCCCGGACCTTGTCCTCCAGGCTGACGTAGAGCGACTGCAGCGTCTGCGCCATCTCGTTGAAGCCGGCCGAGAGCTGGCCGAACTCGTCCAGGCTGTCGACCTCGACGCGCGCCGCGAAGTCGCCCTGCTGCACCGAGGTCAGCCCGCGCCGCAGCCGCGCCAGCGGGTTGAGCACGAACAGGTAGCCGGCGTACAGCATGGCGACCACGCCGGCGATCGCCAGCCCCATCATCGCGAGTTGCACGCCCTGCAGCAGCGTGGTCGAGCGCGCCATCTGCGCCTCGATCGCCGCGACGAAGCCGTCGATCAGCGCGACGAAGCGCGCGGCGTCGCCGGCGGCGTCCTGCGGCGACGGCTGGCCGCCGGTCCAGGCGGCGCGCACCTCCTGCCAGGTCTGCGCGATCAGCGCAAAGCGCTGGCGCGAGTCGCTCGACCATGGCACGAACAGGGGGCGCGAGGGGTCGCCGTTGCGCAGCAGGGCCACGCTGGTGTCGAAGCTGTGGATCAGGGCCAGCGTCTCGCGGCTGGGGCCGTGGGTGGACGCTGCCAGCGCCAGCCGGTAGGTCTGCATCCGCATGCGGCCGGCCTCGTTGACGGCGGCCGCGCCGCCTTCAAGCGTCCAGGCGACCCACAGCGTCAGCCCGATCGAGGTCAGCGCGACCACCAGCAGGCCCAGCCCGCTGGCGTACAGCTTGGCGGTCAGGGTCCAGTTCTTCATCGGCGTCGCCAGCCCTGCCGCGCCTTGAGTCAGCCGGCGGGCGCTACTTGACCAGCAGCACCGGGACGTCGGCGTCGGCGACCACCTTCTGCGCCACGCTGCCCAGCAGGGCGCGGCTGATCAGGCCCTGCCCATGGGTGCCCATCACGATCATGTGGGCCTTCTCGCGCTTGGCCGCCTTCAGGATTTCCTCGGACGGGGAGCCGACGACCCACTTGGTGCGGTACGGCGCGGGGTGGCGCTTGAGGAAGCGCTCGATCGGGCCCAGCACCTTGGCCGATTCGTCGCGGTGGTAGTCGTTGACGATGGCGGCACCGACCATGGTCTTGACCCGCGGCGGCATCGGCGGCTGGACGTGCAGCACGATCACCTCATCCCCGGGCCCGGCGAGGTTCTCGTTGGTGGCGAGAAAGGCCAGGGCCTTCTTTGTGAACTTGCTGCCGTCAGCCGCAAACAGGATCTTCATTCGTTGGCTTTCTTTCTTGACATGCGCGACCGCCGTCCGTCAGCGCAGCACGAGGACGGGAACGGTGCTGTGGGTGAGGACATGCTGCGTCTCACTGCCCAGCAGGATACGCTTGATTCCCTTGCGCCCGTGCGAGGCCATGACGATCAGGTCGCAGCGATGCTTCTTGGCGGCCGCCAGGATGGCTTCGGCCACCAGGTCCGAGCGCGACACCACGGCCTTGGCCTTGACGCCGGCGGCGCCGGCGGCGTCCCGGACCGCGTCCACCACTTCCTGGCCTTTGTCGGTCCATTGCTTCTCGATGCGCGCGACCTCCTGCGGCGCGATGCTGATGCCGCCCTCGAAGTAGCTGACCGGATAGCGCGGCACCACGTACAGCGCCACCAGTTCCGCGCCGACGGTGCCGGCCAGGTCGATGGCACTCCGGACGGCCTTCCTGGATAAAGTCGTGCCGTCTGTTGCCACGAGGAGTTTTCGGTACATTCTTGTGCTCCGCGGCGCGTGAGAGTGAGCGCCGCGCCTTGAGCTTAGACGCCGGTGGCCGGTCCCGCTTGATCAAAGTCAACGGGGTGGGCCCGGCCCGCACCTAGCCTCTTCCCATGCCCTTGTCCGCAGCCTTGACCGACTCCGACCGCGCGCAGGATGCGCCGGACGGCGCGTGGCTGGCCCTGGACGATCCGCAGGAATGGGCCGCCTTCAGCCGCGCCGTGCCCGAGCGCGAAGGCTGGCAGGAGTCCTGCCTCGCGATCGAAGGCATGCACTGCGCGTCCTGCGCGCTGACGGTGGAGCAGGCGCTGGCGGGCCTGCCGGGGGTGGAGCGCGTGCAGGTGAACGGCGCCAGCGCCATCGCGCGCGTTACCTGGTCGCCCGCCCTGACCCGGCCTTCCCGGTGGCTGGCGGCGCTGCGGCGCGCCGGCTATGGCGCGGTCCCGGCCGGCGACCAGGCCGACGCCGCCGCGCGGCTGAAGGCGCAACGGCTGCTGCTGTGGCGCTGGCTGGTGGCGGGCTTCTGCATGATGCAGGTGATGATGTATGCGTGGCCGGCCTACGTGGCCGAGCCGGGCGACATCACGCCCGACATCGCTTCGCTGCTGCGCTGGGCCTCCTGGGTGCTCACGCTGCCGGTGGTGCTGTTCTCCTGCTGGCCGCTGTTCGCCGCGGCGCTGCGCGACCTGCGCCACCGCCGCGTGGGCATGGATGTTCCGGTCGCGCTGGGCATCGCCATCGCCTTCGGCGCCAGCAGCGCCGCCACCTTCGATCCTGGCGGCGTGCTGGGCGGCGAGGTCTGGTTCGATTCGGTCGCCATGTTCGTCTTCTTCCTGCTGTCCGGACGGCTGCTGGAGCAGCGGCTGCGCGACCGTACCGCGGGCGCGCTGGAGGCGCTGATGCGGCGGCTGCCGCAGACCGTCGAGCGGCAGCGCCCCGACGGCGGCTTCGAGCGGGTGCCGGTGCGCCGGCTGGCGGCCCAGGATCTGGTGCGGGTGCTGCCGGGCGAGGTGTTTCCGGCCGACGGGCAGGTGCTGGAGGGCCGCACCCGGGTGGACGAGTCGCTGCTGACGGGCGAATCGCGCCCACTGGCGCGCGCTGCCGGCGACGCCGTGGTCGCGGGCAGCCAGAACCTCACCGGCGTGGTGCTGGTGCGGGTGCAGCGCATCGGCGCCGACACGCGCTTCGCCGGCATCGTCGCGCTGATGGAGCAGGCCGCGCTCGACAAGCCGCGCCTGGCACGGATCGCCGACCGCATCGCCGCGCCGTTCCTGCTGGCGGTGCTGGTCGCGGCCGCCGCGGCGGCCGCCTGGTGGTGGCCGGCCGGTCCGGCGCACGCGCTGGGGGTGGCCGTCGCCGTGCTCATCGTCACCTGCCCGTGCGCGCTGTCGCTGGCCACGCCCGCGGCCACCCTGGCCGCCGCCGGTGCGCTGGCACGGCGCGGCGTGCTGGTGCGGCGCCTGCAGGGGCTGGAGGACTGTGCTGCGGTGCGACTGGTCGCGTTCGACAAGACCGGCACGCTGACCCATGACCGGATGGGCGTGGTGGCGACCCGCGCCCGTCCCGGCGCCGACGCCGGGCAGGCGCTCGCGCTGGCCTCCGCGCTGGCGCGCCATTCCCTGCATCCGGCCTCGCGCGCCGTCGCGGCCGCGGCGGATCAGGACCCCGGGGGCTGGCGCGCCGTCGACGTGCAGGAACGGGCCGGCCAGGGCCTGCAAGGCAGCGTCGCCGGGCCGGACGGCGGGTCGGCGCGGACCCTGCGGCTGGGCTCGGCGGCGTTCTGCGGCGCCCCGGCCGACGCGACCGAGCCGGGGCGGCCGGCGGTGCATCTGGCCGACGGCGCCGGCTGGCTGGCGAGCTTCGAACTGGACGAGGCGCTGCGGCCCGACGCGGCGGCCGCGGTCGCGTCGCTGCAGCGCCAGGGGTTGCAGGTGCTGCTGCTGTCGGGCGACGGCGACGCTGCGGTGCAGCGGCTGGCGCGGCGCGCCGGCATCGCGCAGGCCCGCGGCGGGTGCTCGCCGGAGGACAAGCTCGACCGCGTGCGGCTCGCCCAGCAGGCCGGGCAGCGCGTGGTGATGGTGGGCGACGGCGTCAACGACGGGCCGGTGCTGGCCCGGGCCGACGTGTCGGTGGCGATGGGCGACGCCGTGCCGCTGGCGCAGGCCCGCTCCGATTTCATCGTGCCGGGCGGCCAGCTGGAGGCGGTGGGCATCCTGCTGGCGCAGGCCCGCCGCACCCGGCGCATCGTGCGCCAGAACCTGGCCTGGGCGGCCGCCTACAACGCCGTCTGCGTGCCGCTGGCGGTGGCCGGCTGGATGCCGCCCTGGCTGGCGGGCCTGGGCATGGCGGCCAGCTCGCTGCTGGTGGTGGCCAATTCGGCCCGGCTGGCGCGTGTGGTCCCAGCCGGTGGGACACAGGGCCCGGCGGGCGCCGCGCCGCTGGCCGCGGGGCAGCCGGCCTGAGGCCCGAGGATCAACGACCTGACAGAGGCAACCATGGAGATTCTGTTCATCCTCATCCCGCTCTCGGTGGCCCTTGCGCTGCTGATCCTCGGGGCGCTCGGCTGGGCGGTCTGGCGCGGCCAGTTCGAGGACGTGGAGGCCGAAGGCGAACGCATCCTGCACTCCGACTGATCGGCCAAAAGTTTGATCTTGATCAAACTTTTCCGGCGCATTTGATCTACGTCAAAAGTCATCCGTCGCACCGCAGCAAAACTCCGCCGGGTCACGGAATACGGGGAAGGAACCATGGACAAACAGGGAGCCGAGACGGCGCTGTACAACGATACCGTCGTGCGCCAGTTCTCGCTGATGGCGGTGGTCTGGGGTGTCGTGGGCATGCTGGTGGGGGTGTTCATCGCCGCCCAGCTGGCCTGGCCGGAACTCAATTTCGGCATTCCGTGGCTCAGCTACGGCCGGCTGCGGCCGCTGCACACCAACGCCGTGATCTTCGCCTTCGGCGGCTGTGCCCTGTTCGCCACCAGCTACTACGTGGTGCAGCGCACCTGCCATGTGCGGCTGTTCGGCGACCGGCTGGCCGCCTTCACCTTCTGGGGCTGGCAGGCGGTGATCGTGGCCGCCGCGATCAGCCTGCCGCTGGGCTACACCTCGGGCAAGGAGTACGCCGAGCTCGAGTGGCCGATCGACATCCTGATTACGCTGGTCTGGGTCTCGTATGCCATCGTGTTCTTCGGCACCATCGGCGTGCGCAAGGTGCGCCACATCTACGTGGCCAACTGGTTCTACGGCGCGTTCATCCTGGCCGTCGCCATCCTGCACCTGGTCAACAGCGCCGCGATTCCGGCCGGCTGGATGAAGTCCTATTCGGCCTACGCCGGCGTGCAGGACGCGATGATCCAGTGGTGGTACGGCCACAACGCGGTGGGCTTCTTCCTCACGGCCGGCTTCCTCGGGATGATGTACTACTTCATCCCGAAGCAGGCCGAGCGGCCGGTCTACAGCTACCGCCTGTCCATCGTCCACTTCTGGGCGCTGATCTTCACCTACATGTGGGCCGGCCCGCACCACCTGCACTACACGGCGCTGCCCGACTGGACGCAGTCGGTGGGCATGGTGTTCTCGCTGATCCTGCTGGCGCCCAGCTGGGGCGGCATGATCAACGGCATGATGACGCTGTCGGGCGCCTGGCACAAGCTGCGCGACGACCCGGTGCTGCGCTTCCTGATCGTCTCGCTGTCGTTCTACGGCATGAGCACGTTCGAGGGCCCGATGATGTCGATCAAGACCGTCAACGCCCTGTCGCACTACACCGACTGGACCGTCGGCCACGTGCACTCCGGCGCGCTGGGCTGGGTCGGCCTGATCACCATGGGCTCGCTGTACTACCTGATTCCGCGGCTGTACGGCCAGAAGAAGATGTACTCGGTGCCGGCCATCGAGCTGCACTTCTGGATCGCCACCATCGGCATCGTGCTGTACATCGCCGCGATGTGGATCGCCGGCGTGATGCAGGGCCTCATGTGGCGCGCCGTCAACGCCGACGGGACGCTGACCTACACCTTCGTCGAGTCGGTCAAGGCGACCTATCCCTTCTACGTCATCCGCGCGCTGGGCGGCCTGCTGTACCTGACCGGCATGGTGATCATGGCCTGGAACACCTGGATGACCGTGGCGCGCGGCCGTTCGGCGCGCGTGCCGGTGGCCGTCCCCGCCGCAGCCTGACGGAGAGAGACCCCATGAGCAACAACACGCAAGCGCCGGCCGGTTTCACCCACGAGAAGGTCGAGACCAGCAACTTCCTGATGATCGTGCTGATCCTGCTGGTGGTCGCCATCGGCGGCCTGGTGGAGATCGTGCCGCTGTTCTTCCAGAAATCGACCACCGAGCCGATCGCGGGCCTGAAGCCCTACAGCGCCCTGCAGGTGGCCGGTCGCGACATCTACGTGCGCGAGGGCTGCTACAACTGCCACTCGCAGATGATCCGGCCGTTCCGGGCCGAAACGATGCGCTACGGGCACTACTCGGTGGCCGGCGAGTTCGTCTGGGACCATCCGTTCCAGTGGGGCAGCAAGCGCACCGGGCCGGACCTGCACCGGGTGGGCGGCAAGTACAGCGACGAGTGGCACCGCATCCACCTGACGAATCCGCGCGACGTGGTGCCGGAGTCCAACATGCCGGCCTATCCCTGGCTCGAGAAGAACACCGTGGACGCGGCTTCCATCGCGCAGCACCTGAAGGCGCTGCGCACGGTGGGCGTGCCGTACACCGACGCCGAGATTGCCGGTGCCGGCGACGCCGTCAAGGGCAAGACCGAGATGGAAGCGCTCGTCGCCTACCTGCAGGGCATGGGCCGCTCGCTGAAATGACGGAGACGGGGATCCCGATGGACATCACCTTCCTGCGCATCGTCGCCACGCTGGCGAGCTTCGCCACCTTCCTTGGCATCGTCTGGTGGGCCTGGTCCGCCCGCAACCGCGACCGCTTCCGCGAAGCGGCGCTGATTCCCTTCGACCACGAACAATAGGCCGGGGCCTTCATGAGCGACTTCAATACCGGATTCTGGTCGGTGTACGTGGCCGGCATCACCGTGGTGAGCATCATCGCCTGCCTGCTGCTGCTGTGGATCACCGCCCGCGGCAGGACGCCGTCCGCCGGCGCCGACAACACCACGGGCCACGTGTGGGACGACGACCTGCGCGAGATGAACAACCCGATGCCGCGCTGGTGGATGTGGCTGTTCGTCATCACCATCGTGTTCGGGCTGGGCTACCTGGTGGCCTACCCCGGCCTGGGCAGCTACCAGGGCGAGCTGCGCTGGACCACGCGCGGCGAGTACGACGCCGAGGTGCAGCAGGCCAACAAGGAACTGGGCCCGCTCTATGCGCAGTTCACGGCCAGGAAGACCGAGGAACTGGCCGGCGACGCCAACGCGATGGCCATCGGCGAGCGCCTGTTCATGAACAACTGCGCCCAGTGCCACGGCTCGGATGCGCGCGGCGGCAAGGGCTTCCCGAACCTGGCCGACGGCGACTGGCTGTACGGCGGTACGCCGGACAAGATCCGCGAAACCATCACGCAGGGCCGGCGCGGCCAGATGCCGCCGATGGCGGCGGCCGTCGGCTCGCCCGAGGACGTGCGCAACGTGGCGCACTACGTGCTGAGCCTGTCGGGCAGCCCGCACGACTCGCTGCGCGCCCAGCTGGGCAAGACCAAGTTCACCGCCTGCGCCGCCTGCCACGGCATGGACGGCAAGGGCAACCAGGCGATGGGCGCGCCCAACCTCACCGACGACGTCTGGCTGCACGGCTGGGGCGAACAGGCGATCGTCAGCATGATCAGCAACGGCAAGACCAACGAGATGCCGGCGCAGGCCGGCAAGCTGACCGAGGCGCAGATCCACGTGCTGGCGTCCTACGTCTGGAGCCTGAGCAACAAGCCCGCGACGGCCAAGCCCTGAGGAATGCCGGTGCAGTCGCAGGCCAGCCGCAAGGTGATCACGATCGCCGCGGTCCCGGTTGAGTCCGAGGCCGCGGGCGGTTCCCTCTACGAAGCCCAGAAGAAGATCTATCCGCGCGAGGCGCGCGGCCTGTTCGCGCGCTGGCGCTGGGCGTTCGTCTGGCTGACCCAGATCATCTTCTACGGCCTGCCCTGGCTGGAGTGGGGCCAGCGCCAGGCGGTGCTGTTCGACGTGGGCGCGCGCCGGTTCTACCTCTTCGGGTACGTGCTGTACCCGCAGGACTTCATCTACCTCACGGCGCTGCTGGTGATCTGCGCGCTGTCGCTGTTCCTGTTCACCGCCGTGGCCGGCCGCCTGTGGTGCGGCTTCTCCTGCCCGCAGACGGTCTACACCGAGATGTTCATGTGGATCGAGCGCCAGGTGGAAGGCGGCCGGGTGGCACGGATGCGGCTGGACGCCGGCCCGATGTCGCCGGCCAAGCTCGGCCGCAAGATCCTGAAGCATTCCATCTGGATCGCCGTCGCGTTCTGGACCGGATTCACCTTCGTGGGCTATTTCTCGCCGATCCGCGAGCTCGGCGCCGGGCTGGTGGCGCTGCAGCTGGGGCCCTGGGAGACCTTCTGGGTGCTGTTCTACGGCTTTGCCACCTACGGCAACGCCGGCTTCCTGCGCGAGCAGGTCTGCAAGTACATGTGCCCGTACGCGCGCTTCCAGAGCGCGATGTTCGACCCCGACACGCTGATCGTCAGCTACGACGCGGCGCGCGGCGAGCCGCGCGGGGGGCGCTCGCGCAAGGCCGACCCGGCCGCGCTGGCGCTGGGGTCCTGCGTCGACTGCAGCCTGTGCGTGCAGGTCTGCCCGACCGGCATCGACATCCGCGAGGGCCTGCAGTACGAGTGCATCGGCTGCGCCGCCTGCGTCGACGTGTGCGACACCGTGATGGAGAAGATGAACTACCCGAAGGGGCTGATCCGCTTTTCCACGCAGAACGCCATGGCCGGCGGCTGGGACCACGCCCGCATGTGGCGCCGCGTGCTGCGCCCGCGGGTGCTGGTGTACGGCGCCGTGCTGGCAGGCCTGTGCCTGGCGCTGGTGGCCAGCCTGGTGGTGCGCACGCCGCTGAAGGCGGACGTGGTCCGCGACCGCGCGGCGCTGTCGCGCATCGTGGCCGGCGGCAAGCTGGAAAACGTCTACCGACTGCAGATCATGAACGCCACCGAGGCGCCGCAGCGCTACCGGATCGCGGTCGAGGGCCTGCCGGGGCTGGCCGTCGCCTCGGATGCCGAGGTCCAGGTCGGTCCGGCCGAGGCGCGCTGGGTGGCGGTGCGGCTGCAGATCCCGTACGGGTCGGCACCGCCCGGCTCGCATCCCATCCATTTCAACATCGGCACGGCCGCCGGCGATGCTCACGTGAGCGAGAAGTCGGTGTTCCTGGTGCCGCGCTGAGGAGTCCAGATGACGCAACCCCCCGAACCCAGCGGCCCCTGGTGGCGCTACGGCCATGTCTGGCTGCTGATCGCCGGCCCGGCGGCCGTCATCGTCGCCGGCTTCGTGACGCTGTGGCTGGCGGTGCGCAGCCCGGATCCGGTGATCGACGCCGACTATTACCGCCGGGGCATCGAGATCAACAAGGCGCTGGCGCGCGAGAAGGCGCTGCTGCCGGCGGTGCAGGGGCGCAACCATGCGGCGACGCCGCCGGCCCAGCCGCAGTAACGCACCGTCCGGTGTCGATTTCCAGAGGAGGGAGGCGAGCGATGAGCAACCTCAACCTGATGCGGGTCATCTGGCCCGCCTTCCTGGCGGCCTGCGCGCTGGAACTGGTGGTGTTCGCCGTGATGGACCCGGGCGAACTGCATTGGTCGGGCCAGCCGCTGCCGTTTTCGCGCCTGGGCACCTACACGCTGGCCTTCTTCGTGTTCTGGGTGATCTCCGCCGCCTCGAGCGCGCTCACCGTGATGCTCTGCAAGAGCGCCGCCGAAGTGAACCGCTGCCCGTTCCAGCCGAGCGAACGGCCGCAGGGCTGCCCGCAGCGCTAGCGCCCGCTCAGGCTGGCGCGGCGGCCGCCGGTTGCGGCGAGCGGATCACCAGCACCGGCACCGGCGCCATCCGAACGATCTGCTCCGCCCCGCTGCCCATGAGGATGCGGCCGACGCCGCGCCGTCCGTGGGTGCCCACGACGATCAGGTCCGCGTTCCAGCGGCGCGCTTCCTCGGCCACCACCTCGGGCAGCCGCTCGCCCAGGTTGTCGCACAGCAGCTGGTCGGCCGGCACGCCCGCTTCCTGCGCCTTCGCCAGCCCGCCGGCCAGGACGCTGGCGCCGGTTTCGCGCATGACCTTGAGCAGATCGCCGGCGTAGCCGCCGAACTGGTCGTAGCCGGTGAGGTAGGCCATTTCCTCCACCACGTGGATCAGCCGGACCCGGCCGCCGCTCTCCCGGGCCAGCCCGAGCGCGGCGGCGAGCGCGTGGTTCGAGGTCTGGCTGCCGTCGATCGGAACGATGATGCGCTGGTACATGCGGGACCTCCTGCCGGCCATTATCGGCGAGCGGCCGGCACGCGGCCGGGCAGGGGACGCGCGAGTGGCGAAGCGGGCGCCGCGCCGGCCTATCTGCGGCCGATGAGCAGGCCGACCAGCACGCCGAGGCCGGCGCCGACGGCGATCGATTCCCATGGATGGCCGCGGACGTACCCGTCCGTGGCGCGGCCGGCGCGACGGGCGCCGTCGACCGCCTGCTCCTCGAGCGCGTCGAGCTGCTCGCGCGCGGTCTGCAGGCTCGCCTCCAGGCGCTGGCGCGCCTGCCCGTAGCCTGCGCCGGCCTGGTCGGCGGCCGTGCGCAGCAGTTCCTCGGCGTCGCGCACGACGGCGCGGAAGTCGTCGGCCAGACGGCTGGTTCCTTCCCTGAGGGGTTGCGTCGCTTGGTTCATGCTTTCGCTCCGAAGTCTGAATCCAGTCTAGGACGCACCCTTGCCGATTCGTTGACCGCGATCAACCCGGCGGACCCGGTGCTTGCGAAGGCTCAAGGAGGGCTGGCGCCGCTGCTCGTAGTCTTGGTGCATGGACGCCGCTCAGGTGACCGGGCTCGATGCGCAGGAAGCTGCGCGCCGCCTGGCCGCGGACGGCCCGAACGCGTTGCCCGGCAGCGAAGCCAAGCCGCTGCTGCGCATCGTGGGCGAGGTGCTCGCCGAACCGATGTTCCTCATGCTGCTGGCGGCCGGCGGCATCTACCTGCTGCTGGGCGACACGGCCGAGGCTGCCTTCCTGCTGGTGGCGGTGCTGGCCGTGATCGGCCTCACGCTGGTGCAGGAGCGCAAGTCGCAGCGGGCGCTGGAGGCCTTGCGCGACCTGGCGGCGCCGCGCGCGCTGGTGATCCGCGACGGCGCGCAGCTGCGCATCGCCAGCCGCGAGGTGGTACGCGGCGACGTGCTCGTGCTGCGCGAGGGCGATCGCGTGGCCGCCGACGCGGTGCTGCTGGAAGGGCAGGTGCATACCGACGAGTCGCTGCTGACGGGCGAGCCGGCGGCGCAGCTGCGGCTGCCGCCGGCGGGGGAGCTGCCGCCATTCGCACCCGGCCTGGACGGCGGTCCGTTCGTCTGCGCCAGCACGCTGGTGACACGCGGCGTGGCGCTGGCCCGGGTGCACGCCACGGGCGCCCGCACCCAGGCCGGCCGCATCGGCGCCGCGCTGGCCGCCACCGACCTGGTGCCCTCGGCGCTGCAGCGCAGCTCGCGGCGGGTGGTGCGCGTCATGGCCGGCGTCGGCCTGGGCGTGGCCACCACGCTGGTGCTGGCCGCGTGGCTGTGGGACGGGCGGCCGCTGCTGGAGAGCCTGTTGCTGGGCGTCGGGCTGGCGATGTCGCTGCTGCCCGAGGAGATCCCGGTCGTGCTGACGGTGTTCCTGGCGCTGGGCGCCTGGCGGCTGTCGCACCAGCGGGTGCTGGCGCGGCGCGTGCAGGCGGTCGAAGCACTGGGGGCGATCACGGTGCTGGCGGTCGACAAGACCGGCACGCTGACCATGAACCGGATGCAGGTGGCGCAGCTGCGCACGCCGCAGGCCGTCTTCGACGCGGCCGACGCGGGGCCGCTGCCCGAATCGCTGCACGAGCTGGCGGAGTTCGCAACGCTGGCGACGCCGGCCGATCCGTTCGACCCGATGGAGCAGGCCATCCGCGCGTTCGCCGCGGCGCGGCTGCAGGGGACCGAGCACCTGCACGACGACTGGCAGCCGCAGCAGCAGTATCCGCTGTCGCGCGACATCCTGGCCATGACGCAGGTGTTCCGGGCCGGCCAGCCCGACCGCCATCTGCTGGCGACCAAGGGCGCGCCCGAAGCCGTGGCCGACCTGTGCCACCTGGACGAGGCGGCGCGCGCCCGGGTGGCAGCCCAGGTCGGCGAGATGGCGCAGGCTGGCCTTCGGGTGCTGGGGGTCGCGCGCGGCCAGTGGCAGGGGCAGCGCTGGCCGGCCAGCCAGCACGATTTCGACTTCGCGTGGCTGGGCCTGGTCGGCCTGGTCGACCCGCCGCGGCCGGAAGTGCCGGCGGCGGTCGCGGCCTGCCGCAGCGCCGGCATCCGCGTGCTGATCCTCACGGGCGACCATGCCGGCACGGCGCAGGCCGTGGCACGGCAGATCGGGCTGGCGCCGGTGCGCGAGGTGCTCACCGGTGCCGAGATCGCGCGGCTGGACGATGCGGCGCTGCGCGAGCGGCTGGCTAGCGTGGACATCTGCGCGCGCGTGCTGCCCGAGCACAAGCTGCGGCTGGTACGGGCGCTGCAGGCGGCCGGCGAGCAGGTTGGGATGACCGGCGACGGCGTGAATGACGCGCCGGCGCTCAAGGCCGCGGAGGTCGGCATCGCGATGGGTGAGCGCGGCACCGACGTGGCGCGCGAGGCGGCGGCGCTGGTGCTGCTGGACGACAGCTTCGCGAGCATCGGCGCCGCGATCCGCCAGGGCCGGCGCATCGACGACAACATCCGCACCGCGGCGCGCTTCATCTTCGCGGTGCACGTGCCCATCGTCGTGCTGGCGCTGCTGCCGGTGCTGCTGCACTGGCCGCTGCTGCTGCTGCCCGCGCAGATCGTGCTGCTGGAGCTGATCATCGACCCGGCCTGCTCGGTGCTGTTCGAAGCGGAGCCCGGGGCCGCCGACCTGATGCAGCGGCCGCCGCGGCCGCGGGCGGCTTCGCCCTTCGCGGCCCGCAACGTGCTGGCCGGCGCGTTGCAGGGACTCGGCCTGGCGGCGGTGCTGGCGCTGGCCTGCGCCTGGATGGTCGGGGCGGGCTGGACCGACGCCGCGGTGCGCACCGCGGCCTTCGCGGGCCTGGTGTGCGGGCTGGCGGCGCTCACGCTGGCGCAGCGCGCCGGCCGCCGCAGTGGGGCGTGGGGTGGCAATCCGTGGCTGCCGCGCCTGCTGCTCGGGGTGGTGGCCATGCTGGCGCTCGTGCTGGGCACGCCCTGGCTGCGCCGGGTGATGGGATTCGCGCCGCCGTCGGCCGAGGTGCTGGCCATGGTCGCGGCGATGGTCGCCGCCACCGCGCTGTGGCTCGCGCTGCTGCGCGCGGCCGCGGCGCATGGACGGAGTGCAACGGCTGGGTCGCGCCGTTGACGTGCATCAAGCAGGCCAGCCCATGGGTGCAATAACGTGGGCCCTGGTAGCGCAGCAACTTCATGACCTTCACGTTCACCGACCGCACCGCGGCGGGGCGGGCCCTCGCGGCCCGCCTCGAAGCCTATGCCGGGCGCGAGGACCTCGTCGTGATGGCCCTGGTGCGCGGCGGCGTGCCGGTCGCGGCCGAGGTGGCACGGGCGCTGCGGGCGCCGCTGGAACTGCTGATCGTGCGCAAGCTGCCGGCGCCGGGCCGCCCGGAACTGGCGCTGGGGGCCATCGCGGGCGGTGGCGCGATGTACGTCGATCCGCAACTGGTGGCCGACAGCGGCGTCACGCCGCAGCAGCTGGAGAGCATCGTCGCGGCCGAAAGCGTAGAGCTGATCCGTCGCCATGCGATGTATTCGGCGCAGCCGACGCTGGCCGCCGAGGGCCGCACGGTGATCGTCATCGACGACTGCCTGGTGACGGGCGCGTCGATGTGCGCGGCGCTCAAGACGCTGCGCAGCGCCAAGCCGGCCTGGGTGGTGGCGGCGGTGCCGGTCGGGCCCGACGACGGCGAGGACCGGATCGGCACGGTCGCGGACGAGTTCGTCTGCGTGACCAGCCGCGCGGGCTTTCACGACGCGCGGGCCGACTACGCCGACTTCAGCCCGGTGGCGGACGACACGGTGCGCGAACTGCTGGCATCGCACTCGGGCCGGCGCCCGCCCGCCGCGGATTGACACCGGTCAATCTGGCGCGAGCGGCGCTGCCTATATTCAAGGCACGGCGGCCCGTCTTCGCCGCCGCCGTGCGCACATGGCAAGAGCATCCTTTCGCCGCAACCTGGCCCTGGCCGGCGGCGCGATGCTGCTGGCGGGGTGCGGTTCGCTGCTGCCCCGCGGCACGACCGACACGCCGGCGGGGTTCGCCAGCTTCGAGCAGGCCGAGGCGGCGGTGCAGCGCGTCGTCGGCCAGCGCACGCGCACCGAGGAGCTCAAGGAGCTGGGCTTCGACCCGGCGGGCGGCCGCAACGTCACGCTGATCCCGTACCCCGACATCGTGGCCCGCCTCGCGCCGTACCCGGGCGTGGCGCTCGACCGGCTCGATCCGGGCATCCGCGAATGCATCGCGGCGCAGTCCGCCTGCCGCGGCTACCTGTTCCACTTCGAGCGGCAGGATCGGCGGCGCGAGGGCAGCTTCTGGCCCGACTTCCTCAACCTGCGGCGCCACACGTCCATCAAGGGCTGGTGGTTCGACGCGCTGATCGTCGTCAGCGACGGCGTGGTGCTGTTCCGCAACTACGGCGGGCAGGCCGCCTCCGACAGGGTGGAGCGCCAGGTCAACCCGCTCGGGCCGTTCCAGCCCGCCGGCGAATCGGCCGGCTGGCAGCTCGTCCATTGACGTTTCGATCGGCCGTCACGGCCTTCGGGTAAATTGGGGCCTTTGTCGTGCCTGTCATACTGAGCCGTGCCCCTGTCCCCCGTCAGCAGTCTTGAAGTAGCCGCCCTCGGCGGCGACCCCGGTGATGCCGCAGGCCTGCTGGCCGGCCTGCTGGATTCGGCCATGGACGCCATCATCACCACGGACGAGCAGCAGAACATCGTGCTGTTCAACCGGGCGGCCGAGCGGATCTTCGGCTGGTCGCGCCAGGACATCCTGCGCCAGCCGCTGGAAAAGCTGATTCCGATGCGCTTTCGCGCCGCGCATGCCAGCCAGGTGCGGCGCTTCGGCGACGCCGGGGTGACGTCGCGGCGCATGGGCACGCTCAACGTCGTCTACGGCGTGCGCGCCAGCGGCGAGGAATTCCCGATGGACGCGTCGATCTCGCAGCTCGAGACGCCGCGCGGCAAGCTGTTCACGGTGATCCTGCGCGACATCACCGAGCGCCTGCGGGCCGAGGAGGAGCAGGCCCGGCTGGCGGCCCGGCTGGCCGGGCTGCTCGACTCGGCGATGGACGCGATCATCACGGTGGACGAGACGCAGCACATCGTGCTGTACAACCGGTCGGCCGAAAAGATCTTCGGCTGGCCCAGCCAGCAGGCGCTGGGCCGCAGCGTGGAATTCCTGATGCCCGAGCGCTACCGGGCCACCCATGCCCAGCACGTGCGGCAGTTCGGCGCCGCCGGCACCACCTCGCGCCGCATGGGCGACGGCACGGTGCTGTTCGGGCTGCGCGCCAGCGGCGACGAGTTCCCGATGGAAGCCTCGATCTCGCAGCTGGACACCGGCGAGGGCAAGCTGTTCACGGTGATCCTGCGCGACATCTCGGAGCGGGTGCAGGCGCAGGAGGAACTGAGCCAGTTCGCCGCCGAGGCGCACGCGATCCGCGAAGGCGAGAAGAGCCGCGTCGCGCGCGAGCTGCACGACGAGCTGGCGCAGTCGCTCACGGCGCTCAAGATGGACACCATCTGGCTGCGCGACCACGGCAGCGCGCAGCCGCAGGAGGCCGCCGCCAAGCTGGGCCAGATGGTCGGCATGCTGGACACCACGGTGGCGGCGACCCGGCGCATCGCGGCCGACCTGCGCCCGCTGCTGCTGGACGACCTGGGGCTGCACCCGGCCATCGAATGGCTGGCCAACAACTTCACGCAGCGCACCGGGGTGCCGTGCGAGGTCAACGTCGACGAGGACATCGAGCTGCAGGAGCCCTACGCGACGGCGGTGTTCCGCATCGTGCAGGAGTCGCTGGCCAACGTGGCCAAGCACGCGGGCGCCACCGAGGTCAGCGTGCTGGTCGCGCGCACGCCGCAGGCGGTGGTGCTGGAAGTGTCGGACAATGGGCGCGGCTTCGACACCGCGGCGCCCCGCAAGCCGCTGTCGCTGGGCCTGATGGGGCTGCGCGAGCGCGCGCACCTGCTCAAGGGCGCGGCGGACATCGAAAGCGAACCGGGGCGCGGCACGCGCATCCAGGTGCGCATCCCCATGCGGCAAGAGGAGGCAATGCAGTGATCAAGATCGTGATCGCCGACGACCATGCGATCGTCCGCGAAGGCCTCAAGCGCATCGTGTCCGAGGTGCACGACATGCAGGTGGCGGGCGAGGCGGCCGACGGCACCCAGGTGATGCAGCGGGTGCGCGAGATGGAATTCGACGTGCTGGTGCTCGACCTGTCGATGCCCGGGCGCAGCGGCATGGAGCTGATCAAGGTGGTGCGCGCCGAAAAGCCCAAGCTGCGCATCCTGGTCCTGAGCATGCACCAGGAGCTGCAGTACGCGGTGCGCGCCATCAAGTCGGGCGCCAGCGGCTACCTCACCAAGGAAAGCGCGCCGTCGCAGCTGGAGCAGGCGATCCGCAAGATCGCCGGCGGCGGCGCCTACGTGTCGGCCGAGGTGGCCGAGCAGCTCGCGCTGGGCGCCATGCCGGGCAGCGAGGTCGACCCGCACTCGTCGCTGTCGGACCGCGAGTTCGAGGTGTTCCGCCTGCTCGCCGCCGGCGTGTCGGTCACCGACATCGCCGCGCGCCTGAAGCTGTCGGTGAAGACCGTCAGCACGCACAAGGCCAACCTGATGCAGAAGATGGGCCTGAACAACGCCAGCGAGCTGATCCGGTACGCGATCAAGCACGGGCTGGCCGACTCGATCGAACCCTGACGGCGGCCGGCTGCGCGGCCGCTTGACCCGGGTCAACGCGCCGGCGCCGGGCGCGGCCTAAGTTGGGAACACCGCAGCCTGCCAAGGAGTGGTGCCGTGAAGGAATCCCTGACCCAATTGCTGGTGCACCTGGATGCCTCGGCGCATGCCGGGCAGCGCCTGGAAGTCGCGCGCTCGATCGCGCAGACGCATGGCGCGGCTGTCACCGCGCTGTACGCGGTGACCCCGGCGCTGCTGGTGGTGCCGTTCGCCCCCGAAGCCGGGCCCAGCGTCGCCAGCACGCTCGGGCAGATCGACGACGAGCGGCGGGCCGCCGCCCGCGCCGCCTTCGACCGCAGCCCGGCGCTGCCGGGGGTGCATGCCGCGTGGGCCGAAGTGGACGACTACCCGATCGTGCCGGCCGTGGTGCGCCAGGCCCTGTACGCGGACCTGCTGGTGCTCGGCCAGTACGATCCCGAGGACAGCGAATCGGCCGGCATCCCGTTCGACTTCCCCGAGCAGGTGATGGCCGGCAGCGGCAAGGCTGCGCTGGTGCTGCCGTACGCCGGGCTGCCGGCGGCGGTCGGGCAGACCGTGGCGATCGCCTGGAAGGCCACGCGCGAAGCGGCCCGCGCCGTCAGCGCCGCCGTCCCGCTGCTGCAGCGGGCGCGCCAGGTGCATGTGCTGTCCTGGGGCGACGAGCAGGAGCCGGTGGGCGGCGCGCGCCTGGACCTGGACAGCTACCTGCGGCTGCGCGGCGTGGAGCCGGTGTGGCACCGCGAGGCCGGCCCCGAGCCCAAGGAACTGGGCGACCTGCTGCTGTCGCGCGCCTTCGACCTGGAGGCCGACCTGCTGGTGATGGGGTGCTACGGCCACAGCCGTGCGCGCGAGTGGGTGCTCGGCGGCACCTCGCGCACGGTGCTGCGCTCCATGACGCTGCCGGTGCTGATGGCGCACTGAGTAGCCGGCCGGGGCGCGGACACGCCCGTGGTCAGCATGGCCAGGAATGCTTCGACCTCTGGCTAGCGTGGATCGCGCGGATGCATCAGGGCATGGAAGTGGACGAACAACTTCGTCCAATGCAGACGGGCATTCCCGTAGCTGCCCGAGCAGGCGCGGATCGGAAAGGCGTGCGAGCCGGCGTGACGCGGGCTTGTGCGTCAATTTGGATGCTGTACGCACACACGGTATTTCCGGGACAGCGCCAAATTGCAAGGGCTGCAGCGCAGGACGCGCTCCAACCGGCCTCCGCGGGCCGGTGCTATCCCGCGCCGGTGCGGGCTTCGTCGCCATTTTCGTGACAGCAGGGGCTGGGCGACAGCTCGACAATGCCTTATAAGTCAGGAACTTACCGCATTCGAAGGAGCTTGTCCGTTGAAGGCATTCCCGTGCTATCCCGCGCCGGCGCGGGCCATATCAAGTTAGCCCGCATGGAATTCAGATCCTTGGCGCGCGTGTTGTGTCTGCTCGGCGCGAGCATCCTGGCCTTGGTTGGCTTGTACTGCCTTCTTTGGGTAGCTTCCTCCAGCAGCCTTGCGTGCACCGCTTGCAATTGCTCCTACTCATTGTTTGCGGAGAATGCGCGGTGCCGCCAACCGCCCTTGGCCGGACTCTTGGCTGTGGCGAATTTTGCGGCGGGCGGGGCGCTCCTCGTCATACGCAGGAGGTTTCGAAAGTGAATCGCTCTCCAGCGGCCGTAGCATGCGCGGCTAACAGGTCGTTCGACACGGACACGCAGCGGCATTGCGCCGCAAGGCGTGCTGGTGAGCGTACGCCTCGCGGCGCAATGCCACTCCGTGCCGGTCAACTCCGACGTTAGCTTGCATGCGAGTGCGTGGCCCCATCTCGTTGCCATCGAAGGTGTCGGAGGGCATCTTGCGCACTCTTCCGAAATGGTTCGGCGACGAACAGTCGTTGACCGAGTACGCTGCAAATACCGAGACTCTGGCCACCTTCGTCGCCGAAAGCGAAGGTGTCTGTGCTTTTCTGTCTCTGCGCCCGCACTTCGACAGAGCCTGGGAGATCGACTGCATTGCCGTTGCGTCCCACCACCGTCGGGGCGGTGTAGGTAGGCAGCTGCTCGGTGAGGCAGAGCGGTGGCTGAAGTCGCAAGGCGCGAATCTACTTCAGGTGAAGACACTTGCCGAAGCACATCCAAGTTCGGAGTACGCCGAAACGAGGCGCTTCTACATCGGCGCAGGCTTTCAACCGTTGGAGGTATTCCCCGCGCTCTGGGCGCCGCACCTTCCGGTATTGTTGATGGTGAAGTTCCTCGAACATGCAAGCTAACATCTCCGTCAACACGGACGCCTTGCGGCGTCCCGCGGCTTCGCCGCTTACGTGCGCAAGTCGCCGGTTACGTCTGCGTTAGGCCGTTAAGATGACACTGCGTACTTGCCGAAAGTGCAATGAGACGAAGCCTCTGACGACGGAGTACTACAACCTGCTCTCCGGGGGTACTTGGAGGTGGTCATGCAAGGCGTGTATGGCCGCCAGTTCCAGGAAACATCACCACAAGAATCCGGAGATAACCGCAGAGCGTCGGGAAAGGTACAAGCAGAATCTACGAGCCGCTCCTGGGGCTTACACACAAGCTGATATCGCCGCAATTCGAGTTCGGCAGCACGATGCTTGCTACTACTGCAACTCCACTCTCAGGGGCGGCGGCGAAGTGGATCATAAACTTCCGCTGTCTCGTGGGGGAAGCAATTGGCCTATAAACTTGGTACTCGCATGCGTGCCGTGCAACCGTGACAAAAACAACAAGACAGATCAAGAATTCTTCGAGTGGCGCGTGAGACTAGGTCTGCCCTGCTCGTCGAATCGGGGTCAAGTCTAAGTCGTCTTCAAATCGAGGAATCGTCGTGAGCCTGCAAAGCTCCTCGCCCTCTTCGCTAGTCTCACCAATCATGTCCTCCGCGCGGCCTAACATTTCGGTCGACACGGACGCCATGCGGCGTACAGTCGCTTCGCTCCCTCCTGACGCAAGGCGCCGGTCACCTTGGCGTTAGACGTCGCAGGACGCGCAGATGACAGTCCAGGACGCACTCACGCTCATTGGAGCCATCGCCGTTTCCTTCGGTGGAGGCGCAGCGATCGTCGTCGGCTTGTCGACGTACTTGGCCGACCTATACGCCAAGCGAACGCTCCAGAGGGAAGGCGCTGAGATCCAGAAGTCGTTGGAAGCCATAAAGCACGAGTTGGGCCTCGAGAAGTCCAGCTACGAGCACTACCTGGATTGGATCTTGGAGTACTACCGCGTGTTCTATCGTCACTATCGCCTGTGCCAACGCACTGCCAGCGCAGATGCACATCGAGCGCTTCCCGGTGGTCTGATTTCTGACACCCGCGACGAGTTCTTTTCAAAGCTCGATGGATTTCTAGCGGACTGGGCGGAACAGGAGGGCAGAATCCGATTGCTTCTTCCCGGGAAGTTGCTCCAGCTTCATGGTGAGGCGATTGACTGTTTCAACGACTTCAAGGACGCAGTAGATGGTTTCCGCAAAGACGATAAGACACGTCAAGCGAAAGTGGACGCTTTCGCGAAGGTCGAAAATGTGAAAACACGATTGGAATCAGCGCTCAGGGAATTTCTGCGAACGGAGAGGTTGCTGAGGTGACGGCGACGTCTAACAGGTCGTATATGGACTCCCCCTCAACGGCAAGAAACTGACCGATAGTTTTGGCTTGGGGGGAGCGCCTGCAGTCGTATATCCGGCATTTGTTGTGGGCTCTGGTTTGGCCCGTGCCGACATGGAATCTGCGTCACCGGTGCGCCAGTCATTACGAACGGCTGCTGTGGAGCCGGAAGTGTTATCGGCGTCAACCCGTGCGGGGTGAGCCCTGGGGGCCATGATGGTCGATCAATCTCGTCGCAAGGCGAGGCGGGGAAACTTGGGGTGTGGCTCAGGCCGGCATCGCAAAGGCCTGGCGATTCATCTTCTTGGTCGACGGCTGCTGATCGTCGAATCTCTGCTTGTCGCGCAGCGTGGCGTAGCAGACGCGGGCGAGCTTGTTGGCCAGCGCACAGGTGGCCTTGTTGTGATTGCTTCGGCCCTGAAGCTCCAGCGCCCAGCGCCCAGCGCCCAGCGCCGAATGCCGTCTACGTCGCGCCCTTTGGTGCGCGCGGCTGCGGCGGCCCGCAGCACACCCCTGGCGCCGTGGGTGAGCAGCATGCGCAAGTAGCGATCGCCGCGCTTGGAGATGCGGCCCAGGTGGCGGCCGTGGACGCTTGCGGCATTCTCAATTGCGCTTATCGTTGCAAACGCGCTTCAGTCATGGTTCATCGTTGAGAAGTGAACTGCTCGCATCGGTAGGTTCCAGTCTGAGGTGCGCCCCAGTTGGGGCAAGTTCAGGCGCCGGCTTATGCGAGTCGTGCTTGTTTTGATCTTGCTTCCCGTGTTTACGGCAATGTTCCAAGGCTTTGCGTTGCTGGTGCAGTGGGCACTGCGTGGGGGAAAATAGAAAGCGAGCTCTAACATGGCGGTCAACACGGACGCCTGCGGCGTCCGCGCGTTGCGCGCTTCTGGCGCAAGTCGCCGGCTACCTCTACGGTAGCGACAAGGAAAGGGAGAAGACCGATGGTACAAACAAGATTGACGGATAAAGTGGCGGTGGTGACGGGAGCGGCCCGGGGCATCGGGGCGGCGACGGCCAGGCGCCTCGCCGCCGACGGTGCGAAGGTGGTCGTGAACTACGGCACCAGCGCGAAGGCGGCAGAGAAGTCTGTGGCTGAGATCACTGCGGCGGGCGGGAAAGCGATCGCGTTTCAGGGCGACATGAGCGATCCCGCAGCCGTGGCCAAATTGTTCGACGCGGCCGAGCAGACGTTCGGCCCGGTTTCGATTCTGGTGAACAATGCCGGCGTGCACGAGCTTCGACCGGTTGAAGTCGCGGACACGACCCACTTCGAGAAGGTGTTCCGTGCCAATGTCCTGACCACCCTTCTGGCTACCGCCGAGTTCGCCCGCCGGATCGGGACGAGTGGGGGGCGAGTGGTCAACATCTCATCCGGCGGTGCCCGCACCGCGGTGCCCGGGGCGGGCGTTTACTGCGCGTCCAAGGCGGCTGTCGAGGGGCTGACGCGGGCGCACGCACTGGAGTTGGGGGCGAAGCGCGTGACGGTCAATGCCGTCGCCCCCGGAGCGACCGCCACCGACATGACGCAACTGCTGCCCGAGGATGTGGTGAAGCAGATGATCGCCAGCACGACCCTCGGTCGCCTGGGGACGCCGGAGGACATCGCCGACGTGGTCGCCTTTCTGTGTTCCGACGATGCCCGCTGGATCACCGGCCAGTTCCTCGACACCAACGGCGGGATGCGGGTTTGAGGCTCGGTTCTGTCTGCGGTTTGCGGCACCAAGCCGGCACCAGCCCCCCCGGGCGGCCCGCGACGGCCTGTCACCTTGGTTGACTGCCGTCAATCGGGTTGTCCCGGATTCGCGCTATGCTTGACGGCCCTGCCGTCGAATGCGCCCGATGAAACCAGACTGGACCCTGATCGCCAACGGCACGCGTGCGCGCCTGCTGCAGCAGGAAGCGGGCGCGCCGATGGTGATCCTGGAAAGCTTCATCCATCCGCTGCGCCCGGGCGACGGCTTCGCGCCGGCCTCCCTGTTCGGCGAGCTGGAGGCCGACTGGGCCCGCGCCCATCAGCACACCGAGTTCGCCCGCGAACTGGCCCACCTGCTCGAGCAGGAGGCCCAACTGGAGCATTTCAGGGCGCTGACGGTGTTCGCCTGCAAGCCGTTCCTGGGTGAGCTGCTGGAGGAGTTTGGCAACGCCACCCGGCGGCGGCTGCTGGCCGCGCAGGATGCGGACCTCACCGGCTTCACGCTGAGCGAGATCGAGGAGCGCATCGCGCACGAACTCGCGGCCGATCACTGAGCGGCGGGCGGACGCCCGGCGGTCAGTAGACCACGTGGTAGTGCCCGCCACGGAAGCCCAGCACGACGCTGTCCGGCCGGATCTGCTCGAGCACCACGCCGGCGCCGAGCTGGGCGCCTTCCGCCACCACCTGCCCGTTGACGATGACCCGGCGCCGCGCCGGATCGGGCGAGTGCACGCCGCCGTTGATCACCAGCGTCGGCGCGTCGGCCGGCAGCCCCTTGACCGGTGGCGACGGCACCGTGGGTAGCGGCGGAGCCGGCGCCCGGGGCGGTGGCGCCTGAGGCGCGGGCTGGCTGCGCGACAGCGGGGGCGCGCCCATCGCCGGTGCTGCCGTGACAGGCGGCGGTGGCGCCGGCGTGAAGGGAGGCGCCGGCTGTGCGGCAGGCTGAGCAGCTTGGCCCGGCTGCATCGCTGCGCTCGCTGCGGCAGCGGGATACGCGGGGATCATGGCTGGCGCGGCCGGCGGCGGCGCGGCGACCGGGCCTTGTGCGCCGACGCCGACCGGTGCGGCCAACAGCGCGGCAAGCAGCGCCGCCGGCGCCGCCGTGGCGCGCCGGCTCGACGGTGCCGGGTCGAGATCCTGCATGGGTACGGTTCCTTCGTCGTGGCGCGGGCGTGCGAGGCGCCCGCGGTCCGTGACAACCGATCGTACCGGTTGCGGTGCGGCAGAGCCTGGGGACGCCTCCCTACCGCGGCCCGAAGCGGCGCGCCCCCATGGCGCCGCCGCTGCGGTCGGCGATCGCCCGCTGCTCGGTCGTCAGCACCGCCTGCAGGTCCTTCAGCGCGGCGCCCTGCGCCTTCCAGGCGGACTCGCGCTGCTCGAACATCGCCTGCCGGTGGGCGGCCATGTCGGGCGGCGTGGCACCGGGCTGGGCGTCCTGCCACTGGCCGTGGAACTTGTCGCGCAGCGCCTGCATGGCCACCGACTGCTGCGTCACCACGCCTTCGTAGGATTTCCAGGCCGCTTCCTGCGCCGGCGTGATCTTCAGCTGCGCCTTGAGGGCCGCCAGCTGGCCGGCGGTGGCCGCGGCCATGTCGAACCCGGGGCCGCCGCCGTGCATGCCGGGACCGCCCATGCCCCCGCTTCCCATGCCGGGTCCCATGCCGTGCATGCCGGGGCCCATGCCCCAACCGCCCATGCCGGCTCCCATGCCGGAACCGGGATGGGCCGACACGATGCCGGCGGCGGCCAGGGCCGCGGTGGCCGCGAGGGCGGCGATGATCGTGGTGCTGCGCTTCATGATGCTTCTCCTGTTGCTGTCGCTCGATCCGACCGGCTTGCCGGCTGGCTGGCAGGCCCTCCTGCCATGGAGTCATTGAAGCGCGCGCATGTAAGCGGGGAATGTCATGCGGCGGCCTTTTTGTCGCGCACTGCGCCGCGGGGCCGGTTTGACATGCTGTGTTACGCGGCACTGGCGGCCGGCCCTGCGGACCGGCTGTAATACGGTTCATGGATCGCCCCGACCACATCCTGATCGTCGACGACGATGCGGAGATCCGCACCCTGCTGGGGCGCTACCTCGAGAAGAACGGGTTGCGGGCCACCGCGGTGGGCGACGGCCGCGCGATGTGGCAGGCGCTGGACCGCGCCGCCTTCGACCTGATCGTGCTGGACCTGATGCTGCCCGGCGACGACGGGCTCACCCTGTGCCGCACCCTGCGCGCCCGCTCGGACATCCCGGTGATCATGCTGACCGCGCGCGGCGAGGAGACCGACCGCATCGTCGGCCTGGAAATGGGCGCCGACGACTACCTGCCCAAGCCGTTCAGCGCGCGCGAGCTGCTGGCTCGCATCAAGGTGATCCTGCGGCGCGCCCGCAGCCTGCCGCCGAACCTGCGCCCGGAGGAGGCGCGCGACATCCGCTTCGGCGACTGGACGCTCGATACGGTGCAGCGCCAGCTGGTCTCGCCGCAGGGCGTCGTGGCCCCGATCGGCGGCGCCGAGTACCGCCTGCTGCGGATCTTCCTCGCGCATCCCAACCGGGTGCTCACGCGCGACCAGCTGATGGAGATGACGCAGGGCCGCGAGGCCGACGCCCTGGACCGCAGCATCGACGTGCAGGTGAGCCGGCTGCGGCGCCGACTGGGCGACGGCTCGCGCGAGGCGGCCATGATCAGGACCGTGCGCGGCGAGGGCTACGTGCTGTCGGTCCCGGTCGGCCGGGAGCCGGCATGACCGGCCCGGCGCGCTGGCTGCCGCGGTCGCTGTTCGGTCGGCTGGTGCTGGTGCTGGGCAGCGGCCTGCTGCTGGCCCAGCTGCTGAGCGCCGCCATCAACTTCGCCGAGCGCGACCGCCTGCTGCTGGCGGCCGGCGGCATGCAGCAGGCCCAGCGGGTGGCCGATGCGGTCAAGCTGCTGGACTCGCTGGGACCGGCCGACCGCGAGCGGGTCGTGGCGGTGCTCAACGTGCCGCCGCTCGTCGTGGCGCTGGCCGACGCGCCGCGTCCGCCGCTGGCGCAGGCCGACGCGGGGGCGGGCCGCGCCGCCATGTTCGCGGCCATGCTGCGCGCGTCGCTGGGCGAGCGCGACATCCGCGTGGAGCCGGCGCCGGGCTTCGAGCGGCCCTGGCCGCCGGGTCCCGGCCACCGGCACATGATGGGCGCGGGACCGGACGGGTCGCCGCCGGGCGTAGTCCCCGGCATGGGGCCGCGCGGCTTCGGGCCGGCCGGCGCGATCCTGCGCACCCAGGTGCAGCTGCGCGACGGCCGCTGGGCGCGCTTCGACAGCGAGCTGCCGGCGTCGGCGGCGACGCTGCCGTGGCGCCTGGCCCTGACGCTGGCGGTGCTGCTGGCAGCCGTGCTGCTGCTGTCGTACGTGGCGGTGCGCTGGGTCACGCGGCCGCTGCACGTGCTGGCCGCGGCCGCCGAGGCGCTGGGCCGCGACATCCACCGGCCCCCGCTGGCCGAGGACGGCCCGCTGGAGATCGGGCAGGCGGCGCGTGCCTTCAACACCATGCAGGGTCGGCTGGTGCGTTTCATCGAGGAGCGCACCCGCATCCTGGCGGCCATGTCGCACGACCTGAAGACGCCGATCACGCGCATGCGGCTGCGCGCCGACCTGCTGGACGACGACGAGCTGCGCCGGCGCTTCGAGTCCGACCTGAAGGAAATGGAGGCGATGGTCACCGACACGCTGGACTTCATGCGCGGCATCGGCGGGCAGGAGGAGCGGCAGGACGTGGACGTGACGGCCCTGCTGGAGAGCATGCAGTCGGACAACGAGGCGATGGGGCGTTCGATGCGCGTGCAGGGGCGGGCGGACGCACCGTATCGGGCCCGCGTGTCGCTGCTGCGGCGCTGCCTGGCGAACCTGGTCGACAACGCCATGGCCTACGGCGGCGGCGCGTCGGTGCAGGTCGAGGACACGCCGCAGGCGCTGACGCTGCGCGTCCTCGACGAGGGGCCAGGCATCCCCGAAGCGGAGCTGGCGAAGGTGTTCGAGCCGTTCTACCGGCTGGAAGGCTCGCGCAGCCGCGCCACCGGGGGCACCGGGCTGGGCCTGGCCATCGCGCGCAACATCGCGCAGATGCACGGCGGCGACATCGTGCTGCGCAACCTGCCCGGCAAGGGCCTGGAGGCGGTGCTCACGCTGCCCCGCCGGCCCTGAAGCGGGTCAGACGCCGGCCAGCGCCTGTTCCAGCTTGGCCCGCACCTCGCGGGCCAGGGCCGGCACGTCCGGGTGCTCGACCAGGGCCATCACGGCGATCGGGTCCATCGCCTCGACCCGCACCGCGCCGGCGGCGTCCTGGCGCACGACCACGTTGCAGGGCAGCAGCGCGCCGATCTCCGGCTCGGCGGCGATCGCCTGGCTGGCGTAGCGGGGATTGCAGGCGCCCAGGATGCGATAGGGCGCCATCTCGAGGCCGATCTTCTTCTTCATCGTGGCCTGGACGTCGATTTCCGTCAGCACGCCGAAGCCCACCTTGGCCAGTTCCTCGGTCACCTTCTGCACGGCCTGGTCGAATCCCATCGCCACCGTCTTGCCGAATACGTAGCTGCTCATGTCGTCGATGCTCCCTGTGTGTCGGCCCGGGCGCACGGTGCCGCCGCGCGGACCTGCCGGGCCGGCGCCATCATATAAGCTTTTCCTTAACTATGGGCCGGGACCGGACGGGGCTCAGCCTTGCCGGCCGACCGCGGCTTCGGTCGCGATCTGCGCGCACACGGCACGGCACAGCGTGACCACCCGGTCGTTGACGATCCGGTAGAAGATCTGCACGCCGTCGCGCCGCTTGCCGAGCACGCCGGCAAGGTACAGCGTGCTCAGGTGCTGCGACATGTTCGGCTGGGTCGTGCGGATCTCCGCCAGCAGCTGGCTCACGTTCTTTTCGCCGGCGCACAGGCAGCTGATGATCTTCAGGCGCATCGGGGCGGACATCACCCGGAAGACTTCGGCCGCCAGCTCGAACATCTCGTCGGACTCCAGCGCCGGCGGGACCGCGCGATTGGGGGAACGTCTGGCCATGAAGGTGCGTCCGAAATATCGTCGATCGCAAATATAAGCGATCGCGCCCTCGGAATTGTCCTAGCCCCAGCCGGAACTCAGGAGGCTCCCGTTTCAGCCGAGTCCGAGTCCAGATTCAGCCGCCGCTGATATCCATCGCGGCCGCCTCCTGCGACAGTGGCGGGCATGACAGCGAACCCGCCGGGCGCGAAAGTGAGGGTCTTTCTCGCGGACGACTCGGCCATGATCCGGGACCGGGTAGCGGCCATGCTGGCCGCGCAGGCGATGGACATCGTCGGCCAGGCCGAAACCCCCCAGGGATCGATCGACGGCATTCTCGCCGCCCACCCGGACGTGGTCGTGCTGGACGTGCAGCTCGAAGGCGGCACCGGGCTGCAGGTGCTGCGCGCCGTGCGGCAGGCCGAACCGGGCATCGCCTTCGTCGTCTTCAGCAACAACGCCGGCCCCGCCTACCGCAAGCGCTACCTGGGCGAGGGCGCCCAGCGCTTCCTGGACAAGACCACCGAATTCGACCAGCTCGTCCACGCCGTCGAGCACGCATCGCATCACACCCACTAGACCATCGAATCCCGCCGGAGAAACCATGCCCGCCACCGCAGTCCAGCCCCCGATTAAACGGCCGACCCGCGTCGCGCCGGCAACGCCCGCAGCGGCCGTCCCCGACGATGCCGCGCCGGCCAGGACCCAGTGTTCGACCTGCCACCTGCGCGGGCTGTGCCTGCCCAGCGGCATGGACCATCTCGACCTGGGCCGGATCGACGGCATGAAGTTCACGCGGCGCCGGGTCAAGGCCGGACAGACGGTCTACCGCGAGGGCGACAAGTTCCAGTACATCTACGCGGTGCGCATCGGCACCTTGAAATCCAGCCTGATGCTGTCGGACGGGCGCGAACAGGTCAGCGGCTTCCAGGTCGCGGGTGAACTGGTCGGGCTGGACGGCGTGGCCCAGGGCGAGCACGCCAGCGCCACGATGGCGCTGGAAGACAGCGAGCTGTGCGCGATCCCCTACGCGAGCCTGTCGGACCTGGCCGCCGGCAACACCGGCATGCAGCACGTCATCAGCCGCCTGATGAGCCGCGAGATCCTGCGCGAGCACAGCCTGATGATGCTGCTGGGCAGCATGAACGCCGAGGAGCGCTTGGCCGCCTTCCTGCTCAACCTCTCGGAGCGCTACGCCGAGCGCGGCTACTCCGAGCGCGAGTTCCACCTGCGCATGAGCCGCGCCGAGATCGGCAGCTACCTGGGGATGAAGCTGGAGACCGTCAGCCGCACCTTCTCGCTGTTCCAGCAGCAGCGCCTGCTGGAGGTCGACAAGCGCCACGTCCGGCTGACGGACCTGGAAGGGCTGCGGCGGCGCTTCGAGGTGCGCGTGCACTGACCGTCCGGTCAAGGGGGCGCGATGAAGTACAAGGATTACTACGCGGCCCTTGGCGTTCCCCGCGAGGCCGACGCCGAGCAGATCAAGCGGGCCTACCGCAAGCTCGCGCGCGAGCACCATCCCGACGTGTCCGCCGCGCCCGAAGCCGAGGCGCGCTTCAAGGAGGTCGCCGAGGCCTACCAGACCCTGCGCGATCCGCAGCGGCGGGCGGCCTACGACGAGCTCGGACGCCGCCCGGCGGGCCAGGAATTCGCGCCGCCGCCGCAGTGGGCGCGCGAATTCGGGACTGGATCCTTCGAGGACGTCGACCTGGCCGACCTGCTGGCGTCGCTGGGCCGCGGCCATCCTGCGCGCGGGGCGCACCATCCGGGTCCGGGGCGCGGACGCGACTACGAAAGCGGCGTGCGCATCAGCCTGGAGCAGGCGCACCGGGGCACCACGCTGAACCTGCAGCTGGACGGCGATCCCGGCGGCGCGCGCACGCTCGAAGTGACGATCCCGCCCGGTGCGAGCGAAGGGCAGAAGCTGCGCCTGCGCGGCCGGGGCGGCGCGGGCCGGCGCGGCGGCGCCGCCGGCGACATCTACCTGCACGTCACGCTGGCGCCGCATCCGGTGTTCCGCCCCGACGGCCACGATCTGCACCTGGACCTGGCGCTGGCGCCATGGGAAGCGGCCCTGGGCGCCGAGGTGGAGGTGCCCACGCTGGACGGCCCGGTGCTGCTCACGGTGCCGCCGGGCACCCGGGCCGGCCGCAAGCTGCGCCTGCGCGGGCGCGGCCTGGCCGACGGCCGCGGCGGACGCGGCGACCTGTACGCGCTGGTCCATGTCGACGTGCCCGGCACGCTGACGGAGCGCGAGCGCGAGCTGTTCCGCGAGCTGGCCGCCGTCTCGCGGTTCGACCCGCGCGCGAGCGCGGCCAAGGAGGGGATGTCATGACGGCACCACCGCTGGAAGTGGGCTGGCTGGACGCGCGCGAGACGGTCACCCGGATCGAGCTGGCGCAGGCCTGCGGCCTGAGCGAAGCCGAGATCGCCGAGCTGGTGGACTATGGCGCCTTGTGCACGCTGCCGGCCGCCGCCGCCGGCGACCCTTTGGTCTTCAGTGCGGAGTGCCTGCCGGCCATGCGCCGTGCGGGCCGCCTGCGGCGCGACTTCGACCTTGACCTGTTCAGCGTGGCCCTGCTGCTCGGGTACCTGCAACGGATCGACCAGCTGGAGCGCCAGCTGCGCTCGCTGCAGGCGCACGTCCCGTTCCACGGGCCCGCGTCGCACCGTGAGGGACCGCAGCCCTGGCGCGAGCCGCACGGCTGATCGCGCGAGCGGTTCGGACCGGGGGCGGGGCGGCCGGCGGCGCCGGCGGGAGGCAGAATGACAGGCGCGGCCCGTCAGCCGCCCGGGAGGAACAGCGATGCTGGTGGGCGTCCCCAGGGAAATCAAGAACCACGAATACCGCGCGGGACTCACCCCCGCCAGCGTGCGCGAGCTCACGGCGCGAGGGCACGGGGTGCTGGTGCAGTCCGGGCTCGGCGCAGCGATCGGACTGGCCGACGAGCAGTACCTTGCCGCCGGCGCGCGCATCGCGCCGGGTGCGGCCGAGGTCTGGGCGCAGGCGGAGCTGATCGTCAAGGTGAAGGAGCCGCAGCCGCCCGAGCGCGCCGTGCTGCGCGAGGAGCAGGTGCTCTTCACCTATCTGCACCTGGCGCCCGACCCGCAGCAGGCTGCCGACCTGCTGCGTTCGCGCGCCGTCTGCATCGCCTACGAGACCGTGACCGCCGCCGGCGGCGGGCTGCCCCTGCTGGCGCCGATGAGCGAGGTGGCCGGGCGGCTGGCGGTGCACGCGGGCGCAGCCCTGTTGCAACTGCCGGCGGGCGGCATGGGCATGTTGCTTGGCGGCGTGCCGGGGGTGCTGCCGGCGCACGTGGTGATCATCGGCGCCGGCGTGGTCGGCAGCAACGCGCTGCAGGTGGCCGCCGGTGTCGGCGCCCGGGTCACCGTGATCGATCGCAGCGTCGAGCGGCTGCGCCAGCTCGACCTGGTGTTCGGCAACCGGGTCGCGACCCGCTATTGCACCGCCGCCGCGATCCAGGAGGCGCTGGCCGACGCCGACCTAGTGATCGGCGCCGTGCTGCTGCCGGGCGCCGCCGCGCCCAAGCTGGTGACGCGCGCGATGCTGGCCGGCATGAAGCGCGGCGCGGTGCTGGTGGACGTGGCGATCGACCAGGGCGGGTGCTTCGAGACCTCGCGCCCCACCACACATGCCGATCCGACCTACGTGGTCGACGGCATCGTGCACTACTGCGTCGCCAACATGCCGGGCGCGGTGGCACGCACGTCGGCGCACGCCCTCAACAACGCGACCCTGCCGTTCGTGCTGGCGCTGGCCGGCAAGGGCTGGCGCCGGGCGCTGGCCGAGGACGAGCACCTGCGCCGCGGCCTGAACGTGTGCCGCGGCGCGCTGACCCACGAGGCGGTGGCGCTGGCGCTCGGTCTGCCCTGGCGCGACCCGGCGGAACTGCTTGGCTGAGCGCGCTCAGGGCGCGCCGGCGATCTCCAGCACCGCGGCGGCCAGTGGCGCCGCCAGCTCGATCGCGTTGCTCGGGTGGTCCACGGTGTCGCAGCTCACGACGCGCGCGGCGCCGGCCTCCAGCAGGCGCTGCCCGGCGTCCTGCGTGAACAGCGCATGCACGACGATGCACAGCGGGCGGGCCAGCCCCGCCGCTGCCAGCGCCTGCACCGCGGCCACCAGCGTATGGCCGGTCGAGGCGATGTCGTCCAGCAGCACGGGCGTGCGTCCCGGCCATGCGCCGGCGCCGTCCAGCGTCACCTCGACTTCGCGGTCGCCGCGGCGCTGCTTGGTCATCACGGTCCAGGGAGCGCCGGTCAGCCGGGCGACCTCGGCCACCCATTGCTCGCTTTCCGAGTCGGGGCCGACCAGCAGCGGCGCCGGCACGTTGCGGCGCAGCCAGCCGGCGATCAGCGGCGCGGCGGCGACGGCGCGGGTGCGGATCGGGTAGATGTCGCCCAGGCTGCGCCAGCGATGCAGGTGCGGATCGACGGTCACCAGGAAATCGAGCGTGCCCGACAGCAGTCGCGCGAAGCTGCGCGACGTGACCGCTTCGCCCGGCCGGAAGCGCTGGTCCTGCCGCATGTAGGCCAGGTAGGGCGCCACCAGCCCCACCTGCACGGCACCGAGTTCGCGCGCGGCGTCGGCCGCGAACAGCAGCGGCAGCGCCTTGCCGTCCGGCTGGTCGAGGCTGCCGGCCAGCACCACGCAGCGGCCTTGCACCGGGGCGTCGAGCCGCACCAGGCATTCGCCGTCGGGAAAGCGGTGCAGCGCGAGTTCGCTCCAGTCGCAGCGCAGTTGCTGCGCCAGCCGGGCGGCCAGGCCGGCGGCGCCCGGCAGGGCGAGCACGACCATCGGTGGGGCGGCGTCAGGCGTCCTGGGCGACATGCACGGTATCGGCTTGCGAGGTGGCGTACTCGACAGCATAAGCCAGCTCGCCCGGCGAATCGGCGTGCAGCGTGAACAGGGGCTGGCCGCGCTCGACGAACTCGCCGGTGCGCACGTGCAGGTCGACGCCGGCACAGGGCGAGCGTGGTGCGCCGGCCAGCTTGGCGATGCGCGCCAGCCGCCGGTTGTCGATCGCGATCACCGAGCCGCTGCGCAGCGCCGGCAGCGCCTGCCGGTGCGGCGCCACCGGCGGCCGCCGCATGCCGCCCTGCGCCTCGCAGATCTGCTGGAACCTGGCCCAGGCGCGGCCGTCCCGCAGCACGTCCAGCGCCAGCCGCGAGCCGCCCCCGGCCGGTGCGGCCCCGCCCAGTTCCAGCAGGTGGCCGGCCAGTTCCGCGGCGCGTAGCGCCAGGTCGGCGGGTGCGCCGTCCTGCTGCTGCAGCACCGCGAGCACGTCGCGCGCCTCCAGCGCCGGCCCGATGCCGCGCCCGACCGGGGCCAGCCCTTCGGTGACGACCACCCGCACCTGCAGTCCCAGTGCGGCGCCCACCTGCTCGAGCTGGCGCCCGAGGTCCTGCGCGGCCTGCGGGCTGCGCACCTTGGCGGTCGGGCCGACCGGCATGTCGATCACGACGTGGGTGGCGCCCGCCGCCGCCTTCTTCGACAGCACAGAAGCCACCAGCTGGCCCTGGCTGTCCAGGTCGAGCGGGCGCTCGACCCGGATCAGGATGTCGTCGGCCGGGCTCAGGCGCACGGCGCCGCCCCACACGATGCAGGCGCCGGTGCGCTCCACCACGCGCTTGATCTGCGGCACGTCGAGGGCGACCGGCGCCAGCGTCTCCATGGTGTCGGCCGTGCCCGAGGGCGAGGTGATCGCACGCGAGGACGTCTTGGGCATGCGCAGCCCGCAGGCCGCCACGATCGGAACGATCAGCATGGTCGTGCGGTTGCCGGGCAGGCCGCCCACCGAATGCTTGTCCAGCACCAAGCCCGGCCCCCAGGCCATGCGCTCGCCGACATCGACCATCGCGCGGGTGAGCGATACCGTTTCTTCCAGGTCCAGGTGGTCGCCGGCACAGGCCGTGACGAAGGCTGCCAGCTGCAGGTCCGAGTAGCGGCCGGCGGCGACGTCGCCGATGATCGCGTCGAAGGCGGCCGGCGTGAGGCGGCGGCCGAAGACCTTGGCCCGCACATGGCCCAGCGACTCCAGCGGCGCCGGATGGCGCACGGTGGCCAGGTCGCCGTCGCGCGCGAGCAGCAGCCGCCAGGCGGCCTCCGACAGCCCGGCCTCGCCCGGCGAGACGAAGCCGCCGCTCACGACGTTGAGGGTGGCGACGATGGTGCGGCCGTCCAGCGTCAGCTCTACTCGCGACTGCGCCTCGAAGCCTTCCGAGCGGCAGACCGCGCAGTCCTGGTGCATGTACAGCACGGGCTCCTGGTAGGTGTCGATGCCGAGCCGGCGCAGCCGGATGCGGCTCGCGCCGGTGCCGCCCGGCGGCGCGGTGGCGGTCACTACCGCCCCACCTGCAGCTTGTCGACCACGCTGGTGACGCCGCGGGTGCCGAACGCGGCGCCGATGGCGGCGTCATGCTCGGCCAGGGACGCGACGGTGCCGCTGAGCGTCACGGTGCCGCCGTCGACCTCGATGTCCAGCTGCCGCGCCTCGCGTTCGGCATGCCGCATCAACGCCGCGGCAATCTGGCGCGCGATGTCGCCGCCGCGCACATGGGGTTTGAGCGTGACCAGGTTGGTGATGCCGCGCACCCCGGTCAGCGGACGGACGCACTGCTCGGCGCTGCTGAACTGATAAGGCCAGCCCACCTCGCCGGTCAGCGTCACCCAGGCATCGTGCACCTCCACCTTGACGTGGTCGTCGGGCACCAGCGAGTTCCAGCGCAGCGCCGCCTCGGCCGCCTGCGCGACCTCCGCGTCGCCGCGCTGGTGGTCCTCGACCAGCCTGACGTCCAGCTCCAGCGCGACGCCGCGCACGCCGGCCACGCGCCGCACCGCGCGTTCGACCGCGTGCTTCTGCGCGAGCGTGTCGAGGTGGCCGGTCAGCGTCACGCGCGCGTCCTTGACCGCGACGTCCAGCGCGCGCGGGTTGACCGCCGGGTCCCAGGCCAGTTCGGCCAGCACGTCGTCCTTGAGTTGGGCATCGGTCTTCATGTCGCGTCCTTGCGGAGGGAATGGCAGCCCGCGGCAGGCGCGGGGTTTCCTTCAATCTAGGCGCGCGCCAGGCGCGCGCCTTGACCAGCCGCAACTGCCGCGACGCGCCCCCGCCGGAGGGGCGTCCGCCGACCGCGCCGTTCAGCTGCGGATCGAGAGCCGGTCCACCACGTTCGACACGCCGCGGGTCGCCGCGGCCGCTGCCACCGCGGCGTCGCGCTCGACCAGCGATCCCACGGTGCCCTGCAAGGTGACAGTGCCGCCCTGCACGCGCACGTCGATCCTGCGCCCGCCCTGCTGCGCATGCCGTGTCAGGGCTTCCAGGATCTCGCCGGACGGGTCGGCGTCGCCTGCGCGCGGCTTCACCGCGATGTTGTTGGTGATGCCGCGCACGCCCACCAGCGGCCGCACGCATTGCTCGGCGGCTGCCAGCTGGAAGTGCCAGTCCACGTCGCCGCCCAGCGTCACCCAGCCATCGTCGACCGCCAGCTGCAGCCGCTCGTGCGGCACCGAGGCGTGCCAGCGCAGCGCGGCGAGCGCGGCCTTGGCGATGTCGGAATCAGCTCGCTGCTGCGCGGGTGCGAGCCTCACCTCGAGCTGCAGCACGACGCCGCGCACGCCCGCCACCCGGCGCACCGCCTTCTCCACCGACTTGCGTTCGGCGTAGCTGGCCAGCTCGCCCGCGAGCGTTGCCACGCCATCCTCGACGTTCACTTCGATCGCCTCGGCCTGGACCGCCGGGTCCCAGGCCAGTTCCGACATGACGTCGCGCTTCAATTCCTGGTCGCTCTTCATCGCACTGCTCCTTCGCTTGTGTGTGTGCGACCCGGCATCGGGGCGCCTGTCCACACTGTAGTGAGCATCTCGCCCGCTGCAAACACCCGCTGGTCGCAGTGCACGGTCGCGTTGGGCCGATGGAACTGATCCGTCATCGGCACGGCCGCCGACGGTCAGCGCCGTTCGCCGCCGCCGCCGCCGCCGCCGCGCGAGCCGGGCTTGCGCCAGTGGGACACCGGCCGCCGCGGCTGTCCGGTGGCATAGGCCTGCCGGTCGCGCGACAGCTGCGCCAGCCGCTCGGCCACCAGCCGGTTGACGCTGCCCGACGCTATGCGGCCGGCCGCATCGCCCTTGCCGGCGGGGCGGCCGGTGAGCAATTCCATCGCCTCGTCGACATGGCCGACGGCATGGACATGAAACTGCCCCTGCGCCGCCGCGTCGACCACGTCCTCGCGCAGCATCAGGTGCCGGATGTTGGCGCGCGGGATCAGCACGCCTTGCTCGCCCGTGAGGCCGCGCGCACGGCACACGTCGAAGAAGCCCTCGACCTTCTCGTTGACGCCGCCGATGGCCTGCACGGCGCCGGCCTGGTCGACCGAGCCGGTGACGGCCAGCGACTGGCGCAGCGGCAGTCCGCAGAGGGCCGACAGGAGCGCGCACAGCTCCGCCAGCGAGGCGCTGTCGCCCTCGACCGGTCCGTACGACTGCTCGAACACCAGGCTGGCCGACAGCGCGAACGGCAGGTCCTGCGCGTAGCGCGAGCGCAGGAATGACGCCAGAATCAGGACGCCCTTGGAGTGGATCGGCTGGCCCAGCGCCGACTCGCGCTCGATGTCGACCAGGTCGCCGTCGCCCAGGCGCGCGGTGGCCGTGATGCGCACCGGATGGCCGAAGCGGAACTCGCCCAGCTCGTACACGGCCAGCCCGTTGACCTGGGCCGGCTGCGCGCCGCTGGTGGCGATCACCAGCGTGTCGCTCAGCACTGCGTCGTGCAGCCGGTCGCGCAGCCGGTCGGCGCGCTGGATGCGCGCCGCCAGGGCCTGCACGACGTCGTCGCGGGCGACGAGGCTGCGGCCGGCCCGCGCGGCCAGCAGGTCCGACTCGTGCAGCAGTTCCTCCAGGCCGCGGGTTGCCGTGGACAGCTTGCCGGCGTCGCCGGCCTGCCGCGCCGCCTGCTCGACCAGCCGGGCCACGGCTTCGCGGTCCAGCGGTCGCAGCCCGGCCGCGCGTGCCATCGACGCGACCAGTGCGGCGTAGCGCTGCGTCTGCGGCGCGTCGCGCGGCACCTCGTCCTCGAAGTCCGCGCCGATCCTGAACAGCTCGTCGAATTCCGGGTCCAGCGCCTGCAGCAGGTAGTAGTGACGCCGCTCGCCGAACAGGATGATCTTGAGGGCCAGCGGAATCGGCTGAGGCTCCAGCGCCACGGTGCTCACCCAGCCCAGCACCTGCGGCAGCGATTCGATCACGGCCTGCCGGCTGCGCAACGCGCGCTTCAGACCGTCCCAGGCGTACGGCTGCGCCAGCAGTTCCAGCGCGTCCAGCAGCAGGTAGCCGCCGTTGGCGCGCTGCAGGCTGCCGGGCTTGATCAGCGTGAAGTTGGTCAGCAGCGTGCCCATGTGCGGCAGGTGGTCGATGCGGCCGACCAGGTTGGCGTAGGTCGGGTTGTCGCACTCGAGCACCGGCGCGTGGTCGCCCGGCTGGTGGCCGACGAACAGGTTGACCTGGTAGCGGATCAGCGAGAGGCTGCCGGTGAACCCGCCGGTCTCCTCGTCCTCGCTGCGCTGCTCGCGCAACTGCTGCCCCGCCTCGAGGATGTCCTTGAGCACCTCGTCCAGGAAGCCCAGCACCGAGGGATGCGCCGCGAACTGTTCCTTCAGCTCCTCGATCAGGTGCCCTGCCGCATAGCCCATGGTGTCGCGGGTTGCTTCGCGGATGCGCGCCTGCATCTCGCGCCGCATGCGCGGCAACTGGTGCATCAGGTCGAGCAGGGGCGTCCGCAGTTCCTCGACGGTGCGCGCGATGCGGTCGCGCTCCTCCTGCGACAGTACCTCGAGCTGCTCCTCGGTCATCGGCGCGCCGTCCCGCGTCGGCGCGAAGGCGAAACCCTGCGGCGTGCGCAGGACGGCGACATCGTGCTCGCCCGCCCGCCGCACCAGCGCCTGCAGCGCATCGCTTTCACGCTGCTTGTAGTCCTTCTCGATCGCCTCCACCCGGGAGCGGTACTCCTGGCTCTCGAAGGCGACCTGGATCGCCTTGCCGACTTCCTCGGAGAAGGCCTGCATACGGGTCTTCAGGCGGCCGCCCTCGCCGGCCGGCAGGCTCAGGGCGCACGGCTTGTTCGGGTCGGCGAAGTTGTGCAGGTAGCACCAGTCGACCGGCGCCGGCCGACTCTGCGCGTGCGCCTGCACCAGCTGCCGCACGACTTCGTGCCGTCCGCTGCCGGGGCGGCCCAGGACGAACAGGTTGTAGCCGGCGCCCGCCATGTCCAGCGCCAGCGAGATCGCGGCGATGGCCCGCGCCTGGCCGAACGGCTGTTCCGGCTCGGGCAGCGACGCGGTGGACTCGAAGTCGAACAGCCCGCCCTCGCAGCGCGTGCACAGCTGGCTGGCCGCCAGTGCCTGGGGCGCGGCCGCGGCGCCGGCCAGCAGGGGCGGTTCGGCGCGCTTCACGGCGGCGGTTGCCGGACCATTTCCTGCTGCCGGCCCATCGCGTCCTCGAGCTGGCGCCGCATGCCGTCGAAGGCGTCGCGCAACGCCACGTACACGTCTTCGTGCTCGATGCGCGAGACCGTCAACGTGCGTCCGGGCACCGTCGCGTCCACCCGCACCGCGAACTGCCGGCCCTGGCTGCGGTGCCGGTGGGGCAGTTCGATCACGACGTGGCAGGCCATGAGCTGGGGACACAGCTGGTCGAGCTTGGAGGCCTTCTCCAGCGCCGCCGCCTCCAGCGCGTCGGACGGCTCCATGCCGATGAACCGGATGTCGGGTGCCTGCTTCATGCTGCTTCTTCCGTACTCGGCGGCGACGCTGCCATGCATCAACAATGGCATACGGGCTGCGGGCCGGTTTGAGGTAGCGCAAAGGAGGACGGCCGCCGCCGGCCGCGCGATGGTTGAGACAGCACGGGCAGGCTCATGCACACGCGGTGCCGGGCGTGCTGCGGCGCCATTGCGCCAGGTCAACGCCGCGGCTGCCGCCCTGGCCTAGTTTTGCGGGTGCACGGGCGCACACGGGCCGCTGCAGGGGCGGGCCGCGGGCTCGTGGCACGGGAGGCTCCGATGGCAGCGAAACAGCTCCTCTTCGGGCAGGACGCCCGCGACCGCATCCGCCACGGCATCGACGTGCTGGCGGACGCGGTGAAGGTCACGCTCGGGCCGCGCGGCCGCACCGTCGTGCTGGACCGCGACTGGGGGCCGCCGCAGATCGTCAACTCCGGCGTCGTGGTCGCGAAATCGGTCGAGCTGGAAGACCGGTTCGAGAACATGGGCGCGCAACTGCTGCGCGAAGTGGCTGCGCGCACCAGCGAGATGGCTGGCGATGGCACAACCACCGCCACGGTGCTGGCGCACGGGATGATCCGCGAGGGCCTGAAGTACCTGGCCGCCGGCATGAACCCGATGGACCTCAAGCGTGGCATCGAGGCGGGGGTGGAAGCGGTCGTCGGCGAGCTTGGGCGGCTGGCGCAGCCCTGCGCCGGCTCGCAGGAGATCGCGCATGTGGCGGCGATCTCGGCCAACAACGACCGCTCGATCGGGGACCTGGTCGCGCGTGCCATGGACAAGGTCGGGCGCGAGGGAGCGGTGTCGATCGAGGACGGCTCGGGCATGGCCAGCGAGCTGGACGTGGTCGAGGGCCTGCAGTTCGACCGCGGCTACCTGTCGGCGTACTTCATCAACAACGCCGAGCGCCAGTCGGCGGTGCTGGAGGACGTCGGCATCGTCCTGTACGACCAGAAGCTCAGCGGCCTGAAGGAACTGGTGCCGCTGCTGGAGGCCGCCGCCAAGGCCGGGCGGCCGTTGCTGGTGGTCGCCGAGGAGGTCGAGGCCGACGCGCTGGCCACGCTGGTGGTCAACACCATGCGCGGGGTGCTCAAGACCTGCGCGGTGAAGGCGCCCGGCTTCGGCGACCGGCGCAAGGCCTTGCTGCAGGACATGGCGATCCTCACCGGCGGCCAGGTGATCGCGGCCGAGGCCGGCCTGGCGCTGGACAAGGCGCAGCTGGAGCACCTGGGGCGGGCGCGGCGGGTCGAGGTCGACAAGGACCGCACGACCATCATCGGCGGCGCCGGCGACCCGCAGCGCATCAAGGACCGCATCGCGGCGCTCAGGCGCGAGCGCGACGAGCTGGCCGGCGAATACGATCGCAAGCAGCTCGACGAACGCATGGCCAAGCTGGCCGGCGGCGTCGCCGTGATCAAGGTCGGCGCCGCCACCGAGACCGAGCTCAAGGAGCGCAAGCTGCGGGTTGAGGACGCGCTGCACGCCACCCGGGCCGCGGTGGAAGAGGGCGTCGTGCCCGGTGGCGGCGTGGCGCTGTTGCGCGCCCGGCGCGTGCTGCGCGACATGAAGCTGCCGTCGCTGGACCAGGATTCGGGGCTGCGCATCGTGGCCCGCGCCCTGGAGGAGCCGCTGCGCCGCATCGTCGCCAATGCCGGCGAGGAACCGTCGATCGTGCTGGCGCGCGTCGAGGAATCCGGGCAGCGCGCGTTCGGCTACAACGCGGCGAGCGGCCAGTACGGCGACATGCTGGCCATGGGGGTCATCGATCCGGCCAAGGTCACGCGGCTGGCGCTGCAGAACGCCGGCTCCATCGCGGCGCTGGTGCTGACCGTCGACTGCCTGATCGCGAATGCGCCCAGGCCGCCGGCGCCGGTCGCGGCCGCCGAGCCGCCCGGCATGTACTGACCGGCCGCACCCGCCGTCACCGGCCGGTGTCCGGCAGCACCGCGCCGCGTTCCTGCGGCGTGAGCGGCTGCGCGAGCGGCGCCAGTCGCTCCAGCACGGCGAGGTCCGCTTCGGACGCGTCGCCGCGGCGCGCCAGCAGGCGCTCGCGCAGCACGGCCGGCGGCGCCTGGCAGTCCAGGATGGCGAAGGGCACTTGCAGTTCGGCGGCCAGCGCGCGTGCGCCGGCCCGTTCGCCGGTCTGCAGGAACGCTGCGTCCAGGATCACCGGCCAGCCGGCCGCCAGCAGCGGCCGGGCCGTGGCCAGCAGTTGCCGGTAGGTGCGCTGCGTGGCCTGCGCGTTGTAGAGGTCCAGCCCGTGCGCGCGCGAGTCATCCAGCATCCCGAGGCCGAACAGGCGCTTGCGTTCGACGTCCGAGCGCAGGCGGATGGCGCCGCACCGTTCCAGCAGGCGCTGCGATTCGAAGGTCTTGCCCGACCCCGGCAGCCCGTGGGTGATGGTCAGGCCGGGCGCTGCCGGCTGGGTCCAGCCGATCGCCGCGTCCAGGTAGCGCCGGGCCGCTGTCGCGCGCTGCGGCCCGCGCAAGGCCTCCACCTGGGCACGCACCAGCGCCCGGTAGGTCGCGGCGAAGCGCAGCGCCGGCACCCCGGCATGGTCGCCGCTGCGGTCCAGCCAGCCGTTGAGCAGCCGCCAGGCGAAGTCGGGCCGGCCGCGTGCCGCGAAATCCATGACCGCAAAGGCCAGGTCGTCGATCACGTCGGTCCAGCGCAGCGCGGGGTCGAACTCGATGCAGTCGAAGGCGGCCACCACGCCGTCCAGGCTGACGACATTGTCCAGGTGCAGGTCGCCATGGCCTTCGCGCACCCGGCCCGAAGCCAGTCGCGCATGCCACAACGGCGCCAGTGCCGCCGCCTCGGCTTCGAGCCAGCGGCGCAGCCGGTCCGCCTCGGCGGCATCGGCCAGGCCGGCGGCGCCGTCGAGCGCGGCCAGCGCGACCCGACGCCGCAATTGGGCACTGCCGTGGCCGCTGTCGGCGGCGGCCACGGGCGCCTGCCGATGGAAATCGGCCAGCAACGCGGCCAGGTCGTCCACCTGCGGCGCCGCCAGGGTGCCGGCGGCCAGCTGTTCCGAGAACAGGGCGCCCGGCGCGAAGCGGCGCATCCGCACGGCGTATTCGATCGCCGGCCCCTCGCCGTCCAGGCCGGGCGCGGCCGCGCAGCCGGTGATGCGGCTCGTGCCCAGGTACAGCCCGGGCGCAAGCCGCCGGTTGAGGCGCACTTCTTCCTCGCAGCAATGGCGCCGTGCGGCCAGGCTGCCGTAGTCGACGAAGGGCAGGCGCACCGGCTTCTTGATCTTCCATGCGAACGGCCCGGCCAGCAGCACCCAGGAGATATGGGTGGCGATCACCTGGGCCGCCAGGGTGGCGGCGAGCGCCGCGACCAGTTCGGCGCCGGGCTCGGTGGAGGCTGCTGCCATGCTGCAAGCGTAGTTCAGGCGCCGGCCGCGCGCAAAGCGGCCGGCACGCGCGGCCCGGATGCCGGGCTCACCGGTGGCGCGTGCAGGGATGGACGGCCGGCGCCGCCAGCAGGCGGCCCACCAGGGCGCGGGCGAACAGATAGTCGTTGCGCGCCCGCTCGGTGAGCGCGTCGAGGTCGACCCGTCCGTGGCCGTCGCACGGGAACGCATAGCCGCCGTCCTCCCCGGACAGCGGCCGGAAGCTCAGTTCGTAGCGGGTGGCATCGTCGCTCATGTTCTGGTCCCCATGCCCCTTCGTGATCCGAATCTTGGACGCTGCGGACCGCGCCGGCTTGCGATTTCTCAACCCGGCCCCATCCGGCCGGGCAACAATGAAGCTGTCCGCCCGCACGGCCGGCGGCGGGCGCGCGCGTGACCGGCCGGGAAGGAAGAACCCTCATGTACCAACGTATCCTGGTTCCGCTGGACGGCAGCGCGACCTCCGAACGCGGCCTGCGCGAGGCGATCCGGCTGGCCGGCGACCGGCAGCCCACGCTGTTCTTCCTGCATGTCGTCGACGATTTCCGGATGCTGGTCGAGATGACGTCGGTGCGCAGCTACGACGAGATGCTGAAGGGACTGCGCCACTACGGCCTGGAGGTCCTGACCAAGGCGCGGGAAGCGGCGGAACAGGCCGGTGTGCGCCACGAATCGCTGCTGCGCGAGGTGACCAACGAGCGCGTGGCCCAGGTCATCATCGACCAGGCCGCCCAGCACCACTGCGACCTGATCGTGATGGGCACCCACGGGCGGCGCGGCTTCAACCGCATCGCGATGGGCAGCGAGGCCGAACAGGTGGCGCGCACCAGCCAGGTGCCGGTGCTGCTGGTGCGCCAGGAGGCGTGAACGCAGGCCGACGCGCCCAGCGTCACAGCGCCGTGACGCGGACCTGGGCGTGCAGCCGTCGCACGTCGGCGGGCTGGCACAGCGCCGTGCCCGGCGCCAGCAGCGCGGCGGCGCCGGCGGCGATCGCGTAGCGCAGCGCTTCGGCCGGCGGCTCGCCGGCATCCATGGCCCAGAGCAGCCCGGCCATGAAACTGTCGCCCGCGCCGATCGTGCTGGCCACGTGGACGGCGAGGCCGGTGGCCCGCAGCGCCGCCTCGCGCGTGACCAGCAAGGCGCCTTCGGCACCCAGCGACAGTGCGACGACCGCCGCGCGGCCGTCGTGCACCAGGCCGCGCGCCGCCGCCAGCCAGTCGCGCGGCGCCAGCAGGGCCTGGCCGGAAAGCTCGCGCAACTCGCGCAGGCTGGGCTTGACCAGGTACACGCCCTCGGCCAGCGCCGCGGCCAGGGCCGGGCCCGAGGTATCCACCGCGAGCCGCCAGCGCCGCTCGCGGGCCAGCTGCGCCAGCCGCGCGTGACAGTCGGGAGGTGCGCCGGGCGGCAGGCTGCCGCTGGCCACCAGCCAGCCGCCGCCGCCCGCCAGCGCCGCCAGCGCGTCCCAGCAGGCCTGCCACTCCGCCGGCAGCAGCGCCGGCCCGGGCAGCAGGAAACGCCAGTCGCGCCCGGACGCCAGTTCGTGCACGGAGAAGCTCTCGCGGGTTTCGGCGGCGATCGGCACGCAGCGGCTGCGCACCTGCTCATCGTCGAGCAGGTGCCGCAGACGCTCGCCCGCGGGGCCGCCCGCCGGGTACAGGGCGACGCAATCGGCGCCCAGGCGGTGCAGCACCCGCGCGACGTTGATTCCGCCGCCGCCGGGATGGCGCTGCGCCGGTGCGCAGCGCAGCTTGTGCGTGTCGACCACGCGCTCGGTGGTGGTGGACAGGTCGAGCGCCGGATTGAAGGTGAGGGTGACGAAGCGGCTCAATGGTGCTCCCTTGGGCCTGCGGCCCTGTCCCTCCGGGAGGGAATTCGCATCTTCGGGCGGCCGGGCGGGGCTCATGGCTGGCGTGCCTTGACACGCCGGCCGTCGGCGACGGCCGCGGGCGGATAGACGATCACCGGCTGGCCGGCCGTGACGCCGGCGCGCACCCAGGCCTGGCTGCCGTTGCGGCCGCCGACGTCGACCGGCCTGAGGCGCGCCCGTCGCCCGTCCAGCGCATACACCGCATGGCCGTCGCCGTGCGGGAACAGCGCGCCGACCGGCACCATGAGCGCGTCGTCCTCGCTGTGCGTGATCACGCGCACCACCACCCGGAAGCCGTCACCCATGGCCTGCCAGTCCGCCGGCGGGCCGGTCACGTCGATCAGCGCGTTCACGCGCTGCTCCTCGATGCCGAGCGCCGAGACCTTGGTGAAGGCCGCGGGCTCCACCCGGCGCACGACGCCTTCCACCGGCGGCCCGCCCCAGCGTTCGATCACGGCCCGCCGCCCGGGCTGCGCCTGCACCGCGTCGGTGGTCAGCAGTTCGCTCACCACCTCCATCCGCTGCGGATCGCCGACGTCGAGCAGGGCCGCGCCGGCCGCCAGCGTGGCCTCGCTCGGCTGCGCCACGCGCAGCACGACGCCCGCGACCGGGCTGCGCACGGCCAGCGCGCCGCGCCGGGTCAGCGTGGACGCGGCGGGGTGCAGCGCCGCGGCGGCCTGGGCGCGTTCCTGTGCCGCGACCTCCTGCCCGGCCTGCGCGGCCTCGACTTCGCGCCGTGCACCCGCCAGCGCGAGCCGCGCCGAGTCCAGCCTGGAGGCCGAGAGGAAGCCATCGGCGGCCAGGCGCTCGGTGCGTGCCAGGTCCAGCTGCGCCTCCTGCAGCGCGACGCGCGCCCGCTGCGTCCGCGCGGCGGCGCCCGCCACGCCGGCCGCCGCCGCCTGCAGCCGGGCCTGTGCCTCGCGCCGGCTGCGTTCGTCGACCATCGGCGACATCACCGGCCGCAGCACGGCGACCACGGCGCCGGCCGCCACCCGGTCGCCTTCGCGCAGGGTGATCCGCTCCAGCCGCGCGGCCACCGGCGCCGACACCGTGTAGCGGTCCTTCAGGCGGGTGCGGCCGTCCTCCTCGATCGACTGCTCGAAACGTCCCCGGCGCGCGAGCGCGGTCTCGACTTCCAGCGGGCGCGGCCAGAAGGCCCAGGCCAGCGCCGCCAGCGCCGCCAGCGCGATGCCGGCCCAAGCCCATGTGTTGCGATGGATCGCCATGTGCTACTCCCTGGTCTTGAGCGCCGCCACCATGTCCAGGCGGTCGATCCGCCGCCGCACCACCATGGCGCTGGCGATGCCGGCCGCCACCACGCACAGGGCCGCCAGCGCGTAGGTGCGCGGGCGGATCACGACCGGGAAGAAGAACTGGTCCGAGCGCATCAGCTCCACCAGCCCGTGCGTCAGCGCCCAGCCCAGCAGCATGCCCAGCGGGACGGCCGCCGCGATGGCCAGCGCGAGTTCGCCCAGCAGCAGCACCGACACCTCCGCCCGCGTGAAGCCCAGCACCCGCAGGCTGGCCAGCTCCCAGCCGCGCTCGGCCAGCGCGATGCGCGCGCTGTTGTAGACCACCCCCACGGCGATCACCGCCGCGAACGACGTGAGGATCGTGCTGATGATCAGGATGTTGCGGGCGGTGACCTCCTCCATGTTGCGCAGCATCGTCGCCTTGCCGAATGCGCCGGCGATGCGCGGCATTTCCCGCGTGCGCTGCAGCACCGCATGCGTCGCGGCCCCCGGGGCGCGCACCGTGAACTGGGTCGCCACGTCGCCTTCGCCCAGCAGCCGGTTCAGCGCCCGCCGGTCCATGGTGGCGTTCAATCCCATCATGTCGCGCACGGTGCCCGCCACCACCACCTCGCGCACCAGCCGCCGGCCCTCGCGCACCTCGACCGTGACCGGCTCGCCCACCCGCAGCCGCAGTTTGTCGGCCAGCCGGTCGCTCAGCAGCAGCCCGTCGTGCGGGATCGGCGCGGCGCGCAGGTCGACGTCGACCACGCGCTGCAGTTCGGGCTGCGTCGGAAGGCCCAGGATCGAGCCGGCTTCGCTGTGCTGGCCATGCACGAAGCGCACCGCCACCCGGCGGCCGGCCTCCACCTGCAGCACACCCGGCAGCCGCGCCAGCAGGCGCGCCGCGCCGGCGTCCACCGGGTCGGCGGACCACAGCGCGATGTCGCTGCGCAGCCCGACGTTGAAGCTGGCGTCGACGATCACCTCGATGGCGTCGCGAAAGAAGGTGCCGACGATGACGATCGCGACCGAGGCGGCGATGCCGCCCACGGTGACCGCCGCGCGCACCGGGCGCCGGTCGATGTTGCGCAGGATCATGCGCAGGGCCGGGCCGGTGCGCAGGCGCGGCAGGCGCTCGAGCAGGGAGCGGCGGAAATGCCCCGGCGCCGGTGGCCGCATCGCCTCGGCCGGCTGCAGGCGTACCGTGGCGGCGACTGCCGTGAGCGTGCCCAGCACGCCGGTGGCCGCCACCACGGCGAAGGCCGCCTCGACCAGCGCTGGCGCCACCCGGTGCTCGAACACCGGGAAGCGGAAGACGTCGTCATACAGGGCCATCAGGCCGTGGCCCATCCAGTCGCCCAGCGCCAGCCCGAGCAGCCAGCCGCCGCCGACCATCGGCGCCATCAGCTTCAGGTAGTGCGCGGCGATGGTGCGGTCGGGATAGCCCAGCGCCTTCAGGGCGGCGACCTGCTCGCGCTGCGTCGCCACCAGCCGGGCCGCGACCACGTGCAGCAGGAAGGCCGCTACCGCCAGGAAGATCGCCGGCAGCACGGTGCCGATCACCTGCTGCTCGCGGATCTCGTTGTCCAGCATCGAATGCGACACCTGTTCGGCGCGGCCATGCGCGGGCAGGCCACCGAACGCGGCGAGCTGGCGCGTCGCTTCCTCGGCCACCCGCTGCGCCGAGGCCTGCGGCGCCAGCTTCAGCGCGACGCGGTTCCACGCCCCGCGCATGTCCATGGCGGCGGCCAGCTCGTCCTCGTCGACCCAGAAGACGCCGAACGCGCGCAGGTCGGGCATGCCCCACAGGCCGGCGAAGATGTACTCGGGCGACAGCGCGCGGCCGGTGATCCGCAGCAGCCGCTGCTTGCCGTTGACGAGCGCCGTGACCGTCGCGCCGTCGGGCAGGCCGTGGGCGGCGGCGAAACCCTCGGACACCACCGCCTCGAGTTCGCCGCCGGGCCGGCTGCCCGGCGCGGGCAGGCGCCCCGAGCGCAGGCTGACCCGGTTGAGGCTGCGGCCGTGGCGCAGGTCCAGCCCGATCAGCTGGCCGATCACGGGGTCCGGGCTGCGCGGCATGGTGACGCGGGCGCCGGCCTCGACGGTCGTCTGCACCACGAGCACGCCGTCGATGGCGGCCAGCCGCCCGGCCAGCGCGTCGGGCGCCCGCTTGACCTGGGCGAACACGTCGGCGAACTGGCCGCGTTCATAGAACCGGTCACGCGCGAGCGCCAGCGAATCCACCGCCGACAGGCAGCCGACGAAGCCGCCGATGCCGCTGGCGACCACCAGGGCAATGGTGATCGCCTGGCTCCACAGCAGCCGCAGGTCGCGCCACACTTTGCGGTCGAGCGCCTTCATCGCGTCACCACGAGAGCTCGGCCGGCGTGAGGCGCCGCGGCGGCACCTCGATGCTGGCGATGGCACCGTCGGCCAGCCGCACCACGCGGTCAGCCATGCCGGCGATCGCGGCGTTGTGCGTGATCACGATGGCGGTGGTGCCCAGTTCGCTGTTGATCCTGGCGATCACCTCCAGCACGAGCTTGCCGGTCACGTAGTCCAGCGCGCCGGTCGGCTCGTCGCACAGCAGCAGCTGCGGCCGCTTGACGATGGCGCGGGCAATCGCCACGCGCTGCTGCTCGCCGCCGGACAGCTGGGACGGGAAATGATCGCGCCGCGGCACCAGCGCGACCAGTTCCAGCGCATCGTCCACCGGCATCGGGTCGCTGGCGATGTCGGTCACCAGCGCCACGTTCTCGCGCACCGTCAGGCTCGGGATCAGGTTGTAGAACTGGAACACGAAGCCGACGTGCTCGCGCCGGTAGCGGGTGAGCTCGTCGTCGCTCGCCTCGCTCAGGCAATGGTCGAAGAAGCGCACGTCGCCGCTGCTGGCGCGATCCAGCCCGCCCAGGATGTTGAGCAGCGTGGACTTGCCGCTGCCCGAGGCGCCGAGCAGCACGATGAACTCGCCGCCGCGCACGTCGAGGTCCACCTCGCGCAGCGCGTGCACGGCGGCCTCGCCGGCCCCGTAGGTCTTGCTCAGGCCGCGGATGCTCAGCACCGGGACCTCGGTCGCCCGGCCCGGCGCCGCCACGCCGGCGCCCCTACTGCACCGTCAGCTTGCGGGCCGCCGCCGTGGCCTTCTTGGGCAGCGTCAGCGTCAGCACCCCGTCGGCGTACTTCGCCTCGGCCCTGGCTTCGTCCACGTCGTCGGCCAGGCTGAAGGTGCGCGACACGGTGCCGTGGTAGCGCTCGCTGCGCAGCACCTTGCCGGCCTTGTCCTTGCTCTCGTTCTCGCGCTTGACCTCGGCGTCGATCTGCACCACGTTGCCGTCGATGCGCACGTTGATGTCATCCTTCTTCACGCCCGGGATGTCGGCCTTGACTTCATAGGCGGCCTCCCGTTCCGTCACGTCGACCCGCATCTTCAGCGCGGGCAGGTCCGGCTGCTCCCAGGCGGTGGGCGAGAAGAAGCGGCGCATGGTGGATTCGAGGCTGTCCCCGAAGGCGGGGTCCAGCAGTCGCAGATTGCTCATGATTGCTCCCGGTGGGTGTGAAATGAACGGCCGCATGGACCGGCGTCCGGCGGCCACCGTCGCCGGCTTCAGCCGGTCACCTGGAGGTGGTCCACCACATGGGACACCCCCTTCGTGGAGAAGGCGACCCCGACCGCGGCGTCGTGTTCCGCCATCGAATGCACCCGGCCGCTGAGGGTGACCACGCCGCCCTCCACCCTGATGCCGATGTGCCGAGCCTCGCGCGCCGCCTGGCGCGCCAGGGCCGCCGTGATCTGGGTGCCGATGTCGCGGCCGTCCACGCGCGGCTTGATGGCGATGCGGTTGAACAGGCCGCGCACGCCCGGCAGCGGACGGATCGACTGCTCGGTGCTGGCGAACTGGTAGCCCCAGTCGACCTCGCCGGTCAGCGTGACCCAGCCGTTTTCCACCTGGACCTGCACGCGTTGGGCCGGCACCAGCGAGTTCAGTCGCAACGCGGCGGTGGCGGCCTGCGCGATCTCGGAATCGCCGCGCTGCGCACTGGCCGGCAACTTGACGTCGAGGTCCAGCGCCACGCCACGCACGCCCGCCACGCGGCGCACGGCCCGCTCGACGGCGTGCTTCTCGGCGAAACTGTCGAGGTGTCCGGTCAGCGTCACCACGCCGTCCTTCACGATCACGCCGACGTTGCTGGCGTCGATGGCCGGATCCCACGCGAGTTCGTCGCTGACATCCGTCCTGAGCTGGACATCCGTTTTCACGAGGCTCTCCCTGTGCTGCGCCTGCGGGCGGGACCGGCCCGCGACTGAAATCTAGTGCCGGCGCCGGCAACATCCTTGACGTGGCGCAAGCGCCGGGCCGCGAGGGTGCGCGCGGCTCAGGGAACCAGCACCGCCGCGCCGTTCACGGTCCCGGCGCGCACCGCGGCCAGCGCGGCATTGGCGTCGTCGAGCGCGAAGGCCTGCACGTGCGTGCGCAGGTCCAGCTCGCCGACCAGGCGGAAGAACGCGTCACCGTCGGCGCGGGTCAGATTGGCCACCGACTTCAGGACCCGCTCGCCCCACAGCAGGTCATAGTCGAAGGCCGGGATCGTGCTCATGTGGATGCCGGCGCAGACCACCACGCCGCCCTTGCGGGTGGCGGCCAGCGCCGCCGGCACCAGCGCGCCCACCGGCGCGAAGATCAGCGCTGCGTCCAGCGGCTGCGGCGGCGCCTCGGTCGAGCTGCCGGCCCACGCGGCGCCCAGCGAGCGCGCGAACGCCTGGCCGGCGAGGTCGCCCTCGCGGGTGAAGGCGTGCACCTGCTGGCCGCGCGCGGCGGCCACCTGGCAGATGATGTGCGCCGCCGCGCCGAAGCCGTACAGGCCGAGCCGGCGCGGGGTCGCGCCGCCGGCGAGCCGCCAGGCGCGAAAGCCGATCAGTCCGGCGCACAGCAGCGGCGCCGCGTGCGCGTCGTCGTAGCGGGCGGGCAGGGCGAAGCAGAAGCGCTCGTCGGCCAGCGTGTATTCGGCGAAGCCGCCGTCGCGGTCGTAGCCGGTGAAGGCCGGCGCATCGCACAGGTTCTCGCGGTCCATGCCGCAGAAGTCGCAGTGTCCGCAGGCCTGCGCCAGCCACGGGATGCCCACGCGCTGGCCGATGGCGAAATGCTTGGCCTGGGGGCCGCGCGCCACGACCCGGCCGGCCACCTCGTGCCCCGGCACCACGCCGGCGCGGTGCGGTGGCAATTCGCCGTCCACGATGTGCAGATCGGTGCGGCAGACGCCACAGGCGAGCACGCGTACCAGGATGTCGTGCCCCTGCGGCTGCGGCACGGGCTTGCGCGCGGCCAGCAGCGTTGCACCCGAGGGCGCCACTGCCATGGCCCGCATGAATGCCGGGATCATGCGCCGATGGTACGAGGCCGCCGGCAAGGTCGGGTTGCCATCGGTATCGCAGTTGACCTCGCGCAAACATGGAGCCCCGGCAGCGTCCACGATGCAAGTGTCGGCCACGCGAGAGCGATGTCCATGCACGCGCCTGTGCTTTCATCCAACCACGGTCCGGAACCGCTGGACCTGCCGCTCAAGCATGGCCTGGCGCGCCTGGCCAACGGCATCTCGCCGGCCTCGATGGCGCTGGCCTATGCCGACTGGCTGGTGCACCTGGCCGTCTCGCCCGCCAAGCAGGCGCAGCTGGCCACCAGCGGCTGGCGCAAGGGCACGGCCTGGGCGCACTGCGCCACCCACGCGTGGCGCGGCGACTGCGGGCGCTGCATCGAGCCGCTGCCGCAGGACAAGCGGTTCGCGCCGCGCCAATGGGAGGAGTCGCCGCCGGCCGCCGCGCTGTCGCAGGCCTTCCTGCTGCTGGACCGCTGGTGGAACGAGGCGGCCACCGGCGTGCGCGGCGTGTCGCGCCACCACGAGGAACTGGTGGCCTTCACGCTGCGGCAGTTCGTCGACATGTGGTCGCCGTCGAACTTCGTGGCGACCAACCCGCAGGTGCTGCGCGAGACGCTGGCCAGCGGCGGCGCCAACCTGGCCGGCGGCTGGTGCAACTGGTGGCGCGACGCGCTGGCGGTGGCCGGCGGCGGCCGGCCTCGGGGGGTTGAGGCGTTCACGCCGGGCCGCACCGTGGCGGTGACGCCGGGCAAGGTGGTGTTCCGCAACCGGCTGGTCGAATTGCTGCAGTACGAGCCGGCCGGCGCGCGCGTGCAGGCCGAGCCGGTGCTGGTCGTGCCGTCCTGGATCATGAAGTACTACATCCTGGACCTCACGCCCGAGGATTCGCTGGTCCGCTACCTGGTGTCGCAGGGCCACACGGTGTTCATGCTGTCATGGCGCAATCCGGCCGGGGCCGACCGCGACCTGGGCATGGAAGACTATCTGCAGCTCGGGCCGCTGGCCGCCCTGCGGGCGGTGCGCCGGCTGTGCGGTGGGGCGCGCGTCCACGCGGCCGGCTACTGCCTGGGCGGCACGCTGCTGGCGATCGCCGCCGCCGTGCTCGGCCGCGGCGCCGACGACAGCCTGCGCACCGTCACGCTGCTGGCCGGGCAGGTGGACTTCGACCAGCCCGGCGAACTGGGCCTGTTCATCGACGAGAGCCAGATCGCCTTCCTGGAAGACCTGATGGCCGACCGCGGCTACCTCGACGGGCGGCAGATGGCCGGCGCCTTCCAGCTGATCAACTCGAAGGACCTGGTCTGGTCCAAGCTGGTGCACGAGTACCTGATGGGCGCGCGCACGCCAGTGGGCGCCATGGGCGCGTGGAACGCCGACGCGACGCGGCTGCCCGCGCGCATGCACAGCGAGTACCTGCGCCGGCTGTACCTGCGCAACGACCTGGCCCAGGGCCGGTACCCGGCCGCCGGGCAGTGGGTGCGGCTGAGCGACATTGCCGTCCCGCTGTTCGTGGTCGGCACCGAGCGCGACCATGTGTCGCCCTGGCGCTCGGTCTACAAGATCCACGGGCTGGCGCATGGGCCGGTGACCTTCGTGCTGAGCTCGGGCGGCCACAACGTGGGCATCGTCAATGCGCCGGCCGGGCCCCTGGCCCATCCGCAGGCCAGCTACCGCAGCGCCGCCCACGGCCCCGCCCAGGCGCCGGCCGACCCGCAGGACTGGCTCGCCGCCGCGGCGGTGGTGCAGGGATCGTGGTGGCCGTGCTGGCACGAATGGCTGGTGCGCCATTCGAGCGGCCGGCGGCGGGCCCGGCAGGTGCGCGGGCTGGTGGAGGACGGGCGGCCGCTGCTGGCGCCCGGCCGCTACGTGCACCAGACCTGAGCGGCCGGCGTCGTGGGAAACGTCAGGCCCGGCCCTTGGCGGCCGCGCCGGCGAAGCGGCGAGCGGTGATCGCCCGGCTGTGCTCGTGGGCGTCCTGGCACGAGGTGCAAAAGCGCGTCGCTGGCAGCGCCATCAGGCGCCGCAGGTCGATCGGCTCGCCACAGTCCTCGCATTCGCCATAGCCCTGGTCGGCCAGCCGCCGGCGCGCGGCCAGGATCTGCTCGAGTTCTTCCAGCGCATGGTCGGCCTTGGCCTCGTCCAGCACCGACTGGGTTTCCTCGACGGCCATGTCCTTGAAGTCGAGCACTTCGCGCGCCTGTGCGTCCGGCGCCTGCGCCGCCACCTCCCCGGTGAGCTGCAGGATGGCGCGCAGCTCAGCCTCGCGTTCGGCCAGCTGGGCGGCGAACCGCGGCGCCAGGGTGCGGGTGTAGGTGTCCATCGCGGTCTCGAAGGGTCCCACGGGATTCTGGAAGCCGGCCCCCCGGTTGTCCTTGATCTGGAACAATGGCGCCCCCGCGGGCCGGGACTAGTCTGAAAAGCGCCGGCGCGCGCGCCGCGCCGCCGGCGCTGAAGGGGAGTGTCATGAGCGTCCGCAACCTCGAGGCGCTGTTCGCGCCGGCGTCCGTGGCGGTGATCGGGGTGCCGGAGCAGCCGCAACGCGTTGGCAGCGTCGTGCTGCGCAACCTGCAGCAGGGCGGTTTCGCGGGGCCGCTGTGGATCGTCGACCGGCACGCCGGCATGGTCGGCGGGCTGCAGGCGTTCCCCGACGTCGCGTCGTTGCCGCAGCCGCCCGATCTGGCCGTCGTCTGCACGCCTCCCGGTGCCGTCCCCTCGATCATCGATGCGCTGGCGCGCAAGGGCACGCGCGCCGCGGTCGTGATCACCGCGGGACTGCGGCACACCCCGGCCGAGCAGGCGATGCTGGCGGCGGCCCGGCCGCGGCTGCTGCGCATTCTCGGCCCCAACTGCCTGGGGGTGCTGGTGCCGGGCTCGGGCCTCAATGCCAGCTTCGCACCGGGCCACGCGCGGCCCGGCAGCCTGGCGTTCGTCACGCAGTCCGGTGCGCTGGCCACCGCGATGCTGGACTGGGCCGACAGCCGCGGCATCGGCTTCTCGCATTTCGTGTCGCTGGGCGACTGCGCCGACGTCGACTTCGGCGACGTCCTGGACTATCTGGCCAGCGACGCCGGCACGCGCGCCATCCTGATGTACATGGAGTCCGTCACGGCGGCCCGCAAGTTCATGTCGGCCGCGCGGGCGGCGGCGCGCAACAAGCCGGTGATCGTCGTCAAGGCCGGCCGCGCACCCGAAGGCGCGCGGGCAGCGGCATCGCACTCGGGCGCGCTGGCCGGCTCCGACGCGGTGTTCGACGCGGCGGTGCGGCGCGCCGGCATGCTGCGCGTGGACACGCTGGAGGCGCTGTTCGACGCGGCCGAGACGCTCGCCCATGTGAAGGCCTGGCGCGGCGACCGGCTGGCGATCCTCACCAACGGCGGCGGCGCCGGCGTGCTGGCCGCCGACGCCCTGGCCGCCGGCCGCGGCCGACTGGCCGAGCTCGGACCGGCGACCGTGCGGGCGCTGGACGAATGCCTGCCGGCCAACTGGCCACGCGCCAACCCGGTGGACATCATCGGCGACGCCCCGGTGGCGCGCTATGCGGACGGCCTGCGCGTGCTGCTGGCCGCGCCCGAGGTCGACGGCGTGCTGTTCATGCACGCGCCCACGGCCATCGTGCCGGCCGCCGACATCGCCGCGGCCTGCCTGCCGCTGGCGCAGCAGGCGGCCAAGCCGGTGCTCGCCTGCTGGCTGGGCGGCCAGGCGGTCGCGGGCGCGCGCGCGGCGTTCAGCGCCGCTGGCATCGCCACCTACCAGACGCCCGAGCGGGCGGTCGCCGCCTGGCTGCAGCGCGCCGCCTATGCGCGCAACCAGGAGGCGCTGCTGCAACTGCCGGCGGCGCTGCTGGACGATTTCCGCCCCGACACCGGCCGGGCCGAGGCAGTGCTGCAGGAGGCGCTGCACGAGGGCCGCGAATGGCTCGACGGCGAACAGTCCACGCGCCTGCTGCAGGCCTACGGCATCCCGGTCGTGGCCACCGCCAAGGCGCGTGACGCCGAGGGGGCCGCGGCGGCGGCGGCCCGCATCGGCTTTCCGGTGGCGCTGAAGATCGTTTCGCCCGAGGTGGTGCACAAGTCGGATGTCGGCGGCGTGGCGCTCGGCCTGGCGTCCGCGGACGAGGTGCGCGCCGCGGCGGTGAAGATGCGCCAACGTATCGCGCACGCGCAGCCGCAGGCCCGCGTGCTGGGCTTCACGGTGCAGGCGATGGCCCAGCTGCGGCGGGCCCACGAACTGATCGTCGGCATCGCCGCCGACCCGGTGTTCGGGCCGGTGCTGCTGTTCGGCGAAGGCGGTACGGCGGTGGAACTGCGCAAGGACCGGGCGGTCGCGCTGCCGCCGCTCAACGAGCGGCTGGCGCGCGACCTGATCGGCCAGACCCACGTGGGCGCCTTGCTGGCCGGCTGGCGCGGCCAGCCGCCGGTGGACCAGCACTCGCTGGTCGGCACGCTGCTGAAGGTCTCGCAGCTGGCCTGCGACCTGCCGGCGCTGGCCGAACTGGACATCAACCCGCTGCTGGCGCATGAGCAGGGCGTGCTGGCGCTGGACGCGCGGGTGCGGGTGCGCCGGCCGGTGCCGGGGGAACCGAGCCGGCTGGCGGTACGGCCGTATCCGGGGCGGCTGGAAGAGCGCGTTGCGCTTGGCGGCAGCGAACTGCTGCTGCGGCCGATCCGGCCGGAAGACGGTCCGCGCTTCCAGGCGTTCTACGCCGGCGCCTCGCCGGCCGACATGCGGCTGCGGTTCTTCCTGTCGCGCCGCGAGGTGCCGCATTCGGAGCTGGCGCGCTATTGCCAGATCGACTACGAGCGCGAAATGACCTTCGTCGCGATCGATCCGGCCGCCGGTGCCGACCAGGGCATGCTGGGCGAGGTGCGGGCCGTCAGCGACCCCGACAACCGGCAGGCCGAGTTCGCCATCCAGGTGGCCGGGCCGTGGCAGCGCCGCGGCCTGGGCCGGGTACTGCTGGACAAGCTGCTGCGCTACCTGCGCGAGCGCGGCACGCGCGAGGTGGTGGGGCAATGCCTGACCGAGAACGCGGGGATGGCGGCGCTGGCGCGGAAGATGGGGTTTGCCGTCGCGGCGCTGCCCGAGGGGGTGATGGGAATGCGGCTGGTGCTGGCGGACGCACCGGACTGAGCGGCGTGCGCCGGGCTCAGGAGGCCGGCTGCTGGTTGACGATGCGGCGCAGGGCGCCGGTGTCGAGGATGCGCACGTGGCGCTGGCGGACTTCGACGATGTTGTCCTCGGCGAACTTGGAGAAGGTGCGGCTGACAGTCTCGAGCTTGAGCCCCAGGTAGCTGCCGATCTCCTCGCGCGTCATGCGCAGGACCAGCTCGGAGCGCGAGAAGCCGCGGGCGTGCAGCCGCTGCACCAGGTTCAGCAGGAAAGCGGCCAGGCGCTCCTCGGCGCGCATGCTGCCCAGCAGCAGCATCACGCCATGCTCGCGCACGATCTCGCGGCTCATGATCCGGTGCACGTGGTGCTGCAGCGCGTTCACCTCGCGCGACAGCTCGCCGATGCGGTCGAAGGGCATCACGCACACTTCGGCGTCCTCCAGCGCCACCGCGTCGCAGGTGTGGTGGTCGTTGACGATGCCGTCCAGGCCGATGATCTCGCCGGCCATCTGGAAGCCGGTCACCTGGTCGCGGCCGTCCTCGGCGGTGACGCAGGTCTTGAAGAATCCGGTGCGGATCGCGAACAGGGACTGGAAGGCCTCGCCGTTGCGAAACAGCGTGGTGCCGCGCTTGACCTTGCGGCGCACCGCCACCACCTCGTCGATCCGGGCCAGTTCGTGGGGGCTCAGGCCCACCGGCATGCACAGCTCGCGCAGATTGCAGTTCGAGCACGCCACCTTCATGCTGTGGCCATCGAACATCGGCTGCTCGCCCGACGGTATCAGGTTCGCCTCGTGAGCATGCAGAGGGGTTTCGTTCATGGCCGGGTCAATTCTGATCTAAGTCAAATTGTCCGGATGGGCACCCGGACCGGGTTGATTAATATCAATCATTCAGGGTGAACCCGCCCGCAAAGTATGAGCCATACTCGCATGTTCGCATCCACGATGACACCTCTCTCGCCCGACCTGCTACGGCGCTACGACGTACCCGGCCCCCGTTACACCTCGTACCCAACCGCCGACCGCTTCGTCGAAGCGTTCACGGACGCGGATTATGGTCAGGCACTGGCCCAGCGCAAGGCGGGGCCGGCGGCCCTGGCGATGCCGCTGTCGCTGTACGTGCACATCCCGTTCTGCGAGTCGCTGTGCTACTACTGCGGCTGCAACAAGATCATCACCAAGCACCATGACCGGGCCGGCGCCTACCTGAAGTACCTGGCCCGCGAGGTCGACCTCCACACCGAGCGCCTGGGCATCGGGCAGGCGGTCAGCCAGCTGCACCTGGGCGGCGGCACTCCCACCTTCCTGTCCGACGCCGAACTCGGCGAACTGATGAGCATGCTGCGGCGCAATTTTACGCTGGCGCCGGGCGGGGAGTATTCGATCGAGGTCGACCCCCGCACCATCGACGGACAGCGGCTGCAGGCCCTGTGGGACCTGGGGTTCAACCGGCTCTCCTTCGGCGTGCAGGACTTCGATGCCGATGTGCAGAAGGCGGTGCACCGCATCCAGCCGGCCGAGCAGGTGTTCCGGCTGGTGGAGCAGTCCCGTGCGATCGGCTTCGAGTCGATCAACGTCGACCTGATCTACGGGCTGCCGCGCCAGACGCCCGAGTCCTTCGCCCGCACCCTGGAGCAGATCAAGGAGCTGCGACCCGACCGGATCGCGGTCTATGCCTACGCGCACCTGCCGGAGCGCTTCAAGCCGCAGCGCCGCATCATCGGCTCGGAACTGCCGCAGGCGCCGGACAAGGTGACCATGCTGTCGCAGTCGCTCAACACGTTGCAGGAAGCCGGCTATGTCTACATCGGCATGGACCACTTCGCGCTGCCCAACGATTCGCTGGCGGTGGCCAAGCGCCAGGGCCGGCTGCACCGCAACTTCCAGGGCTACAGCACCTATTCCGACTGCGACCTGATCGGGCTGGGCGTGTCCTCCATCGGCAAGGTGGGCGCCACCTACAGCCAGAACGCCAAGACGATGGAGGAGTACTGCGACCTGATCGACCATGGCCGGCTGCCGGTGGTGCGCGGGCTGGCCCTCAGCCGCGACGACCTGGCGCGGCGCGCGGTGATCATGGCCATCATGTGCCAGGGCCAGGTGCTGTTCGAATCGATCGAGCTGGCCTGGCTGCTGGACTTCCGCGAGTACTTCGCGCCCGAACTCGAGGCGCTCAAGGCGCAGCAGGAGCAGGGGCTGGTGGTGGTCGACGACACCGGAATCCAGGTGACGCCGATGGGCTGGTATTTCGTGCGCGCGGTGGCGATGGCGTTCGACAAGTACCTGCAGGCCGACCGCAGCCGCGCGCGCTTCTCGCGCATCATCTGAGGGCGCCGGACCCGGGTTTCCCCGCGCCATGTCGCTCGCGCTCGCCCTGTCCGCCCTCCTGATGGGGCTGGCCGGAGGCCCGCACTGCATCGCCATGTGCGGCGCCGCCTGCGCCGGGCTGGCGCGCGCCGGCCGCGGCACGCCGGCCCGCTCGACCTGGGCCTTCCACGCCGGCCGGCTGGCCGGCTATTGCGCCGCCGGCGCTGCCGCGGCGCTGACCGTGCAAAGCCTGGGCTGGCTGACGTCCAACATGTCGGCGCTGCGTCCGGTCTGGACCCTGTTCCACCTGGCCGTGCTGGCCTGGGGACTGATGCTGGTCGCGCTGGCGCGCCAGCCGATGTGGGTCAGCAGCGCCGGCCGCAGCGTGTGGACCCGCGTGCGGCCGCTGGCGACGGCGCGCGGCGGCGTGTTCGCCACCGGCATCCTGTGGGCGCTGATGCCCTGCGGGCTGCTCTATTCGGCGCTGCTGGTCGCGTCCCTGTCGGGCGGACCGCTGGCCGGCGCCGCCTCGATGGGGCTGTTCGCCGTCGGCAGCGGGCTGTCGCTGGCGCTGGCGCCGGCGCTGCTGGCCCGCCTGGCGCGCTGGGGCAACCGGTTCCGGGAGGACTGGGGCACCCGTGCCGCAGGGGGGCTGCTGGTGCTCGTCGCCGCCTGGGCCTTGTGGATGGACCTGTCGCACCGCATCGCCGCCTGGTGCGCGACCTGACCCACGGAATCCGCTCGCCCTGAGCTTGCCGCGCGAGGGCTTCGACAGGCTCAGCCCGAACGGGGATTGCCGATTTTCCCAGTTGCTCTGGCGCGCCTCCGTTGCCGGCGGCGAGCGAAGAACCCTGGGTTGCCGGCGGCGAGCGAAGAACCCTGGGTTGCCGGCGGTGAGCAAAGAACCCTGGGCTGTCGGCGGCGAGCAAAGAACCCTGGGCTGTCGGCGGTGAGCAAAGAACCCTGGGCTGTCGGCGGTGAGCAAAGAACCGTTCGTCCTGAGCTTGTCGAAGGACCTGCGGGCCGGCTTCGACAGGCTCAGCCCGAACGGGGGTCGGCTTCGACGGGTTCGACCCGAGGGGCGATCGGTACGGGCTTTCGCCTCAGTCCAGCGTCACGCTTTCCAGGTAGTAGGGCTGCCGGCACTCCCAGTGCAGTTCGCGCTCGATGCGCTGGCGCAGCGCGTCGCCGGCCTGCGGCTCGCCGTGGGTGATGAAGGTGCGGCGCGGCGGCCGGGCGAAGCCGCGCAGCCAGTCCATGATCTCGCCGGCGTCGGCATGGGCCGACAGGCTGTGCATCATGGCGACCTCGGCGCGCACCGGCACGTCCTCGCCATGGATGCGCACGGTCGGCGCGCCGCTGGCCAGCGTGGCGCCGCGGGTGCCGCCGGCCTGGAACCCGGTCAGCAGGATGGTGTTGCGGTGGTCGGGCGCGAACGCCTTCAGGTGGTGGACCACGCGCCCGCCGGTGGCCATGCCGCTGGCGGCGATGATCACCATCGGCCCGTGGCGCGCGTTCAGCTGGCGCGATTCCTCGGGTGTGGCTACCACGTGCACATGCGATGCCATCGCATCGCACTCGGCTTCGCTCAGCCGCAATTCGCCGAGGTGGCGGTGGTAGATGCGGGTCGCGTTGGCCGCCATCGGGCTGTTCAGGTACACCGGCACCGGCGGGATGGCGCGGCGCTGGCGCAGCACGTGCAGCAGGTGCAGCAGCACCTGGGTGCGGCCGACCGCGAAGGCCGGGATCAGCACGGTGCCGCCGCGGCCGACGGTGCGGTTGATGACCTCGGCCAGCTGGTCGAGCGGATCGCGCGCCTCGTGCTGGCGATCGCCGTAGGTCGACTCGATCACCAGGTAGTCGGCGCCGGGCAGGCGCACCGGGGCGCGCAGCAGCGGATCGTGCGGGCGGCCCAGGTCGCCCGAGAACAGGACCGAGCGATGCCCGTCGTCGACCTGGACGAACGCCGATCCGGGCAGGTGGCCCGATGGCGAGCAGCGCACGCGCAGGTCCTTGCCCGCGCGCCAGCCGTCGCCGAAATCGATCGGCCGGAACAGCTCGAAGCAGCGCAGCGCGTCCTCGCGCGTGTACAGCGGCAGCGCCGGCTGGTGCTTGGAAAGCCCGTGCCGGTTGAGGTACTCGGCCTCTTCCTCCAGCAGGTGGCCCGAATCGGTCAGCAGGATGCGGCACAGGTCCAGCGTGGCCGGCGTGCCGTACACCGGCCCGCGAAAGCCCTGGCGCGCCAGCAGCGGCACGTAGCCGCTGTGGTCGAGGTGGGCATGGGTGAGGATCACCGCGTCGATCGCGGCCGCCGCGACCGGCAGCGGGTTCCAGTTGCGCAGGCGCAGCGGCTTGTAGCCCTGGAACAGGCCGCAGTCGACCAGCACGGTGCTGCCCGCGCTGCGCAGCAGGTACTTCGATCCGGTCACGGTCTCGGTCGCGCCGAGAAATTGAAGTTCCACGCGACAAGTCTAGGAAAGGGACCGGGGCGCGCGTTGACGTGAGTCAACCCGGCGGACCGCCCACGGCCGGGCGGGCGGCCCCAGTGATTCACATCGGTGGTCCTACATTGGGTCGTTGCCGGCGCTGACGGCAGTGCTGGCCGTGCCTCGGCCACACTGGCGGCCAGCGCGGATTCTCCGCGGCAGGGGAGAAACGGATGAGGCAGGCGCGTCAGCGCACCGTGTTTTCGGGCCGGCTGGTGATGCTGGGCTTCGGGAGCATCGGCCAGGCCATGCTGGCGGTGCTGCCGCGGGAGCTGGGCATCGCCCCTGGCCGCATCCGCATTGTCAAGCAAAGCCCCGACGAAACCGGCATCGCGGCCGAGCACGGGGTGGAGGTGATCACGACGCCGGTGAACAAGGACAATTACGAGGCCGTGCTCGAGCCATTGCTGGGCGAAGGCGACTTCCTGCTCAACGTGTCGGTGGATGTCTCCAGCCTCGCGCTGATCCGCTTTTGCCGCAAGCGCGGCGCCTTCTACCTGGACACCTGCAACGAGCCCTGGCCGGGCCGCTACGACAATCCGCGGCTGACGCCGTCACAGCGCTCCAACTACGCGCTGCGCGAGGAGGCCCTGGCCTACCGCCTGGACAAGCGCAGCGGGCCGACGGCGGTGCTGACGCAAGGCGCCAATCCGGGCCTGGTGTCGGCTTTCACCAAGCGCGCGCTGCTGGACATGGCAGCGCAGACGGGCATGGAGCTGGATCCGCCCAGCTGTTACGAGGACTGGGCGGCGCTCGCGCGCACCCTGCAGGTGCGGGTGATCCACATCGCCGAGCGCGACACGCAGACCTCCGGGCGCCGCAAGCAGGTCGGCGAATTCGTCAACACCTGGTCGGTGCAGGGCTTCGTCGACGAAGGGCTGCAGCCGGCCGAGCTCGGCTGGGGCAGCCACGAACGGCACTGGCCGGCCGACGGGGGGCGCCACGGCTTCGGCTGCGACGCGGCGATCTACCTGAACCGCCCCGGCATCGCGACGCGCGTGCGCAGCTGGACGCCGCTGGAAGGGCCGTATCACGGCTTCCTGGTGACGCACGCGGAATCGATCTCGATCGCGGACCATCTCACGTTGCGTGAGAACGGGCAGGTGGTGTACCGCCCCACGGTGCACTATGCCTACCACCCGTGCGACGACGCCGTGCTGTCGCTGCACGAAGTGGCGGGCAAGAACTGGCGCCTGCAGCAGCGCGACCGGATCATGCGCGACGAGATCAGCGGCGGCATCGACGAGCTGGGCGTGCTCCTGATGGGCAACCCCAAGGGCGTCTACTGGTACGGCTCGCGCCTCTCGATCGGCCAGGCGCGCGGCCTGGTGCCGCACAACAACGCGACCAGCCTGCAGGTGGTCGCCGGCATCCTGGGCGGCATGGTCTGGGCCCTGCGCAATCCCGATGCCGGCCTGGTGGAGCCCGACGATCTCGATCACGAGACCGTGCTGGAATTGGCCATGCCCTACCTGGGCGAGGTGCTGGGGCGCTGGGGCGACTGGACGCCGCTGCAGGGACGCAGCGTGCTGTTTCCCGAGGACGCCGACCCCGACGATCCCTGGCAGTTCGTCAACTTCCGCGTGACCTGACCAGCATCGCCGGCTCCGCCGGCCGCGCACCATGCTGCTCAAGAAGGAACTCGGCGTCGTCGAAAACTCGTACTACGAAGCGAGCGTGGCGCGGCGTGCCCCGGCGGGCGCGCTGGCCGAACGCACCCGCGCCGACGTCTGCGTGATCGGCGGCGGCTACGCCGGCCTGTCGGCCGCGCTGGAGCTGGCCGAGCGCGGCTACGACGTGGTGCTGCTGGAGGCGCAGCGCGTCGGCTGGGGCGCCTCCGGCCGCAACGGCGGCCAGGTGATCGTCGGCTTCGGCAGCGACGGCGAATGCGCGATCGAAAAGCAGTTTCCGCGCGAGGACGCCCGCCGCGCCTGGGACGTGTCGGTGGAAGGCGTGCAGCTGGTGCGCGAGCGGATCAGGCGCCACGCGATCGAGTGCGAACACCAGCCCGGCTATCTCAGCCTGGCAGTCAAGCCGCGCAAGGCGCAGGCGCTGCGCCGCTGGATGGAACACGTGCAGGGCGTCTACGGCTACCCGGTGCGCTGGATCGCCCCCGGCGAGATCGGTCACTGGGTGGCCAGCGATCGCTTCCACGCCGCCACCTTCGACGAGGGCTCGGGCCACCTGCACCCGCTGAAGTACTGCCTGGGGCTGGCCGACGCCGCCCGCGCCGCCGGCGCGCGGCTGCACGAGATCTCGCCGGTGTTCGTCGTCGAGCGCGGTGCCCGGCCGCTGGTGAAGACGGCGCAGGGCGAATGCGAATGCAGCTTCGTGGTGCTGGCCGGCAACGTCTACCTGGGCGAATACGGCGACGACATCGCGCCGGAAGTGGCCGCGCGCATCATGCCGGTGGGCACCTACATGATCGCCACCGAGCCGATGGCGCGCGAGCGCGCCGATACGCTGATGCGGGGCCGGCCGGCCGCGTCCGACACCAATTTCGTGCTGGACTACTTCCGGCTGAGTGCCGATCACCGGCTGCTGTTCGGCGGCGGCGACAGCTACAGCGGGTCGGCTCCGCGCGACATCGTCGGGCGCATCCGCGCCAGCATGCTGAAGGTGTTTCCGCAGCTGGCCGATCTCGACGTTCCGTACGCCTGGGGCGGCTTCGTCGACATCAGCATGAACAAGGCGCCCGACTTCGGCCGCATCGGCCACAACGTCTATTACCTGCAGGGGTTCTCCGGCCACGGCCTGGCGCTGGCGGGCATGGCGGGCAAGCTGGTCGCGCTCGCGATCGCGGGCCAGGCGGAGCGCTTCGACCTGTTCGCGCGCATCAGGCACCATCCCTTTCCCGGCGGCGCGCTGATGCGCACCCCGGCGCTGGTGCTCGGCATGCTGTACTACCGGCTACGCGACGCGCTGTAGCCGACGCTCCGCACCCCTTTCCCCTCCAACGTGGGTGGCGTCGGCCGGCGACCGGGGGGTATCGTTCTCCGCTCCTCTCGCGGGCGAGCGCCCGCACATGCATGGATCGTCTCGTCAACGCCGCCCACGCACTCCTGGCTGGCGGGCAACCGCGAATGGGTCGCTGCGCCCGACACCCCCCGGTCGCCGGCGGGCCACCGACATTGGAGCGCCCGCGCGCGAAGCGGCGCGTCGAGGTATTCCGCTACAACTGCCGCGCCAGCAGCACCGCCGCGTGCACCGCCTCGCGCTGCGCGCCGTCGTGGATCTGGTGGCGGCAACTGGTGCCGTCGGCGACCACGATCGCGTCGGGCGCCCCGCGCAGTGCCGGCAGCAGGTTCAGCTCCGCCATGGCCATCGACACGTCGTGATGGCTGGCCTCGTAGCCGAAGCTGCCGGCCATGCCGCAGCAGCTCGACTCGATCATCTCCGGCTGCGCGCCGGGGATCAGGCGCAGCACCTCCAGGATCGGCGCAGTGGCCGCGAAGGCTTTCTGGTGGCAGTGACCGTGCAGCAGCACCTGGCGGTCGACCGGGCGCAGCTTGCCCTTGAGGCCTTCCAGGCGCCCGTGCCTGGCTTCGCGGGCCAGGAATTCCTCGAACAGGAGCGCCCCCTGGGCCAGCCTGGCGGCGCCGTCGCCCAGGCCCATGGACAGCATCTCGTCGCGCAGCGTGAGCAGGCAGGACGGCTCCAGGCCGACGACCGGGATGTCGCGTTCGGCGAACGGCAGCAGGGCGTCGAGCACTTCGCGCGCCTTGGCCTTCGCCTGCTCGACCATGCCGCTGGACAGGTAGGTGCGGCCGCAGCACAGGTGCTTGCCGTCCGGCCGCAGCTTGGTCGCCACGTGCACCGTGTAGCCGGCCGCCTGCAGCACCTGCAACGCCGCGCGCGCGTTGGCCGATTCGAAGAAGCCGTTGAAGGTGTCGACGAACAGCACCACCGGCCGCGCGGCGACCAGCACCTGCTCGCGGGTGGCGGTGCGGACCGCCGCGTTGAAGAAATGCTGCGCCTGCCACTGCGGCAGGCTGCGCTGCGCGGCCAGCCCGAGCAGCTTCTCTCCCGCCTTGGCAATCCAGCGGCTGCGGTTGCGCAGGTTCAGCAGGCCGGCGAAGCGGCTCGCCAGCCCCGCATAGTCGGGCAGGCCGCCCACCAGCCTGTCCTTGAGCGTGAAGCCGAAGCGCGCCTTGTAGTGGGCCAGGAACTCCACCTTCATCTTCGCCATGTCGACGCCGGTCGGGCAGTCGCGCTTGCAGCCCTTGCAGCTGACGCACAGGTCGAGCGCGTCCTTCACGGCTGCCAGCGCGCCGTCGTCCCAGGTACCGGCATGGCTGGGCGACGCCGCATCCAGGACGCTTGCGCCGTTGCCCGACGAGGGCGACTGGCCCGGGGTGCCGTTCGGTGCACGGGTGCCCAGCTGGCCCGACAGCGCCAGCCGCAGCGTGTTGGCGCGGCCGCGGGTCGAATGCTTCTCGTCGCGCGTGACGCGGTAGCTGGGACACATGGTGCCGGCGTCGAACTTGCGGCAGTGCCCGTTGTTGTTGCACATCTCCACCGCCTTGGCGAAGCCCCGGGCCGGGTCGCCGCCGCTGCCGGGCGGGCTGATGCGCTCGGTGGCCGGATCGTTCTGCACGTTCCAGCCGCTCCAGTCCAGCGCCGGCTGCAGCGCGACCACCCGGTAGCCGGGCGCAAAGCGCATCAGCCGGGTGTCGTCCATGCGCGGCGGGTTGACGATGCGCTGCGGGCACAGCAGGCGGTCCGGATCAAACAGGGCCTTGATGCGGGCGAAGGCGTCGTTGATCCGCGGGCCGAACTGCCAGCCGATCCATTCGCCGCGGCACAGGCCGTCGCCGTGCTCGCCGCTGTAGGCGCCCTTGTACCTGGCCACCAGCGCCGAGGCCTCTTCGGCGATCGCGCGCATCCTGGCGGCGCCGTCGCGCCGCATGTCCAGGATCGGCCGCACGTGCAGCGTGCCGACCGAGGCATGCGCGTACCAGGTGCCGCGGCTGCCGTGCTTGCGGAACACCTGGGTGAGGGCGTCGGTGTATTCGGCCAGGTGCTGCAGCGGCACGGCGCAGTCCTCGATGAAGCTGACCGGCTTGCCGTCGCCCCGGAGGCTCATCATGATGTTGAGGCCGGCCTTGCGCACCTCCCACAGGTTCTTCTGCGGGGCGTCCTGCTCCATGCGCACCACCGATCCGGGCAGCCCCAGGTCGCCCATCAGCTCGACCAGCCGGTCCAGCTGGCGCACCAGCGCCGCCTTGTCGGTGCCGGCGAATTCCACCAGCAGCACCGCGTCGGGCTGGCCGAGCACGGCGGTGCGGATCACCGGGGCGAACGCCGGGTTCTGCAGCGACAGGTCGATCATGGTGCGGTCGACCAGTTCGACGGCCGTGAGCGCCGCTGCCGGGTCGCCGGCCAGCTTCACGATGTGCTGCGCCGAATCCATCGCCTTGTAGAAGGTCGGGAAGTTCACCACGCCCAGCACCTTGGCGCGGGGCAGCTCCGACAGCTGCAGCGTGAGCGACCGGGTCACGGCCAGCGTGCCTTCGCTGCCGATCAGCAGGTGCGCCAGGTTGACCGCGCCGTCGGCGCTGTACTCACGCTCGTTCTGGTTGTGGAAGATGTCCAGGTTGTAGCCGCCGACGCGGCGCAGCACCTTGGGCCAGCGCTGCTCGATCTCCGGCGCCAGCTGCAGGGCGAGCTCGCGCACCTGCTCGCCCAGGCGGCGGGCGGCACCGGCGCTTTCCTCGAAGCGGCCGAACCGGTGCAGCTGGCCGTCGGAGGTCCAGGCCTGCGCGCCCAGCACGTTGTGCACCATGTTGCCGTAGGCGATGCTGCGGCTGCCGCACGAGTTGTTGCCGGCCATCCCGCCGAGCGTCGCCTGCGCGCTGGTGGACACGTCCACCGGGTACCACAGGCCGGACTGTTTGAGCGACTGGTTCAGGTGGTCCAGCACGATGCCGGGCTCGACCTCGACGGTGCGCCGCTCGGCGTCGAAGTGCAGGATGTTGCGGACATGGCGCGAGTGGTCGATCACCAGCCCGGCGCCCACCGTCTGGCCGCACTGGCTGGTGCCGCCGCCGCGCGGGACGATCGGCACCTGCAGGTCGCGGCAGATGTCGATCGCCAGCTTCACCTCGTCGCTCGCGCGCGGCACGAACACGCCCACCGGCATGACCTGGTAGATCGAGGCGTCGGTGGCGTAGCGCCCGCGGTCGGCCTGCGAGAACAGGACGTCGCCCTGCGTCTCGCGGGCAAGCCGCTGCGCCAGCCGGCCGGCGATCTCGTTGTGACTGCGTGCCACGCGCTCGTAGCCGGCGCCCGCGCCTTCGCGCGCGACGTTCGCGGGCAGCGGCGCGTTCATCGCCGCGCTCCGGTGGCCGGGCGGCCGCCTTCGCGCCGCAACTGTTCCAGCACCACGTCGCGCTTGTTGTGCAGATGGGCCAGCAGGACCGCGCGCATGGCGGCCGGGTCGCGGGCGGCGAGGGCGTCGATCATCTGCTCGTGCTCCTTGACGGCGCGCTTCCATTTGGCGCCGTCCTGGTTGGAACGGAAGCGCAGCGCCTGCAGCCGGGCGTTGACCTGGTTGTAGGTGGCGCTGAGGACCGGGTTCTTGGCCGCCGCGTTGATGGCGCGGTGGATCTGGGCGTTGACGCGGTAGTAGGTCGACAGGTCCGAACGGGTGTAGGCGGCCAGCATCTCGAAGTGCATGGCCTTGATCTCCGCCAGCTCGGCCGGCGTGATGCGCTGCGCCGCGAGTTCGCCCGACAGCGCCTCCAGGCCGGCCATCACCTCGAAGGTGTTCGTCACATCCTGCTCGGACAGCGAGACCGCCACCGCTCCGCGGTTGGGCAGCAGCTCGACCAGCCCCTCGGCCGCGAGCATCTTGATGGCTTCGCGCAGGGGCGTGCGCGAAACCTGCAGCACCTCGGCCAGCTCGCGCTCGTTGAGCTTTGCGCCGGGCGCGATCTGCCCTTCCACCAGCATCTGGCGCAGGCGCATGGCGACCTGCTCGTGCAGGGCGGCGCGCGGGATGGCGATCACTTCGGCAGTCATGGTCGAATTGTATGCAAAACAGACGCGGAGGCATTGCATCCTCTTACCCGAGATGCCGCTTGACAATCGAATTTTGTATGCAAAAAATGGCTGTCTTTTGAGACCATGCCATGCCCGCCACGCTCGACTTCCACCCGACCGGCCGCCATTTCCTGCAGATCCCCGGCCCGTCACCCGTGCCCGACCGCATCCTGCGGGCCATGAGCCTGCCGACCATCGACCATCGCGGCCCGGAGTTCGGGGCCCTGGGGCGGCGCGTGCTGGGTGGCATCGCGCAGGTCTTCCAGACGAAGCATCCGGTGGTGATCTATCCGGCCTCGGGCACCGGGGCGTGGGAAGCGGCGCTGGCCAATACGCTCAGCCCCGGCGACCACGTGCTGATGTACGAGACCGGCCATTTCGCCAGCCTGTGGAAGAAGATGGCCACGCGCCTGGGCCTGGAGGCGGAATTCCTGGCCTGGCGCGGCGCCGACGCGCGTCTGCCGGATGCGCCCAGCTGGCGCCGCGGCGTCCAGCCCGACCTGATCGAGGGGCGGCTGCGCGCCGACCGGCAGCATTCGATCAAGGCCGTCTGCGTGGTCCACAACGAAACCTCCACCGGCGCGACCAGCGACATCGCGGCGGTGCGGCGCGCGATCGACGCCGCCGGCCACCCGGCCCTGTTGATGGTCGACAGCATTTCCGGGCTGGCCTGCGCCGACTACCGTCACGACGAGTGGGGCGTTGACGTCACCATCAGCGGCTCGCAGAAGGGCCTGATGCTGCCGCCGGGCATCAGCTTCAACGCGGTGTCGCCCAAGGCGCTGGCGGCGAGCCGCGGCGCGAAGCTGCCCAGGTCGTTCTGGGCCTGGGACGAGATCGTCGAGATGAACCAGGGCGGCTACTGGCCCTACACCCCCAACACCAACCTGCTGTACGGCCTGGCGGAAGCCTGTGACATGCTGCTGGCGCCCGAGCACGGCGGCCTGCCCTCCGTGTTCGCGCGGCACCGGCGCTGGGGCGAGGGCGTGCGCAGCGCCGTGCGCGCCTGGGGCCTGGACATCCAGTGCGCCGATCCGGCGGTGTATTCGCCGGTGCTGACCGGCGTGCTGATGCCCGATGGCGTCGACGCCGACGCCGTGCGCCGGCTGATCTACGAGCGCTTCGACTGCTCGCTGGGCACCGGACTGGGCAAGGCGAAGGGCCGGATGTTCCGCATCGGCCATCTGGGCGACTGCAACGACCTCACGCTGATGGGAGCGCTGGCCGGTTGCGAGATGGGCCTCAAGCTCGCCGGGGTGAAGCTGGCCGGCTCGGGCGTGAGCGCCGCGATGGAGTATTTTTCGGCGCATCCGGCGCAGGGCCCGGCCACCCGCTGAACGCCGCGCGCCGGCATGCGTTCCAGGCAGTGACACATTCGAACAGGAGACAAACCATGAAACGCCGTTCCTTCGTCATCGCGACCGCCTCGGCGGTCGCCGCCCCCATGCTGCGCGCGCAGTCGCTGCCCAGCGGGCCGGTGCGCATCATCGTGGGCTTCGCGCCCGGCGGCGGCACCGACATCCTGGCGCGCGTGATGGCGCAGAAGCTCGCGCCGATGTGGAACACGCAGGTCGTGGTGGAAAACAAGGCCGGCGCCTCGGGCACCATCGCTGCCGACTACACGGCCAAGGCGGGGGGCGACGGCACCACGCTGATGATGGCGCACATCAACAGCCACGCCATCGCGCCGGCGCTGCTGAAGCTCAATTACGACGCCGAGAAGGACTTCCAGCCGGTGATGCTGGTCGGCGTGACGCCCAACCTGCTGATCTGCAACGAGCAGCAGCCGGCCAGGACCGTCAAGGACCTGGTCGAGCTGTGCAAGAAGAACCCGGGCCAGGTGAGCTTCGGCTCGGCCGGCACCGGGTCGGCCCAGCACCTGGCGCTGGAGATGTTCAAGCTGCAGGCCGGCGTGAGCGCCATCCACGTGCCGTACAAGGGTTCCGGCCCGATGCTCACCGACCTGATCGGCGGGCAGATCCAGTACAGCTTCGACACGATGACGGCCGCTACCCCGCATGTGAAGAGCGGCAAGGCCATTGCCATCGCGCAGACGCGCGACAAGCGTGCCAAGGGCCACCCCAACGTGCCGACCATGGCGGAGTCGGGCTTTCCCGGCTTCGAGGCCACCACCTGGTACGGCATCTCCGGTCCGGCGAAGATGAATCCGGGGCTGGCCAAGCGCATGAACGAGGACATGAACAAGGTGCTGCAGATGCCCGACGTGATGGAGAAGTTCGAGCAGTACGGCGCCGAGGACGGCGGCGGCTCGCCCGAGAAGTTCGCGAAGTTCATCCAGGTCGAGATCCGCAAGTGGGCCAAGGTGGTGAAGGACGCCAACGTGAAGGCCGACGCGTGAGCGGCACGGTCCGCCTCGACGTCGACGGGGCGGTCGCCACCATCGTGTTCGACCGGCCGGCCGCCCGCAACGCCATGACCTGGGAGATGTACCAGGAGCTGGCGGCCATCTGCGAGCGCTTGCCCGGGGAGCCGGGCGTGCGCGTGGCCTGCCTGCGGGGCGCCGGTGGCGAGGCCTTCGTCGCCGGCACCGACATCGAGCAGTTCGCCAGTTTCGACGGCGAGCGCGGGGTCGAGTACGAGCGCGGCATCGACGCCGGGATGGCGCGGCTGGCCGCGCTGGACATTCCGACCGTCGCCGTGATCGAAGGCTGGTGCGTCGGCGGCGGTCTGGCGATCGCCACCGCCTGCGACATCCGCATCGGCACGCCCTCGGCGCGGCTCGGTGTGCCGATCGCCAGGACGCTGGGCAACTGCCTGTCCACGGCCAACATCACGCGCCTCATTGCCGCCTTCGGCCTGCCGCGGGTGCAGCGCATGCTGATCGGTGCCGAGGTCCTGCGCGCGGAGGAAGCGCTGGCCTGCGGCTACCTGGCCGAGGTGGTCGCGCCCGACGCGATCGACGCCGCGGCGCGCTCGCTCGCCGAGCGGCTGGCCGCGCTGGCGCCGGTCACCCAGGCAGTGACCAAGGAAGCGCTGCGCCGCATCCTGCGGCAGAACGTGCCCGACGCCGAGGACCTGATCCGCCGCACCTACGGCAGCGAGGACTTCCGCGAGGGGGTCGCAGCCTTCACCGCCAAGCGCCCGCCGCGCTGGCGCGGACGCTGACGCTGCCGGCGTCTGGCCGGCTGACGTGCCGCCGCCCGCGGCGCTCGACAAAGCCGCCGGTGCTGGCGACACTGCCAGTCCCGAATCCGCGTCGCAAGGAGTCGCCATGCTGGCCGTCATCTTCGAAGTCTGGCCCCATCCCGAGCACCGCGCCGGCTACCTGGACTGGGCCGCCCAGCTGAAGACCGAGCTGCTGAAGATGGACGGCTTCATTTCGGTGGAGCGCTTCCAGAGCCTCACCGACCCTGACAAATTGCTGTCGCTGCAATTCTGGCGCGACGACGCGAGCCTGGCGGCCTGGCGCAACCTGGAGGCGCACCGCGCTGCCCAGGCTGCCGGCCGGAACACCATGTTCAGGGAGTACCGCCTGCATATCGCCCAGGTGGTTCGCGACTACGGGCTGAACGAACGGGAGCAGGCCCCGGCCGATTCGCGGGCCCGTCACGGCTGAAACGCACGCTGCCGCGTCCGTGAAATATTTCCTGGTTCTGGGACGGGTATTTGGTCAAGATGTCAGACTTCCGGCCGCGTCCGACGACCCGGCGTTCCTGGAAGGAGACATACGATGACCTGGTTCCACTTGCGGCTGGCGCATGGCGCGCGGCACGTCGCGGACGAAACCTGGCAGTTGCTATGTGGCGGTGCGGGGTCCGGCCTGGCCGGGGCGGCGATCTTCGCGGGCCGCAATCGCGACGGCCAGTCGGGCTTCTTCTTCACTCCCGGCGCGTTGCAGCTGGCATGCGCCTTCGGCGCCCAGCCGTGCACCGGGCCGGCCGCCGGTGACGTCAGGCTGGTGGCGGGCGACCGGCAGGCCTGGGACATGCATTTCCGCGACCGGGGCAGGCCGGCCGCAGCGCCGGAGGCGTCGCAGGGCCGGCCGCGTGCGATGACCTGGTGGGTCCCGCAGTCGTCCTGACGCGGCAACGGCCGGCCCCGCGCGTGGCAGGTGCCGGCCGCCAGGGTGCCGGGATCGCGCTGGCGGCCGTCAGGCCACCGCCGTCAGGACCATGTCGTCGACCACGGCGAGCGCGGCGCTCTGGTTCTTCCAGACATAGACCTGGAAGCCCGAGGCGCCCTGCGGCGCGGTGATCGCGATCGACACGGCCGTCGGCACCAGCGCGCTGACCACCTGGGGCTGGTCCAGCAACACCGCGCCGGTGCTGCTCAGGACCTTCACGCCCACGTAGACGCCTTCGGCGGCTGCCGTGATGTTGGCCTTCGCGGTCAGCAGGTACCTGGTCCCGGCCACGGCCTTGCCCGCGATGTTCTGGCCGATGCCGCCGGCCGCCGTGCCGACCTGCAGCGCGCCTGCGACCACCACCGAATTGCCCCAGTTCTGCCAGCCGGTCAGGCCGCCGGCGAAGTCGCCGTTGCTGACGATGTTGGTCGTGGTCGTCGGCGTGGTGGTCGTGCCGCTGGTCGGCTGCGTGGTCGTCGTGTCCGTGGGGGTGCCGCCGGCGGGCGCGCCCGGCGTCCACCAGTTGCCCGAGGCCACGACCAGCGACAGCAGCTGGATCTCGCCGTCGTAGTAGCCGGTGGTCAGGTGGCTGGCGTTCCAGTTCCACATGGTGTCCAGGAAGCCCTGGAAGCGCGCGTCGACGCAGGCGCCGGCGCAGATCGGCCCGTGGTAGGCCGGGCTGTTGCCGCCCGTGAGCAGCTTGCCGGTGAGGTCATAGCCGGTGCCGATCTTCAGCGGGTCGCCGCCCGAGCTCTTCTGGAAGTAGTCGATCATGCGGCCGGTGACCAGCTGGAACCGGGTGTCGCCCGACAGCAGGTAATCGGTCGAATAGCGCCACGGATTGCGGCACGCGTTCCACCAGTAGAAGCCTTCCTTGTCGTTGCCGTCGCCGATGTAGCCGGTGGACGGGGAAGGCGTGGCGGTGTTGGTGTTGATCACGAAATCGGGCATCAGGCCGGCGCCCGGCGAGTACACCGTCTGCATGCGGTCGATCAGCCAGTAGGCCCGGTCGACGGCCTTGTCCCACAGGGTGTCGCCGGTGGCGGCCTTGAAGGCGCGGAAATGGCCGATCATGTAATCGGAGGTGCGGTTGTTCTCCGCGTTGCGCAGCCCCTTGGTGGTGCCGTCGGCCCACATGTTCCAGGACTTCAGCGCGGCAATGGTGTTCCGGCCTTCCTGCAGGTAGTTCCAGGTGCCGGCCGAACCCCACTGCTTGTCGGCCATCAGCAGCGCCAGGGCGATGTCCAGGTCCCCGTCCATCGCGTTCCAGCCCTCGCCGGCGGAACTGCCGTTGGCGTTGATGCGCCAGTCCATCAGCCACTTGCCGTTCGGGTCGAACGGCACGATGGCATAGGCCGGGCGGGCGCGCACCACGGCCAGCAGCCCGTCGAACAGCGCGCGGGCGTTCGGGTCATGGCCCGCGAACAGCACCGCCATCAGCATGCCGTAGCCCATGCCCTCGGACACGGTCATGTAGGTGGTGTTGGAGAACTGCACCGCGTAGCCGCCGGCGACGATCGAGGTGGCGGGGACGATTGCGTGCGCCTTCCAGGCGTCGTACTGCTGCTTGAGCAGCGCGTCCATGGTGGCCGCGCTCTGGGTCGGCTTGATGCCTGCCTTGTAGGCCACCAGCCGGGCGCCGAAGGGATAGGCGATGGCGGCCGTCGGCGCGGAGGTCGGGTCGGTCGGCGAGGTGGTGGGGGTTGTCGTCGTCGGAGTCGTCGTGGTGGGCGTTGTGCTGGACGTCTTGCGGCGCAGCCGCAGCGCGCCGGCGTCGTCGGTCCCGACGGCCGCGAGTGCCCCTTCGGCATCGCCGCCGCCTCCACAGCCGGTGATGGCAAGCGCGGCCGCGGCCGAACTGGACAGGAGGAAAAGGCGTCGTTTCATGGTCAACTGCTGTAAAACTTCGTGCGGCCCGGAGACTGCACGGATCCGACAACGCCGAGGTGGGAGAATCGGGCGACCGCCACAACCTCAGCAGGTGTGATGGACTGTAGTAGGACACGTCCCACAAGCCAACGGTCGGTCCTCCTACAGATGTAAGGGAACCGTACGGACACGGCCTTCCAGGAAGCGGGAATTCTTCGCACGTTACCGTGCATCGCCGGCGGGGCGCCCAACGGCTGAGCCTTGATTCTTCGCCAACTGGACAGCAGATTGGCAAGCGCAGCAGTATGCCTGCGCGTCGCTGCTGAGCTACAGAAATTGGGAATCGCGCTGCGCGGCGTCCGCGATGTCGGTCGCAGAAGTTACCTTTGTTCGCAGCCGCGCGGGCGGCCGATGGAGCTGCGCGGCGACGCCGGTGCATCGCCAAGGCAGCGAAGAGCGCGGTTGCCCGACAATGAGGCCTGCGATCCCAGCCTTTTCCGACCCATGTTGAAGTACCAGACCATCCCCGTCACGCCCTTCCAGCAGAACTGCTCGCTGGTGTGGGACAGCGACAGCCGGCAGGCGGCCGTGATCGACCCCGGCGGCGACCTGGACCTGCTGCTGGAGGAGGCCGCACGCCTGGAGCTCACGCTGGAGCAGATCTGGCTGACGCACGCGCACATCGACCATGCCGGCGGCGCTGCGGAGCTGGCGCAGCGGCTGCAATTGCCGGTGATCGGGCCGCACCCGGCCGACCAGTTCTGGATCGACGCCATCGCGCAGCAGGGTGCGATGTTCGGCGTGTCCGGCGCACGTTCCTTCCATCCGACCCGCTGGCTGCACGACGGCGATACGGTGGAGCTGGCCGGCCACGTGCTGAACGTGCGGCATTGCCCGGGCCACACGCCGGGCCACGTGGTGTTCCATTCGCCGCAGATGAACCGGGCCTTCGTCGGCGACGTGCTGTTCGCCGGCAGCATCGGCCGCACCGACTTTCCCCAGGGTGATCACGCCACCTTGATCGCCAGCATCACGCAGCGCCTCTGGCCGATGGGAGACGACACCGTGTTCATTCCCGGCCACGGGCCCGAGAGCACGTTCGGGCGTGAACGGCGCACCAATCCTTTCGTCGGCGGCACCTGAGCCGCGCCGGCCTCAGCCGGCCAGCCCCTTGGACAGCATGTAGATCGCGAGCAGGTACAGCACGCTGGCGAAGACCTTCTTGAGCCTGGCCACCGGCAGTGCATGGGCCGCCTTCGCGCCCAGCGGCGCCGTGAACACGCTGCCGGCCGCGATGATCACCAGGCCCGGCAGCCAGATGTAGCCGAACGAGGCCGGCGGCAGGTCGTGCGCCGACTGGCCGGCGATCACGTAGCCGGCGACGTTGGTGAGCGCGATCGGAAAGCCCAGGGCGGCGGACGTCGCGACGGCGTTGTGCATGGCCACGTTGCACCACGCCATGAACGGCACGCTGATGAAGCCGCCGCCCGCGCCGACCAGCCCCGAGAGGAAGCCGATGAAGCCGCCGGCGGCCAGCTGTCCGCCCACGCCGGGCACGCCGCGTGACGCAGCGGGCTTCTTGTTGCGGAACATCTGGGTGGCCGAGAACGCGACGAACACGCCGAAGATCAGCGCGAGCCACGAGCCTTTGAGGATGGCGAACACGCCCAGGCTGGCGACGATGCTGCCCAGCACGATGCCCGGGGCCAGCCCGCGCACCAGGTCCCAGCGCACCGCGCCGCGCTTGTGGTGGGCCCGCACGCTGGAGATGGAGGTGAAGATGATGGTCGCCATCGAGGTGGCGATCGCCATCTTCACCGCCAGGTCGGGCGATGCGCCGCGGTGCGACAGGATCAGGGTGATGAATGGGACCATCACCATCCCGCCGCCGATGCCCAGCAGCCCGGCGAGAAAGCCGGTGCCGACGCCCAGCACGGCCAGTTGGAGGATGAGGAGGGGTTCGAGGGGCATGTTTCGTTGTTCTGCCCCGGCTGGCGCGGGGTTGCGTCCGATTGTGCCGGATGCGCAACCGCCTGCGAAAAAGGTGTCTGCAAGTGGCGCCGGACCGTCAGCCTGAACCGGGGTTCAGGTGGGCGAGGTCAGCCTGGCGTTGGGTTCATCTGACGCGAGATGATCACGCTCGCCGGGCGATGGTTCCAAGCCCGTGCTTCGAGAGCATTGGTTCAAGGACATATAAAGCCCGGCACGCACCGCAGACGAACCCATTGTATGGGCTGCCGGCGCGCGCGTGCGACGAAAAAATGGTGAAGACCTGCGCGTGCGCAATGACAACGCATGCCGGCTTGACAGCACGGACAAACCGCATCACTCGACCGTGAGGCGTGCGCGGGGCACGCCGAGGCGCGCGCTCAGATCAGGCGCCCGTCCTGGCGCAAGGCGCGGTCCAGGCGCTCCAGCAGGTTGCCCAGGCGCGGGTCGCCGCTGCCGCCGTTCACGCCGGCGCTGGTGAGGTCGGCCGACGCGAGCGCGGGCTGCGCCTGTGTGGCGCTCGCGCGCCCGGCCGCGTCGAAGGCGAGGTTCAGCGCCGCCAGCACGGCGATGCGGTCGCGCGCCTTCACCTTGCCGGCGTCGCGGATCCGGCACATGGCCGCGTCGACCTTTTCGACCGCTTCGAGCATGCGCTGCTCGCCGCCTTCGGGGCAGCCGAGCAGGTAGCTCTGGCCCATGATCTGCACTTCCAGCTGCTTCATGCCGCGCTCTTGATGTCCGGCAGGCGCTCGAGCAGCGCCTCCACCCGCGCGCGGGCCGCCGACAGCCGCGACTTCAGCGAGTCGCGCTCCTGCGTGAGCGCCTCGACCTGCTGGGTGAGCAGGGCGTTGGTGCGCTGCAGCTCCTCGTAGCGCACGAGGAGGCGCTCGACGCGCTCCGCAATCTGCTCGATCTGGGCGGCACTCATAAAAAGATTGTAGGGTTTTGTGACTGCGGCAGGCCGTAAAATGGACGGGTTGGTGCCCGCGGTGTGGTTCACATGCCGCAGTTCAACGGGAAGCAGGGCGCTCGGCGCCGCCGCTCACGCGGCACGAGCCAACCTGCGCTGCCCCCGCAACGGTAAGCGGATGAATTCCCGCGTGGAATTCCGTCCCGTCACTCACAGCCACTGGGCGCGTGCGAACAGCGCGCCTGGGAAGGCGACGGGAAGAGCTCCGCCAGCCCGGATACCGGCCAACATGGTGGCTGCGCGTCGTCGTTTCGGATGCGTGGCCGTGACGCCCATTTGGCCGGCGGGGAAGCTGGTCCGGGCTTTGACATGTCCTCTTGTTCCATGATTGCAAAGCGATCCTTCTCGCGCACGGTGCTGCCGGCCGCGCTTGCCTGTTCCTGTTCCGTCGCCATCGGCCAGACGCCCGTGGCGCTGCCGGACATCGTCGTGACGGCATCGCGCTTTTCCGAACCGGCCGCGACGCTGCCGTTCGGTGTCAGCGTGCTCACCGCCGACCAGATCCGCGCCAGCGGCGCGGCCACCGTCAACGACGCGCTGATGCGGCTGCTGGGCATCACGGGCCGCCAGGACTTCTACGGTGGCGGCGAGTACGGCCTGGACCTGCGCGGCTTCGGCACCACGGCCGACAGCAACCAGGTGGTGGTGGTCGACGGCGTGCGCGTGAGCGAAGCCGACCTGGGCGGCACCCGGCTGGCCGGCATCCCGATCGAGTCGGTGGAGCGCATCGAGGTGCTGCGAGGCAGCGGCGCCGTGCTGTACGGCGAGGGCGCCACCGGCGGCGTGATCGTCATCACCACCAAGGCCGGCGCCGGACGGCAGCGCGCTTCCTCGGCCAGCCTGTACGCAGGCGCCGGCAGCCACGGGCTGCGCGACGCGCGCGCCAGCGGCACGGTGGCCGGTGGTGCCTTCGCGCTGGACGCCTCGGCGCAGCGCCGCACCAGCGACAACCACCGCGACAACTTCCGCTCGGAGTTCGACGCCGCGTCGGTCGCCGGCGAATGGGCCGGCGAATCGCTGCGGCTGGGTGTGCGCGCCGCGCGCGACGACCTGGACACCGGCCTGCCGGGGGCGCTGACGGCGGCCCAGTACGCGGCCAATCCGCGCCAGAGCACGACGCCGCGCGACCGCGCCAGCATCCGCAACGGCCGCGCCAGCGTGCACGCGGCGGCCGACCTGGGCGGCTGGCAACTGGCGGCCGATGCCGCCACCCGCGACAAGGAACTGCGCAGCAGCAACGGCGGCTTCGCGTTCGACTACGACACGCAGGCGAAGAACGCCTCGCTGCGGGCCCGCCACGAAGGCCGGCTCGGCGGCGCGACCAACGCACTGGTGCTGGGCACCGACCAGGCGCGCTGGACCCGCGACGTGCTGGGTGCGTTCGGCAGCACCGCGCGGCAGACGACCCATGCCTGGTACGCCAAGGACGATCTCACGCTGGCGGGCGGCACGCGGCTGGCGGCGGGCGTGCGCACCGAACGGATCGAAAAGGAGGCGAGCAGCGCCGCGGCCGGGCTGGCCGACCGCGTCAACGCCTGGGAACTCGGCGCCAGCACGCCGGTCGCATCCGGGGTGACGCTCTATGGCCGGGCCGGGCGCAGCTTCAGGCTCGCCAACGTCGACGAATTCAGCTTCACGGCGCCGGGCCGCGCGCTGCGTCCGCAAACCTCGCGCGACGTCGAACTGGGTGCACGCTGGCGCTACGCCGCCGGCCAGGCCGAACTGCGCGCCTACCGCAGTTCGCTGAGCGACGAGATCGGGTTCGATCCCGGCGCGGCGGGGCCGTTCGGCATGCTGGGCGCCAACGTCAACTTCGATCCGACCCGCCGGCAGGGGCTGGAGCTGGACACCGCGCACACGCTCACCCGCACCGTGGGGCTGCGCGTGAACGCCGCGCTGCGCGACGCGAAGTTCCGCGCCGGTCCGCACGAGGGCCGCGACGTGCCGCTGGTGGCGCGCCGCAGCCTGGCGCTGCGCGCCGACTGGACCCCGGCCGCGGCGCACCGCGTCACCGGCGGCGTGAACTGGGTCGGCTTGCAGCATCCGGATTTCGCCAACGCCTGCCGCATGCCGTCGTACGCGACGGCCGATGCGCGCTATGCCTACGAGTGGCAGCGCGTGGAGCTGTCGCTGGCGGTGGCCAACCTGTTCGACAAGCGCTACTTCACGCAGGCCTACGGCTGCGCGGCGGGCGTGACGACGGCGATCTACCCGGAAGCGGGTCGCACCGTCACCGCTGCCGTGCGCGTGAAGTTCTGACCATGGCCGAGCTCGCCCTGCCGCGCGGACCGCAACGCATCGTCTGCCTCACCGAGGAGACGACCGAGTGGCTGTACCTGCTGGGCGAGCAGGACCGCATCGCCGGGATTTCGGGCTACACCGTGCGGCCGCGGCGCGCGCGCGAGGAAAAGCCCAGGGTCAGCGCCTTCACCTCGGCGAAGATCGAGGCGATCCTGGCGCTGCGGCCCGACTGCGTGTTCGGTTTTTCCGACCTGCAGGCGGATATCGCCGCGCAGCTGATCCGGGGCGGAGTGCAGGTGACCGTGTTCAACCAGCGCAGCGTCGCGGGCATCTTCTCGATGCTGTACCAGGTGGCCGCGATGGTGGGGCAGGAGGCACGCGGCCTGGTCCTGCTGGAGCGCATGCGCGCGCGGCTGCTCGAGATCGAGGCGGCGGCGCGGGCGCTGCCGCGGCGGCCCAGGGTCTACTTCGAGGAATGGGACCAGCCGCACATCAGCGCGATCGGCTGGGTGTCCGAACTGCTGGCCATCGCCGGCGGCGACGACTGCTTTGCCGAGCTGGCGCTGCAGCCGCTGGGCCGCGATCGCATCGTCGCCGACGGCGCCGAGATCGTGCGGCGCAATCCCGACATCGTGATCGGGTCCTGGTGCGGCAAGAAGTTCAGGCCCGAACTGGTCAGCCGGCGGCCGGGCTGGCAGGAGGTCGCCGCCGTGCGCGACGCCCAGCTGTTCGAGATCAAGTCGCCCGACATCCTGCAGCCGGGCCCGGCGGCGCTCACCGACGGCGTCGAGCAGTTGCACCGCATCGTCATGGGCTGGAGCGAGCGCCATGGCTGACCGGCGCCGCTGGTGCGCGCTTGCTGCGGCGGCGGCGCTGTGGCTCGGCCTGGCGGGGCCGGCGGCGGCCGCGCCGGTCACCGACGACCGCGGCGTGGCCGTCGACCTGCCGGCGCCGCCGCGGCGCGTGATCACGATGCTGCCCTCGCTGGCCGAGACCGTGTGCGAACTGGGCGCCTGCGAGCGCCTGGTCGGCGTCGACAGCTTCTCCGACTGGCCGGCGCGGGTGCGCGGGCTGCCGCGCGTGGGCGGGGTCGAGGATCCCAACCTCGAGCGCATCGTGTCGCTGCGCCCCGACGTCGTGCTGCTGTCGGCCACCTCGCCGGCGATCGGCCGCCTGCAGGCGCTGGGCGTGCCGGTGTTCGGCGTCGAGCTCAAGACGCTGGCCGACGTGCGGCGCAGCCTGCTGGCGGTCGGCGCGCTGCTGCAGCTGCCGGGGGCGCCATCCCTGTGGCAGCGGCTGGAGGCCGGCCTGGCGCAGGCCGCGGCGGCGCTTCCGCCCACGGCGCGCGGCGCCACCGTGTACTTCGAGGTGTCGGCGGGACCTTACGCGGCCAGCGAGTCGTCGCACATCGGCGAACTGCTCGCGCGCCTGGGCGCCGTGAACATCGTCCCGGCCCGCCTGGGCAGCGTGCCGAAGCTCAATCCCGAATTCGTGGTGCGGGCCGATCCGCAGGTCATCATGCTGGCCGCCGACGTCGAGGGGCCGCTGGCCGACCGGCCCGGCTGGAACCGCATCCGCGCCGTGCGCGAGCAGCGGGTCTGCCGGCTCAGCCCCGACGAGTCGAACATCGTGTCGCGACCCGGCCCGCGCCTGACCGAGGCCGGCCAGATCCTGGCGCGCTGCCTGCAAGGGGCGGCACGGAGCACGCCATGAACCACCATGGCGCGCGGGCGGCGGTGCCGGTGGCGCTTGCGCTGCTGGCGCTCGGCCTGCTGCTGGTGGCGGTCGGAGCCGCCGTCGGCAGCGCCGGCTGGGAGCCGCTGTGGAGCGCGGACGGGACGCCGGCCTCGGCCGTGCTGTGGGAGATCAGGCTGCCGCGTACGCTGGGGGCGTGGCTGGCCGGCGCGCTGCTGGGACTGGCGGGCGCCGTGGCGCAGGGCATCTTTCGCAATCCGCTGGCCGACCCCTACCTGCTGGGCAGCGCGACCGGCGCCGGCCTGGGCGTGGCGCTGCTGCTGGCGCTGATGGGCGTCTCGCCGCTCGCCGCGGCCGGCTGGCCGGGCCGACTGGGACTGGCGGGCGCGGGTTTCGCGGGCGCCGTGCTCGCCGTCCTGCTGACGCTGGCGCTGGCCAAGGGTGTGCAGCACACGCTGCGGCTGTTGCTGGCCGGCGTGATCGTCGGCATGGTGCTGGGCGCCATCGCGTCGCTGGTGATGTTCTGGGTGCCGGCCGTGCTGCGCGCGATGCAGTCGTTCCTGCTCGGCACGACCGGTTTGCTGGGATGGCCGAGCGTGAGCCTGCTGGCCGTGGTGCTGGTGGCGGGGCTGGTCGCATCGCTGGCCTTCAGCCGGAGCCTGGACGCCTTGTCGCTGGGCGAGGACACGGCCGCCAGCCTCGGCGTCGCCCTCGCGCCGGTGCGCGCCGCCCTGATCGGCGTGATGGCGCTGGCCACCGGCGCGGCCGTCGCGCAGGTGGGGCTGATCGCCTTTGTCGGTCTGGTCGCGCCGCACCTGGTGCGTGCCGCCACGCGCGCGACCGCGCGCTGGCTGCTGCCCTTGTCGGCGCTCACGGGGGGAGCACTGCTGCTCGCGGCCGACGTGCTGGCGCGCGGGCTGCTCGCGCCGCAGGAACTGCCCGTCGGCGTGCTCACGGCGGTCCTGGGCGGCGGCTACCTGCTGTGGCTGATGCACCGGAGGCCCGCATGAGCACTGTCGCGATCGCCGCCGAGCGCCTGCACGTGACCCGTGGCGGCGTCGAGGTGCTGCGCGGCCTGAGCGTCGCGTTGCCGGCAGGGCGCTGGACCGCCGTGGTCGGCCCCAACGGGGCCGGCAAGACGACCCTGCTCAAGACGCTGGCGAGCCTGTTGCCGTACCAGGGCGAAGTGCGGTTGATGGAGCGCGACGCCCGCGCCTGGAGCGCCCGCGAGCGGGCCCGCCAGCTGGCGTGGCTGGGGCAGAACGAGGGGGCGGCGCACGACCTGCTGGCCCATGACGTGGTGATGCTGGGACGGCTGCCGCACCAGTCCTGGCTGGGGGCTGCGAGCGCCGCCGACCGGGCTGCGGTGGAAGCGGCGATGCGCGAAACCCAGTGCTGGGACTGGCGCGGCCGCGCGCTGGGCAGCCTGTCGGGGGGCGAGCGCCAGCGCGTGCTGCTGGCGCGGGCGCTGGCGGTGCGCGCGCCGCTGCTGCTGATGGACGAGCCGCTGGCCAACCTCGATCCGCCGCACCAGGCCGACTGGCTGCGCATCGTGCGCGCCCATGTGCAGCGCGGCGGCACGGCCGTCACGGTGCTGCACGAGATCACCATGGCGCTGCACGCCGACGACATGCTGGTGATGGAGGGCGGGGTCATCGTGCACCAGGGCGCCTGTTCGCAGCCGGCCACCCACCGGGCGCTGGAGCGGGTGTTCCAGGGCCGCATCTCGGTGCATGCGATCGCCGGCCAGTGGGTCGCGCTGCCCAACGAATACGTCACGGTGGCCCCGGCGCCCGACGGCGCGCGCGGCAACGCCGTGGCGGGGGAGATCCTGCGATGACAGACCAGTTCACGATCGGCGTGATCGCCTACCCGCAGGCCGCCGACCTCGACGAATTCCGGCCGCTGGAGCGGGTGCCCGGGCTGCGGCTGGTGCGCGCCACCAGCCGGGCGGAACTGCAGGATGCCGAATGCATCGTGCTGCCCGGCTCGTGCCGCACCAGCGCCGACCTCGCATGGCTGCGCGCCCAGGGGCTGGACAGCGCGGTGGCCCTGCATGCGCAGGCGCGGCGGCCGGTGCTGGGCGTGGGCGCCGGCCTGCAGATGCTGGGCGAGGCGCTGATCGATCCGGGCGACATCGCCGGCAATGGCCCCGGCCTGGGGCTGCTGCCGCTGGTCACGCTGCTGGACGCCGGCGGCGCGGTCGTGCCGGGCCGGTGGCGCTTCCAACCGGTGGCCGGCCACTGGGCTCCCCTGTCGGGGCTGGCGCTGCACGCCGGCGAGGTGCGGCAGGGGCGCACGGTGCAGCACGCTGGCATGGGCGCAGGCCGCGCCGTCATCGAGGGCGGCATCGGCTGGCAGAACGAGCAGGGCAACGTGCTGGGACTGGCGCTGCGCGGGCTGTTCGAGGACGCCGCGGTGCTGCAGGCACTGTTCGGGCCGTTCTGAAGGCGCGGACCCTGGGGGGAACCCGCGGTTGTGGCGTTTCCGGCCAGCGTCTATGCTAGAAATGCCCGCAACCACTCCACCACCTTGGGGGACCCGCTCCATGTACAAGCGAATCCTGCTCGCGTATGACGGCTCCGATGCGGGGCAGCGAGCGCTGCTCGACTGCCAGGACATCGCACAGTGGAGCCAGTCGGAGCTGTTCCTGATCGCCGTCATGCCCTCGGCGATGAGCTTCGTGGGACTGGAAGGCGGCGTCTACGACATGGAACTGGAGGAGCGCGAGAAGAAGAAGCATCGCGCCGTCCTCGACGACGGCCTGCGCCGGCTCAGCCAGGCCGGCTCTCCCGCGCAGGGCGAGGTGCTGGTGGGCGAAGCGGTGGACGAGATCGCCAAGTACGCGCGCAAGATCGAAGCCAACCTGATCGTGGTCGGCCACAAGCACCTGGACAGCTGGGCCGCACGCTGGTGGCGCGGCTCCATCTCCGGCGCCCTGATCGAGCACGCGCCCTGCAGCGTGCTGGTCGTCATCACGCAGTAGCGGAAGTGGCGGTATGGGCGCGCCCCTCGTGCGGCGGCGGCCGGATTCCGCGCCCGCGCTGGCGCAGTACCGGCGGCGCGCGCTCTGCTATGACTTCGAAGTTGCGCCCTTCGAGCCGGTCCGCGCGCGGGCCGTCGCCGCGCTGGACCTGTCGCCCGGCGCCACGGTGCTGGATGTCGGCTGCGGCACGGGCTTGAGCTTTCCCCTGCTGCACGAGCGCATCGGCCCCGGCGGGCACATCATCGGGATCGAGCAGTCGCCCGACATGCTGGACCAGGCGCGCCAGCGGGTGCGCCGCCGGCGCTGGCGCAATGTCCGCCTCGTCTGTTCCGCGGTGGCGGCGGCGCGCATCGACGGTCGTGCCGATGCGGCCCTGTTCCACCTGGTGCACGACATCCTGCGCGACGAGGAGGCGATCGACAACGTGCTGCGCCACCTCAGGCCGGGTGCGCCGGTGGTGGCCAGCGGCCTGTGCTGGGCGCCGGTCTGGCTGTGGCCGGCCAATGCCTTCGTGCTGATGGCGGCGCTGCATTCCGTCAGCTCGCTGGAAGGACTGACCCGTCCATGGGACCTGCTGGCGCGGCGGCTGCAGCGGTTCTCGGTGCGCGCGACCTTGGGCGGCGCCATGTTCATCGCCGCCGGCCGCTGCCCGGCCTGACGCAGGGCCGCTGCGCTGGCGTAGCATCGCCGCCATGCTGACATCTTCGCTCGTTCGCGCCGCCGGCGCACTGCTGCTGACGGCGGTGCTCGCCGGCTGCGCCGCAACCCAGACCGCGCAGACCGCGCCCCCAAGGCCCAGGCTGGTCGTGCTGCTGGCCGTCGACGGCTTGCCGCAGCGGCAGGTGCTGGCGTACCGGGACCAGCTCGCGGCCGACGGGCTGGCGCGGTTCCTCGAGCGCGGCGCGTGGTTCGCCGACGCGCACTACGGCCATTCGGTGACGGCCACCGCGCCGGGCCATGCGGTGATGCTCACGGGTGCCTATCCGCATCGCACCGGGATCATCAACAACGAGTGGCGCGACGTGAACACCGGTGCCGCCGTGTACAACACCGGCGATCCGCGGTACGCCTACATCGGCCACAAGACGCGGCCGCTGGACGGCACCAGCCCACGCAACCTGAAGGTGGAGACGGTGGGCGACGTGCTGCGGCGCGCCAACCCGCAGTCCAAGGTGATTGCCATCTCGGGCAAGGACCGCGGCGCGATCCTGCCGGCCGGCCATGCCGGCACCGCCTACATGTACATGGCCGAGACGGGGCAGTTCGCGTCCACCACCTATTACATGAAGGAGCACCCGGCCTGGGTGACGGCCTTCCATGCCGGCCGGCCGGCCGACCGCTTCTTCAAGACCGAATGGAAGCCGCTGCTGCCGGAGGCGGCGTACGCCCGCTCGCTGCCCGACCTGCAGCCCTGGTTCGGCAAGCGCGTCGGCAAATTGCCGATGATGATGGGTGCGCCCGCCGACGAGGCGCCGGGCCTTGCCTACTACAGCGGGCTGCTGGCGAGCCCCTTCGTGGACGCACTGGCGCTGGAGTTCGCGCGCGCGGCCATCGCCGGCGAGGCGCTGGGCCGCGACGACGCGCCCGACATCCTGTCGGTCAGCCTGTCCGGCCATGACTACGTCAACCATTACTGGAGCGCGGAGTCGCGCCTGTCGCACGACCATGTGCTGCAATTGGATCGCCTGCTGGAAGCGTTCTTCCGCGACCTCGACGCCACCGTGGGGCGCGACAACTACGTCGCGCTGCTGACGGCCGATCATGGCTTCATGCCGGCGCCCGAATACAGCCAGTCGCAGGGCCGGCCGGCCGGCCGGCTGGCCGCCGGTCCCATGCTGGCCCGCATCAACGCCGACTTGCAGCGCCGCTTCGGCGAGGAGCGGCTGGTGCCGTTCATCTCGGCGTCCACGGCGCTGGTGATCGACCGCAAGGCCGTCGCGCAGCGCGGGCTCGATCTGGACGCCGTGGCCGAGGCGGCCCGCGCCTCGCTGCTGGCCGAACCGGGGATCGCGGCGGCCTACACCCGCCGGGAGCTCGAGCGCGGCAGCCGCGCGGGGGCGCCGTACTTCGAGCAGATGCGCCGTGCCTGGCATCCGGAGGTATCGGGCGACGTGCAGTACGTGCTCAAGCCGCTGTGGATGGCGGCCTCGTCGAGCGGGTACTCGACCACGCACGGGTCGCCCCATGCGTACGACACCCAGGTGCCGATCCTGGTCTACGGCCCGGGCCGGGTGAAGCCCGGCAGGATCGATACGCGGGTGGAAGTGGCGGACATCGCGCCAACCATTGCCGGCTGGCTCGGGGTGCCTGCGCCGGCGGCGGCCGAGGGCCGGCCGCTGCCGCTGGCGGCGCCCTGAAACGCGGGGCGCGGCGCGAAGCGGTAGCGCTGCCGACTCACAAGGCGAAGTGCCACACGCGCCCTGGCGCGGGGGCGGGCGCCGGCGCGGCGACCGGGCACTGGGGCGGCGTGCCGGCTGCCGGCAGCCGGGTGCCGGAACCGGCGCCCCCACGCCCTGGCGCGGGCGCCGGGGCCGGTGCTGCCGACAGGCTCATTGCTGCGGCCCTCCCATGACCGTGGTGCCGCCGGCCGCCAGCGGCCTCATCTTGAAGTAGGAGGAGCCGCTGTCCTCGCCGGTCAGCGCACTCACTTCCTGCCGGTGCGCGACGTAGTCGGCGCGCGCGTCGAGGCCGGCGACCTGCCCCCTGAAGGTCGAGCGCTCGCCCTGCTGCAGTTCCCATTCGCCGGCGGCGGCCTGGACCTCGCGCACCTGGCCAAGCAGTTCCTGCTGTACCTGCGCCCGGCTCCGGCTGCTCACGAACGGCGTGTTGTCGATGGTGATGTCGTCGGCCAGGGCCACGCCGGGCAGGACCATGGCGGCGGCAGCCGCCGCGGCGATCGCGCCCACTGCGGCCATGGCGAGGAGGGATTCGATGTCCTGGTTCATGCTGGTCTCCTTCGGCGGTGACGGGGAGACGAATCCTGCGCGCCGGCCCAGGTGCCCGCCATACCGCGTTTAGGTGACAGCACGGCGCTGCCGGTCAAGGTCCACGCACACGTGGACGCCGGGGCCGTTTTCCGCGATGCGCAGCCGGGCGCCGACGCCCTTGGCGCGGGCCTGCATGTTCGCCAGCCCGTGGCCGGCCGGCCCGCCGGCCGACATGCCGCGGCCGTCGTCGCGCACGTCGATGCGGATGCCGGTATCGCCAGCGTGCAGCGCGATGGCCACGCGGCCAGCTTCGGCGTGCTTCAGGACGTTGGTCAGGGCCTCCTGCACGATCCTCAGCAACTGCAGCGTCACGTGCGGGGCCAGCACCACCGGCCCGTTGCCGGCGTCGAGCTCCCACTGCGAGGTCAGGCCGCTGCTGTCGAGCACCTGCTGCCAGCGGAACCGGAAGTCGCCCCAGGCCTCCAGGAAGTCGTTGCCCTCGGGGCTCATCGCCTCCAGGGTCAGGCGCATGTCGGCGATGCATTCGCGCAGCGACTGGACCAGTTCTCCCGAGGAGATCTGGCCGGCCTCGGCACGCGACAGCGCGACGAACAGCCGCGATCCCAGCCCGTCGTGCAGGTCGCGCATGATCTGCTGGCGCTCCTGGCTGGCGGCGTGGCGCCGCTCCAGCCGGCGCAGGCGCTCGTAGTTGATGCGGATCGTCTGCTCGCTCTCGGCCACCCGGCCTTCCAGGGTGCGATTGAGCTGCTGGATGGCGTCCAGGGTGCCGACCAGCCGCAGGCTGAGGATCGCCCCCATCGCCACCAGCAGGATGTCGGCCGCGTAATGCAGCAGGAACAGCCGGTTCGCGGCGACGCCGGGCGCGATCGCGCGGATCACCTCGGGCGCCGCCGCCAGCAGGTAGTCGTGGACGCCGGCCAGCACGGCCAGGCCGAGCGAGCCGGCCAGCACGAGCAGCGGCGCCGTGCGCTGGCGCCAGGCGGCCGTGATCGTGATCACCAGCAGCGCGAGGCCGATCGGCAGCAGCCCGCCGGTCCAGAAGCGGCCGATCAGCATCTCGTTGCCGCCGGTGGCCAGATAACCCAGCGGGCCGAGCAGCCAGTAGCCGAACAGCAGCCATTTCAGCCGCCCCGGCTCCATCTGGGCCAGGTGCAGCGCGAACAGCAGCATCGCGATCGTGAAGCCGCCCGTCGCGGCGTAGTACAGGGTGCGCCAGGCGGACCAGCTGACCGAGGGCAGCAGTTCCACGACGAAGGTCAGCGTGCGCAGGCCCCACAGCAGCGAGGCGGCCCCGAACAGCCCGTACAGCGCCTCCTCGCGGCGGCGCCACCAGATGAACAGCGCCAGCAGCCCCACCACGGTGCACGCGACCACCGTGAACTGGGACATGGTGCGGGTCCAGAACAGGCGGCGGTCGTATTCGACCAGCAGTTCGACCGTCGGGCCGACGGCCGGCCGCGGGACGCGGATGCTGGCGATCGGCGTGGTCGCCACGCGCAGGGCGACGCTGTTGCGTCCGGGGCGCAGCAGGCCCGCCGGGATCGGCAGCAGGTGGGGGCGCTCCCAGCGCACCACCGTCTCTGGCGTGGACTCCCGGATCGCCACCAGCGGCTCGTCGTTCAGGAAGATCCGGCCGCCGCCGTAGAGGTAGGGCAGGTACAGCGACCACGGCTCGTCGGCGGTCCGGTCGAGGTCGAAGTCGATGAGGTACCAGACCACCGCCTCGCCCGAGGATGCAGGCAGTGCGACCTGCTGCCATGGCGCGCTGGCCGGCGGCGGGGTCGTCGCGCCGTCGACCAGCATCCATCCGTGCTCGGGCCGCTGCGGCTGCGCGGCGGCCAGGGCCGCGAGCGCGAGCAGCGCCAGCCAGCTACAGCAGGCCCATCTGATTGGCCTCATACACCGCCTCGCCGCGCGAATGGACCGCGAGTTTCTGGTAGACGCGCTTGACGTGCGTGATCACGGTGTGGGACGAGATGTCGAGCGTGGCGCCCACTTCCTTGAAGCTCAGGCCCTTGGCGACCAGGCGCAGGATTTCGGTCTCCCGCCTGGACAGCAGCGGACCCCGGCCGTCCTCGGCCTCGGCACTGTGGGCGGGCGCGCCGCCGCCGGCGTGCTGCATGCTCTGCAGCACTCGGCGGGCGATCGCCGGGCTGATCAGCGAGCCGCCATCGTGCACCTGCATGATGGCGCCGGCGATGTCGCGCGGCAGCGCGTCCTTGAGCAGGTAGCCGGTCGCACCGGCACGGATCGAATCCAGCACGTGATCGTCGTCGCCGAACATGGTGATCACGATGACGTCGCGGTCGGGATGGCCGACCGTCGCGTGGCGGATCACCTCGATGCCGTTGCCGTCGGGCAGGCCGAGATCGGCCAGGATCACGTCCGGCGCCACCCGGTCCAGCAATGCGCGAGCCTCGGCCACCGTGCCGGCCGACCCGACCAGGCTCAGCCCGGGTTCGGCCGCCACCGCGTCGCAGAACCGCCGCCGCACGACCGGTTCGTCGTCCACGACCAGCACCCGGATGTTCATGGCTGCCCCCGCGGGTTCGCCCGGCAGCGAGCCGGCGGCGCCACTGGGCGGGAGGCGGGTGCGATGCGTCGTCTGCTGGTCACGGCAGTCTCCCCGATGCTCAACCGCCGCGCACCGGCACCGGGCGCCGGCGAGCGCGAGCGGCAGAGGCTGTACGGCGGGAGTGTGCCGTTGCCCGCTGCGCTTGTGCGCGCACGTTTCTGCAAGTACGGAAACGTTTTGATTCAGGTCGCCTGCCGGCACTGCACCGGCGTGCTGGAGCGCGTGGCGCTGCGCTGAGCGCCTGCCGTCAGTTGCGCTGCGGGCGCGGGGTCTTGGGCTGGTAGTCGCACCAGCGCGCGACCGCGCATTCCCAGCACCTGGGCGTGCGGGCCACGCAGACGTAGCGGCCATGCAGGATCAGCCAGTGGTGGGCATCCACCAGGTACTGCCCGGGCACGCGTGCGAGCAGGGCATGCTCGACCTCCAGCGGCGTGCGGCCCGGCGCCAGCCCGGTTCGGTTGGCGACCCGGAAGATATGGGTGTCCACCGCCATCGTCTCCTCGCCGAAGCACACGTTGAGGACCACGTTGGCGGTCTTGCGCCCCACGCCCGGCAGCGCCTCCAGTTCCTCGCGCGTGCGCGGCACCTTGCCGCCGTGCCGTTCCACCAGCATGCGGCAGGTTTCCAGCAGGTGCTTCGCCTTGCTGCGGTACAAGCCGATGGTCCTGATGTATTCCTCCAGTCCTTCCTGGCCCAACGCCAGGATGGCCTGCGGCGTGCTCGCCCGCGGGAACAGGCGCCGTGTGGCCTTGTTGACGCCGGCATCGGTGGCCTGCGCCGACAGCAGCACCGCCGCCAGCAGCTCGAACGGGGTGGTGAACTCCAGCTCGGTGGCGGGCTGCGGGTTGGCCGCCCGCAGCGTGGCGAAGAACGGCTCGACCTGATCGTCTCTCATGGGCGCAGTGTAGGGCCGCCCTGAAAGCGCACGAAGGCCCGGTTTCAGCCGCGGCGATAATCAAAAGCTCTCCCAGGGAACCCCCCATGAAACTGCTGCACACCGTCATGCTGGGCATGGCGCTGCTGGCCGGCGCGCCGGCCCAGGCCCAGACCTATCCGAACAAGCCGATCCGCCTGGTCGTGCCGTTTCCGGCCGGCGGCGCCACCGACATCTTCGCCCGCGCGGTCTCGCAGAAGCTGGGCGAGAAGCTGGGCGCCACGGTGGTGGTCGACAACAAGCCGGGGGCCGGCGGCACGATCGGCTCCGACCTGGCGGCCAAGGCGGCGCCCGATGGCTACACGCTGCTGCTGTCGACCACCAGCACCCACAGCATCGCGCCCAGCTTCGGCGGCAAGCTGCCGTACGACGCCGTCGCCGACTTCACGCCGATCGCGCATGTCGGCAACGCGCCGAGCATCATGCTGGTGCCCAACAGCTCGCCGGCGAAGACCGTCAAGGAGTGGGTCGAGTACGCCCGCAAGAACCCGGGGCGGCTGAACTACGCCAGCAGCGGCAACGGCACCGTGGTGCACCTGGGCACCGAGTACTTCAAGGCCCGGGCCGGGTTGTTCCTGGTGCACATCCCGTACCGTGGCACCGCGCTGGCGATCCCGGACCTGGTCAGCGGCAAGGTCGACCTGCTGCTCGATTCCCTGCCCAGCGGGCTGCCGCACGTCAAGCAGGGCCGCTTGCGCGCACTGGGCATCACGTCGCTGAAGCGCTCCCCGCTGCTGCCCGACCTGCCGGCGATTTCCGAGACCGTCCCCGGCTACGAATCGGTCACCTGGTTCGGGGTCTACGGACCCAGGGGCCTGCCGGCCGAGATCGTTGCGAAGGTCAACGCCGGCCTCAACCAGGCGCTGCGCGAGCCCGACGTCAAGGACCGCCTGGCCCAGCTCGGGATCGAGCCGGCCGGCGGCACGCCGCAACAGTTCGCGGCCATGACCGATGCCGACCGGGCCAAATGGAAAAAGATCATCATCGAGCGCAAGCTGACGCTGGAATGAACCGCATGAACTTCGACTTTCACAATCCCTATTCCAGCGTGCGGCTGCCGGTGTTCGCCCGCAACGCCGTCGCCACCTCGCATCCGCTGGCGGCGCAGGCGGGCCTGCGCATGCTGTGGAAGGGCGGCAACGCCGTGGATGCCGCCATCGCCTGCGCCGCGGCGATGACCATCGTCGAGCCGGTCAGCAACGGCCTGGGCAGCGACGCCTTCGCCATCCTGTGGGACGGCAGGCAGCTGCACGGCCTGAACTCGTCAGGTCACGCCCCGGCGGCGTGGACCCCCGACTATTTCCGCCGCAAGTACGGTGCCGACGCCAGGACGCCGCCCAAGCGCGGCTTCGACGCGGTGACGGTGCCCGGCGCCGTGGGATCTTGGGTGGCGCTGAGCGAGCGCTTCGGCAAGCTGCCGTTCGCCGACCTGCTGGAGCCGGCGATCGAGATCGCCGAACGGGGCTACCTGGTGCCGGTCGTGGTGCAGCAGAAGTGGGCCGCCGCGACCCCGGAACTGGGCGGCCTGCCGGGCTTCGCCGAGTCCTTCCTGCCCTGGGGCCGTGCGCCGCAGGTCGGCGAGCTGTTCCAGTTCAAGGCCGCGGCGCGGGCCTTGCGCGCGATCGGCCAGAGCAAGGGTGCCGCGTTCTACGGCGGCGAGATCGCCGCCGCGGTGGAGAAGTTCGCCGCGGCCAACGGCGGCAGCATCACCGCGCGGGACTTCGCCGCGTTCCGGCCGGAGTGGGTCGAGCCCATTGCCAAGGACTACCGCGGCCACACGCTGCACGAGATCCCGCCGAACGGGCAGGGCATCGCGGCGCTGATGGCGCTAGGCATCCTGAAGAACTTCGACCTGCAGAGCCTGCCGGCCGACGGCGCCGACTCGCAGCACCTGCAGATCGAGGCGATGAAGCTCGCCTTCGCCGACGTCTACCGCTACGTCTCCGACCCCCGCACCATGGAGGTCACGCCCGAGCAGCTGCTGGACGACGGCTACCTGGCCGGCCGCGCGAAGCTGATCGACATGAAGCGGGCGCAGGACTGGCAGGCCGGCAACCCGGTCCGCGGCGGCACGATCTACCTGACGGCGGCCGACGAGAACGGGATGATGGTCTCCTTCATCCAGAGCAATTACATGGGCTTCGGCTCGGGGTGCGTGGAGCCGGCCTTCGGCATCGCCCTGCAGAACCGCGGCCATGGCTTCAGCCTGCTGGAGGGTCCCAACCAGGTGGCGCCCGGCAAGCGGCCGTTCCACACCATCATTCCGGCGTTCCTCACCCGGGGCGGCCAGCCGGTGATGAGCTTCGGCGTGATGGGCGGCAACATGCAGCCGCAGGGCCACATGCAGACCCTCGTGCGCATGCTGGACTACGGCCAGAGCCCGCAGGCTGCCTGCGACGCGCCGCGCTGGCGCTTCAACAAGGGCCTGGAAATCAACGCCGAGGGACGGATGGACCCGCAGACGGTGCGCGCGCTGGCCGACCGCGGCCATCGCGTGGAAGTGATCGAGGACAGCTACCAGGACTTCGGCGCCGGCCAGTTCATCTGGCGCGCCGGCGATCCGAAGGTCGAGGGCTACCTGTGCGCCAGCGACCCGCGGCGCGACGGGCTGGTCGCGGGCTTCTGACGGCGCCGAACCCGCGTCGTTGACCCACCCCCGGGGCCGTGCGAAAATCCGCGTGCTCCGGGGTGCACGCGCGGGACGCGTGCTGAGATCCACACCCGCGAACTTGATCCGGTTCACACCGGCGGAAGAAGAGCCTCTCGCCCGGCCGAGCCTCCCACAGGGCCCGGGCTGCCTTCGGAGCACCTGACCCGTGGTCCAGAAGGAAGCCCGATGAAACCAGCCCCCCACCACCAGTACCCGCGCGTGCTGTCGATCGCCGGCTCCGACAGCGGTGGCGGCGCCGGCATCCAGGCCGACCTGAAGACGATCGCGGCGCTGGGCTGCTACGGGATGACGGCGATCACCGCGCTCACGGCGCAGAACACCACCGGCGTGCGCGGCATCCACGGCGTGCCGCTGGAGATGCTGGCCGACCAGATCGACGCGGTGGTCGAGGACATCGGCGTCGACGCCGTCAAGATCGGCATGCTGCATTCGGCGCAGACCGTGCGCACCGTCGCCGCGGCGCTCGAGCGGCATCGGTTGCAGTGCGTCGTGCTGGACCCGGTAATGATCGCCACCAGCGGTGCCGTGCTGATCGGCGAGGACGCCGTCTCGGTGCTGGTGCGCGAGCTCTTTCCGAAAGCGCTGGTGATCACGCCCAACCTGGATGAGGCGGCGCTGCTGGTCGGCCGGCCGCTGGGCAACGAGGCCGACATGGAGGCGGCGGCGCGGCAGTTGCTGGAGATGGGCGCGCGCGCCGTGCTGCTCAAGGGCGGCCACCTGCCGGGCGACATCGTGAGTGACCTGCTGCTGCAGCGCGACGGCGCGCCGTACTGGCTGCGCGGCGCGCGGATCGACAGCCACAACACCCACGGCACCGGCTGCACCCTGTCCAGCGCCATCGCGTCGCACCTGGCGCTGGGCGCCTCGCTGCAGGAAGCGGTGCAGCGCGGGCACGACTACGTGCGCGGCGCGCTGCAGGCCGGTGCGAGCGTGCGCACCGGCGCGGGCAGCGGGCCGCTGAACCACGCCTGGGCGCCGCAGCCGATGCAGCTGCGGCCGCTGGCCTGAAGGACCACCATGGATGGATCGCAGTCCGCCGCCGCGGTCGCGCTGGTCGAATCGCTGCTCGCCTTCATCGCCCAGGACGGCTGCAGCGACCAGGAATTCGACGCCATGGCGCTGCGCCTCTTCGCGCACCAGCATGCCCGCAACCAGCCGTTCTGGCGCTTCTGCCAGGGCCGCGGGGTCGCGCCGCGCCAGGTCAGGAGCTGGCGCGACATCCCGGCGGTGCCGATCAACGGCTTCAAGGACCTCGCGCTCAGCTGCGTGCCGTGCGCCGACTGCGAGCGCGTGTTCATGACCAGCGGCACCACGCGCGGCGAGGTGCGGGGCCGCAACTGGCACCCGGACCTGGCGGTATGGAACGCCTCGTTCCGCGGCAACTTCGCGCGCCGCTTCATGCAGGGCGCGCAGCGCATCCGCATGGGCATCCTGTTCCCGGACGAGGCGGCCATGCCCAATTCCTCGCTGGCGCACTACCTGCAGCACGCACTGCAGGAGTTCGGCGCCGCCGGCAGCGCGCATTACGTGGGCGCGAACGGCATCGACGTTGCCGGCGTGGCCGCAGCACTGTCGCGTGCCGAGCGCGACGGCGAGCCGTTTGCGCTGCTGGGCGCAAGCTACAGCTTCGTGCATCTGGTGGACGCCATGCAGGCGGCGGGGCAGCGCTTCCGGCTGCCCCCGGGCAGCCGGATCCTGGACACCGGCGGCTACAAGCAGCAGTCGCGCGACCTGGACTTCGACGAGTTCTACAACGCGCTGGCGGGCGCCTTCGGCGTGCCGCGCGAACGCTGCATCAACATGTACGGCATGACCGAGCTGAGCAGCCAGTTCTACGACGACGGCAACGCGGTCGTCCCCTCAGTGAAGTCCGGTCCGCACTGGATCCGCTCGCGGCTGGTCGACCCGCTCACCGGCGTGGAAGTGCCCAGGGGCGAGCGCGGCATCCTGGTGCACTGCGACCTGGCCAACTACAACTCGGTGACGACGATCCTGACCGAGGACGTCGGCGTCGAACGCGACGGCGGCTTCCTGCTGCTCGGGCGCGCGCAGGGCGCGCAGGCCCGCGGCTGCTCGCTGGCGGTCGAGGAATTCCTGAAGGCGGCCGCATGACGGTGCAGCGCGCCACTGCCGGCTGGCTGCCGGGCCTGGCCCGCGAGGAGGTTCGATGGCAGATCCTCACCTTCGGCGACGGGCCGGGGCAGGTCCAGGTCGAGGTGCCGGTGCTCACGCCGGAACAGATGCGGGCGCTGGCGCAGCGCGTGCGGGGCGCGGCACGCGAGGTGCTGCAGCGGCTGACGGTGTCGCAGATCATCGGGATCGTCGACGCTGCCGTGGCACGCCTGCTCGATCCGGCCGATCCGCAGCGCCAGGAGGCGCAGCGGCTGCTGCCCGCGATCACCGGCTACGACGCCGAGATGGTGCGGCTGGGCCTGGGCTCGTTCCTCAAGACTTTCCGCGCGCCCCAGCTGCACCGGTTCGTGGCCGAGGACTTTGCCAACCCGAAGGTGCTCGATGAATTCCAGCCGGCGACCAAGGGCGGCGCGGTGCGCGCCTTCGGCCCCGGCCTGCTGGTGCACAGCTGGGCCGGCAACGTGCCGGCGCTGCCGCTGTGGAGCCTGGTGTGCGGGCTGCTGGTCAAGGCCGGCAACGTCGGCAAGCTGCCCAGCGCCGAGCCGCTGTTCGCCGGCCTGTTCGCACGGGTGCTGGCGCAGGTGCATCCGCCGCTGGCCGATTGCCTGGCGATCGTCTGGTGGCAGGGCGGCGACCGCCGGGTCTCGTCGGCGCTGTTCGGCGAGGCCGACGCGGTGCTGGCCTACGGCAGCAACCATGCGGTCGACCAGGTGCGGCAGCAGGTCCCGGTGACGACGCGGTTCCTGCCGTACGGGCACAAGTTCGCGTTTGGCATGGTCAGCCGTGCCGCGCTCGATGCCCTGCGCGCGCCGGCCCTGGCCCGGCTGGCCGCGCACGACGTGGTGCGCTACGAGCAGCAGGGCTGTTATTCGCCGCACCTGTTCTACGTGGAGCGCGGCGGGCGGGTCGGCCCGCGCGAGTTCGCGCAGTACCTGGCCGCCGAGCTGGCCAACCTGCAGCGGCGCTTTCCGCGCCGCGCGCTGGCGCTGGAAGACGCGCAGGCGGTCGCCGGCTGGCGCCAGTCGGCGGAGCTGCGTGCCCTGGCCGCCGGCGGCGGCGAGCTGCTGGGCGCCGGCGAGGCCGCCTGGGCGGTGGCTTACGCGGACCAGCCGCAGCCGCTCGCGCCGACCGCGGCGCACCGCTGCATCCAGGTGGCGGCCGTGGATCGGCTGGACGAGGTCGTGCCGCTGGTCGCGCCGCATGCGGCGTTCCTGCAGACCGCGGGCCTCGCGGCCGAGCCGGCCGAGCTGTTCCGGCTGGCCGAGCTGCTGGGACGCGCCGGCGTGACGCGCATCGCCGCGCTCGGCTCGATGACGGCGCCCGAGGCCGGGTGGCACCACGACGGGCGATTCAACCTGGCGGACCTGGTGCGGATGGTCGAGATCGAGCAGTCGGCCGAGCGCGCCGCCGAGCGCTACGCGCCGTACGCGCAGGAGGACCTGGGGTGAGCTTCCTCGCGATGCGCGGCGTCGGCTACACCTTCCCCGGCTGGCCGCCGGTGGTGCAGGGGGTCGACTGGGAGGTCGGCGCCGGCGAGTTCCATTGCCTGGTCGGGCGCAGCGGCTGCGGCAAGACGACGCTGCTGAAGCTGGCGGCGGGCCTGCTGCGCCCCGACCGCGGCAGCATCACCTTCCAGGATGCGGCGCTCACGGCGCCCGGGCCGCGGGCCGGCTTCGTCTTCCAGTCGCCGACCCTGCTGGAATGGCACAACGTGATCGACAACGTGCTGCTGCCGGTATCGCTGCGCCATCGCCCCGGCCCGGGCGAAGTGGCGCGGGCCCGGCAGCTGCTCGGGCAGCTCGGGCTGGCCGGCCACGAGCGCCGCCACCCGCGCCAGCTCTCGGGCGGCCAGCAGAGCCGGGTCGCGCTGGCGCGCGCGCTGGTGCTCGAACCAGCGCTGCTGCTCCTGGACGAGCCGTTCGCCGCGCTGGACGCGATCACCCGCGAGGAATTGCAGGACGACCTGCTGCGCATGTGCCGCGAGCGCAGCACGACGGTGCTGTTCGTCACGCACGACATCGCCGAGGCGGTGTACCTGGGCGACCGCATCGCGGTGATGGATGGCGGCCGGATCGTGGAACAGGTCACGGTCGACCTGCCGCGGCCGCGTGGCACCGCCACCCGCACCAGCGAGGCCTTCATGCGGCGCTGCGCGCAGGTGCGCGCGGCGATGCACATGGACGCGGTGGCGGCATGAACGGCCGAAGCCTGCGCCTGGGATCGCTCGCGCTGCTGGCGGCGCTGCTGCTGGCGTGGGAGGGCGCCACGCGCCTGTTCGGGCTGTCGGCCCTGGTTCTGCCGGCGCCGTCGCTGGTGGTCCGCGCCCTGTGGAACGGACTGGCCAGCGGCTACTTCTGGCCGCACATCCGCGCCACCGCGGCCGAGCTGGCGCTGGGACTTGCCATCGGCTGCCTCGTCGGATTCGCCGCCGGCGTCGCAATGGCGCAGTCGCGGCGGCTGCGCGGGCTGCTGATGCCCTATGTGGTGGCGAGCCAGGTGGTGCCCAAGCTGGCGCTGATGCCGCTGTTCATCGTGTGGTTCGGCTTCGGCATGACGTCCACCGTCGTCATCACGGCGCTGATCTGCTTCTTCCCGCTGATGGAGAACACGCTGACGGCGCTGCAGCAGGTGCCGCCCGAGCGGCTGGAGCTCTTTCGAATGCTGGGCGCCAGCCGGGCGCAGACCCTGTGGCGGCTGAAACTGCCTTCGGGCCTGCCCGGCATCCTGGCCGGCCTGCGCGTGGCCGTGGTGCTGGCGCTGGTCGGCGCCGTGGTGGGCGAATTCATCGGCGCCAGCAAGGGGCTGGGCGCGCTGGTGATCGCCTCGCAGGGCACGATGGACACGCCGCTGATGTTCGCGGTGCTGGTGCTCATCGCCGCGCTGGGCATGTTCGTGTACCAGGCAGCGCTCGCCCTGGAGCGCTGGCTGCTGCTTCCCTATACCCGTACTTCCTGACAGAGGACCCGCACATGAGCCATCTCTCCCGCCGCCACCTGCTGGCCACCCTGGCCGCGCTGCCGGCCGCCTCCTGGGCGCAGGCGCCCGCCCGCCTGGACAAGATCACCGTCGCCGGCTGGAACAAGCCGATCGTCGAAGTCACGCCGCTGCTGGTGGACGAGGACAAGGGCTTCTACCGGGCACAGGGCATTGACCTCGCCTACGTGCCGGGTGCCGGCGGCGGCGACGCGATCCGCAACATCCTGAGCGGCCAGGCCGACGTCGCGTTCACCGATCCGGGCTCGCTGTTCGCGGCCCTGGACAAGGGCGAGAAGCTGCGCGCGATCTACGACATCTATCCGCAGAACGTGTTCAACGTGGTGTCGCTGAAGCAGAGCAACATCACCAAGCCGGCCGACCTCAAGGGCAGGAAGATCGGCGTCTACAGCCTGTCCAGCGGCACCCGGCAGAACCTGCTGGTGCTGTTGCACCAGGCCGGGCTGAAGGAGTCGGACGTGACCATCGTCGTGACCGGCCTGCTCAATTTCGCGCCGTTGCTGCAGGGGCAGGTGGATGCCACCGCGGCCACCGACACCGGCCTGCTGGTGGGGCAGCGCCGCGGGCTGGGCGAGGTGAACGTGATGGAGGTCGGCCGCTCGCTGAACGTGTCGAGCGACCTGTTCGTGGTGCGCGAAGACGTGTTCCAGCAGAAGAAGGGCGCGCTGCGGCGCTTCCTGCGCGGCTACCGCGACGCGGCGGCCTGGATGATGGAAAAGCCCCAGGAAGCCGCGCAGCTGGCGGCCAGGCGCGCCATCGACGGCAGCGATCCGGCCGTGAACCTGGAGATCATCCGGCTGCGCAACGCGGCCAGCGTGAGCGCGCTGACGCAGCGCCAGGGCCTGGGGGCGATGGACCTGGACTCGCTGCAGAAGGCGGCCGATGCCTACCGGCAATTGGGCCTGATCGCGAACCCGCTCAAGCTGGCCGGCGTCGTCAGCCCCGAACTGCTGCCGGCGCGGAGCCAGCCGTGAACTTCCGCGGCAAGGTGGCGCTGGTCACGGGCGCGGGCCGCGGCATCGGCGCGGCGATCGCCCGGGCCTTCGCGGCCGAGGGCGCCACCGTCGTCGTCAACTACCTGGCCGACGAGCCGTCGGCGGCCGCCGTCGTGGCCCAATGCCAGGCGGCCGGCGGCGACGCCTGGGCGGTGCGCGCCGACGTGACCGCGCCCGAGGCGGTGGCGCGCATGCTGGCGCAGGCGGCCGACGAGGTGGGCCCGGTCGACATCCTGGTGAACAACGCCTTGCGCGCGTATTCCTTCGACCCGGAGCAGCGCAAGCGGTTCGGCGAAGTGGCCTGGTCCGAGTACCAGTCGCAGTTCGACGGCGCCGTGGGCGCTGCCTACCGGGTCTGCCAGGCCGCGCTGCCCCAGCTGGGACGGCACGCCCGCGGCAGCATCGTCAACATCGTCACCGACCTGGTCGAGCGGCCGGTCGTGCCATACCACGACTACACGACGGCCAAGGCGGCGCTGGTCGGCTTCAGCCGGAACCTGGCCAGCGAGCTCGGGCCGCTGGGCGTGCGCGTCAACTGCGTCGCACCCGGCCTGGTGTATCCCACGCAGGGCAGCGGTGCGACCCGGGCACAGTTTCGCGAGTCGATCATGGCCGCCACCCCGCTGCGGCGTCTCGCGCGGCCCGAGGACGTGGCCGGCCCGGTGCTGTTCCTGGCCTCGGAATGGAGCGAGTTCATGACCGGACAGGTGTTGTTCGTCGACGGCGGCCTGGTGATGCGATGAGCGTGCCGCGCGATCACATGGACCGGCGGCGTGATGCCGCGCCGGCTTCGGGCGGCGTGCTGGCCGCGTCACTGGCCGAAGCTAGGCGATGGCTCGACGCCGACGGCGCATCGGCGCCGGACGTCGCGCGCCGGTTGCGCGAGCGGGGCGCCGCCGCCGTCTGCCTGGTCGGCGCCGGCAACGCCGGCGATCGCATGCTGCACTGGCTGGACACGCCGCACGCACGCGGCTGGCTGGCGGTGTCCGGCGAGCCGGCCGTGACCGGTGATGCCGGGTGCTTCGGCGCCGAGTGGGAGGCGGCGCTGGTCAGCGGGTTCGTGGCTGCCGACGCGGCCGTGGTCGCGGCCATGACGCTGGCCGGCGCGGGCCGCACGGCCGTGGCTGCGGGCCCGCAGCTGTTGCCGCGCCTGTCCTGGAGCGAGGTGCCGGTCTTCGCGCCGGCTCGGCCGCCGGCGCCGCGCCGGCTCGGACTGTACGCGATCGTCGACAGCGCGCAGCGCCTCGAGCAGGTGCTGGCCGCAGGGGCGAAGACCGTGCAGTTGCGGATCAAGACGCCGCCCGCGCCCGACGATGCCTGGCGCGCGATGCTGCGCGACCAGGTGCAGCGCAGCGTCGCCGCCTGTCGCGCCGTCGGCGCCGAGCTGTACGTGAACGATCACTGGGAGCTGGCGGCCGGGCTCGGCGGCTGCGGCGTGCACCTGGGCCAGGAGGACCTGGCCGCGCTGGACGACGCGGCCCGCGCTGCGCTGCTGGCCAGCGGGGTCGCGCTGGGCGTCAGCTCGCACAGCCTGTGGGAGCTGGCGCGCGCCGCCGCGCTGGCGCCGCGCTACATCGCCTGCGGACCGGTGTGGGCCACGTCGACCAAGGACATGCCGTGGCGGCCGCAAGGCCTGGACAACCTGGCCTGGTGGTGCCGCATGGCGCCGGCGCCGGTGGTGGCGATCGGCGGCATCCTGGCGCCCGATCAGGTGCGCGCGGCCGCCGCCTGCGGTGCCGACGGCGTGTGCCTGGTGCGCGGCCTGGGCGAGCGGCCCATCGAGACGGTGCCGCCGCTGCAGGCGGCGCTGGAGGCTGGCTGGCGCCGGTACGCGGCCGGCGGGATCGAGCCCGCCGCGCACTGGCCGCATCCCAGCCTGGGCCCGCGGGCCTGAAGCCGGCGGCGTGCGGCCGCCGGCCGGGTCACTCCGCCGCCGCGTACCACAGGGCCAGCAGGGCGCCGATGGCGGCCGGAATGCCCCAGCGCTCCCAGGGCGCGATCTGGTCGCCGGCCAGCACTTCCACCGGCACCGTGGTGCGCTCCAGCACCCGGTTGGTGACTGAGCTCTCCAGCAGGCGGGTCAGCGAGTTCTTGCGCGCGGTGGCCATCACGATCTCGTCGCAGCGCAGCCGCGCCGCCAGTGCGGTGATGCACTGGGCTTCGTCGCCGATCTCGATGTGCACCGAATAGGGCACGCCGAAGCGGTCGAGCGTGCGCCGGCAGGGCTCCAGGATCCTCTCGGCCTCGGCCCGGTGCCACGCGCGCACCGTCGTGGCGTTGAGGAAGCGCCCGACGTCGTGGCTGAACCGGTGCTGCACGTTCAGCAGGTGCACCTCCATCGAACTGTCGTTCATGAAGCGGCGCACCACGTGCTGCACCGCGTACTGGGAGCTGTGGCTCGCGGCCACCGGAACGAGGACTTTCATGGCGCCTCCTGCGGGAAAGTGGAGCTGCGCTGCCGCGGCCGGGGCGCCGCTCGCCACCACCGGGGGCGCCGCGCGGCCCGCTGCGGAGCGGCGGCGGAACCAGAGCTTGAGCAGTTCCATCGCGACCGGGGCGGCCAGGAAGAACGGCAGCATCAGCAGCCAGTCGTCGAGCCCCGGGGCGACGGTGTCGAACACCGGCTGGAAGAAGGGAAGGTAGACCACGGCGAGCACCAGGAGGAAGGAAACCAGGACCGCCCACACCATCCACCGGTTGGAGGTGAAGCCGATCGTGAAGATGCTGTGGTGCTCCGACCTGGCGGTGAACGCGCGCAGCAGTTCGGAGCAGCACAGGGTCAGGAAGGCGATGGTCTGGGCGGCCTCGAGGTGGCCCGGGTAGCGCTGCAGCGCCAGGAAGAACACGCCCAGCACCGCCAGCGCGTCGACCAGCGCCACCACCCCGATGCCGATGGCCATGTCGCGGTTGATCACGTGCTCGCGCGGCGAGCGCGGCGGCTGCTTCATGATGTCCGGGTCGCCTTTTTCCAGGCCCAGTGCGAGCGCGGGCGCGCCGTCGCTCACCAGGTTCAGCCACAGCAGCTGCACCGGGCGCAGCGGGATCGGGATGCCCAGCAGCATGGCGCCGAACACGATCAGGATCTCGCCGACGTTGCACGCGAGCAGGAAGTAGACGAACTTGCGGATGTTCGAATAGATGATCCGGCCCTGCTCGATGGCGGCGACGATGCTGGCGAAGTTGTCGTCGGTGAGCACCATGTCGGCGGTCTGCTTGGCCACGTCGGTGCCGGTCACCCCCATGGCCACGCCGATGTTGGCGCGCTTGAGGGCCGGCGCGTCGTTGACGCCGTCGCCGGTCATCGCCACCACGTGGCCGCGCGACTTCAGCGCCTCGACGATGCGCGTCTTGTGCTGCGGCGACACGCGGCAGCAGACGTCCAGCCGGTCGGCGCAGTCGGCCAGCGCGCGGTCGTCCAGGGCGTCGATCTCGGTCCCGGTCAGCACCAGTCCGCCCGGGGTCAGCAGCCCGATGTCGCGGGCGATCGCCTGCGCGGTCTCCTTGTAGTCGCCGGTGACCATGATGCTCTTGAGCCCGGCGCCGCGCGAGACCTTCAGTGCCTCGACCACTTCGGGGCGGGCCGGATCGATCATGCCCAGCAGGCCGACGAACACCAGTTCCCGCTCCACCGCCGCCAGGTCGGCGCCCTGCGGCAGCTGCGCCAGCGGCCGCCACGCCACCGCCAGCACCCGCAGCGCCGCGCTGGCCATGGCCTGGTTCTGACGCACGATCTCGTCGCGCAGCGCCGGCGTGAGCGGCACGCTCTCGCCGTCCTGCATGGATTGGGTGCACAGGTCCAGCACCACGTCGGGCGCGCCCTTGACGAATGCCAGCAGCTGGCCGTCGCCGCGCCGGTGGATGGTGGTCATGCGCTTGCGCTCGGAGTCGAACGGGATTTCCTGCACCCGCGGCCAGGCCGTCTCGAGGTCGCTGCGCTGCAGCCCGGCCTTGGTGGCGGCGACCGCCATCGCCGCCTCGGTGGGATCGCCCACGATGCGCCAGGAGGGCGTGCCGTTGTCCAGGCTCTCCTCCAGCCGCGCGTCGTTGCACAGCAGGGCGCCTTCCAGCAGGCGGGTGGCGTCGGCGTGGGCGCGCGGATCGAACGGATGGCGATCGACGAAGAACTGGCCGGCCGGTGTGTACCCTTCGCCGGTGATGCGCAGACGCCGGCCCCCGGTCCAGCCCTGCACCACCGTCATCTCGTTCTGCGTCAGGGTGCCGGTCTTGTCGGAGCAGATCACCGTCGCGCAGCCCAGCGTCTCGACGGCCGGCAGCTTCCGGATCAGGGCGTGGTGCCGGATCATCCGCTGCATCCCCAGCGCCAGGCAGATCGTCACGATCGCCGGCAGGCCCTCCGGCACCGCCGCGATCGCCAGGCTGACGGCCACCATGAACAGGTTGATGATGTCCTTGCGCTCGGCCTGCAGGTAGGCGCCGAAGCCCTGCTCGAAGGCACCTGCCAGGTTCGTGTCGCGGAACAGCCCGTAGACGAACACCACGGCGCAGATCAGCAGGCACGCGGTGCCCAGCACCTTGCCCAGGTCGGCCAGCTTGCGCTGCAGCGGCGTCTCGTCCTCCTCGAACGACTGCAGCATCTCGGCGATCATGCCGATCTGGGTGTTCATGCCGGTGGCGGTGACGATGCCGCGGCCGCGCCCGTAGGTCACCAGCGTGCCCAGGAAGGCCGAGTTGGTGCGGTCGCCCAGCGGGATCTCGCGGTCCAGCACGACGCCGGCGTTCTTTTCCACCGGCACCGACTCACCCGTCAGCGAGGCTTCCTCGACCTTGAGGTTGACGCTCTGCACCAGGCGCAGGTCGGCCGGCACGAAGTTGCCCGCCTCCAGCGCCACGATGTCGCCGGCCACCAGCTCCCGGCTGGGCACCACCAGCTGGTGGCCATCGCGCACGACGGTCGCGTTGGGCGCAGCCATCTTCTTGAGCGCGGCCAGCGCCTGCTCGGCCTTGGACTCCTGGATCACGCCGACCACGGCGTTGAGCGCCACGATGAACATGATCGCGACCGAGTCCACGTATTCGCCCAGCGCCAGCGACACCAGCGCCGCGACGACCAGGATGATCACGAGGTAGTTGTTGAACTGGTCCCACAGCAGCGCGAGGAATCCCGGGCGCGGGCGCTCCTGCAGCTCGTTGGGCCCATGCTCGCGCAGCCGCTGCCGCGCCTGTTCCGTCGTCAGCCCATGCTCCAGGTGGGTCTGGAAGTCGGTCACCAGCTGCTCGACCGGCTTGCCGTGCGATTCCTTGTCATGCATGAGACGGTCTCCTGATGGTCATGCGTCGACTATGGCGGGGGCGTTGGCCGAAGAAAACTTGAAGCTTGCAACCCCGTGCTTCACGAACCGTAAAGCCTCGGCGCGAAAGCTGAATCCAGGCATTGCGTTTCTTGAACGATCCAGGGTTTGACGGTCGGCCGGGCGTCTGGTAGAACGGTGTTGTCCGGCGAAGAACCGGACATCCCTCCAAAGGGGAGTAGCCCGGCGGCCACGGCCGCCGAGCCGCGATCGTCAGGACGGGTGCAAACCCCGGTCGCGGCAGTGTTGCGGCATGCAGCACGCGGCGAGACCTTTGCCCGACGGGCCAAGGCGGTGCCTTTGCCCTAGAGGTGAAGGCCCGCTGCCCGGTGCAGCGGCAGATGCTCCGTCCCGCTCCCGGAGGTCGACATGCTGCAGTCCAACATCAGGCGCTACCTGAAGCACGGCACCTTGCCGCAACTGCGCGTCTTCGAGGCCAGCGTGCGCCTGGGCAGCCTGGCCCGCGCGGCCGAGGAACTGCACATGGCGCCGCCCACCGCGTCGGTGCAGATTCGGAAACTCAGCGAGACGATCGGCCTGCCGCTGCTCGAGCAGGTGGGCCGGCGCATGTACCCCACGGAGGTGGGACGCCGCGTCTACGACGGCTGCCAGGAGGTGTTCCGCGCGTTCGGCTCGCTCGAGGACGCGCTGCAGGACATGAAGAGCCTGGGCGCGGGCGAACTGGCCGTGGCCGTGATCTCCAGCGCCCGTTGCTTTGCACCGCGGCTGCTGGGGGCGTTCGCGCAGCAGCACCCGGCGATCCGCACCGCGCTCACCGTGGTCAACACCGCCGAGGTGATGGAGCGCCTGCGCCGCAACCAGGACGACCTGTACCTGCTGGCGGACCTGCCGCACTCGGGCGACCTGGTGATCCAGTCGCTGCTGGCCAATCCCATGGTGGTGCTGGCGCGGGCCGACCACCCGCTGGCGGCGCAGCGCGGCATCCCGTTCGCCGCGCTGGCGCGCGAGCCGTTCCTGATGCGCGAACCCGGATCGGGCACGCGCGCGGCCGTGCTGCGGGTGTTCGCCGCGCACGGCCTGGCGCCGCTGGCGCGCATGGAGTTCAGCCGCAGCGAGTCCATCCGCGAGGCGATCCGCGCCGGGCTGGGCATCTCGATCCTGTCGCGCCACGGGTTGGGGACGGAGCAGGAAGAGGCGGGGCTGGTCTGCCTGGACGTGCAGGGTTTTCCGATCGAGAGCCACTGGCAGTTCGCCTGGCCGCTGGGCAAGCACCTTTCGGCGGCGGCCCGCGCCTTCCTGGAGTTCGCCCGCGCCCAGGCGCGGCCGCTGGCGCTGCAGTCGATGCGGCAGGCGGCCTGAAGCCGGGCATCAGCCGCGGATCAACCCCGGCTGCCGGGCGCCGGGGGCTGCTCGCTGCCGCGCACCGCCTGGCGCGCCTGGAGCGCCGCACTGCGGTGCATGGCGTGCTGTGCCGCCTGCGAGCCATGCTCGTCGGCGAACGCCTTGGTGAACTCGGCCCCCAGCAGGAAGATCTGCGCCGCGTAATACACCCAGGCGAGCAGCACCACCAGCGAGCCGGCCGCCGCGAACGACTCGGTGACGCCGGTCTTGCCCAGGTACAGGCCGATCAGCAGCTTGCCTGCCTCGAACAGCAGCGCCGTGACCAGTGCGCCCACCCACACGTCGCGCCAGGCGATGCGGGCCGATGGCATCAGCTTGTAGATCATCGCGAACAGCAGCGTCGCCACGGCCAGCGAGACGGCGGCGTTGGCCGCCTGCAGCACCACCTCGCCGCCGGGCATCAGCGCGTCCACCCAACGGCCGGCCGCTGCGACGCCGGCGCTCACCGCCAGCGACACCATCAGCAGGAACGCCAGGCCGAGGATCATCCCGAAGGACAGCAGCCGGTTCTGCACCATCGCCCACAGGCCCGACGGCTTCTGCGCCTCGGGCACATGCCAGATGCGGTCGAGCGCGCTTTGCAGCTCGCCCAGCACCGTGGTGGCCCCGACCAGCAGCACGAAGAAGCTCACCAGGCCGGCGACCAGCCCCTTGTCGGTGTCGCTGGCGTGCGTCACCAGGCCCTGCACCAGGGTGGCGGCCTGCTGGCCGATCAGGCCCGAGAACTGCGCGACGATCACGCCCTGCACCGCCTCCCGCCCGAACAGGGCGCCGGCCAGCGCGATCACGATCACCAGCAGCGGCGCCAGCGAGAACACGGTGTAGTACGAGATGGCCGCCCCCATGCTGGGCGCGTAGTCGGCGCGCCAGGCCCGGGCGGCCTTGAGCAGGAGGCTGAGGAAATGTCGGGGACCGATCATGTCGCGGGGCCGTGCGGCCCTCGGGCCGGACATCCCTTGTAGCAGACGGCGGCGCCGCCGTGGGATCGCCGCAAGCAGCTGTCACGGCGCACGAGCACGCGCGCTGCGCTAGCATATCCATGGCACGCGGCGCCGGGACTGTTCCGGGCGTGGCGCCATGCCGGACCCGGCCGCCGCCCGCATCGCGGCGGCGGCGCCGAAGCCGGCAGGCCCGCCGCGCCGCAGGAGGAGTTCGTGGGGTTGTGTTCGGAATTCTTTGGGCGGCTGCCGTGGGCGGGCCTGCTGCGCATGCTGGCGGCCGCGGTGCTGGCGGCGGCGACGGTTGCCGCCGCGCAGACCGAGCCGGCGCTGTCCTGGCCCGGTCGCGGCGAGCCGGCCGTGCAATGGTGGCCCGACCCTTCGGGCACGGCGTCGCTGGACTCGGCCCGGCGCGCATTCGACGCCGGGGGCGGGCGGCCGGCCGACCGCTCGCAGGCCCTGCCGCTGGGTGGCCGCGCCGCCGTGTGGTTTCGCGTGCAGTTGCCGCCGGCGGCGGTGCCGACGCGTGCCGTGCTGGCCCAGCCGTACGCCGGCATCGACCTGGTCGAGCTGTTCCGTCCCGACGGCGCCGGCGGCTGGACCGTCCAGCGGGCCGGCGACTCGATCGCCGTCGCGCAGTGGCCGCTGCCGTACATGCACCCGGCATTTCCCATCGTCGTGCAGCCGGGCGAGCCCGGTGCCACCTACCTGCGCGTGCAGCACGGCCGCCGCGTCAGCCTGCAATGGGAACTGCGCGACGCCAGCGGCTTCGAGGAATCGTCCAAGCTGTGGCACCTCGTGCTCGGGGCCTGCGCCGGCCTCATGCTGCTGGTGGTCCTGCTGAGCCTGGGCAACGCCGTCGCCTGGCGCGACCCGATCCATTTCTACTACGCGGTGCACGTGGTCCTGGTCGGCCTGAGCGTGACGTCGCTGACCGGCGTCGCGGGCGAATACCTGTGGCCCCATCAGCCCTGGTGGAACGACATGGCGGCCGTGGTGGTCCCGGTGGTGGCGCTCGGCTGGATCGGCGTGCTGGTGCGCGAGCTGGTGGCCGAACGCGGCAAGCTGGCGCTGTCGCGGCTGCTGCTCGGCCACGTCGCGATCTCGGCGCTGTTCGCGGCCGGCTTCCTGGTCGCGGGCCGGCACCCGCTGTTTCCCGCGCCCAACGTCTACGCGCTGGCCAGCCAGGCGTTCATCCTGGGGGTGCTGGTCTGGTACACGGTGCGTCGGCCGGAAGTGGGCGGCTGGGTGCTGGCCGGGCTCACGCTGCTGGTGATCGGCACGCTGTTCCCGCTGCTGCGCAACCTGGGCGTGCTGCCGCTCTCGTTGGTCACCCAGTACGGTCCGCAGGTGGGCGGGGTGCTGGAGATCCCGCTGGTGCTGGTGGGGTTGTACTGCCGCAGCCGGGAGCGCCGCGACAACCAGCTGCGCGCGCAGGCGCTGGCGCACACCGACCCCCTGACCGGGCTGGCCAACCACCGCGTGCTGCTGGAGCGGCTGGATCAGTTGCTGCGGCGCGCGCGCCGCGATCGGTCGCTGGGTGGCCTGCTGCAGGTCCATGTCGCGAACCTGGCGGCCATCCGCCACGACTGGGGCCGCGAAGCCGCCGAGGCGGCATTGGTGCGGGCGGCCGAATGCGTGGCCGTCGAGGCGGCCGAAGGCGATCTGGTGGCGCGCGAGCAGGGCGGCGACCTGGTGCTGGTGCTGCATGGGACGGTGGCGCGCATGCACGTGGCGGAGGCTGGCCGCAACATCATCGCGCGGGGGCTGAAGTTTTCCAGCCGGCTGCCGCCCGGCGTCACCCTGTCGCTGCGCGTGGCCGCCATCCATGCTCCGCTGCCGGACGGCATGGCCGCACCGTTGCTGGCGCGGCTGTCCCAGGCCAGCGCGCACCTGGGCGGCGACCTGCTGCGGCGCAGCCTGCTGGTGCTCGATCCCGGGCCCGCCGTGCCGGACGGTGAGCCGCGGCCGGAGAAAGCCTGATCTGCGACAAACCGGCGGCGATCGGGATTCCGCCGACCCGGGCCTGCCTGTAGACTGGGCGAGGGGAGATGATCTTGGCCGCCCTGGCGCCGGCGACGGCGCCGCGGACATGCGAGTGCGAGGCGGGCGCCGGCCCGCGGGCAGTCTGCACCAGCCGCAGGGATGGCCGACAAGGCTTGCTCGGATGGGATCGGGCTCCAATCTGGCATTGTGGCGCCGCAGCTGGCTGGCGTTCCTGTTCGTACTGGCCGCGGCGGCCGGCGCTGCCGTGTCCGCATCCGAGGCGGCGCGCAGCTGGACGGCCTGGGAACTGGGCGGCTGGCACTGGATGGACGGCACCGCCGACGCGACGCTGGACCAGGCGCGCGCCGCGTTCGGCAGCGGCCAGGGCCGGCCGGCGGACCCGGAGCAGGTGATGCCGCTCGCGCCCGGCACGGCCGTGTGGTACCGGTTGCAGCTGCCTGCGGTGGCCGAACCCACCCGTGTCGTGCTGCGCCTGGGCTTCCCCGGCACCGATTCGGTGGAGCTGTTCCGCCCCGGCGCGCCCGAGGGGCAACCGCAGCGCTCGGGCGACTCGGTGCCGGTCGCAGCGTGGCCGGTGCAGCACGTCGATCCGTCGTTCGCGTTCACCATCCAGCCCGGCGAGGAAGCGACCTATCTGCGCGTGCGCAACGCCCAGCCGATCCGCCTGCGGCTGACGCTGCAGAACGTCCCCGCCTTCATCGAGAGCGTCAAGGCCTGGCATCTGGTGCTGGGCGCCTACGCCGGCTTCGTCGCGGTGGTGGTGCTGCTGAGCCTGTTCAACGCCATTTCCTGGCGCGATCCGATCCACCTGTACTACGCGGTGCACGTGGTGATGATCGCCGTGAGCATCATGGCGCTCACTGGCCTGGCCGGGCAGTACCTGTGGCCGCACGACGCCTGGTGGAACGACAAGGCGCCGGTCGTGATTCCCGGCCTGAGCCTCGCCTGGGTGGGGTTGTTCCTGCGCGAACTGGTCGCCGAGCGCGGCCGGCGCATCGTGTCGTGGCTGCTGCTGGCCCACGTGGCCGCCAGCGTGGCGATGGTGGCCGCGTTCCTGGTGATCGGCCGCGAACACGTGTACCGCGCGCCCAGCGTGTTCGCGCTGCCGGGGCTCGCGCTGCTGTTCGGCGTGATGGTCTGGCATTCGCGCCGGCAACCGGAGGTGGGCCTGTGGGTGCTGGCCGGCATGGCCTGCCTGATGGCCGGCGCGCTGCTGCCGCTGCTGCACAACCTCGGGCTGATGCCGCCTTCGTTCGTGGCCGAATTCGGGCTGCAGCTCGGGGGCGCGGCGGAAGTTCCGGTGGTGCTGGTCGGGCTCTTTTTCCGCAGCCGCGAGCGGCGCGCCAACCGCCTGCGGCTGGAGGCGCTGGCGCACACCGACCCGCTGACCGGCCTGGCCAACCACCGGGTGCTGGCGCACCGGCTCGCGGCGCTGCTGCGGCGCTCGCGCCGGGACCCGCTGGCCGGCGCCGTGCTGCGCGTGCAGGTGGCCAACTTCCACGACATCACCGCCGAGTGCGGCCGCGAGGCCGGCGAAGCGGCGCTGATGCGGGCCGGCGAGTGCGTGGCGAAGGAAGCGCGCGAGGGCGACCTGGTGGCGCGCGAGCAGGGCAACGACATCGTGCTGGTCCTGGACGGGCATCCGACCCAGGACCAGGCGGCGATCGCGGCGCGCAACATCATCGCCCGCGGGCTGAAGTACTCGGGACGGCTGCCGCCGGGCATCACGCTGAAGCTGCGCGTGGCCGGCTGCGCGCCGCCGCTGCCGCCGGCCAGCGACCCGGCGGGCCTGATGCAGACGCTGGCGCGGCTGCTGCTGGACATCGCCAACGACCCGCAGGGCCGCGCACTGCGCTTCGTCAGCGCGACCGAGTCGTCGCCCTGGCGTTCGTCGCCGCGGTCCAGGCCCGGGGACACGCCGCCGCAGGCGCCGCCGAGCGTCGACGAGTTGCCGTCGGTCAAGCATTCCCGGCCGCGCCGCGCCACCAGTACGAAGTGACGGCGCATCCAGGCGCGCCGGCCCGGTCCCGCCGACGCGCTACCATGCCACCCGGGCCCGGCGGCCGTGCGCCGGGCGCCGCCACCACGAGAGACCAATGCCGCTTCAATTCGCATCCCGCCTGGACAACGTCGAAACCTCCGCCATCCGCGAGCTGTTCAAGCTGCTGGGCAAGCCCGGCATCATCAGCTTCGCCGGGGGCTTTCCGGATGCCGCGATGTTCGACGTCGAAGGCGTCAAGGCGGCCGTCGACACGGCCTTGCAGCAGGAGGCCGGCGCCATGCTGCAGTACGGCGCCACCGAAGGCTACGAGCCGCTGCGCGAGCAGCTGAGCCTGTTCATGGCGGGCAAGGGCGCCGCCGTGGCCGCCGACGGGATGATCGTCACGACCGGCAGCCAGCAGGCGCTGGACCTGATCGGCAAGACCATGATCAGCCCGGGCGACAAGGTGATCGTCGAAGGCCCCACGTTCCTGGCCACCATCCAGTGCTTCAGGCTGTACGGCGCTGACATCATCAGCGCGCCGATCGACGAGCACGGCGTCAAGGTCGACGTCCTCGAGCAGCTGATCGTGCAGCACAAGCCGAAGTTCGTCTACCTGATCCCCACCTTCGGCAATCCGAGCGGCCGCATGCTGAGCCTGGAGCGGCGCAAGCGCGTGCTGGAGCTGGCCGTCAACCACGAGACGCTGGTGGTCGAGGACGATCCCTACGGCGACCTCTATTTCGGCGAGCCGCCGCCGCCGTCGCTGCTGTCGCTGTGCGCCCAGCAGCCCGGCGCGCGCGACTGGCTGGCGCACTGCGGATCGCTGTCGAAGGTGCTCAGCCCCGGCCTGCGGGTGGGCTGGATGATCGCGCCGCCCGAGCTGCTGGCCAAGGCGACCATGTGCAAGCAGTTCAGCGACGCCCACACCAGCACCTTCGCGCAGGCCACCGCGGCGCAATACCTCAAATCCGGCCGCATGCCAGCCACGCTGGCCAAGGTGCGCCGCACCTACGCCGAGCGCGCCGCCGCGATGGGCGCGGCGCTCCAGCGCGAGCTGGGCGACGCCATCGAGTTCAACCAGCCGCAGGGTGGCCTGTTCTTCTGGGCGCGCCTGACGGGTGCCAACGGCAAGATCAGCAACGCGAACGAGTTCGCGCAGAAGGCAATCGAGGAGAAGGTCGCCTTCGTGCCCGGCGCGCCGTTCTTCGCGACGAATCCCGACGTGAGCACGCTGCGCCTGAGCTTCGCGACGGCGGACGTGAAGAAGATCGAGGAGGGGGTGGGGAGGTTGGGGAGGGCGCTGTAGGCGCCTCCGGTCGACATGTCACGGCCCACTCGTTCCCCGCTGAAGGACAAGCCGCTCCGCACGCCGGGTCAGTCAGTCGCGGAGGAGCGGTCGCGAATTCACGACGGACTCGAGACGCCGATGCTGCAGGCGCTGGTCTTCGTCATTCTTGCGGCATTGGAGTGGTGGCGCATCTATACCGGCATGAAGCCGCAGCCGGTCCTGATCACCGTGGCCGCAGTGGGAATGGTTACTTATTCTGCGTATCGGTTCATCCGGCTCCGCCCGACTCTTCGCGCACTTCGACAAGCGGAAGAAGGCGAAAAGGCCGTCGGGCAATATCTCGAGAAACTCAGAGCTGACGGTTTCCAAGTCTTCCACGACGTCATCGCAGTCGGCTTCAACATCGACCATGTGTTGATCGGTCCTCCGGGTGTTTTTACCGTCGAAACCAAGACGTGGAGTAAACCGAAAAAGGGAAATCCGCGGATCGAGTTCGACGGGACATCTATTCGCATGAGCTCCGTCGAGCCAGAACGCGATCCCGTAACTCAGGCCAAAGCGCAGGCCGGATGGCTGAAGGCAGTTCTTTCTGAAAGTACCGGTCGCTCCATCGCCGTGCGACCCACAATCCTGTTTCCTGGATGGTTCATCGTGCATTCGGCCGGCAGTTTCAAGGAAGTGTTGGTCCTCGAGCCAAAGGCGCTTCCGGCCTTCCTCCAAAACGAGCCGACGCGGTTCACGCCGGAAGACATTCAACTCGCCGCGTTCCATCTATCGCGATTCATTCGTACCTCGGAGAGAGACCGGGCAAGTTGACGGTGCAGTTGCCACGCGGCGTGGTCGCATCGTTCCTGCTGTTCCCAAGTTGCATTCGGCGGCAAGGGCAATTACTTTTGGCGAAGCGACGCTGACGTCGTGGCGGCGTCCTGGACGTTCAATCTGATCTCCGATGTCTGCCCCAGCTTGTGGCCCAAGCTCCAGTTGATCGGCACCGCGCACGCCAATCTTCCTGACTAATGGTTCCGGAAGATGCTTGTCGAAAAGCCATGGATGGACGGGCCTGCGCTGACAACTGCAGGTACTTGTGCGCGGACCCTCGCGCCCGTCGCCCGAAGTTGTACGAACGCATGCGGCTGCATCGTTGCAGTTCAGCCGATTCCGATTGCTTCGAGCCGCTGCCACTCATAGACTTTCCGCTTGGTCTTGGGGGCAAGAGAGCTGCGAGACAGCAGCCGACGTCGACGAGTAGGCACGAGCTTATGAGGAGAAAGGTTGTGCGTTTCTTTTTGACGCTGTTCGCGGTGTTGCTGGTTGCCGGTTGCGCCGCTCCCACGACGCAACGGGTGGCAGTGACAGACAGGCAGGCGGCGGACGAGGCCAGAAAGCAGATGGAGATCTTCGCCGAGGACTACGTCGGCGAATTGAAGCGTGCGCGCAAGGTGCATTGGGAGCTTGCCACCAAGGCAGTGGCCTTGTGTCCCCGCAAGGCAGCCAATCTGGGCGTCGAGTTCGGCACCAAGCCGAAAGGCGAGCTTGGCGTCGCCATGGAGCGGCTGTACGGCGTCGCCGACGAGCCATCGGTGCTGTTCCTCCTCGACGGCGGTCCGGCGCAACTGGCGGGGCTGCGCCCGCGTGATCGGCTGATCTCCGTGGCGGGCATCACGGCCAAGGACACCAAGGCCATTGCCGACAAACTGCACGGCGCGCCATCGGACGCTTCCGTGCCGGTGGTCGTGCGGCGCGGGTCCCAGACGCTGTCCTATGCGGTGAACGCGGTTTCCGCCTGCGACTATCCGATCGGGATCGATCTGCAGCAGGTGGTGAACGCCTACGCCGACGGGGATCGCATCATGGTCACTCGTGGCATGATGAACTTCGCTCGCACCGACGAGGAACTGGCATTGGTCATCGCCCACGAGATGGCGCACAACACCATGCGCCACATCGACGCGAAGCGGCAGAACGCCGCCGGTGGCCTGGTGGCGGACATCGCGCTGGCAATCCTGACGCGTGGCGCATACCGGCAGTCGGCCATCTCGAATGCAGCCGGCCAGGCGTATTCGCAGGAATTCGAGGCCGAAGCCGATTACGTCGGGCTCTACATGCTCGCCCGCACCGGCTACATGATCGACGACGCCCCCAAGTTCTGGCGTCGTATGGCAGCGGCCAATCCGGCCGCGATCACGGGCTCGCACTCGGCCACTCATCCTTCGACCTCGTATCGGATGGTGGCGCTTGATGCGGCCGTCAAGGAAATCCAGGGCAAGAGGGCGGGCGGCGTGGCGCTGCTGCCGGAGAAGAAGGATGGCAAGGAGGTCGCTCCTGGGACACCGCCGACGGCGAAGGAGGGAACGCCCCGCGCGACCTGTTTCGTCGGATCGGATGGGAAGTGTTTGAGGTAGGCACGCAACCACGGCGCCAGCCGAGTCCGTGCGAGATGCGCACCGAGGGCGTATCAGCTGGGGCCGCCCGCCACCGCCGTGCTACCGTACCCACTTGACCAGGAGCCCGCCCATGCCACGCCCCATCCTCGAAGAGGCCCGGATCCATCCGGCCATCCGCGCCAAGGTCGCCGGCCACCAGCAGGCGATCGTGGAGGAGGTGCGCGATGCCGCGCAACGCAACGACGTGGTCGTCGTTGGCATGGCGATGAACCCGTTCCCGGCGAAGGCGCGCAAGGCGCTGGCCGCGGCCGGCGTGCCGCACCTCTACCTTGAATACGGCAACTACTTCAACACCTGGCGCCGGCGCAACGCGCTGAAGATGTGGACCGGCTGGCCGACGTTCCCCATGGTGTTCGTCAAGGGCACGCTGGTGGGAGGCGCCAGCGAGTTGCAGGCGCTGATCGACAGCGGCGAGCTGAAGAAGATGCTCGCGGCGTGACCTGGTCGCCGCGCGCAGCCGCCGTCACCGCTTCGCATCCTCAAACGCCGACAGCCTGACGCGGTCCGCGGTGACGGCGATGCGGGCGGACAGCATCCTGCCGCCGCCGATGGACGGGCACGAGTGCGTCTCGGTCGCCTCGTAGGTGTCCTGCTTCAACAGCATCACCACCCGCTGCAGCTCCTGCGCGGACGGCGCGGTCACGTTGGCGATGTCGGTGCGGGTGCAGTCGTCCTGGTCGCGCACGATGGCGGCCTGCCGCAGCGCGACCCGCCGGACTTCGCCGCGCTCGATCGCGGTGCCCTTCGCGTCGATCCGCGCGGCCGGCTGGAGCTGGCCGGACTCGGTGAGTCGTCCCACGGTGACCCAGGCCGAGGCCGGCAGCACCGGCTGGACGCCCGCCTTCTCCTGCAGTTTCCTGGTTCCGTTCTCCTGCGCCACCAGGGCGGCCTGGGCGACGGACACGCGCTGCATCGCCGCGTTCAGCGCCTTGGCCGGCTCACCCGTGGTTCCCGCCGCCTTCAACGCGTCCCTGGCGCTGGCCAGACTCTGCTCCGCCTCCGCGAGCTCGCTGGCCATCGTGAAACTCTGGCTGACGACCAGCTTGATGCCGGCCACGCTGATCTCCTTGATGTCGAAGCCCATGCGCCGCAGCTGCTTGTGCGTCCACGTCGGGTCGGCGTAGGTCGCGATGGCGAACAGCGCCAGCGCCATGATCAGCACCGACTGCATGACTTCCTTGAACAGGCCCGTCCCGGTGCGGACCGAATCGATCCATCCGGTCTTGCGTTCGTCGCTCATGGTTCTCCTCCGGTGAGATGAGGCCGGTCGCCCGGCAACGCGGCCGCGTGCATGCGCAACGGGCCGCGAACGATACTGTTCTCCTGTGGCCATCGGCCGGCATCAGGGTTAGTCCCAGCGCTCACCCCTGTCAACATTGACAGGGGTGAGCATTGCCGCGGCGGGGGGCGTTGACCAGAATGGTCCGGGCACCTCACCACGGGAGCAGCCATGGCGACACCGAGAGTCTTCGACGCGCGGCCCGACCGGCTCGACCTGCGCGACCTTCCCTACCGCGCGCCGCTGCGCTCGCTGCCGCCGCGCCATCCGGCCGATCCGCAGGTGCAACAGTTCATCCCGGGGTACGTGGCCGAGCGGCTGGTGCTGGACCAGGGGCGGGAAGGCGCCTGCACCGGCTTCGGCCTGGCGTGCGTCGCCAACTACCTGTTCTGGGTGCGCCATGTGCAGGAGCGCACGCCCACCCCCTTCCTGCCGGTGAGCCCGCGCATGCTGTACGAGCTGGCGCGGCGCTACGACGAGTGGCCGGGCGCCGACTACGAGGGGTCCAGTTGCCGCGGCGCGCTCAAGGGCTGGCACAAGCACGGCGTGTGCAGCGCGCAGGCCTGGCCGTACCGGCTGGATGCGGCCGGCAAGCCGGTGTTCGTGCGGCCGTCGGCCGACTGGCAGCTGGATGCGGCGCGGCGGCCCCTGGGCGTGTATTACCGGGTCGACCGCGACTCGATCGTCGACCTGCAGGCGGCCATCGCCGACATCGGCGCCGTGTACGTCTCGGCCACCGTGCACGACGGCTGGGACCGGCTGGCCCGCTCCAGGCGGGCCGCGCCCACCACGCACGACGATGTGCCCGAGATCGGCGCGATGCGCGACGCGAAGAGCCGCGGCGGCCATGCCTTCGCCCTGGTCGGCTACAACGAGCGCGGCTTCATCGTGCAGAACTCGTGGGGCACCGCCTGGGGCGCGTGCGGCTTTGCGGTGCTGCCCTACGACGACTGGATCGTGAACGCCACCGACGCGTGGGCCTGTGCGCTGGGCGTGCCGGCGGTGGTGCGCGACGGGGCCGGCGCGCCGCGCCGGCCGGTCACGTCCTCGCGCTGGCGCGTCGCCAGCGGCACCTCGCTCACCGGCCTCGACCGCGCCAGCCGGCAGGACGGCAACCCGGCCGACGACCCCTGGCCCTTCGACCATCCGTTCCTGCATCCGGAGTACCAGCCCTGGTCCACCGCCGCTGCCTACGAGCACAGCCTCGTGACCGGCAACGACGGCGAACTGGTGCCGACCGATTTCACCCGCGCTGCCGCGGACGCGGCGGGGCTGGCCCGGCAGATCGTGGTCGAGGCGCCGCAGATGTGGCTGGCGGGTCGCTCCGACGCGGTGCTCAAGCTGGCGGTGTATGCGCACGGCGGCCTCAACGACGAGCAGTCCTCGATCCAGCGCATCCGCGTGCTGGGCCCCTGCTTCGAGGCCAACGGCGTCTATCCGGTGTTCCTCACCTGGAAGACGGGCGCCGGCGAGACCATCGCCGACATGGTGGAGGACTGGGCTGAGCGCTGGCTCGGGGCCGAGGCGGCGCGCAGCAAAGGCCTGCTGGACGCGCTGGGCGACGCCAAGGACCGTGCCGTGGAGGCGGTGGCGAACCGGCTCTTCAAGAGCCTGTGGAGCGAGATGCGCGAGAACGCCGCCGCGGCCACTGCGGCCGGCCGCGGCCTGGACCTGCTGCTGCGCAACCTGGTGGACCTCCAGCAGGAACTGGCGGCCGCCGGCAAGCGCCTGGAACTGCATCTCGTGGGGCATTCGGCCGGCAGCATCCTGCTCGGCCATTTCCTCGGGCTCGCGGCCACGCATGCCGGCGGCGGCCGGCCGCCGCTCGCGGTGAAGACCTCCACCCTCCTGGCGGCGGCGTGCTCGTGCGCGTTCGCCAACCGGCACTACGGGGCGGCGCATGCCGGCGGCGTGCTGCGGCTGGCGGACCTGTGGCTGTACGTGCTGTCGGACCAGAACGAGAAGGCCGACGGCCTGCCGTCGCCGGCGCTGCCCGCCTATGGCAAGTCGCTGCTGTATCTGGTGTCGCGCGCGCTGGACGATGCGCGCAAGATGCCGCTGCTGGGCATGGAGCGGGCCCAGCTGGCGACCTATGCGGACGACGCCGACCAGTGGGCCGAGGCGGAGCTGGGCGAAGTGCGGCGCTGGCAGGCCGCCTGGCCGGGTGCCGCCGGCGGGCTGCTGCGGGTGATCGAGCGGCCGCAGGTGGCGGTGACCCGGGAAGGCGGGCAGTGCCGCGCCACCCACGGTTCGTTCGACAACAACATCGCCGTGCTGACCGAGACCATCGAGCGCATCCGCGGCAGCCGCATCCTGGCCCCGCTGGAGTGGCTGGACTACTGAGAGTGCGCCCGGTGGGCCGGCCGCGCTTTTTCAAGCCGCGGCCTGTCACCCAAACGAGCGATGGCGCGGCGCCGGCCGGCTGCCACTATTGCAGGGACAGCCGCCGCAGGAGCCCAGCATGGACCGCAAGCTCGTTCCCATCATCCAGTTTGCCGCCACCGCCATCGTCGCCGCCATCGCCGCCCTGATCCTGGCCACCAGCGTCATCGCGCAGGGCCGGGCGCTCGCACCCGAGCCGCCGCCGGCCGCCGCGGCGTACGCGCAGCTGATGGGGGCCGGCCCGGCCTTCCTGCTCAAGCGCCATTACCTGGCGTGCGACCACGCCGCCAGCGCCTCCGTGCTCGACGCGCCCACGGCGATGGCCTGCTCGATCGTGTACGAGGAGCTCAAGCACACGGTCTTCGGCGGCAGCTTCGAGGCCTTGCTGGCGTGGTGGCGGGAGGCCCGCGAGGAGCTGCAGCCGCTGCGCTGAACCGGCAGCCGGCGGGCGCGTTCGCAGGCGCTCAGGGCGTCCGCGCAGGTTCGCGCGCAACGCGCACCAGGGCGTCGATCGCGGCCAGCTGCTCGGCCAGCGGCCGCTGCGCCTGCAGCACCACGGGCGCCGCACCGTGGCAGTCCGGCAGCGCCCCGTCCCGGCTGCCCTTGGCGTAGGCGGCCCAGTGGCGCAGCTTCCAGCGGTCCAGCGGATTGCCGCGCAGCTCGACCCGGCGCCGCCGCTCGGCGTCCGGCAGCGACAGCCACACCACCACCGAAGGCACCGCCGGCAGGCCCAGCCGCTGCGGTTGCTCCAGCAGGCCGTCCACCAGCTCGCGCGTCCAGGGGCCGGGCAGCGCGACCGAACCGCCCAGGCGCAGCTGCTCGGCGGCAAGCTCCAGCGTGGCGCGATAGTCGAGGTCGCGCACTTCCTGCTTGAACAGCGGGCTGTCGCGGTCGTTGGGGTCGGCGCCCATCAGCTCCAGGATGCGCGGCCCGTGCTGGCCGCCCACGAGGTCCTTGTCGATCAGGGTCCAGGGATCGCCGCGCCGCAGGCAGTGGCGCACCCATTCGCGCGCCAGCGTGCTCTTGCCGCAGGCGGCGGGACCGGTGACGAACAGCACGACGGGGGCTGGCGAGGCGGGGCAGGCAGGGGCGGCGGTGGCTGGCATGGTGTCTGCCCGCGAGCATACGTCCTGCATCTGCGCGGAAAACCGCGCTGCGGCTGGTGTCTCGCTTGCCACCATGCCCGGCCATCCGTACAGTCGAGTGCATTGTCCCCAGGCGCCGGTTTGGCCGCACGGCTGCCGCAGCGCGCCCCCAGAGGTTCCCCATGTCCATCGCCACCCTGGACCAGCCGGTCCGGTTGCTCCATGACCAGCCGCGGCACTGCGGCAGCCCCGCCACCCGGCGCTGCGCCAGCTGTCGCGTCAGCACCTTGTGCCTGCCCGGCGGGCTGAGTGCCGACGACCTGCAGCCGCTCGATTCGCTGCTGCTGAGCACGCGACGCGTCGACGCCGGGCAAACCGTCTTTTGCGAAGGCGACGCCTTCCGCTTCCTCTACGCGGTGCGCACCGGCACCTGCAAGACGGCGATGGTGCGTGCCGACGGGCGCGAGCAGGTGACCGGCTTTCACATGGCCGGCGAGGTGATGGGCCTGGAGGGACTGGCGCACGGCAGCCACGCCGTCACGGCCACGGCGCTGGAGGACAGCGAGGTGTGCCTGATCCCGTACCAGCGCCTGGCCGCCGTGACGGCCGCCACGCCCGGCGCGAAGGACCTGGTGCGGCACCTGCTGGGCCAGGAACTGGAGCGCGACAGCAGCCTCATGGTGGTGCTGGGGCTCACCGACGCGGCCGACCGGCTGGCGGCCTTCCTGCTGAACCTGTCGGAGCGCTACGCCTCGCGCGGCTACTCGCCGCGCGAGTTCCAGCTGCGCATGAGCCGCGGCGACATCGCGAGCTTCCTGGGCCTGAAGCTGGAAACCATCAGCCGCGCCTTCTCCGCCTTCCACAAGCGCGGCCTGATCGAGGCGCACGGGCGCCGGGTGCGCATCAGCGACCTGGAAGGCCTGCAGCGAGGCTACGGGCTGCGCCTGCGCTGACGCGCGGGCAGAGCGCGCATCGGCTCAGCGCAGCTGCAGCAGGGCGCGCTGGAACGACAGCACATGCTCCTGCATGGCCGCCGCGGCGGCCTCGGCGTCGTGGCGAGCCAGCGCGGCAATGATGGCGCCGTGCTCGGAACGCACCTCGGCCAGGTGGCCCTCGCGGGCCAGCGAGATCGCCCAGAAGCGCTGGGACCGGGCGTGCAGCACCTTGAGGATCTCCGCCAGCATCTGGTTGCGGCACGCCGCCGCGACCTGCTCGTGGAACGAGCGGTCCAGGTTCATCACATCGGTGATGCTGCGCCGCGCGGCCGCCGCCTCGTAGGCCTGTGCCACGTCCGCCAGCGCCTGCAGTTCGGCCGCGGTGATCCGGGCCGCCGCCAGCCGCGCGCACAGGCTTTCGTTGGCGATGCGCACCTGGATCAGTTCCAGCGCATCGTCGATCGACAGCGGCGACACCATGACGCCCTTGCGGGGAATGATCTGCACCAGGCCCTCGTTGGCCAGCCGGTGCAGGGCGTGGTTGACCGGCGTGCGCCCCAGGGCCAGTTCTTCCATCAGGCTGGCCGTGTTCAGGTACTCGCCGGGCTTGTAGGCCAGGGTCGTCAGGGCATCCTTCAGAAGACCGTAGGCCTGCTCGCTCTGCGAGGGCGCGTCGCGCCGCGCGGCGGCGGGCCGGGCACGGCGGGTTTTCGGGCGGGTGCGGTCCATGCGGGGTGGTGGGGCAGCGGGATGGTACCTGATTTACTTCTGGCAGGACCTTGATATGATCTTGATCGCGCTGTGAAATTTCACAGCGCACGACGCCGGCACCCGGCCGCCGCACGGCACGGGCGCCGGCCCTGCGTGCAGCGCGCCGCCGCCGGCCGACGGCAGCAGCGCGTATCCCCGGTCTCGTGTCCCAGGAACCATCGTCATGAAAAAACGCTTCCTCCTCGCCGCCGCCGTCGTGGCCGCGGCTGCCGCCACGCTGGCCAATGCCCAGGCGCTGCCCAAGACCCACCTGAAGGTGGTGGGGGGCCTGAGCAACCTCACCACCTACAACGACTACGAGAAGCCGTTCTGGACGCAGGTGGTGCCCAAGCTGTCCAACGGGCAGGTGACGGCCGAGATCAAGGGCTTCAACGAGATGGGCCTGAAGGGGCCGGAAGTGCTGCGCCTGATGTCGCAGGGCGTGATCGAGTTCGGCACCGCGACGCTGTCGTACTTCGCCAGCGACAACCCGATCAACGAGGCGGTGGACCTGGCCGGCCTGGTGCCGGACGCCAAGACGGCGCGCGCCGTGGTCGACTCGTTCGCGCCGGTCTATGCCAAGTTCTACGGGGCCGGCACCGGCATCAAGCTGCTGGGCCTGTCGCCGTACCCGGCGCAGGTGCTGTTCTGCAACGCCCCGATGAAGGGGCTGGCCGACCTGAAGGGCAAGAAGGTGCGCACCAGCAGCCGCACCCAGGCCGAGTTCGTCGACGCGATGGGCGGCTCCAGCGTGACCATGGCCTTCGGCGAGGTGGTGCCGGCCATGCAGAACAAGGTGGTGGACTGCGCCATCACCGGTTCGCTCTCGGGCTACCACGCCAAGTGGTACGAGGTGTCCACCCACCTGCTGGAACTGCCGATCAACTGGAACCCGCAGATCCACGCCGTCAACCAGAAGGCCTGGGACAAGCTCGACCCGAAGGTGCGGGCCTTCCTCGAGTCGAACATCAAGGCGATGATCAACAACATGTGGGACGGCGCCGCCGCCCAGACCCAGGAAGGCTACGACTGCAACACCGGCGCGGCCGCCTGCAAGCTGCCGGTCAAGGGCAAGATGACGCTGGTCAAGTCCACCGACGCCGACCGCGCGCTCCTGAAGAAGGTGATGCAGGAGACGGTGCTGCCCAAGTGGGCGGCCCGCTGCTCGGCCGACTGCGTGCGCGACTTCAACACGCACATCGGCAAGATCGTCGGCCTGACCGCCAGGAAGTAAGCTGCCGCGCGGGGCGCCGCCCGACGGCGCTGCCCCGCATTCTTGCCCGTTTCGCCCCCGACCTGTCTTGCCCATGTCCATACCCCACCGGGCGCTGCCGCTGAGCGGCCTGCTGAACCGGATCGAATCGCTGTCGCGCCTGGCCGTCTGGATCGGCGGCGCGCTGACGCTGGCCTGCGTGTTCCTGATCTCGTTCGACGTGATCGCGCGCAAGTTCCTCAACTTCAGTGTCGGCGGCTCGGACGAGATCTCCGGCTACGTGTTCGCGATCAGCACCTCCTGGTCGTTCGCCCTGGTGCTGCTGCAGCGCGGGAACGTGCGCGTCGACGTGCTCTACCAGCACCTGCCGGCCCGGCTGGCGGCGCTGCTGGACTGGCTGTCGATCGTGGCGCTCGGGGTCTTCATCGGTTTCCTCACCTACCACGCGTCCTCGGTGGCGCAGACATCGTGGGAGCGCCAGGCCGCCGCCAACACGCCGCTGGCCACGCCGCTATGGATTCCGCAGGGCCTGTGGGTGCTCGGGCTCGCATGGATGTGCGTCGTGCTGGCGCTGCTGCTGATCCCGGCCAGCATCGCCCTGGTGACCGGCGACACGGCCGGCGTCCAGCGGCTGTGCGGCGTGCGCTCGGCCCAGGAGGAGGCCGAGGAGGAGGCGATCGCCGGCGAGCGCATGGTGCGGGGAGAGCCGCAATGATCGCCACCGCCATCATCCTGCTGCTGGTGCTGATCGGCCTGAGCCTGCCGGTGGGGGCCGCCCTGGGCGTGCTGGGCCTGTCGCTCGACCCGCTGTTCTCCATGCTGCCCCTGAGCCGCGCGCTGGGAGAGTTGTCGTGGAGCTCCAGCAACGAGTTCCTGCTGGTCGCGATTCCGCTGTTCATCCTGCTCGGCGAGATCCTGCTGCGCGCCGGCTTCGCCGAACGCATGTACGGCGCGATGTCGCTGTGGCTGTCGTGGCTGCCCGGCGGCCTGATGCACGCCAACATCGGCGCCTCGACGCTGTTCGCCGCGACCTCGGGCTCCAGCGTGGCCACCGCCGCGACCGTCGGCACGGTGGCCATTCCGCAGATCAAGCGCTACGGCTACAACGAATCGCTGTTCCTGGGCAGCATCGCCGCGGGTGGCACGCTGGGCATCCTGATCCCGCCCTCGATCAACCTCGTGATCTACGGCGTGCTCACGAACTCCTCGGTGCCCAAGCTGTACCTGGCCGGCATCATTCCCGGCTTCCTGCTCGCCTTCCTGTTCATGGTGGTGGTGGTGCTGGCCTGCCTCGTCAAGCCCTCCTGGGGCGGGCGCCGCATCACCGGCAACTGGGGCGAGCGCATCGCCAGCCTGCGCCACCTGGTCCCGCCGCTGGGCATCTTCCTGATGGTGGTCGGCTCGATCTACGCCGGCCTGGCGACGCCCACCGAGGCGGCCGCGCTGGGCGTGGTCGGCGCCCTCATCCTGGCGCTGTTCGCGGGCAGGCTGTCGCTGGCCATGCTGCGCGAGTCGCTGGAAGGCACCATGCGCTCGACGGCGATGATCATGCTGATCGTGATCGCCGCCGGCTTCCTGAACTTCGTGATGTCGGCGATCGGGCTGACGGACGCACTCACGAAGTCGATCACGCAGCTGGGCCTGTCGCCCAACTGGATGCTGTTCGCGGTCGTCGTCTTCTACGTCATCCTCGGCTGCTTCATGGAAACGCTGTCGATGATGATCGTCACGATTCCGCTGGTGGCGCCGATCATGACCCAGCTGGGGTTCGATCCGATCTGGCTGGGCATCGTGATCATCGTGCTGGTCGAGACCGCGCTGATCACGCCGCCCGTGGGCCTGAACCTGTTCGTCGTGCACAGCCTGCGCAAGAGCGGCTCGATGAACGCCGTGATCGTGGGCTCGCTGCCGTTCGTCGGCGCGCTGTTCGCGATCATCGCGCTGCTGGCGCTTTTCCCGGACCTGGCGCTGTGGCTGCCGCGCGTCTTCGGCTGACCTGGTCCATTCCTTCCTCGGTACCCGCATGAAACTCTCCTTTGACGTCGCCGGTCGCCCGGCCCCGCTGGACGTCGACATCGACACCTTCGTCATCGCCGGCTGGGCCGGCCGAGACCGCGCCGCCATCGATCACCACATCGAGGAACTGGCCGCCCTGGGCGTGCCGCGCCCCAGCGCGGTCCCGCTGTACTACCGCGTCGCGCAGAACCAGCTGACGCAGGCTTCGCGGATCCAGGTGGTCGGCCCGCACTCCTCCGGCGAGGTCGAGACCTTCGTCTTCATGGCCGGTGGCGAGCTGTACGTCAGCCTGACCTCCGACCACACCGACCGCAAGCTCGAATCGCACAGCGTCGCGCTGTCCAAGCAGCTGTGCGCCAAGCCGGTCGGCACCGCCGCCTGGCGCTTCGCCGACGTGGCCGGCCACTGGGACGAGCTGGTGATCCGCTCGCGCATCGTCGAGGACGGGCGCGAGGTGACGTACCAGGAGGGCACGCTGGCCGCGCTGCGCCTGCCCGGCGAGCTGATCGCCGGCTATGCGAACGGCGGCGCGCTGCCGCCCGGCTGCGCCATGAGCTGCGGCACCGTGGGTGCGATCGGCGGCATCCGCCCCTCGACCTCGTTCGCCATGGAACTGTTCGACCCGCGCAGCGGCCGCAGCCTGCGGCACGCCTACCAGGTCGACGTGCTGCCGGAAATCGCCTGAGGAGCCACGCATGACCATCCTGTCCACCATCGCCCGCGAGGCGGCCGACCTGCAGGCCGGCCGCGCCACTGCCGCCGGCCTTGCCGAGGCCGCGCTCGAGCGCATCCAGGCCCCGGCCGGCGAGGGCGCCCGCGCCTTCACCCGCGTCTACGACGTCGGCGCGCGCGCCGAGGCGCGCGCCTCCGACGCGCTGCGCGCGGCGGGCATCACGCGCTCGCCCATCGACGGGCTGCCGGTCTCGATCAAGGACCTGTTCGACGTGGCCGGCGAAACGACGCTGGCCGGTTCGCTGGCCCGCCAGGCCGAGCCGGCGGCCACCGCCGACGCCGCCGTGGTGCGGCGGCTGCGCGCGGCCGGCGCCGTGATCGTGGGCCGCACCAACATGACCGAGTTCGCGTTTTCCGGGCTCGGCCTCAATCCGCACTACGGCACGCCGCTCAACCCCTGGGACCGCGCCACGGGACGCATTCCGGGCGGCTCGTCGTCGGGCGCCGCGGTGTCGGTCGCCGACGGGATGGCGCTGGCGGCGGTCGGCTCGGACACCGGAGGATCGGTGCGCATCCCGGCGGCGCTGTGCGGCCTGGTGGGCTTCAAGCCGACGGCGCGCCGCGTGCCGCTGCAGGGCGCGCTGCCGCTGTCGGCCAGCCTGGACTCGGTCGGGCCGATCGCGCCCAGTGTGGCCTGCTGCGCGCAGCTCGACGCGATCCTCTCGGGCCGTGACCTGGTTCCGGCGGCCGCGACGCTGCGCGGACTGCGGTTGGCGGTGCCGCTCACGCTGGCGCTGGACGGCATGGACGACCATGTGGCCCGTTCGTTCCAGGCGGCGCTGGCGCGCCTGGCCGCCGCCGGCGCCCTGGTACAGGAGCTGGAACTGCCGGCATTCGCCCGACTGGCCACGATCAACGCCAAGGGCGGGCTCACCGCGGCACAGGCCTGGTGGTGGCACCGCGAGCTGATCGCCCGGGCCGGGGCCCGCTACGACCCGCGCGTGATCTCGCGCATGCTGCGCGGCCAGGAGATGTCGGCCGCCGACTACCTGGACGTGCTGCAGGCGCGCGCCGCCTGGATCGCCGAGGTCGAGGGCGCGATCGAGGGCTTCGATGCGCTGGTGCTGCCGACGGTGCCGCTGGTCGCGCCGCCGGTGGCTGCACTGGCCGCCTCGGAGGCCGAATATTTCCGGGTCAACGCCCTGATGCTGCGCAACCCCTCGCTGATCAACTTCCTGGACGGCTGCGCGCTCTCGATGCCGTGCCACCAGCCGGGCACGGCGCCGGTGGGCCTCATGGTCGCGGGGCCGGCGCTGGCCGACCGCCGGGTACTATCGCTGGGCCTGGCGATGGAATCGGTCCTGCAGCCAGGCTGACCGCCCACGCCGCCTGCCATGTCCGCCAGCCCCGTCCTGTTCACGCCGGTCCGTCTCGGACCGCTTGCCCTGCCCAACCGGATCATGGTCTCGCCCATGTGCCAGTACAGCGCCGTGGACGGCCGCCCGGTCGACTGGCACCTGATCCACCTGGGCAGCCTGGCGCTGTCCGGGGCCGGGCTGCTGTGCCTGGAGGCGACGGCGGTGCGGCCGGAAGGGCGCATCACGCCGGCCTGTCTGGGCCTGTGGAGCGACGAGCACGGCGCGGCGCTGGCGCGCGTGGTGCAGGGGGTGCGCTCGGTGTCGGCCATCCCGCTGGCGATCCAGCTGTCGCACGCCGGCCGCAAGGCCTCCAGCCGCGCACCCTGGGACGGCGGCTCCCTGATCGCGCCGGGCGAGGGCGGCTGGCAGCCGCTGGCGCCCTCGGCCTTGCCGCAGCGCCCCGGCGAAGCGGCGCCGCGCGCCATGACCGCGCGCGACATCGACGAGGTGATCGCATCGTTCGGGCAGGCCGCGCGGCGCGCCCGCGCGCTGGGCCTGGACGCGATCGAACTGCACATGGCGCACGGTTACCTGCTGCACCAGTTCATGTCGCCGCTGGCCAACGCCCGCGACGACGGTTACGGCGGCTCGCTGGACAACCGGCTGCGCCTGCCGCTGCAGGTGTTCGACGCGGTGGCCGAGGCGGCCGGCGCCGCCCTGCCGGTGGGGGTGCGGCTGTCGGCCACCGACTGGGCGGACGGCGGCTGGGACCTGGAACAGACCATCGAGCTGTGCCGGCGCCTGGAGGCGCGCGGCTGCGCCTTCCTGGACATCTCCTCGGGCGGGGTCGCCCACCAGCAGAAGATTCCGCTCGGCCCGGGCTACCAGGTGCACTTCGCGGCACAGGTCAAGCGCGCGGTCAGCATCCCGGTGGCGACCGTCGGCCTGATCACGCAGCCGGCGCAGGCCGAGGCGATCGTCGCCACCGGCCAGGCGGACTTCGTCGCGCTCGGCCGCGGTTTTCTGCACGACCCGCGCTGGCCGTGGCGCGCCGCCGCCGAACTCGGCGGCACCGTGGCCGTCCCGAGGCAACTGCTGCGCGCGCTGCCGGCCGGCCACGCGCCGATCTTCGGCGACGTGAAGATCGGCCAGCGCTGACCGCGCCCGGCCGGCGGCCCGGCGCCGCGCCGCCATGCTGCTGCTCAAGCTCCTGCTCGTCCCGACGCTGATCGCGCTGATCACGCTGGCCGGTCGCCGCTGGGGACCGGCCGTGGCCGGCTGGCTGTCGGGCTTCCCCGTCGTGGCGGGGCCGGTGCTGCTCATGATCGGCCTGGAGCAGGGCCCGGCGTTCGCCGCGCAGGCGGCGCAGGCCGCACTGCTGGCGATCCTGGCCAACCTGAGTTTCAGCGCGGGCTATTCCTGGGCCGCGCTGCGTTGGCCCTGGTGGGCCTGCCTGGCCGTCGGGCTGCTGGCGTTCTGCCTGGCCGGCGCGCTGCTGCTGGCGCTGCCGATGCCGCTGTGGGGGGCGCTGGCGGTCACGGTGGCGGGCCTGCTGGTCGCGCCGCGAGCCTTCCCGCGCGGGCGCGAATTCGAGCTGCCGGCCGGGCAGCCCTCGCCGCTGGAACTGCCGGCCCGCATGGCCGCCGGCGCGCTGCTGACGCTGGCCGTCACCCTGTCCGCCCGCCGGCTGGGGCCGGACTTCAGCGGGCTGTTCAGCGTGTTTCCGGTGGTGGCGCTGGTGTTCGGCGTGTTCTCGCACCTGACCTGGGGCGCGGCCGGGGCCATCCGGCTGCTCAGCAGCATGGTGCGCGGCTTCTACGCCTTCGCGACGTTCTGCCTGGTGGTCGCGCTCGCGGTGACGCGAATGGGCGTCGCACTCGGGTTCGTGGTCGCGCTGGCGTGCGCGCTGCTGGTGCAGGCGGCGACCTTCCGGCGCCGCTGAAACACCCGCGGTGCAATGCCGTGCGGCAGGCAGGTCGGCGCGGAAATGACTAAAAATTTCGCTATCATCAGCAGGCTTGTAAATATATGGTCACGCTCATCGCGTAACTCCCGCCCCGCGGCCCTGATGGCAACGTTCCCCGGCAATCCCTCGATGGCGCAGCGCATCGCGCGCGTGCTGCCGACGCTGACGCAGTCGCACCGGCAGATCGCCGACTGGGTGCTCGCGCACCCGCTGCAGGCGGCCACCATGCCGATCGACGAGCTGGCCGCCTCCGTGGGCGTATCGGTGGCGACGGCCAACCGCTTCGCGCGGGCGCTGGAATTCGAAGGCTACGCGCAGTTCCGCTCGGCGCTGGTGCTGGGCTTCGAGACGACGCTGGCGCCGGTCGAGAAGCTGCGCCACAAGCTGGAACGCTCGTCCAGCGTGGCCGACGTGTTCGCCAGCGCGCTGTCGGACATTCAGCGCAACATCGAGCTGACGCGCCAGTCGCTGGACCGCCACAGCTGCGAGCAGGCGGTCGATGCGATCCTGCAGGCCGGCCGCATCTACATCATCGGCTTCGGCAGCAGCAGCTGGCTGGGCGGCCTGCTGCAGCGCAGCCTGGACCCGTATCGCGACGACGTGCAACTGCTGGCCACGGTGGAAAGCGCATCCTTCGCGGCCAAGATGCTGAGCCGGGCCCGCCCGGCCGACCTGGTGATCGCGATCGCATTCCCGCGCTACCTGGCCGACACGGTGCGGCTGGCGCAGCAGGCGCGCGAAGCGGGCGTGCCGGTGCTGGTGCTGACCGACCGGGTCACCTCGCCGCTGGCGCCGATCGGCACCGTGGCGCTGTACGCCCAGACCGACAGCCACTATTTCGCCAATTCCGAGGCCACCGTGCTGGCCCTGATCGAGGCGCTGGCCAGCGCCGTCGCGCATCGCGCCCAGGGCTCGGTCAAGGCCGCCACCCGGCTGGCCGAGTCGGTGCTGCCCTGGCTGCACAGCGGCGAGGGCGCCCGCCAGCCCGATGCCGCTGCGGCGGCCCCGCGGCGCCGCCGGCGCGCTGCTTCCACATCCAAGGCCCACAAGTGAGTCCGTCCCCCGTCCGTCCATTGATCGCCATCCACGGCGGTGCCGGCACCATGAGCCCGCAGAACGCCACGCCGCAACAGCAGGCGGCCTACCACGCCGCGCTGCGCAGCGTGCTGGAGCCGGCCCAGGCCTTGCTCGCCGGCGGCGGCAGCGCGCTGGACGCGGTGTCGCTGGCGGTGGACCTGCTGGAGGACTGCCCGCTGTTCAACGCCGGCCACGGCGCCGTGTTCACCCATGACGAGACGCACGAGCTCGACGCGGCCGTGATGGACGGCGCCACGCTGCGCGCCGGCGCCGTCGGCTGCGTCACGCGCATCAGGCGCCCGGGGCGCGCCGCGCGGGCCGTGATGGAACACACCGAGCACGTGCTGCTGGTGGGCGCCGGGGCCGAGGCGCTGGCGCAGCGGCTGGGGCTGGAGCTGGTGACGCCCGACTACTTCTCCACCGAGGCGCGGCGCGAGCAGTTGCGTCGCGCGCTGGCCGCCGACCGGGCCATGCTGGACCACGACGGCGCCTCGCTCACGTTCCGCCAGCCGGCGCCGCCGACGCCGCTGGACGAAACCAGCAAGTTCGGCACCATCGGCGCCGTCGCGCTCGACGCGCACGGCAACCTCGCCGCGGCGACCTCCACCGGCGGCATGACCAACAAGCAGCCGGGCCGGGTCGGCGACTCGCCGCTGATCGGCGCCGGCACCTACGCCGACAACCGCACCGCGGCCGTCTCCTGCACCGGCACCGGCGAGATGTTCATCCGCGCCGCGGCCGCCTACGACGTCTGCGCGCGGATGGCTTACGCCGGCGCGACGCTGGAAGCGGCGGCCGGCGCGGTCGTGATGGACACCCTGCCGGCGATCGGCGGGCGCGGCGGCCTGATCGCCGTGGACCGCCGCGGCGGCATCAGCATGCCGTTCAACACCGACGGCATGTACCGCGGCTGGGCCCGGGTCGGCGAGGCGGTGCAGACCGCGATCTTCCGGTGAGCGCCCGAGCAGCATGAGCAGCACCCTGATCGACATGCCGGCGGCGAGCGCGCTGGAACTGCCCGCCCAGCGGGTGGTGCAGGTGAGCGACCTGTCGGTGCGCTTCGCCACCTCGGAGCGCACGGTGGACGCGGTGCGCGACCTGTCCTTCCACGTCGACCGCGGCCAGACGCTGGCGATCGTCGGCGAATCGGGCTCCGGCAAGTCCGTGACTTCGCTGTCGCTGATGCGGCTGGTGGAGCACGGGGGCGGGCGCATCGTCAGCGGCCGGATGGCGTTCCGGCGCCGCAGCGGCGACGTGCTGGACCTCGCGCGGGCCGACGCGGCGACGATGCGCGGCATCCGCGGCGCGGACATCGCGATGATCTTCCAGGAGCCGATGACGTCGCTGAACCCGGTGTTCACGGCCGGCGAGCAGATCGCGGAATCGATCCGCGTGCACCAGGGCAAGTCGGCCGGCGAGGCCCGCGCCGAGGCGCTGCGGATGCTGGAGCTGGTGCGCATCCCGGAAGCGCGCAACGTGCTGGACCGCTTCCCGCACCAGCTGTCGGGCGGCATGCGCCAGCGCGTGATGATCGCCATGGCGCTGTCGTGCCGGCCCTCGCTGCTGATCGCCGACGAGCCGACCACGGCGCTGGACGTGACCATCCAGGCGCAGATCCTGCAGCTGATCCGCTCGCTGCAGGAAGAAATGCAGATGGGCGTGGTGTTCATCACCCACGACATGGGCGTGGTGGCCGAGGTCGCCGACCGCGTGCTGGTCATGTACGGCGGCAACAAGGTGGAGGAGGGCCCGTCGGACGAGGTGTTCGCCCAGCCGCGCGAGCGCTACACCCGGGCCCTGTTGTCGGCCGTGCCGCGGCTGGGTTCGATGCGGGGCACCGACCTGCCGCGCAAGTTCCAACTGCTGCGCACCGACGCCGACGGCGCGCCGGTGGACGCCGCGCCGCAGGACACCGTGCCCGCGGGCAGCGCCCCGGTGCTGCGGGTGCAGGACCTGGTGACTCGCTTCGACGTGCCCAGCGGCATCCTCGGGCGCGTGAAGCGGCGCGTGCACGCGGTGGAACAGGTGAGCTTCGACCTCAGGCCGGGCGAGACGCTGGCGCTGGTCGGCGAATCGGGCTGCGGCAAGTCGACCACCGGCCGCTCGCTGCTGCGCCTGGTGGACAGCCAGGGCGGCGCCATCGAGTTCGGCGGCACGAACATCCGCGAATTGCCCAACACCCGGTTGCAGGCGCTGCGCCGCAACATCCAGTTCATCTTCCAGGACCCGTTCGCCTCGCTCGACCCGCGCGTGACCGTGGGCTTCACCATCATGGAGCCGCTCCTGGTGCACAGGATCGCCAAGGGCAGGGAAGCCCAGGAGCGCGTCGACTGGCTCCTGCAGAAGGTCGGCCTGCCGCGCGAATACGCCCAGCGCTATCCGCACGAGTTTTCCGGCGGCCAGCGCCAGCGCATCGCCATCGCCCGCGCCCTGGCGCTCAATCCCAAGGTCGTCATCGCCGACGAATCGGTGTCGGCGCTGGACGTCTCGATCCAGGCCCAGATCGTCAACCTGATGCTCGACCTGCAGCGCGAACTGGGCATCGCCTTCCTGTTCATCTCGCACGACATGGCCGTGGTCGAGCGCATCAGCCACCGCGTGGCGGTGATGTACCTGGGGCAGATCGTCGAGATCGGCCCGCGCCGGGCGATCTTCGAGAACCCGCAGCACGCCTACACCAGGCGGCTGATGGCGGCCGTGCCGGTGGCCGACCCGGCGCGGCGGCACCTGCGCCGCGAGCTGCTGGAAGGCGAGATTCCCAGCCCGATCCGCGCCGTGGGCGACGAGCCCGTGGTGCGTCCGCTGGAACTGGTCGGCCCCGGTCACTTCGTCGCCCGCCATCCGGTCGGCGGCGCCTTCTGACAACCTTTCTTCACTGAGGAGCAACCGATGAAACATTCCCTCGCACCCCTGGCCGCCGCGCTCGCGCTGTCGGCCACGTTCGCGGCGCCGGCCTTTGCGGCCAAGGACGTCGTGGCGGCGGTCGCCTCGACCTTCACCACGATGGACCCGTACGACGCGAACGACACGCTGTCGCAGGCGGTCGTGAAGTCCTTCTACCAGGGCCTGTACGGCTTCGACAAGGACATGAAGATGGCGCCGGTGCTGGCCGAAAGCCACACCGTCAGCAAGGACGGCCTCGTCTACACGATGAAGCTGAAGAAGGGCATCAAGTTCCACGACGGCACGGAGTTCAATGCCGAGGCCGTGAAAGTCACGTTCGACCGGGTCACCAACCCGGAGAACAAGCTCAAGCGCTACAACCTGTACAAGAACATCGCCAAGACCGAGGTGGTGGACGCCAGCACGGTGCGCTTCACGCTGAAGGAGGCGTTCTCGCCATTCATCAACTCGCTGGCCCATCCCTCGGGCGTGATCATCTCGCCGGCGGCGCTGGCCAAGCACGGCAAGGCGATCGCGCAGAACCCGGTCGGCACCGGCCCGTTCAAGTTCGTCGAGTGGAAGCAGAGCGACTACCTGAAGGTCGCGAAGTTCGACGGCTACTGGCGCAAGGGCCTGCCCAAGGTGGACAGCATCACCTTCCGCCCGGTCGTGGACAACAACTCGCGCAGCGCGATGATGCAGACCGGCGAGGCGCATTTCACCTTCCCGGTGCCCTACGAGCAGGCCGAGATCCTGAAGACCAAGGGCAACCTCGAGCTGACCGCCGCCCCGTCGATCGTGCACCGCTACCTGTCGATGAACGTGCTGCAGAAGCCCTTCGACAACCCCAAGGTGCGCGAGGCGATCAACTACGCGATCAACAAGGAGGCGCTGGCCAAGGTGGCGTTCTCCGGCTACGCGATCCCCGCCGAGGGCGTGCTGCCCAAGGGCGTGGAATACGCGGTCAAGCTCGGCCCGTGGCCGTATGACCCGGCCAAGGCCAGGGCCCTGCTCAAGGACGCCGGCTATCCCAACGGCTTCGAGACCCAGTTGTGGTCCGCGTACAACCACACCACGGCGCAGAAGGTGATCCAGTTCCTGCAGCAGCAGCTGGCGCAGGTCGGCATCAAGGCCGCCGTGCAGGCCCTGGAAGCGGGCCAGCGCGTCGAGAAGGTGGAAAGCGCGCAGGACCCGGCCGCGGCGCCGGTGCGCATGTACTACGTCGGCTGGTCGTCGTCGACGGGCGAGGCCGACTGGGCGATGCGCCCGCTGCTGGCGTCGGAGTCGTTCCCGCCGAAGATGTTCAACACCGCCTACTACAAGAACGACACCGTCGACCAGGACATCGCCAAGGCGCTGAACACGACCGATGCGAAGGAGAAGACCAGGCTGTACACGGACGCGCAGCAGCGCATCTGGAAGGACGCGCCCTGGGCCTTCCTGGTCACCGAGCAGCTGCTGTCGGCCCGCGCGAAGAACCTGAGCGGCTTCTACGTGATGCCCGACGCGTCGTTCAACTTCGACGACGTCGACCTGAAGTAACCGCGACCGCACGACAGGGATCCGCCCGCGATGGCCAGTTATTTCCTCAAGCGCCTGCTCGGCCTGCTGCCGACGCTGCTGATCGTCGCGGTGCTGGTGTTCCTGTTCGTGCACATGCTGCCGGGCGACCCGGCCCGCCTCGCGGCCGGGCCGGACGCCGACCCGCAGACCGTGGCCCTGGTGCGCAAGGACCTCGGCCTGGACAAGCCGCTGCCGGAGCAGTTCGCCAGCTTCTTCGGGCGCATGGTGCAGGGCGATTTCGGCACGTCCCTGCGCAGCAAGCGGGCGGTCTCCACCGAGATCGCCGAGCGCTTCATGCCGACGCTGTGGCTGACCATCACCAGCATGGTGTGGTCGGTGGTGTTCGGCATGGCGATCGGCATTTCCTCGGCCGTGTTCCGCAACCTGTGGCCCGACCGGCTCGGCATGACGCTGGCGGTGTCGGGCATCTCGTTTCCGGCCTTCGCCCTGGGCATGCTGCTGATGGAGATCTTCTCGGTGCAACTGGGGTGGCTGCCGACCGTGGGCGCCGACAGCTGGCGCCACTACATCCTGCCGTCGATCACGCTCGGCGCCGGCGTCGCCGCCGTGATGGCGCGCTTCACGCGCTCCTCTTTCGTCGAAGTGATCCAGGAGGACTTCGTGCGCACGGCCCGGGCCAAGGGCCTGGACGAGCGCGTCGTCATCCTCAAGCATTGCCTGCGCAATGCCCTGATTCCCGTGGTCACCATGATGGGCCTGCAGTTCGGCTTCCTGCTGGGCGGCTCGATCGTGGTGGAGACCG
>Ga0255338_1000326_pt1 | contig 174903 bp, 166 predicted proteins | sample MeOH1_35cm_T4_19_FD_203715 | JGI IMG/M metagenome (GOLD analysis project Ga0255338, IMG submission 203715) | Sandy soil microbial communities from University of British Columbia, Vancouver, Canada - MeOH1_35cm_T4_195 | ecosystem: Engineered > Artificial ecosystem > Sand microcosm >... | reverse complement strand
GTCCTGCGTTAATGGCTGGATTCTCGTTAAGCTGCTCATTCGCCACGAGCCGGTTGATGAAGTCATCGACGACTACCGTGATACCCTTCAGCCCGCCTAGTCGCTCATAGAGGGGCTTCGTATCCGTGTCTTGCGCCGTTACAATTGGGGCACTAGTTGAGGCGATCACTAACGCCATTGAAGCAATCGCTGTTTTCAGAATCTTCATTTTTCCCTCCTACGCAATACGTAAGTTTGGGACCAGCATGATGTGCTGCCATGGATCCCGAGCACGGCAGCCTAACAGTCATTAGGCGGACCGGTACGTCCGTATCAATACGACTCCAAACTGACCTTTGTTGTGATGCCTGGTACAAAAGATCGGCTGCACCAATTGCGACGCGCAATGCGGAGTTATTGCCTGGATGGAAGTTTCTTTTCCCCAAGCAAATCGTCCTTTTTTTGAAGAAACTCCTCACGACTCATATCACCGCGAGCATAAGCCTTCTCAAGCATTTCCAGTGCCGATTCAGGACGTTTTGCTACTCCGCCCTGGTTAAGCAGATACACCACGAGCGCAGCAATCAATCCGATCGGGATAATCCAGAAAAACAGCATCCCTATTCCCATCACATGATCTCCCCCACAAGCCCATCCCCAACCATTCCATCCGCACATAAGTCTCTCCTGCCTTTGTACCTCACCCTTAACATGGGTGGCGATAAGGCGACGCATCTCCATGATTCATGTACATAACTTCGACAAAAATTAAAGGATAGAAATTCTCAAACACTGGGAATATTGTTGATCTGTTGTTGGTCATCACTTCTGCTGAGTGAAATAACTCGTCATGAGGTTCCGGTAATTCGGAATGTGATTCGAGAAAAGCGTGCCCAGGCCTTCGACATCGTTGCGCCAATCGCGATGCAGTTCGCAGGCCATGCCGAACCAGTTCATCAACTGGGCGCCTGCCGCCTGCATCCGCAGCCAGGCGGTGTGGCGCGTCACTTCATTGAAGGTGCCGGAAGCGTCGGTGATGACGAAGACTTCGTAGCCTTCCTCGATGGCGGAAAGCGCGGGGAAAGCTACGCAAACTTCGGTGACCACGCCGGCGATGATGAGCTGCTTGCGGCCGGTTTTCTTGATGGCGTTGACGAAGTCTTCGTTATCCCAGGCGTTGATGTTGCCGGGGCGCGCAATATACGGCGCGTCGGGGAACATTTCCTTGAGTTCCGGCACGAGCGGTCCGTTGGGGCCTTTCTCGAAACTGGTGGTGAGTATGGTCGGCAGATTGAAGTACTTACCGCAGGCAGCCGTCTGCCAGCACGTTGTTCTTGAACTCGTTCGGCGAAAAATCCTGCACCAGTGAGATCAGCCCTGCCAGGTGATCGACGAGCAGCAATGCGGCATCGTCCTTTGAAAGGCGGTTGTATTTGTATGAATCGCTCATGGTTGATTCCTCCCGAATGAATTGATGATTGGCCGGAAAGCGGGTTTAGGGGGCATGCCCAAGCTGTTTCATACCGTTGTCGCAAGATTGCCTAACAACGCCGGTATAAAACGAAATGCGTTTCTGCTCCAGGGGGTGAACCGGGGCAACTGAAACGGATCGCTCGTCCTCGCGGCCACCCCCGGCTGGGTGGAGACCGCAGCTTCGAAGCCCAGCTCGCGGACGATGGCGGCCTGCTCGGGCAGGTAGTCCTTGCCGGGTTTGCCGTTGGGGTAGGCAAACAGCCGTATCTCTTCCTCCAGGGCCGCTTCGAGAAAGGCCCTGCCCTCGGCGATTTCCTTGCGCACTGCTTCATCATCCAGCCTTGCGAGGATGGGGTGGCGCGCGGTGTGGGCGCCGATGTCCATGCCGCCAGCATGCAGGCTGCGCAGTTGGTCGGTCGTCATCATCAGGTCTTCCGGCAGCAGGCCACAGTCGGCGAGTTCGCATAGCCGCGCAACGGTGGACTCACGCTCGTCCGGCGGCAGGGGTTTCACCTTGGGCAGTATCTGGCCGATGGCGCGGGACTTGGCCTCGTGCGACCCCGTATCGTGCTGCCCCAGGCCGAGTGGACTCAGATCGAGACGGTCATGCGGGGTGCGGCGGATGGCTTCGATGACCGTGTCGTTGAACATGCGGCCGCCGTCGAGATAGGCCGTGGCGATGAAGAAGGTCGCCGGCAACCCATGCCGCTGCAGGATAGGGAGCGCGGTTGTGACGTTGTCCGCATAGCCGTCGTCGAAGGTGATGCTGGCCGCGCGGGCGGGCAGTGTCCCTGTTTTCAGCCGCTCAACCGCCTCGATAAGCGGCAGCACGTTGAACACGGCTTTCAGGCGGACCATATGGGCGTCGAACGTGTCGGCTGTCGCTTCATGCGGGAACAACGGGTCCTCCACGGCGAGCACGCGATGGAAGATCAGGATGCTCAGCCGCCCGTCGGGGCCGGCCGGGGCGCGCCGGTTTCCCAGGAATTTATAGAGCGGGTTCATGATCATCATGATTTTCAGGCTCTCGCCTCACTCGTGCTCGTACGCCCCTGCGTCGATCTTGCCCACCACCGGCCGCGGTTCGCTGCCAGCCTTGTGTACGTATTGCTCGGTAGGCCGCAGGGGAAAATCGTTCGCGGTTCCCGGATCCATGCCGGCATTTACCGCTTCGGCCTTCAGCCGCAGGTGATAATCGTAGGCTGGCGCAGCAATCAGCTCGGTCTTGTCGCCGCGGACGTTATTCGATTGCTCTGCGCCGGCAGCGTTGATCATGCCTCTGCCGACGAAGAGATTATTCACGATACGCGCCGGGCTGGTGCCGGGTTTGACGAACACGAACGCCCCGCCTTGCGGGCGCTCGTTAACCACCGTGTTGTTGATGAGATAAAACTCGTTGGCGTCGTATTTCAGACCTTCCGCGCCATAGCTGATGATGCCGGAGTTTTCCGATATCTGGCCTTGCTGGACCAGGTTGCCGATCACGTAGGCGATGCCGCCGTTCGAGATATCGATGTTGTAGCTGGAATTGCCGTCATATTCATCCATGATGCGGTTGTACAGGATGTAGTTGGTCTGGGCGCGGGTCTTGACGGTGTGGCCGATGCGCGAATGATGGCTGTAGCTGTATTTGAGCGTGAAGCTGCGCACCGAGCCGATGTACATGTTGTGGGTCTTGCCGTCGCCGGCCCCGTTGTTGGCGAATTCGCTGTTCTCAACCACGATATCGCTGTTCTTGTTCGAGCCGGTCAGGATGCCGTTCTGGTTGTCGTGAAAATAGCAGTTGCGTATCGTGAGGCCGGTGCCTTCCGCCCGCACGCCCGAGCCGTTTCGGTCGCGCACCTTGGCGCCGGAAAACTCGATGTTTTCGATGGTGATGTTGTTGCCTTTGATCAGCCAGATGCCCTTGCCTGCCACGCTCGCGCCGTCCGCCTGCAGATGCGCCATGCCCCCGACCCCGCGCAGCGTCAGGTTGTTATGCTTCCATACGGCGGCGTCCCTCGGGTAAACGCCGGCGTCGATTTCGACGATATCGCCGTCCCGCACGTATTTCGCGGCGACACTGGGAGACAAATATTTCTTGCCCATTCCGACCTGCAGCGTGGCGGCATCCGCCGCGGTGACAAAACCTGTGATGGCCAGCACTAAAGCACCGCAGGCCCATAAACTCATACGTTCAGGATAGTGGCTCATTTCAAGCTCCTCAATGAACATCACGCCCCGCGATTGGGGCCAGCGCGTATTGCAGTCTATACCAGGCCATGCCCAGCCATTCGTATATTGCATACCGCGAGCGCCGCAACCCCTCGGCACCCGGCAGGAAATCAAGCCAGCGCAGTCTATTCCGGCTGAAAAACATGGTCGGCGCACCGATCACTTCCATGCCTTCATGCGAAAACGCCATCCGGGAACGGCGCATGTGCATGGCATCGGTCACCAGCAGTATGCGACGCACGCCTGCCTTTTTCAGGATCGCAGCCGAAAATGCCGCGTTTTGCGCAGTGTTGGCCGAGCGGTCTTCAGTCCATGTCACAGGCGTCGCGAAATCTTCCTGCAGGACGAGCGCCATGCCGGTTGCCAACGATTCGTCGCGGTCGTCCGTTTTTCCGTATCCGCCGGAAACCAGCAGCGGTAACCCGGTTTCACGTTGCAGTTTCGCCGCGTAGCGCAATCGGGCGAGCGCGACGTAGTTCGGAATATCCTTGCCACCATACTCCGGGCTGTTTTCGACCCGCCCGGCGGACAACACGACGATCGCCTCTGCCCCGTTCGCGGATCGGAGCGGCGGTTCTAGGCTTTCCAGCGGTCGCAGCACCAGCCAGGCACCGGCGTTGGTGCACAGCACAAACAGCAGCGCGATGGCCCCGCCACTCACGATGCGCCCGAGTCGCGGCCACCAGAAACGCAACATCCACCCCGCACCGTAAAGCAGGAACAGGCTCAAGGGCGGCAGCACCAGCATCTGGACGACTGCCGTAGCGCTCACGTTCATGGGTGCCCCACGGTAGCGCGATAAAGAGGTTTACTTGATGCCATGGCGATTCAACAGATCGTAAAGCGTCGGGCGGCTGACGCCGAGCAGCTCCGCCGCCTTGGCGATGTTGCCGTCCACGCGCGCCAACGCCTTCACCAGCGCCTTGTACTCGGCCTCATCGCGCACCTGGCGCAGATTGATCGGCATTTCAGATGCGGATACCGTCGGCAGGCCGAGATCTTCCGCATTGATCTGCGGGCCTTCGGCCATGATCACGGCGCGCTTGATGCAGTTTTCCATTTCCCGCACGTTGCCCGGCCACGGATAGCTCTCGATCAGGGCCAGCGCTTCGGCACTGAAGCCCAGCGAGTAAGCACCTTCCTGGGCGCTGAACTTGCTCTTGAAGTGGTGCGCCAGCAAAGCGGCATCCCCCACCCGGTCACGCAGCGGCGGAATCGTAATCACGATCTCGCTCAGCCGGTAATACAGGTCCTCGCGAAAACGCTTTTCCGCGATCAGATCCTGCAGGTTCTGGTGCGTGGCGCAGACGACGCGCACGTCGACGGGGATTTCCTCTCGCCCGCCGACGCGTTCGATCACTCTTTCCTGCAGGAATCGCAACAGCTTCGCCTGCAGGGCCATCGGCAGGTCGCCCACTTCATCAAGAAAGAACGTGCCGCCGCTCGCTAGTTCTATTTTGCCCAGCGTCTGCTTGGCAGCGCCGGTATACGAGCCTTTCTCGTAGCCGAACAACTCGCTCTCCAGCAGGTTTTCCGGAATGGCCGCGCAATTGATGGCGATAAAGCGCTTGCTCGCGCGAGGACTCAACTGGTGCAGGGCACGCGCCAGCACCTCCTTGCCCGTCCCGCTGTCGCCCAGCAGCATGACGGCGGCATCGGCAGGCGCCACTTTTTCCACGTTGCGGCATACCTTGAGCATGCCTGGATCCCGGCTGATGATGCCGGAGAGGGGAGAGTCCGCCTGCGCTTGCAACAGCCCGCGGTTCTCCTGCTGCAAGGCATGGAGGAAAAACGCCCGTTCGATCACCAGTCCCAGCAGCTCAGGATCGAAAGGCTTCTGGTGAAAATCGTAAGCCCCCAGGCCGATGGCTTTTACCGCATTGGCGTGATCCTGGTTGCCGGTCAGCACGATCACCTTGGTGTCCGGCGCCAGCGCGAGTATCTGCTGCAGCGTGGCCAGTCCTTCCGTGGCTCCGTCCGGGTCTGGTGGCAGTCCGAGATCCATGGTCACCACCGCCGGCTCGTATCGCCGCACCATCGCCAGCGCGCTCTCGCGGTCTTGCGCCACTTGCACGTTGTAGGCGTCAAAACTCCAGCGCAGCTGCTTTTGCAGGCCGGGGTCGTCTTCAATGATCAGCAGATTTTTTTTGTCCTGTTTCATTTAGGTTCCAGCCCCTTTACCCGTAAACAGCTTTCTCGACGGCATCATTCCCGCTGTAAAGCGGCAGGATGACGCGAAAAGTGGTGCCGCTCGACTCGCTGCTGGCCACCTCGACCTGACCACCAAGTTCGTGGATATATTCCCGGCTCTCGAACACGCCGATGCCCATGCCAGCCGATTTGGTGGACTCGAAAGGCCTGAACAGGCGCGCATGGATGAATTCCGCGCTCATGCCGTGGCCGGTGTCCCGCACTTCGATAACGGCGGTCCCGCTTCCCTTGGTCAGGCGCACCGCGACCTGCCCATCCTTGGGCGTCGCTTCAATCGCATTCTGGATCAGATGTCCGATCACCCGTTCGAGGCTGGCTCGATTAGCCAGCACCTCCAGTCCGGCATCCTGGATCTCCAGCACCGGTCTCGGCTCGGCGGCCGATTTGTCCGCCACTGCCTGCTGCAAGACCTTTTCAATCAGCAGCGGCACGGGTTGCTCCATGATAGGCCCGGAACTGAGCTTCTGCAGCAGCCGCCGCATTTTCTGCACCGAGAGGTCCACCGTATCTATCATGTCTTTCTGGAACTCCGGATTGGCCTTGTGCTTTTCGGCATTGGAAAGCAGCAGCGACAACTGGGAAACCAGGTTTTTCAGGTCGTGCACCACAAAGGTGGACATGCGGTTGAAGGACTCGAACTGGCGCGCCACCAGCAGCGCATTCGCGGCTTCCTGCTGCGCCAGATAGCTTGCGGCCTGATTGCCGGCGATCTTGAGCAGGTCGCTCACTTCCCAGTTCAGCTTGATCTTGCTTCTGGGCTGCGTCAGCACCACGAAACCGAGCAGTTTCCGATGCAGCATGAGCGGCACCACCAGCCACGCCTTGGGAATCGATGACAACCACGACGGCATGGGGCATGCCACATAGCGCTCGGGGCTAGCCTGATACTCATCAAAGTCGATCACCCATTGCTTGTTTTCCAGAAACTGGCAGAACACACTCTCGGCGGGCTCGATACGTTGCCCAACAGGAATATTCCAGTGCGTCACAGGTTCGTAATCGCCGGATTCCCGTAGTATCCACAAGCCTCCACCGGGGCTTTCCACCAGCTCGGCTATGGCCTGGACTGCCCGCTCGCCCAGCCCTTGCCCGTCATCGGACAAGGTGCGGGTAAAGCGCAGCCACTCCTCCCGGTAATCGTAGTTGTAGCTGTAGAAATGCTTGCTGATGAATACCTTCAGCCAGGAACGCAAGGTGCCCGAGAACAGCACGCTCGCCAGCAGAATCACCGCGCCGAACAGGAAGACCGTTTGCAGGAAGGTACCCCAGCTTCCCCCGAAAATCCGCAGCAGATAGCCGGCGGCGGCCATGGCGAGCAAGTAGAAGGCCGCGCCGAACAAGGCGGCTGAATGGAACAGGATGCGGCGCGACACCGATATTCCCAACGACCAGCGCGGATTGCGCGCGGCCGCTATGGCAACGAGAGGTACGATCAGGGCATTGACGACGCCGCGTGCGGCCCAGATTTCAGGATTGAGCTGCCGGAACAGCATGGCGTCGCTGTACAGGTAGAAATCGTAGGCGAACATGCCGCCTATCCCCAGGCACAGATACTTGATTCCCCAACGTTCCTTCGGAGGCGTATTGCGGTAAAGCTGTTCCACCAGGATCATGCCGATCACCGCCATGGCCACGCGTCCGACAATACTGGTCGTGAAAGCAACGATTCCGTAGGGATTCAATTCCGCCCAATAGAAATAAATGGTCGCAAGAATGAGCAAAAGATAAAACACGGCGATGACGACCACAAACGACCTGCCCTTCAACGAAAGGGCAGCCTCTTCCGTCCGCAGCGGACCCAGCAGTATGATCAGGAAAACAGCCCAGCCCGCATTGCGCAAAATTTCGAGGGTATTGTTCAGAGGCGACAAGGGCAAATCCGAGGCGATGTGGTAGGCAATCGCCGTTGCCCAAACGGCGGAGAGCAAGCAGGCCGCCGTCAGCATCATGCCGTGCAGGCGGCCCCGCCAGCTGGTCAACAGCAGTATGGACAAGAACACAAACGCTAACGCCGCCGTGGCGTAGCTGAATACCGCTATGTTGACCAACATGGCATGTTGCGCTCCGGAGTCATCTCCCGCCCTTGCCAAATATCACTACGCGGACGGTATCGATCAGGATAATGATGTCGAGGAACAAGCTGTTGTTCTTGACGTAGAACAAGTCGTACTGGAGCTTCTGTATGGCATCCTCGACCGATGCCCCATAGCGATAGCGCACTTGCGCCCAGCCGGTAATGCCCGGTTTGATGCTGTGCCTGACGTGGTAATAAGGTAGCTCCTTGGAAAGCTGCTCCACAAAATACGGCCGCTCAGGCCTGGGGCCGACGAAGCTCATTTCTCCCCTCAGTACGTTGAGTATCTGGGGGAGCTCGTCGATTCTCAAATGGCGTATGATCCGCCCCACCCTAGTGGTACGGGGGTCGTTCTCGCATGCCCATTGCGGCTTGTCCTTTTCCTCGGCGTCTTTGCGCATGCTGCGAAACTTCAGCATCATGAAGTGTTGGCCGTCCTTACCCACTCTTTCCTGACGATAGAAAATCGATTTACGGTCTTCGATAAAGATGCACAGGGCCGTAATCAGCATGACGGGGAGCGCGGCGATCAAGAGTGTCACACTTGCGAACAAATCGAACGTCCTCTTGATGCTGGTGCGCAACCTGCTCTGGTCGAACCCATCGTTAAACACCAGCCAGCCGGGCTGGAGCGAATCCATCAGGACCTGGCCCATCTCGCGCTCGAAAAATGTTTCCGTATCGCTCACCTTCACCCCATACAGCTTGCATTTGAGAAGCTCCTGGATGGAGAAATGCTCGCTGCGCCGGTTCCGAACCGCCACGACGATCTCATTGATGCGGTATTTCTTCACCATCGCCATCAACGTCCCTTCCGTCGACAAAACCAGCGCGGGCGATACTTGGCACACCTCATGCGGCATCGGGACAAAACCGACGATCTGGAATTTATCGAACGTGGGATTCTTCTCGACCAGCATGCTGCACTCCCTGGCCAACCGGCCGGCGCCCAGCACTATGATTCGATTCTTCTGGAGATGAGCATTGGACCAGCGGTAAAAGACGAGCCGCGTCAGAAAGATTCCCGCCGTGGTGATCAGCATGACGGCCCCCAGTATCCCGCGGCCGACATAAGTCTCCGGTACCCAATAAAAAATCAGGACGATCAGGCCCAGCCCGAACGCCATGGCGCGCATCAGGCGGAGCAAGGTCTTGCGGAAATCTTCCCGGTACCCCAGTTGATACATCCCCACTGCAGCCATGCTTAAAATCATCACCAAGGCAAAGGCACTGGCATATGGAAATATATTGATAAGCGGGGCTGCAACTATGTAAGGGGGGGTATAGAACAGATCGAAGAAACGGATGGATACGCCGAGATAAACCGCCACCATCATGATGAGGATTTCCGATACCAACAGGATGGTTCCTGTAACGGCCACGTAGCGATGGAAACTTTTATACACTTGTTTTTCTCCCGATTGTTTCGGGCTCATCGCAATCCCGCAGGATTGCGATCCTTCTTGAGCGTTTTTTTCTTTTAACCCCTTAAAAGGAAAAACAGCTTTATGTAGCCTCTTTGCGCTTTCTACGCATTAAATTTATAAGGAAATACACCTCGCCTGCAGATATTGCATACAAATCAATTGCTACCACGTCGCAACAAAGACGTCAATAGCCCCGCAAAAAATGTGCGTAAATGAAAGCTTGCTGTGACAAGTTGCCCAGGCAACCAACCCGGGGTTGAGTAGATATCACGGCTCCTTCCTCTGCAGGAAATCGCGCAGATAACCGCTTGGAATGGCATAGGTGATTCCGCTCGGCTGGCTGAGCGCCGACTCTTTCAGGCCTTTGATCAAGACCATGTTGATGATCCCGTAGACGACCCCGGTATCGGGATCGTACAGCGGGCTTCCGCTGTTGCCGGGATAAGCGGTTCCGTCGAGTTGGAATACCGGGAAAGCCGATTTTTGAAGCTGGCTGATACTTTTCGAGTCCAAACGCTTGCTGTTGTGGGCAGGCAGGACAATCGGCGTGATCGAAGAAAGCATGGCGCGATGCGTGACGGGATGGAATCCGAGCACCATGCCGATCGGAAATCCGGTAAATGCAAATATCTGCCCTTCCCGCACCGTGCCGGAGTCACCAAGCTCCATCGCGGGCAGCGGCGCCCCGCTGATTTTGAGCAGGAGTAGATCGCGCTCCTTATCCTGCGCGACCCGCACAGCGATCCTCAGCTCGGTTTCCGTTTCGCTTTTGGCCACGATGACAACGAGGGCCTCGACCTTGCTGCCCTCGACACCTTCCGGAACGACATGGGCGTTGGTCATCACGAGCGTACCATCGCCTACTGCAAAGCCCGTTCCCAGGAAATTCACCGGAGGGCTACGTGTTTTCTGGTACGTGCCGATGCCAACGATGGACGGTTTGAGCCGTTCGATGGTACGAGGAAGCTCATCGCCCCAGAGCGGGCTTGCGAAAATAAACCCCTGAAACACTAAAAAACACAGGACAAACCTTCTGGCGTTCAAAGCAAACCTTTGGAAATCCATGGCTCCCCCTTGAAAATCACCTCCTGAAGTCAACCTCGCGCGAAACGCACTGCATATACCGGCGGCAAATGATTAGGCACTTCGCTCCAGGCCGCGCCGCCATTTTCACTGACCCAGAAGTTGCCGGTGGTGGATCCCATTGCCAGGCACTCGCCATGCTCATCGACCGCCAGACTGTGACGGTATACCAGATCGTAGTTTTCCTGCTGCGGTAACCCGGCAGCGAACAATGCAAAGGTTTTTCCGCCGTCTTCGGTATGGGTCACAAGGAATTTGCCATCCACAGGATACCGTTTCTCATCCTTGACCGCGGGGACAAACCAGGCGGTATCGGGTTGATGCGGATGAACGGCGACTGCAAAGCCGAAGCTGGAAGGGTGGGCACGCACCTGCAGCCATTCGGCACAACCATCGGTGGAGCGAAAGATGCCGTTGTGATGTTGCATCCAGAAATTGTCCGGCGCGTCGCGGCACTGGACCAATCGGTGAGGGTCCTGAATAGCGGGATTTTCTTTCTGGCCGGGCGGCATATAGTCAGCCCACAAACCTTTGGTCGCGGTGCACCAACTGCTGCCGTTATCTTCGCTCAACCATACGCCCCCGCAAGATACGGCGATGACGATGCGATTGGCGTCGCGAGGATCGACACAAATGGAATGGATACCCGGCTCATCATAGCCTCCGCCCACCCATTGCTTGCGTAAAGGGTCATCCCACAGGCTACGCATCATTTCCCATGTCGCCCCGCGGTCGGTGCTTTTAAACAACCCGCCGGGGAGCGTGCCTGCCCAGAGCGTGCCAGGCGCGCCCACTTCCATCGACCAGATCATTTTCAGGCTGGGGGCATCGTCGCCATCGATCGAGGCATAGGACGGCACGCTGACTTCTTCCCAGTGCTTGCCGTCGTCGTCGGAGCGATGCAGTTTGGTGCCGAAATGCCCGAGTTCAAGCGAGGCGTAGATTGCCCCGTCGTGAGGGTCTTGCAGAACCATGCCTACAGGTTCGCCAAGAAAATATCGATTGTGAATCGCCCAGTGGCCGGGCTCGCGTTGACGGATATCGAACAGCCCCTTACGTGTCGCAACCAATACTCGATTAGCCATTGCCTGACCCTCCACGTTGGTGTTTAGAGCCTATTTCAGTCAGCTCTTACCCGCCGGATAGTGCCTGCATGATATAAATCTCACCCTCCGCACCGAGTATATTATCGAGCACGGTCTCGCGCGGTTGCATGGCTCCGCCCACAAAAATCGCAACATGCTTGCGAACCCTGCCCTGGTCATCCAGTACGTAATTTTTCAAACGCGGATAATCCACAGCGGCCGCATCGAGCACATCCCGCACAGTCTCCCCTTGATACGCGACCGGCTCAAGCGGTCCGACATCGCCGAGCCTCTGCGCACATACGATATTCGCCATAAACTGCCTCTTAGCCAAGACAACTTTTTTATCGAGCCGGCTTTAAAGCGAAGCCTCCTGACACCATGCGAGACTGCAGAAACAGCGAAGCGGAAGTGGAGCAATCTCGCACTTCCGCTTCGCATCGACCACAAATGATCCTTTATTTGACTTCAATTTTATTCTCGACAGAGGTAACGCCTTCTACTTCATGTGCGATTGCTACAGCCCGGTCGGCTTCCGCCTGGCTCTTGGCTGTACCGCTCAGATACACAACCCCGGCTTTATCCGTATCCACCTTGATATGCATTGCGCTAACGTCTTTTTCCTTAGCCATTTTTGCCTTGATTTTGGCAGTGATGACCGAATCTTTGACAAATTCCTTGGCAGCTGCACTACGGTCTCCGGTGTAATCACCCGCATATCCGGCAACAGGTACCAGCAATGAACCTACCAAGGCCAGGCTGATCGCAAATTTGCTTTTCATGATGACCTCCTTCTGATTCAACCATACGAACTCTTTAGAACAACTCCTAACGCGGATCGTTCCGCATTGATTTCTCCAGCTTTATGCCACAACTCCTGCGAACCCACATTCATCCATGATGTTTTGGCACGATTTTTTGATTTCTCAATTGCAGCGCGGCAATTCATTGCCTTTTTCACACACAACCCGGCCAAAACATCTTCTGCACCAGGAAGTTGACCCGGGAGGTTGAATCCGCGCTATGATTTTTGTAAACACTGCTGTCGAACCATGAAAAACCATGATTCTCGCAAAGACTGGGAGTCTGATATGTTATTGCAACCCGTAATTCTCTCAGGCGGCTCCGGCACGCGCCTGTGGCCACTCTCCCGCGAAAAATACCCCAAGCAACTATTGCCGTTGATCGGCAAAGAATCCCTGCTGCAAGGCACCGTACGCCGCGTCGAAGGGATCGTGGGCCTGGAACTGGCGCCAACTATGGTGGTATGCAACGAGGAGTACCGTTTCGTCATCGCCGAGCAATTGCGCTTGATGGACAAGGACGGCGTGCTCCTGCTCGAGCCTTGCGGCCGCAACACCGCGCCCGCCTTGACTATGGCAGCCCTGGAAGCGAATCGCGACGGCGAAGATCCGGTGTTGCTGGTCATGCCGTCGGATCATGTGATTATCGACACGGCCGCATTTCAGGAGGTCGTCCGGCAGGGCGCCGCACTGGCGGCGGCAGGCAACGTGGTGACTTTCGGCATTACGCCGGACTGCCCGGAAACCGGCTACGGCTACATCCGCATGGGTGAGCCGCTGGACGGAACAAACAACGCGGCCTGCCGCATCGCCAATTTCGTCGAAAAACCGGACCGCGCGACGGCCCAGCACTACCTGGATGAAGGAAGTTATCTCTGGAACAGCGGCCTGTTCATGATGCGCGCCTCGGTGTGGCTGACGGCCATCGAACAATGCCGCCCCGACATCCTGGCCGCCTGCCGCACCGCTTGGCAAGACCGGCAGGAAGACGGCCTCTTCGTGCGCATCGGCGAATCCGCCTTTGCAGCATGCCCGAGCGATTCCATCGACTATGCCGTGATGGAGCGTATTGCCGCCGGGCAGGAAAATCTTCCGGCGGGGGCGATGATTCCGCTGACCGCAGGCTGGTCGGACGTGGGCTCATGGGATTCGCTCTGGCAAGCGCTGCCCAAGGATGCGAATGGCAATGTATCGCAAGGGGATGTCCTGCTGAGCGACTGCACCGACACCCTGGCCCTGTCCGGCGGCAGGCTGGTCACCTGCGTCGGAGTCAGCGACCTGGTCGTCGTGGAAACGCCGGATGCGGTGCTGGTCGTACACAAGGACAAGACGCAGGACGTGAAAAACATCGTCGACACCCTCAAGCGGCAAGGCCGTCCGGAGGGCCTGCTGCACCGCAAGGTGTATCGCCCCTGGGGCTGGTACGACAGCGTGGACAACGGCGAACGCTTTTTGGTGAAGCGCATCGTCATCAAGCCCGGCGCAATGCTGTCGCTTCAACTGCATCACCACCGCGCCGAGCACTGGGTGGTGGTCAGGGGCACGGCCAAGGTCACGCGGGGCGACACCTGCTATCTGGTGACGGAGAACGAATCGACCTTCATTCCGCTGGGAACCAAGCACCGGCTCGAGAATGTCGGGAAACTGCCGCTGGAGATTATCGAAGTGCAATCCGGCCCTTACCTGGGCGAGGACGATATCGTGCGCTTCGACGACCATTACGGTCGGAAGTGAGAAGGCGCCCGGAAATCACGCGGGGCGAGCCACGCGCCCCGAATTTCCACAAAAATCATTTTGAGGCGAGCCGTTCGGCCAGCCTGTCGTAATAATCGGCTTCCAGTTGCAGGTTGCCGGAACGGGAAGCGCTCATTTGCATGGTCAGGAGACGCAGCTTGCGCAGGGCCATGCTGCGTTGCACACCTTCGGACGCATGGACGAGGCGCTCCAGCTCGGCGATATCCTTCATCGACTGCACCTCGGGCGGCACATAGCCGGCATTCTTGAGAATGCGGTAGGCCACGCGCAACTCCTCAGGGATCAGCCTGTCGTCGTCCAGTTCCAGCGGCCGGCCGGCACCGGGCAGATCGTCGAAATCGCCGCGCCGGGAAGCTTCGGCAATGCGCTGTTCTACGATGGCCTCAAACCCTTGCATGGTCCAATCAGGCAGCGGGTTTGGATTTAAGCGAGTCCGTCAGGTGCGGGCTGAGCGTTTGCAGAATCTGCGAGAACACCTTGGGGTTGCCGGCAACGATGTTGCCGCTTTCCAGCCAGCCCTCGTTGCCCTCGAAATCGCCTACCAGGCCGCCGGCTTCGTGCACAATCAGGCCACCTGCGGCGATGTCCCACTGTGAGAGACCAATTTCCCAGAAGCCGTCATACCAGCCGGCTGCCACATAAGCCAGGTCCAGCGAAGCGGAGCCGGGGCGACGCACGCCCGAGGTCTTCTTGATCATGTCCTTGAACATCGCACAGTAGGTGTCGAGGTGCGCGAAGTCGCGGAACGGGAAACCGGTGCCGATAATGGATTCCTGCAAGCGCGCACGCGAACTGACGCGAATACGGCGGTCGTTGAGGAAAGCACCGCGGCCGCGCGTGGCGGTAAAGAGGTCGTTGCGGTTGGGGTCGTAGATCACGGCTTGCGTGATCTGGCCGCGCTGTTTGAGCGCGATGGAAATGGCGTATTGCGGGAAACCGTGCAGGAAGTTGGTGGTGCCGTCGAGCGGATCGATGATCCACACGTTTTCGCTATCACCTTGCGCGCCACTCTCCTCGGCGAGGATGGAGTGATCAGGATATGCATCCAGCAGGGTTTCAATGATCACACGTTCGGCAGCGTGGTCCACTTCGGTAACGAAATCGTTATAGGTCTTGCTGCGAATCTTGAGAGCGCCCAGATCCTGGGAGGCGCGATTGATGATGGCGGCAGCCTGGCGCGCGGCCTTGACTGCAATAGTAAGCATGGGATGCATATTCTTCTTCCGAACCCGCGGACGGGAAAATTTAAAGAGCTGTTAAAATCAGCATTTTACCGCCTACACGCCATGAGCTCCAAACTCGAATCGCTTGCCAACATCCGCATCGTTCTCTGCCAGACCAGCCACCCCGGCAATATCGGGTCCGCGGCACGCGCAATGAAAACGATGGGGCTTACCCAACTGGTGCTGGTGCGGCCCAAGAAATTCCCGCATGACATTGCAGAAGCCATGGCTTCCGGCGCAAGCGACATCCTGGCCGAAGCGCGTGTTTGCGATTCGCTGGAAGAGGCATTGACCGGTTGCACCTTCGTCATCGGACTCAGCGCCCGCAAGCGCGAGCTGTCGCACAAGCTTGTCACGGCACGCGAGGCCGCAATGGAGGCGGTACAGCTTGCCTCCAGCCAATCCGTGGCGCTGGTTTTCGGTACGGAAATGAGCGGCTTGTCCAATGACGAGCTTATTCGTTGCCAGCTTTTGGCGATGATCCCCGCCAATCCCGAATACTCTTCCCTCAACCTCGCCTCGGCGGTTCAAGTGCTGGCATACGAAATCCGCACAGCGGCATTGGGAGCAACCGCTCCTGTCGACAATGATTTCAATCTGGCCAGCCATGAAGATGTCGAAGGCTTTTATCGCCATCTGGAAGAAACGCTGATCGACACAGGATTCCTGGACCCTGCCATGCCGAAACGGCTGATGTCTCGACTGCGACGCCTGTTCACCCGCGCACGATTGGAAAAGGAAGAGGTCAATATCCTGCGGGGTATCTTGAAATCGATACAGTCGCCTCGATAAGAGCACTGTATTTATGGCAAAATACTAGACTTTTCATTCAACTAGCGTAGCTAACGCATGTTCAATCATTTGCGCGAAGACATCGCCGTCGTGTTCGAACGGGACCCGGCCGCACGCACGCATTGGGAAGTGCTCACCACTTACCCGGGCGTCCATGCGCTCATCATCCATCGTTTTTCGCACTGGCTCTGGCATTGCAAATTCCGCTGGCTGGCACGCTTCTCCTCGCACATCGGCCGCTGGCTGACCGGCATCGAGATCCACCCTGGCGCCACCATCGGCCGCCGCGTCTTCATCGATCACGGCATGGGCGTCGTCATCGGCGAAACCGCGGTGATCGGCGACGACTGCACGCTCTATCACGGCGTCACGCTGGGCGGCACCTCCTGGAAAAAAGGCAAGCGCCACCCGACACTTGAAAAAGGCGTCGTCATCGGCGCTGGCGCCAAGGTACTCGGTCCGATCACGATAGGCGAAGAAGCCAAGATCGGCTCGAATGCCGTCGTCGTAAAAGACGTGCCGGCAGGCGCGACCGCCGTTGGCATCCCGGCACGCATCCTGGATCAGGAAAAAGCCAAACAACGCGACGACATGGCGCAGAAAATCGGCTTTTCCGCGTACGCGGTATCCGATGACATGAACGACCCGATGGCGAAAGCAATCCACGCCTTGCTGGATCATGCGGCAGAACAGGATAAACGCCTTGAGGAAATGTCACAGCAACTGGCCAAACTGGGCGGCGATGTCGAGACCGACAAGGAAGTCGCAAAGGCTTTCGACGTCAACTATTTGAACAAAATCGTTGATTGAGACCGGCCCGTAATAGTTGACTAAATAGTTAGGGTATTGTACAGTTCAGTACTCAGACCTTCCTTTACCGGAGTTATTTATGCGCTTGACCACTAAAGGTCGTTTTGCCGTGACCGCCATGCTCGACCTGGCTCTCAACGAAGTCGACCGTCCCGTCACGCTGGCCGGAATCAGCGAGCGGCAGGAAATTTCCCTGTCCTATCTTGAACAACTGTTCAGCCGTCTCCGTCGCAACGGTTTGGTGAAAAGCGTTCGCGGCCCAGGTGGCGGCTACCGCATTGCCAAGCCCCTGGACATTATCTCGGTATCGGACATCATCACTGCCGTGGATGAGCAAATCGATGCCACCCAGTGCGGCGGCAACGAAAACTGCCACGACGAACACCGTTGCATGACCCATGACCTGTGGGCCAGCCTCAATGTCAAGATTCTGGAGTACCTCTCCGGCGTCAGCCTGGCCGACCTGGTAGCCTCGCAACGCAGCGGCGGAAAAATCGTCATCCCGGAACCGAAACGCCGCGAACGCTCCCCGCAAGCCGTTGCAGCCTGAGGGCAGCACGCTTCAACGTAATGAGCGCCTCCACCGTTTATCTCGACCACAACGCCACGACTGCGCTCGACCCTCGCGTCCTTGAGGGAATGCTGCCTTACTTGCAGCAGCCTCAAGGTAACCCAACCAGTCGTCACAGTTTTGGGCGGCATGCACGGCAAGCCGTTGAGTATGCACGCGAGCAAGTGGCCGCCGCCGCAGGCGCCCATCCTACTCAAGTAGTATTTACCAGCGGTGGCACCGAGGCGGATAATCTTGCCATACAAGGGATTGCCGCAGCGCATACGCCTTCCGGCATTGCGGTAAGCGCCATCGAGCATCCGGCGGTTTATCGTCCGGCGCAATACCTGATGGGGCGCGGGTGGAAAATTGCCAGAATCCGCGTGAGCGAAGACGGCCGCATCGCGCTGGACAGCCTGAATGAAGTGTTGCAGCAGAAAACCGCACTTGTATCCGTGATGGCAGCCAACAACGAGACCGGCGTGCTTCAGGACATTCCGGCGATTGCCGAATTATGTCGCCAGCATAGCGCCCTGCTGCATACCGATGCAGTGCAGGCGCTGGGCAAGATATCGCTGGATTTCAATGCGCTCGGCGTGAACGCGATGAGCCTGTCGGCGCACAAGATACACGGTCCGCAAGGTGCAGGCGCGCTGGTGCTGGACAAGCGGGTGGATATCAAGCCACTCTTGTACGGCGGCGGACAGGAAAAAGGCCTGCGCAGCGGAACGGAAAACATCGCCGCCATCGTCGGGTTCGGCTTGGCATGTGAGTTTGCGCAGCGCGAGCTGAATGATCGCAGCACCAAAATTGAAAGCCTGCGCAATCGCCTGGAAACAGGATTGCGCCGACTGGGCGCCACGATCTTCGGCGGCGAAAGCGCACGATTGCCGAACACCAGTTTTTTTGCCTTCCCCAACATCGAAGGCGAGACGCTGGTCGTGGCAATGGATAAGAAAGGCTTTGCGATTGCGAGTGGCTCCGCCTGCTCCAGCGACAGCACCGAGCCCAGTCATGTGCTGTTGGCGATGGGCGTAGACCCGGAGTTCGCACGCGGTGCAGTACGCGTCAGCCTCGGTGTGGACAACACCGCCGAACAGATCGACGGTTTTTTGCTGGCGCTGGAAAACGAACTTTTACGATTGAAACGAATGGCCGCATTGGCGGTTTGAGGAAGAAGCATGAGTGTGAAGACCCCGATCTACCTGGACTACTCGGCCACCACCCCGGTGGACCCACGCGTCGCGGAACAGATGATTCCGTACCTGACCGAGCATTTCGGCAACCCGGCCAGCCGTTCCCATCCTTTCGGCTGGAAAGCGGAAGAAGCCGTGGAAAATGCGCGCGCGCAGGTCGCGGCGCTGGTCAATTGCGACCCGCGCGAAATCGTCTGGACTTCCGGCGCAACCGAATCCGACAACCTTGCGATCAAGGGTGCCGCGCACTTCTACTCCGGCAAGGGCAAGCACATCATCACCGTGCAGACTGAACACAAGGCCGTGATCGACCCGTTCCGCGAACTGGAACGTCAGGGTTTCGAAGCGACTTACCTGCAACCGGAGCCGAACGGCCTGCTGGACGTCGAGAAATTCCTCGCCGCCATCCGCCCGGACACCATATTTGCCTCGGTAATGATGGTCAACAACGAAATCGGCGTGATCCAGGACATCGAAACCATCGGCAACCTATGCCGCGAACGCGGCATCATCTTCCACGTCGACGCTGCGCAAGCCACCGGCAAAGTGGAAATCGACCTGGAAAAACTGCCGGTCGACCTGATGAGCTTCTCTGCGCACAAGACCTACGGCCCCAAGGGCATCGGCGCGCTGTACGTGCGCCGCAAGCCGAGAGTCCGTATTGAAGCGCAAATGCACGGCGGCGGCCACGAGCGCGGCATGCGCTCCGGCACGCTGGCACCGCACCAGATCGTCGGCATGGGCGAAGCCTTCCGCATCGCTAAGGAAGAAATGGAACTGGAAAACGCCCGCATCCGCCGACTGCGCGACCGATTGCTGACAGGCCTGCAAGACATCGAGGAGGTCTACGTCAACGGCGACCTCAAGCAACGCGTGCCGCATAACCTGAACATCAGCTTCAATTTCGTCGAAGGCGAATCGCTGATCATGGCGGTGAAGGACATCGCGGTTTCCTCCGGTTCGGCCTGCACTTCGGCCAGTCTGGAACCCTCCTACGTGCTGCGCGCACTGGGACGCTCGGACGAACTGGCGCACAGTTCGATCCGTTTCTCCATCGGCCGCTTCACCACCGAGGAAGAAATCGACTACACCGTAGAACTGATGAAGAGCAAGATCGGCAAGCTCCGTGAGCTTTCCCCGTTGTGGGAAATGTTCCAGGAAGGCATCGACCTCGAGTCCGTCCAATGGGCCGCTCACTAAAGTTACGCAGTTAAGGAAAACATCATGGCATACAGCGACAAAGTACTGGACCACTACGAAAACCCACGCAACGTCGGCGCACTCGACAAGAACGATCCACACGTCGGCACCGGCATGGTGGGCGCACCCGCCTGCGGCGATGTGATGAAGCTGCAGATCCGCGTTGGCGACGACGGCGTGATCGAAGATGCCAAGTTCAAGACTTACGGCTGCGGCTCCGCGATTGCCTCTTCCTCGCTGGTGACCGAATGGCTGAAAGGCAAGACCCTGGATCAGGCAATGACCATCAAGAACTCGGACATCGCCGAAGAACTGGCCCTGCCGCCGGTCAAGATCCACTGCTCCGTGCTGGCGGAAGATGCAATCAAGGCCGCCATCGCCGATCTGAAACAGAAATCCGGCGCCAGTGCCGATGCTGAAGTTTGCAAACAGGAAGCTTGAACGTATGGCAATTACCCTGACTGAATCCGCTGCTGACCGTGTGCAGAAATTCCTAGCCAACCGTGGCAAGGGCGTCGGCCTGCGCCTAGGCGTAAGAACCTCGGGCTGCTCGGGCATGGCGTATACGCTGGAATTCTCGGATGAAATCCTGCCGGAAGACGTGACGTTCGAAAGTCACGGCGTCAAGGTGCTGATCGACCCCAAGAGTCTCGCCTATCTCGACGGCACCGAACTGGACTACACCAAGGAAGGCCTGAACGAGGGCTTCAAGTTCAACAACCCCAACGTCAAGGACAGTTGCGGCTGCGGCGAAAGCTTCACGGTATAGGCATAGGGCGATTAGCTGTCAGCGCGCAACCCGGACGCAACGCTGACAGTGGCACGCGGATGGCTAATTGAATGCTTGATATCCACCAGAACCACTTCGAACTGTTCGATCTACCGACGAGCTTTGCCATCGACCGGACGCTGCTCGACCAAAGCTATCGCAAGGTGCAAAGCGAAGTACATCCCGATCGGTTTGCGGCGGCCTCCTCCGCCGAACGACTGCGTTCGATGCAATGGGCAACCCACGCCAACGAAGCCTATCAGACACTGAAATCCCCGGTTTCGCGCGCCCGCTACCTGCTGCAGTTGCAGGGAATCGACACGCAGGAAGAAACCAATACCGCGATGCCCGCGGACTTTTTGATGCAACAAATGGAATGGCGCGAAGCCATTGATGAAGCGCGCTCCGCGCTGGACATCTCCGCCCTCGAAAAATTATTGCTGGAAATGAATCGCGAAGCTGCCTCGCAGGAGTCGGAGTTGCATGTTGCCATCGACGAGCAACGCGATTACCCGCGTGCCGCAGGCATCGTGCGCAAGCTGCGCTTTCTTGATAAAGTGCGGGACGAAATTCAGCAAGCAATCCTCGCACTGGAAGACTAAATGGCGCTACTGCAAATCTCCGAACCCGGCAAAAGCGCCGTCCCGCACCAGCATCGGCTAGCGGTAGGCATCGATCTCGGCACGACCAATTCGCTGGTCGCCACCGTGCGCAGCGGCATGAGCGTCGTGCTGCATGACGAAGAAGGCCATGCCCTGCTGCCGTCAGTGGTGCATTACCTCCCATCCGGCGTCGAGGTTGGCTATACGGCGCAGGCCCAGCAAAGCCACGACCCGCAAAACACCATCGTTTCCGTGAAGCGCTTCATGGGGCGCGGCGTGCACGACATCGCCGATATAGGCCATTATCCCTACCGTTTCGTCGATGCGCCGGGCATGTTGCAGTTGAGTACCGTCGCCGGCATCAAAAATCCGGTCGAGATATCCGCCGAAATTCTCAAGTCTTTGAAAGCCCGGGCCGAGAAATCGCTGGGCGGAGAGCTGGCCGGCGCCGTGATTACTGTTCCGGCCTATTTCGACGATGCACAGCGCCAGGCAACCAAGGACGCGGCAAAACTCGCCGGGCTCAATGTGCTGCGACTGCTTAACGAGCCAACCGCTGCGGCGGTCGCTTATGGATTGGATAATGCGTCGGAGGGCGTGTTCGTCATTTACGACTTGGGCGGCGGCACCTTTGACATCTCGATCTTGCGCCTTTCCAAAGGCGTTTTCGAAGTACTCGCGACCAATGGCGACTCCGCGCTCGGCGGTGACGATTTCGACCGCCGCATCTTCTGCTGGATGCTGGAGAAATCCCAGGTTTCGCCCATCGGCCCGGAAGATACCCGGCTGCTGCTGACCAAGGCACGTGAAGCCAAGGAACAATTGACCGACCACGCCGAGACCCGCATCACCTGCATGCTGTCGAACAACGAGCTGATCGACATCACTCTGGACAGCGCGACTTTCAATGAATTGACGCAACACCTGGTCAGCAAAACGCTGGCGCCGACACGCAAGGCCTTGCGCGACGCCGGCATCGGCATCGAGGATGTGCAGGGCGTGGTGATGGTCGGCGGCTCGACGCGCATGCCGCAGATCCAGCATGCCGTGGCCGAATACTTCAAACAGGAACCGCTGACCAATCTCGACCCGGACAAGGTGGTGGCCCTCGGCGCGGCAATCCAGGCCAATGTGCTGGCCGGCAACAAGAACGACAACGAACTACTGCTGCTCGACGTGATTCCGCTCTCGCTTGGACTGGAAACGATGGGCGGCCTGACCGAGAAGGTCATTTCGCGCAACTCCACAATACCGGTGGCACGCGCGCAGGAGTTCACTACGTTCAAGGACGGGCAGACCGCCATGAGCATTCATGTGGTGCAGGGCGAACGCGAACTGGTATCCGATTGCCGTTCACTGGCACGCTTTGAACTCCGCGGTATTCCGCCCATGGCGGCTGGAGCGGCGCGCATACGCGTGGCCTTCCAGGTGGACGCCGACGGCCTGCTATCGGTTTCCGCACGCGAACAGACCAGTGGCGCCGAGGCGCACATCGTGGTCAAGCCTTCCTACGGGTTGTCCGACGATGCGATCACCAGCATGCTGCAATCGTCGTTCTCCCACGCTGAAGAAGACAAGCAGGCGCGCGCCCTGCGCGAAGCCCAGGTGGAAGCCGAACGATTGCTGGAAGCTATCGGCGCGGCATTACACCAAGACGGGGCCTTGCTCGACGACTCTGAACGCAACGCACTGGAAGCAAAAATGACCGAATTGCGCACAGCCATGACCGGCAGCGATGTACGGGCAATTACCTCCAGCATGGAAGCGCTCAACCATGCCTCCGAAACATTCGCCGGCCGACGCATGGATGCCTCCATCAAGCAGGCCCTGACCGGCCACAAACTCGACGAAATAAAGGTTTGAAATGCCGCAAATCATCGTTCTGCCCCACGAGGAACTCTGTCCGGAAGGTGCCGCCTTCGAAGCAAAACCCGGCGTTTCCATCTGCGACAACATGCTGGAAAATCACATCGACATCGACCATGCCTGCGAGAAGGCCTGCGCCTGCACGACCTGCCATGTGATCGTGCGGGAAGGTTACAACTCCTTGAACTCTCCCGAGGAAAAGGAAGAAGACCTGTTGGATAAAGCCTGGGGGTTGGAGCCTAACTCGCGGCTATCGTGTCAGGCCATCGTCGACAGCACCGATCTGGTCGTGGAAATCCCCAAATACTCTCTCAATATGGCCAAGGAAGGCCATCGCTAGGACACAATCAAGCTATACGTAGTCCGGCGCTATCGCCTGCCATTAGCGCCTACGGCCTTGTGAGATCAGCACAACTGGTCTACCCTGAACAAAACCATCTTCAGGGAATAACAAAGCATGCTGAGCTTCGATTTCATCGTCATCGGCAGCGGACCCGCTGGGCAGCGTGCCACCATCCAGGCCGCAAAACTCGGCAAAAGCGTTGTCTTGATCGAGAATCGCAATGTGGTAGGCGGGGTCACCGTCCATACCGGCACCATCCCCAGCAAGACCTTGCGCGAAGCCGTGCTCTATCTCACCGGCTGGACCCAGCGCGGCCTTTACGGCCAGAGCTACCGGCTCAAGCAAAACCTGACCATCGACGACCTGATGCAACGGCTGCAGATCACGATACGCAACGAAGTCGGCGTAATCGAGAGTCAACTGGCGCGCAATGGCGTGACCGTGATGCACGGCAGCGCCGCTTTTCACGATCCGCATACCATCCATGTCACCGGCCATGATGGCGAGATAAGCGAGCTATCGGCGGAAAAGATCGTCATCGCCACCGGCACCACACCATCGCGGCCCGCCGATATCCCGTTCGACGACGGCTACATCATCGACAGCGACGGCATACTCAACCTTAAGAAGATCCCCAAGACCTTGGCCATCGTCGGCGCCGGCGTGATCGGCGTCGAGTATGCCGCGATGTTCAGCGCGCTGGACGTCAAGGTCACGCTGATCGACAGCCGCCCCCAGATGCTTGAGTTTCTCGACCGCGAAGTCGTCGACGAGCTGATGCACAGCCTGCGCGCGCGGCAAGTCACGCTGCGGCTGGGCGAAAAAGTCGCCACGATGCGGCGCAATGACGACGATGACGTCGAAATGATCATGGCCAGCGGCAAACGCGTGGTCACGGACATTGTGATGTTCGCCGCCGGCCGGCAAGGCGCCACGGATGCATTGAAGCTGGAGAACGCCGGGCTGACAGCGGACGAACGCGGCCGCATCAAGGTCGACTACTGCTACACCACCGAGGTGCCGCACATCTACGCAGCGGGCGACGTCATCGGTTTCCCCAGCCTGGCTTCGACCTCGATGGAGCAAGGCCGCCTGGCCGCTTGCCACGCCTGGGACAAAACGGCGGCATGCGTGCCGGAACATTTCCCTTTCGGCATCTACAGTATTCCGGAAATCAGCATGGTCGGCGCCACCGAGCAGCAACTCACCAAGGACAACATTCCTTATGAGGTCGGCGTGGCCCGCTTTCGGGAAACAGCGCGCGGGCAAATTTTGCGGCTGGAGGAAGGCATGCTGAAAATCATCTGCGGACTGGAAGACAGGCGCGTGCTCGGCGTGCACATTTTCGGCGAGAGCGCGACCGAACTGATACACATCGGTCAGGCAGTCATCAGCCTGAACGGCACGCTGGATTACCTGGTGGAAGCAGTGTTCAACTACCCTACCCTGGCGGAAACCTACAAGATTGCGGCGCTGGATTGCTGGAACAAGATGAGCGCTTGATTACGCGTTCGTGCCGGTACGAAACGCGTAATCCGGCCCGAGCAGGCGCTCGAACTCGTCGGCTGGCAAAGGCGCACTGATCAGGTAACCCTGAATTTGATCGCATCCCTGCCTGCGCAGAAATGCCAGTTGCTCCTCGCTTTCCACCCCTTCCGCGATCACCTTCAGATGCAGGCTATGCGCCATGGCAATGATGGCCTGCGTAATGGCAACGTCATCCCCGTCATGCGGCACGTCACGCACGAAAGAGCGATCGATCTTGAGCGAGTCGATCGGGAATTGCTTGAGATAGCCCAATGACGAATAGCCGGTGCCGAAATCGTCGATCGATACCAGTGTGCCCATGTCGCGGAAGCGTTGCAGAATCTCGATCGCCCGCTCGGCATTCTGCATGATCATGCTTTCGGTGATCTCCAGTTCAAGATAGGCAGGAGGAAGGCCGCTGCTGCCCAGTGCATCGGCAATCGTCTGGCGCAACCCTTCATCGCGGAACTGATGTGCGGAAAGATTCACCGCCACGCTGATCAGCGGCAAACCGGCATCCTGCCAGGCGCGGTTTTGCCGGCAAGCCTCGCGCAATACCCAGCCGCCTATTGAAACGATGAGGCCGGTTTCTTCCGCCAGCGGTATGAATTGCGCTGGCGGCACAAGGCCGATATCCGGGTGGTTCCAGCGTATCAACGCTTCCGCACCTATCAGTTCGTTGGTGGTCAGGTCGATCTTTGGCTGGTAATACAAAACGAATTCGTTGCGCTCCAGCGCACGGCGCAGACTGTTTTCCAGCGCTAGCCGCTCGAAACTGTGCACATTGCTTTCAGAAGCATAAAACTGGAAGGTATTCTTGCCCCGCTCCTTTGCCCGGTACATGGCCACGTCGGCATTTTTCAGCAACGTATGCAAATCAATGCCGTCCTCCGGATAGGCGCTGATACCGATGCTAGCACTGACATACAACTCCTGGCCCAGCAGGTAAAACGGCAGGCCCAGTGCATGCATGATCTTGCGTGCGACATTGCCCAGATATTGCGTATCCCCATACTGCTCAATCAACACCACGAACTCGTCACCCCCCTGGCGGGCGATGGTATCGGTTTCGCGCAGGCACTGCTTCAAACGTTCGGCCGCGGTCTGCAGCAGCATATCGCCGGCATGATGGCCCAAGGTATCGTTGATCACCTTGAATCGATCGAGATCGATAAACAGGATCGCCACACGGCCTTGATCCCGTTGCGCACGGCGGAGAGCCTGTTCAATACGCTCCTGAAGCAGGGCACGGTTAGGCAAGCCGGTGAGCGCGTCATGGTTGGCCAGAAAATGCAGTTGTTCCTCGGATTGCTTGCGAAGCGTTATATCGGTGAATACCGCGACATAATTCAGCACGTTGCCTTTGGCATCTTTCACTTCGCTGATCGACAGCCACTCGGGATATACCTCGCCGGTCTTGCGCCGGTTCCAGATCTCGCCCATCCATCGGCCTTCGGTCTTGATGGCCGCCCACATTGTTTCGTAGTAACTTTCGCCGTGCCGGCCGGAGCTCAATATGTCCGGACGCTGGCCGACGATTTCCTCGCGGGAATAGCCGGTAATGTTGACGAACCCCTGATTGACTTCGAGAACATTCATCTGCGCGTCGGTGATCATGACGCCTTCCGCGGTATTCTCGAACGCCTGCTGGGCCAGGGCCAAACGCGCTTCTGCTTCCTTGCGCGCGGTAATGTCCAGCATGATGCCGACGAGTTCCGCCGGCTCCCCTTTTTCATTGGCGATAACCTGAACGATGTCATGCAGCCATACGACTCGCCCATCCGCCGCAATCATTCGGTAATCGAAGCTATGCCCCGCCAATTTGGCGGTTTCTTTGTGGCAAAACTCCGGTGCCCACTCCCTATCGTCCGCATGCATGTGATCCGGCCAGAAGCCAGGAGACGCCGTCCATTCCGCCAGCGGATATCCAAGCATGGATTCCGCTTCAGGACTGACATAGGTAAAGCCGCCGCCCGGCGTCGCCCGCCAGATAATTGCCTGAGCGGATTCGACCAGTTCACGGTACATCTGCTCGGTTTCCTTGAGCACACGCTCTATACGCATCCGGCCGCTATATGTGGCAGCAAGGAAAAGGCTGATTGCCGCCCATATCACCATATAAGCCCAATAATTGATCAAACCGGCACCACCGGCTTCGTTGAAATAGCCACGATCATCCATCAGGCTCCAGATGGCCACAGCGAACACGACTGCCGTCGCGAGCACAGCACCGCGCAACTGAAAGCGCACGGCTGCCCAGATGGCTAACGGAAATAATGTAAAGGCTCTTGGCTGGTACTCTTCGCCGAAAGGTAGCCATTGAAAGAAAATCATCAGGCAGCCCAGCAACAGCAGCAAGCCGAGGAGGCTTGCTTCCAGAATGTGGGCCCGAGTGAGCACCAGGAACTTGCCGCGCTGAGCGAATACCAGCAGGAGCGGTGCAAACACCAGATCGCTCAAGGCGTCGCCCATCCACCAGCTCATCCAGCCTTCCAGCACCGCATCCGGAGCGATTACCCCGCCGCCGAGCAGGCTTGAAACACCGACTGTTGCGCTGACCATCGTGCTAACACCCGCACCCAGCAGGGCAAGAAGCGCAACATCGCGTGGCCGGTCGAACATTCGCTGGAACCTAAACCTGGTCAACAGCATGGCACCCACCACCGCTTCCAGGGTATTGCCCACGGCAATGCCGGTCGCAACCACAGGCGGAAGCCCGCTGCCCAACTCGGCAACCAACGCACCCAGCAGCACCCCCGGCCATAAACGGCGGCCGAAAATCAGCAGGGCAGCCAGCGAAAGTCCCGTCGGCGGCCAGATCAGCGAAATGGTCCCTACACTGGAAAAGTACAACCCGATTTCCGAACCTGCCCAATAAAGCGCAGCAAGCCCCAACATCAGAGCAATTTCTCTTTTTCCCAGCTCAGCCGACATGCCAAATATACCTTTTCATAGCAGGCTGATTGTAATGGGATTTGTACGCGATGAGCATATTTGTAAAAGAAAAAAGCCCGCACAAGGCGGGCTTTGAAACGGCGGGATGCCGTGAGGAGAGAGCTAAGTTTTTACTTTTAGAACATCCATTGAGCACGCATGATAAGAGCCTTTTCATCGTCAATACGCTCGTTATTAACGATGATACCGCCCGTAGTGCCCCCGATTCTGTCTTCAAAGTCGGTTTGTACGTAATTGAGCATGAAGCGCATGTTGGCGTTCGGAAGGAACTTGACACCGACCGTGTAGGCATCTGCTTCAGAAAAGCCAGCAGCCTTGGTCGTGATGTCTGCATCCGTAGTACCTTGAGCGATGCCCAGAGTGTTGTAATCGGATGCGTCAAACTTGCTGTAGCGCACGCCAATTTCCCATGCGCCGCCCTTGAAGGTCTTGGGATCGAAATCACTCTTGGGCTTAATGCCCCCAAATGCACCATTCTTGTAGATATCGGCGTAATGCTCACCCGTGATCGTCCACAGCGCCTGAACATACCAGTTCTTGATATCGAGATCGTAACCGCGCGTGTCGGTTTCAAAATCGTTGTTCATCTTCATCCATTCGGCTTGAACCTTAAACGGACCATAGGCAACAGCCCCTTCAAGCCCTGTACGAGTGCGATCAACATTACGATAGAGCGGACTGTTGCTAAACACCGGGGCACGGAAGAAGGTGGCACCACGGGCTTCGGTACGACCTGCAACACCTGCGGTAGCGCCGTTAGGCAGATCGCCAGTGGAATAGGACAGGCCGGCATGCAGCACCATATCCTTATTGTCCATCATTTCGGCGAAGTTGGCTGTCACACGACCGATCACGTCCTTGTCATCTTCACGCACATCGGATTCCGCGACCTTTGCATTGCCGTTGGAGGTTGCAAGTGCATACGTCACACCCTTGAAAGGCGTGCCGTGCACCATTGCGCCGATTTCCTTAGCCGGAGCAAGCGAGTTGACGAATGAACGCTCCATGAAGTCGATGTTGTTGGAGCTGGTGAGTTCTTCCAGATTCATCGGCATCTTGAACTGACCGAAGCGGAACTGGGCTTGCTTCCACCAGGCAACATTCAGATAACCGACATCAAGCGTAGTGGTGTTCCCCAGATCGGCAACAACCTCGACTTCGTAATAATCCTTGTAGTTCGCCTTGAAACCGAGACGGGCGCGACGAATATCATAGGTATCAGCGACATTGGTTACATTGGTGATCGAATTGGTGACGCCTGTAGGCGCGGTATTGTTGTCGCCTTCGTCATGATCGAACCAGCGGTAATCTGCATGAACGCGGCCATTAATTTGTGCTTTGAACGATTTATCGCCAGACTCAAACACCAGTCCATCCTTGAAGGAAGCCTTCACTTCGCTAGCCTTCTTCTTCTCAGCGGCTTCCTTTTCACCGGTACGACCCTTTTGCAGCAGCGCGCCTTCTTCTTCGGTCAGCACACCCTTGGCCATCAGCGCATTGATGATGTCGTCGGTGGAATCGGCCAGTGCCATCGGCGCTGCGCCCAGCAGCAGGGCTCCCGAAACGGCGGCAACAATGCCGCGCATTTGAATACTTTTCATTGAATAACTCCCGTTAATAAAAATCGAACAAAGCCCTGAAAGGCGATGAGTTTCTACTCGGGAGCGATTGTGCGTTTTGAATATGACAGATTTATGACGTCGGATGAAATAGAGACAGTCTGTTGTAAAAATACAACAAGACTGGATGATGAATTATTCCATCAGGCTTTTAATTCGAGTAAGTCTTCCATACGCGCTCGACAACTGCGGCACGCTTGCCTTCCAGCGAGCCATCGGTCATGCCTCCATCGGAAGAAACCGCGTGTGCGGAGGCAGCGATAACGGCCAGGACCGTCGTCCAGAACAAGGAAACACGCATTCGATCACTCCTCAGAAAATGCTCAAGCTAGCTGAGGGGTATTGCGGATTTGTGACAAGCTGCCAGATATGACGGCCGGTTAGCAAACAACTTATAGGCGAGGCGAGTCAGACTTGATCGCGATAAGCCCGTCCGCAAGCACTTGCGAGAGCTCCGAGGCCGGCATCGGCTTGCTGAAGAGAAAGCCCTGGATGTGATCGCACTTGCGTTCGCGCAGGAAATCAAGCTGCTCGGAGGTCTCCACCCCTTCGGCAACGCTCACCAACGACATGTTCTGCGCCAGGCCGATCACGGCGGACGCAATCGCGGCATCCTCCGGATTGGTAGGAACATTCAGCACAAAAGACTGGCAGATCTTGAGCGTATCGATAGGAAAGTTCTTGAGGTAGGTCAGCGATGACGCGCCCGTGCCGAAATCGTCGATAGCGATACTGACCCCCAGCGCCTTCATACGTTTTAGCGTATCGACGTTATGCTGGATGTTGTCCATGAAAATACTTTCGGTCAATTCCAGTTCGAGCAGTTTTGCCGGGAGGCCGGTTTCGAGCAAAATGCGCTCGACCTTGCCGGCAAGGTCGGACTGCTGGAATTGGCGAACCGACAAGTTCACCGCCACGCGCACCGGATTGCCCTCATCCAGCCACACCTTGGCCTGACGGCAGGCTTCGGTCAGCACCCAGTCACCTACCGGCAGAATAAGGCCGGTTTCCTCCAGCAAGGGAATGAATTCAATAGGCGCAACCAGCCCAAGCTCTGGGTGTTGCCAGCGGATCAATGCTTCGACGCCTATGATGCGGTGCCCGTCCATCGCCACCTGCGGCTGGAAATACAGCAGAAATTCGTCACGTTCCAGCGCACGGCGCAGGCTGTTTTCCAGCACCATACGCTCGTAGGCAACGGCATCCATTTCCGGCATATAAAGCTGGAAGGTATCCTTGCCCAGGCTTTTCGCGGAGTACATCGCCACATCGGCGCGCTGCAGCAGCATCTCGGCCATTTCCCCCGAGGGCGGGCAGCAGGCGATGCCGATACTGGCCGTGATATAGATTTCGTGAGATTCGACTTCAAACGCCGGGCGCAGAGAATCCAGCATTTTCTGCGCAACCACCCGGGCATCTTCCTCGTGCTGCACATTGGTCAGAATCAACGCGAACTCGTCCCCACCCAGACGCGCCACGGTATCGGTGCCGCGCACGCAGGCGCCGATGCGTCCGGCGACCTGCTGCAAAAGCTTGTCGCCTATCGTATGACCCAGGGTATCGTTGACGTTCTTGAAGCGGTCGAGATCGACAAACAGCACTCCGACCATGTCACCTACGCGTTGTGCATTGGCCAGTGCCTGATGCAGCCGCTCGTTGAACATCAGTCGATTCGGCAAACCCGTCAGCGGATCGTGATTGGCAAGGAAATGCAGCCGCGCTTCGGTCTGCTTGAGCGCCGTAATTTCAGCGAAAACGATGACCCGGTGCGACACTTCACGCGCAAGGCCCAGTACATCGGTAATGCTCATCCAGACCGGGAAACGCTCGCCGCTTTTCCGGCGTAAAAATGATTCCCCGCGCCAGCCATTGGAGCCATCCTCGCTGACCGGGACCGCTTCCAGCGTATCGCCCCAAATCATGTTGCGATGCTGGCCCGTCACTTCAGCGCTATCGAAACCGGTCATTGTGCAGAAAGCCGGATTGACGCTAACCACGTGATTCTCGGCATCGGTAATCACAATGCCTTCCATCGTGCTTTCGAACACTTGCGCCGCCAGCCTCAAACGCTCTTCAGCCCGCTTGCGCTCGATGGCGTAACGCATTGCACGCGACAACAGTCGCGCATCGACGCTGCCCTTGACCAGGAAATCCTGGGCACCGGCCTGCACCAGCTCGGCGGCAAAGGCTTCGTCGTCCAGACCGGTCATGACCACAATCGCTACCCCGGGCGCTTCGGCATAGACTTGCCAGAAGGTGCGTTTACTCTCGGAATCCGGTAAGGAAAGGTCAAGCAGGATGATGTCGAAATCGTTCTCGCGGATATGGCCAGTGGCCTCTTTCAGCGATGCCGCCTTGGCCAGCGTGTATTCCGGCAACGCGTCCATCAGCATGAATTCCAGCAGACGGGCGTCGCCCGCATTATCTTCGACCAGCAATACCCGCATCAGGCTTGTCCCGCCAGCATGGAATCCACTTTTCCGCCTCTGCGTAATAACTCAGAGGCATCCGCGGGGACCAGCGGACGGCTATAAAGGTAACCCTGGGCATCGTCGCATGACAGGCTGCGCAGCAAATCCAACTGTTCGTTGGTTTCAACGCCCTCGGCGAGTCCCTTCATCTTGAACACGTGCGCGACCTGGATGACCGCGCGGGCGAAGTTGGCACCCTCCTCGGAGGTCGAGGCATCCTCGATCATGGAGCGGTCGAGCTTGATGGAGTCAAACGGGAACTTGCACAAATAACGGAAGGACGCGCGGCCGCTGCCGAAATTATCCAGCGCGAGCCGAACGCCCAGTTGATGCAAACGATTCAATACTCCCAAAGCGCGATCTTCATTGTCGATCAGTGCCGATTCGGGAATTTCAAGTTCGAGCAGATGCGGCGGGAATCCGCTGCTTTCGAGCGCCTGGGCCACGATGTCGACAAAATTTTGCTGCAATAGCTGGCGCGAGGCGAGATTGACCGACAGGCTGAAAGACTCCTTGCTCTCGCTCTGCCAGGCACGCCCTTGATTGCACACTTCGCGCAAGACCCATTCCCCGACAGCAAGGATCAGGTCAGAACTTTCCAGCGCATGCATGAAATGCCCCGGAAGCAATATTCCTCGTTGCGGATGCTGCCAGCGCAACAAGGCTTCCATGCCGATGATGCGGCCGGTAGCGATATCCACCTGCGGCTGATAGTTGATCAGGAATTCATGCTGTTCCAGTGCACGGAATAGCTGGCCGCGCAGACCGCTGCTCTCTCCGGCCTCGATGTTCATGGTAGGCGAATAGAAACGGCTGGCGCTGAGTGCGCCGGACTCGGTTTTGGCCTGATACATCGCCACGTCGGCATTGCGGAGCAGGTCTTCCATGCTGTCCGCGTCATTCGGGTAAATACTGATGCCGACACTGACATGCACATGCAGCATGCGATCATGCACGGTATAGGGCGATTCCATGAAGCTCAGCAGCTTTTGCGTCACCGCCATCACATCGTCCACACCGCGCACATCGTGCAGGATCAAGACAAACTCGTCACCGCCCATGCGAGCGATGAAGTCCGTTTCGCGCACGCATTCGCGCAAACGATCCGCCACCTGGCACAGCAACTGGTCACCCACATGATGGCCGAAGATGTCGTTAATCGGCTTGAAGCCGTTCAAATCCAGCAGCAGCAGGGCAATCTGGCTTTCATTGCGGCGTGACCACGCCATCGCGCCTTTCAACCGGTCATAGAGGTGCTTGCGGTTGGCAAGGCCGGTCAGGCTATCGTGATGGGCAAAATAATGCAGGCGATCTTCCAGCCGCTTGCGCTCGATCGCGTAATGCAGCGCACGGATCAGCAGGTGCGCGCTGATATGGTTCTTGACCAGGAAATCCTGCGCGCCGTGCTGCACCGCGCTGATCGCAAGTGCTTCATCGCCAAGACTGCTGAGCACGACGATCGGAATTTCCGGCACGGTAGCGTGGATCTTGAGCAAAGTATCAAGCCCAGACCCATCCGGCAGCTGCAGGTCGAGCAGTATCACCGTCAGGTCCTGCGCCTTGATCACGGACAACGCCGACTCCAGCCTGTCGGCGACATGCAATACAAACCGCTGGCGCTTGTCTTCGGCAAGCATTTCCTGAACCAGGCGCACATCGCCCGGATTGTCTTCCACCAGCAGCAGATGAATCAGCGTTTGGGTCATGGCAGTCTCGCTGACGACTAGTCCGATGTCACACTAGAAGGCAAGGTCACGATCGTCAACCAGAAGGTTTCGATGGACTGGATCACCTTGATGAACTGTTCGAGGTCGACCGGCTTGGTCACATAGCAATTGGCGTACAGCTCGTAGGTTCTCAATACGTCCTGCTCGGCTTCCGACGAGGTGATGATGACGACCGGGATCAGGCGCAGGCTGGGATCGGCCTTCACCTCGGCAAGCACCTCGCGGCCGTCCTTTTTCGGCAGGTTGAGATCCAGCAGGATGACATCCGGGCGTGGTGCATCGGCATACTTGCCTTCGCGGCGCAGGAACGCCATGGCCTCGACGCCGTCCGGCACTACGTTCAGGTTGTTGCTGATCTTGCTCTCGCGCAACGCTTCCTTGGTCAAACGAACGTCGCCGGGATTATCTTCTGCCAACAAGAACTCTACCGGCCTACCCATTAATTTTGTCTCCATGATTACTCCTTCGCTTTAGGTGCGGCGGATAAAGAAAATAGAAAAGTGGCACCTTGACCGGGTTCGGACTCGACCCAGATCTCACCGCCATGGCGTTCCACGATTTTCTTGCAAACAGCCAGGCCGATCCCAGTGCCCGGATATTCCTGCTTGCCGTGTAAACGCTGGAAAATCACAAAAATCCTGTCAAAGAACTCCGGCGAGATTCCGATGCCGTTGTCCTTGACCGAAATAATCCATTCGCCGCCCTGACGCCTTGCCCCGACATGAATCCGCGGCGCTTCGCCGCCATGGAATTTGAGCGCATTGCCAATCAGGTTCTGCAACAGCTGGGTAAGTTGCGAAACGTCGGCCACCACCCTGGGCATTTCGTCGTGCGTCACCGCCGCGCCCGACTCCTCAATCGCCAGCCGAAGATTCATCAGCGCATGTTCAAGCGACAATCCGGATTCGCACGGCTGCAGAGGCTTGCCGCGCGTACCGACGCGGGAAATCATCAGCAAATCGTTGATCAGCGCCTGCATGCGCATTGCGCCGTCCACCGCGTAATGGATGAACTCGTTGGCGTCTTCGTCCAGATTGTCCTTGTAGCGTCGTGCCAGCAATTGCGTGTAGCTTGCCACCATGCGCAGCGGCTCCTGCAAGTCGTGCGAGGCGACGTAGGCAAACTGCTCCAGTTCGCGATTGGAACGCGCCAGTTCGTCGGTACGGCTGACCAGCGCTTCCTGCGTCTGCTTGAATGTCGTGATGTCGGAGAATTCGACGATGATGTGCGTGACCACACCCTTGCCATCCTTGGCGGCAGTGACATTCATCCACGAAGGAAACTCTTCCCCCGAATGACGCTTGAGACGCGTCTCGCCTTGCCATTGCCCACCGGCCTGCACTCCTGCCAACACGGCCTCATAGGAGTCATATGCGGATTCGGCATGAAGTTCGCGCAGATTGAGACCGATAATTTCCTGCGGGGTGTAGCCCATGACGGCCGTCACACTCTTGTTGCCATGCAGAATCACGCCATGCAGATCGGCAATGACCACGCCCTCAAGATTGGTCTCGAACACCGTCGAAAATACGCGCAACTCTTCGCGATCCGCATGCACGAAAGCAGAAACGGTGAGAGCGATGTCGAACATCGCAAGGCGGGTGAGTACCCGGTAATAATCGGTCAGGCGCTGGGTATCGCCTTCAGCCAATTCCAGCAACTCCGGCAACAGACGGTCCAGATAGAAAGCGAAAGACCCCAGGAACCAGCGCAATCGTAATTGATGGCTTTGCTGCACGACCCCGGCACGTACACGCTTGCGCACGTACTCTTCATCCAGGTCGCCGGTAAGGAATTCGGAGAAATATCCGCGCTGTTGCTGGCGGATGCTTTCCATGCGTGCAGGATCGTCGAATGTCGCACTGATCCCCTGGAATTTGCCGAGATAGTCGTAGAGGGACTCGGCCAATACAGGTTCGCGTCCGGCAAGTTTCTGCTTCAACTCCTTGATCAGGGCAATTTCCGACTCGCCCAAGCCGAAAATTTCCTTGCGGGCCGCCTGCTCTTCCTGGCCCGGAAAGATACGCTCGATCAGTGCGTCAAGTTCGGAGGGATTCGCGGTCATGACCAGAAAGAGTCGATCACGACAGGTCGCTGGAATGGGGCGTATATATCAGTGATATCCCGCGCCGCGGGACACAACATGCAAAAAATGGCAACCAACCCACACCTCCAGAGAAATTCATTGTGACTTTCTACTTCGGCCTGATTGGTCAGGCTCTGTTTTTCTTGTTTTTAATTAATTTATTATGCCAATTCGGCGCCGTATCCGGCCGCTACGACTGCGGCGACAAAAGTGTCGCCTGACGTTACCACCGGATCGAAGGTCACACTCGCCACCGCGCTGTCAACCGATACATCCACTGCAGATACGCCATTCACAGCCATCAATGCATTTTTTACCGAAGACGCGCAGCCGCCACAAGCCATTCCGGAAATCTTGAGAGTAACTGTTTCCATATACCTCAAATGGGGGATTCGGGGCGCATGTGTGGGAACAATATCACATCACGGATACTAGGGGAATCGGTCAAAAGCATGACCAGACGGTCGATACCGATACCACAGCCGCCGGTCGGAGGCATGCCATATTCCAGCGCGCGAATATAGTCCGCGTCGTAATACATCGCCTCATCGTCGCCGGCCTCCTTGGCCTCCACCTGCTGGCGGAAACGCGCGGCCTGGTCTTCCGGATCGTTCAGCTCGGAAAAGCCGTTGGCGATTTCGCGGCCGGTGATAAACAGCTCGAAACGCTCGGTGATGCCCGGCAGCGTATCGGAAGCACGCGCCAGCGGCGACACTTCGACCGGGTAATCGATAATGTACGTCGGCTCCCACAACTGCGATTCGGCGGTTTCCTCGAACAGCGCCAGCTGCAGCGCGCCCGGCCCGAGATGCGACAGGGCTTCGATGCCCCACTTGGCCTTCAGCTCGGCACGGATGAAGGCCGCGTCTTCGAGTTGCGCATCGGTGTATTCCGGCGCGTATTTCTTGATCGCGCCGACGATAGTCAGGCGCTGGAACGGCTTGGCCAGATCGACTTCGCGGCCCTGATAGGTCACGGTCGCCGTGCCGCAGGCGGCAATCGCCGCCGCGCGGATGCACTGCTCGGTAAAATCCATCAGCCACTTGTAATCGGTATAGGCGGCGTAGAACTCCATCATCGTGAATTCGGGGTTGTGACGTACGCTCAACCCTTCGTTACGGAAGTTGCGGTTGATTTCGAACACGCGCTCGAAACCGCCCACGATCAGGCGCTTGAGGAACAGCTCGGGCGCGATACGCAGGAACATCTGCATGTCCAGCGCATTGTGGTGCGTGGTAAACGGCTTGGCCGCCGCGCCGCCCGGGATCGGGTGCAGCATCGGCGTTTCGACTTCCAGGAACTGGTTAGTCAGCATGAAGCCGCGAATTGCCGCGACAATCTTGCTGCGTGCGATAAAGGTATTGCGCGTGTCCTCGTTCATGATGAGGTCCACATAGCGCTGGCGATACTTGGTTTCCTGATCGGCGAGGCCGTGGAATTTCTCCGGCAGCGGACGCAGCGACTTGGAGATCAGGCGCAGCACATCGACCTTGACCGACAGTTCCCCGGTCTTGGTTTTGAACAGCACCCCTTCTGCTGCCAGGATATCGCCCATGTCCCACTTCTTGAAGGCGTCGTACAGCTCTTCGCCGATGCTCTCGCGGGAGATGAAAAGCTGGATGCGGCTGCTGGCATCCTGCACCGTCGCAAAACTCGCCTTGCCCATCACGCGCTTAAGCATCATGCGGCCGGCAACGGCAACACGGATGCCCTGCGGCTCCAACTCTTCGCCCGCCTTTTCGCCGTGCTCCGCATGCAAGTCGGCTGCACGATGTGTGGGACGCACGTCGTTGGGGAATGCGACGCCCTGCTCGCGCATGGCTTTCAGCTTGTTGCGGCGCTCGGCAATAACGTGGGACTCGTCCTGGACGGACGGATTTTCTTGCTCGCTCAATTTAAACTCCCTGCTTCAAACTTTCGGTGATGAACGGATCGAGATCGCCGTCCAGCACGCCTTGTGTATTGCCGATTTCGACGTTGGTACGCAGATCCTTGATACGCGACTGGTCAAGCACATAAGAACGAATTTGATGGCCCCAGCCGATGTCGGTCTTGGAATCTTCCAGCGCCTGCTTTTCCTCGTTGCGCTTGCGCAGTTCCAGCGCGTACAACTGCGCCTTCAGCATGTTCATCGCTTCGTCCCTGTTGCGGTGCTGTGAACGGTCGTTCTGGCACTGCACCACGGTATTGGTCGGGATGTGCGTGATGCGCACCGCGGAATCGGTCTTGTTGATGTGCTGGCCACCGGCGCCGGAGGCGCGATAGGTGTCGATGCGCAGGTCGGCCGGATTAATGTCGATCTCAATGGAGTCATCGACCTCCGGGTAGACGAATACGCTGGCGAAACTGGTGTGGCGGCGGTTACCGGAGTCGAACGGCGATTTGCGCACCAGCCGGTGCACGCCGATCTCGGTGCGCAGCGTGCCGAATGCGTATTCGCCGGAAACTTTCAGGCTGGCGCTCTTGAGGCCGGCTACATCGCCCTCGGACTCTTCCAGCACTTCGACCTGGAAGCCCTTGCGTTCGCAGTATTTCAGATACATCCGCAGCAGCATCGAAGCCCAGTCCTGCGCCTCGGTGCCACCCGAACCGGCCTGGATGTCGATGAAGCAGTTGTTGGGGTCCATCGGGTTGTTAAACATGCGACGGAATTCCAGTTCCGCCACGCGCGCTTCGAGCGTCTCCGAATCGGCTTGCACGCTCAGCAGTGTGTCGTCGTCGTTTTCTTCTCGCGCCATCTCGAACAGCTCCTTGCCGTCGCGCAGGCCGCTATCCACTTCAATGAGGGTGTTGACCACCGCTTCCAGGCTGCGGCGTTCGCGACCGAGCTCCTGCGCCCGCTTGCTGTCGTTCCAGATGGCCGGATCTTCCAGCAGTCCGGAAACTTCTTCTAGCCGATGCTGTTTGTTGGCGAAGTCAAAGATACCCCCTGAGCGCGTTGCTACGCTCGGCGAGGTCCGCCAATCGATTGGCGATGAGATTGATCTGTTCTGCTTCCATGGTGACAATATGTGCCGAAAAGGGCGAAATTATACCGCAAAGCCCTACCGGACCGGCATCTAAGGTTTGATGTTGCCTACTTTCAGCAATTCGGCGAAATCCGCGGCGGGAACCGGCCGACTGTAGAAGTAGCCCTGCAATTGATCGCAACCGAGGCTGGTCAGGTATTCCGCCTGCTCACGCGTCTCCACGCCCTCTGCAACGGTTTTCAACCCCAGGCTTTTCGCCATGGTCGCAATCGCGCTGACGATAGTGATGGCGCTTTTCTTGTCCGGAAGGTCGCACACAAAGGACTGGTCTATCTTCAGGGTATGGATCGGGAAGCGCGTCAGGTAGCTGAATGAAGAATAACCAGTGCCGAAATCGTCCACCGAAAGCATGAATCCCATTCCGCGCAACTCGTGCAGTAAAGCGATGGTCAACTCCACATCCTTCATCAGGGTGCTTTCAGTAATTTCGAGCTCCAGCCATTCCGTGACCATGTCTGACTTGGCAAGCATTTTCTCGAGTTGCGGCTTGAAATCCGGATGGTGCAACTGCATGCCGGACACATTCACTGCCACCGGCACCAGCGACAAGCCTTGCTGCTTCCAGTCGCGGATTTGCTTGCTGGCCTGTTTCAGCACCCATTCACCGATGGGGACGATCATGCCGGTTTCCTCCGCCAGCGGAATGAAGTCCGCAGGTGACACGAATCCCATTTCCGGGCTTTGCCAACGGATCAACGCTTCGGCACCGATGATGCGCCCGTTGCAGCCATCCACCTTGGGCTGGTAATACAGCACGAACTCATCGTGAGCCAGCGCCTGGCGCATTTGCCTTTCCAGCTCCCGCTGACGACGCACGCGGGCATTGAGCGTCTCGGTAAAGTAGCTATAACGGTCGCGCCCTTCCTCCTTGGCCTGGTACATCGCCAAGTCCGCGTTACGTATCAATTCGTCGACCGAGCTCGCGTCATCGGGAAACACGCTGATGCCGATGCTGGTGGTGATGTGAACGGTATGATTTTCGAAGGTGACCGGCTTGGCAACGATTTCCAGCAGCTTTTCGGCCACCAGCGCCACGTCCTCGATGCGCTTGGGCTCGACCAGGCCGATGACAAATTCGTCGCCGCCAAAGCGAGAAACTACATCGCTACGGCGGACCACTTGCCGGATGCGCAAAGCGACTTCCTGCAACACCTGGTCGCCCATCGGGTGGTTATAAGTATCGTTGACGTGCTTGAAGCGGTCCAGATCGAGGAATAAAAGCGCAAACTTGCGTTGCGAGCGCTGCGAGAACAAGGTTGCCTGCTCCAGCTTATCGCGCAGCAAACTACGATTGGCAAGCTCGGTTAGCGGGTCGAAATATGCCAGTTGCTCGATCTTGCGTTCTTTTTCCTTGGCTTCGGTGATGTCGGTAATCAGGCCAAAAATGCCGACGCGCTCATTTTTTGCATCGAACAAAGGCGCACCTTTGAACATACCCAGTTTGGTCTGGCCTTCCGCAGTCTGGAAGCTGACCTCGGCGCTGGCGGTACGTCCCTTTTCCAGTTTCGTTACCAGCCCCTCGATGGTGCGCCTGTCACGCCCGTCGAACAGGCGGTCGAAACGGTTATCCAGCAGGTCCATCGCGTTGCGGCCGCACATGGCCTCGAACGCCGGATTGGTATCCGTAATCATGCCGGACGCGTCGATCAGCACATAGCCCTCCGAAGTGTTCTGGAGTATGGAACGCACCAGTCGCTGCGCATCCACCATCTGCTCCTTGGCGCGACTGATTTCGGTCAGGTCGCGAAACAGGCAAACGTAAGCCGTTTCGTCGCCCATTTCGGTCCGGCATACGACAAAACTCGTTTCGAACATGCTTCCATTGCTATGCCGCAGTGCCACGATCTTTCCGCCGTTTCGGCCGCCGGGAACCATCGCGCAATCCGCCAGGGCCTGCTCGACGTCTGGCGCGGCAGCCAGTTCCTCGACCCATTCACCGAGATTTGACCCGACGACTTCTTCTCCAAGAATACCGAGCATGCGCTGCGCCGACAGATTGATGTGTATCAGGTGCGCAGACCGGTCCGTGACTGCCACCGCTTCACCCAGCTCCTCGAGCAAAGCCACCAATTGGTAGACCGGATGAGTGCGCTGGCGCGTGAGGTCGATCGCTTCCATGCTGATCCCCGTTTAAGACTGCTTTAGTTAAATTTGAACTTGTTTATATAAGAAAATGTAACGCCCAAGCCCCGCCAAGCCCGGCAACCAAGGCAAGCACAGGAAGCATGCAGAGCCGTGCCAGCGTCATTCCACCTACTATCGCCACCAGACCGAGCTTGAAACCCATATTGGCCAGATAGGCAATGGTGATTGCGGAAACCGTCTGCTCGGGATTCAGCTTGCCCAACTCGAACAATCGCAGACTGGACAGCGTAATCGCATCGACATCGGTCAGGCCGGACACCAGAGCCAAGGCATACAGACCGCCGCTACCAGCATAGTCGGAAAGCCAGGCAGCGCATACCAGAACAATCGCGTAGAGCAATCCGAAACTGAGCGAAACCTTGATCTCGGTTGGATTGGTAATTTTCGGCATCGGCAACTCGCCATCGCGATTGATGTTGCGCCACAGCATATAAGTAACCCCGCCGCCGAGCACCAGGCCTCCGGCCAGCACCGGCAGCATGTAGACCACGATGCGCGGCGAAACCACACTGCTCAACACCGCCAAACGAACCAGCACCACCAGACTGGCGATCATGATGACGACCGCAGCCAGCCGGGCGAATTTTTCGCCGCTTTTGCCGTGGCGGGCGTACACCAATGTAGTTGCGGTACTCGAGGCAAGACCACCAAACACGCCCAGTAACGGCGCGCCATATTGCTGGCCGACGAGGCGCAGTGCCGCATAACCGGCCAGGCTGACACCGGATATCAGTACCACCATCAACCAGACCTGATAAGGGTTGAGCGCCCCGTATGGCCCAAAATCGCGGTCGGGAAGGATAGGCAAAATAACGAAGGAAAGCACCGCGAACTGCAGCACCGATTGCAGGTCGGTGCGCGACAGCCTCTTGCTCAGGTTTTGCAATTCGGGCTTGTAATGCAGCAGGATGGTCGTGACGATGGCCAGCATCACCGCCAGCGTCGTCTCGCCATACCAGACCATCGCCCCGAGGCCGAAGCAGAACACCAGGGCAGCCTCGGTAGTCGTGCCGGGATCCTCGATCGGAGGCCCTTCCAGATAGGCGCTGACGATCATGGCAGCGACCACGATAAAACCTGCCGCCAGTATCCATGGAGAGTCGGCCTTGCTCGCCAGCATGGCAGTCAGGGTTCCCAGCAGGGCTGTGAGGGTAAAGGTTCGGAGGCCGGCTTTGGCAACCGGACTGCGCTCACGCTCAAGCCCGATCAGCAGGCCGATCGTGAGACTGGTGAGGAAGGCTGGAACATGTTCCAGCCCATTGCCCTGACTGAGAAAATCGCCAATACCCATAAGCGCCACGCATAAAACAGGATGCCTTGCATACTACTTCTTTGCTGGTCGCGGGAAAAGCATCGAATGATCAATGGCTGCATTGATCATTTAAAATGAATGTCTGTCACAAATCTGTAACACTCAGCCATTACAGTTGCGCAAGTTTCAGTTCCGACATTATTAACTGTGGAGATTGCCATGCAATTCAAGTTCGCACAAACACTGGGTGTCGCAGCCGCTGTTGCCGGTCTGTTCGTCGCCCCTGCTACCGCTCTGGCAGCCGAAAAGATCGTGAAGATCGACGGTTCCAGCACGGTCTACCCGATCACCGAAGCGGTGGCCGAAGAATTCCAGATTTCCAAGAAGGGTGCCGTCAAGGTCACCGTCGGTATTTCCGGCACCGGCGGTGGCTTCAAGAAGTTCTGCCGCGGCGAAACCGACATCTCCGGCGCTTCCCGCCCCATCCTGCAAAAGGAAATGGATGCCTGCAAGGAAGCCGGCATCCAGTACATCGAACTGCCGGTGGCATACGACGCACTGACCGTCGTGATCAACCCGAAGAACGACTGGGCCAAGACCATGACCGTGGCTGAACTGAAGAAAATGTGGGAGCCGGCCGCCCAAGGCAAGGTAAAGACCTGGAAGCAAGTCAATGCCGCATGGCCCGATAAGCCGCTGAAGCTGTTCGGCGCCGGCGCCGATTCCGGCACCTTCGACTACTTCACCGAAGCCATCGTCGGCAAGGCCAAGTCCAGCCGCGGCGACTTCACCGCATCCGAAGACGACAACGTGCTGGTGCAGGGTGTTTCGCAGGACATGAACGCCATCGGTTACTTCGGCTACGCCTACTATGAAGAAAACCAGGACAAGCTGAAGGCCGCCGCCATTGTCGAGAAAGCCGGCAAGCCCGCCGTGCTGCCCTCCCCGGAAACCGTGATGAACGGCACCTACCAGCCGCTGGCCCGCCCGATCTTCATCTACGTCAACGCCACCGCCGCTGCGTTCAAACCGGAAGTGAAGGAGTTCGTCAACTTCTACCTGAAGAACGCTCCGAAACTGGTGAAGGAAGTGAAGTACATTCCGTTGCCAGCCAATGAATATGCCGCCGTGGAAACCCACTGGAAGGCCCTGAAGCCAGGCACCGGTTTCGGCGGCGTGCCTGAAGTCGGCGTCAAGATCGAAGAACTGCTGAAGCGCATCAAGTAAGTCCCTTCCAACCGCCGGGGCAAGCGTTCCGGCGGTTGGTCTATCCCCCTCCGTTCCGTTACAATGCACGGGTTAAAACAACTATGAGCATGGCAACCGAAGTGCTGAATACCCCACTGGAACTTCGCATCAGCGACCGTCTCGCCAAGAATTTCCGGCGCCATTTCAAAGAACGGGTGATTGAGTTCATTCTCATGATGGCCGCCCTCTCCGCGGTCGCCACCACGGTCGGTATTGTCGCCATCCTGCTTTACGAATCCTCCGGCTTTTTCGCGCATGTCTCCATTGTGGATTTCCTCACCGACACCCAATGGACGCCGCTGTTTGAAGATGCCCACTACGGCATCCTGCCGCTGGTGATGGGCACCCTGGTCACGTCGGGCATCGCACTGATGGTTGCGATACCGCTCGGCACCATCGCCGCTATTTATCTTTCAGAATTCGCCTCGCACCGCGTGCGGGAAATCTGCAAGCCCATCCTTGAATTGCTGGTGGGCGTGCCTACCGTTGTATTCGGTTATTTTGCGTTGCTGTTCGTCACGCCCATGCTGCAAATCATCTTTCCCGAACTGCCTGGGTTCAACATGCTGGGGCCTGGCATCGTGATGGGCATCATGATCATCCCCTACATCAGCTCGATGGCAGAAGACGCTATGCGCGCCGTGCCGATGAGCATGCGCGAAGGCTCTTATGCGATGGGGGCTACGCGCTTCCAGACAGCGGTGCGCGTGGTTGCTCCTGCTGCCACTTCGGGGATTATCGCTGCCTATATTCTCGGCATCTCCCGCGCTGTGGGCGAAACCATGGTGGTGGCTATTGCCGCCGGCCAGCAGCCGACGATGACCATCAACCCGATGGAAGGCGCCGCTACCATTACCGCCTACATCGTGCAGGTAGCGATGGGCGATCTGCCGCACGGCAGCATCGGCTATCAGAGCATTTTCGCCGCCGGCTTGGTGCTCGCCTTCATGACGCTGTTCTTCAACCTGCTGGGCCACCTGGCACGCAAGAAATACCGCGAGGCTTACTAAAATGTCGACCCAAGAAACATCCGTACTCAAAAACCTGGACGAAGTCCGGGCGATGATCCGTCGGCACAAGCTGAACGACTATATTTTCTCCATCGTCGGCTTGCTGGCATTGATGGTGGGACTGCTGACGCTGCTGACGCTGTTTGTCGACCTGGTCATGGACGGCTACCCGCGTTTCAACTATGAATTTCTCACCAACTTCCCTTCGCGCCGGGCGGGCAGCGCCGGACTGTTGACCGCCTGGGTCGGTTCATTGCTGGTCATGACCGTCACCTTCGTTACTGCCGTGCCGCTGGGCGTAGCTGCGGGCGTGTATCTGGAAGAGTACGCCCCGAAGAACTGGTTTACCGACCTGATCGAAATCAATGTCAGCAATCTGGCCGGGGTTCCGTCGATCATTTACGGTTTGCTGGCGCTGGGCCTGTTCGTTTATATCCTCGACCTGGGGCAAAGCATCCTGACCGCGGGCCTGACGCTTGCGCTGCTGATCCTGCCAGTCGTCATTGTCACAACGCGCGAATCCATCCGTGCGATCCCGATCAGCATCCGCGAAGGGGCTTACGCCGTCGGCGCAACCAAATGGCAGGTCGTTTCCGACCATATCCTGCACTACTCTTTCGGTGGCATCCTGACTGGCATCATCATCGGCATGGCCCGTGCACTGGGTGAAACAGCACCCGTGATTACCATCGGCGCCCTGACGTTCATTGCCTTCCTGCCGCCGGCGCCGGTCATGGCTGAGCCGCCATTCCTCAATTTCGAATGGCTGGAATCGGGCTTTACCGTACTGCCCATCCAGATGTTCAACTGGTTGTCGCGTCCGGATCATGCGTTCCACATCAATGCCGCGGCAACCGGCGCGATCATCATCATGGTGACGCTGCTGATGAACGGCACGGCGATCTGGCTGCGCTACCGCATTCGCAAGAACATCAAATGGTAAGTCTGCGCGGCTACTTTGCTGTCGAGCCTTGCCGTACTGACATGTACTGTCTGCGGCTCTCTGTCGCGTCTTCGCCCGATTGCCGCACAGACACACTCTACATTTTGGATTTCCTGAGCTAAGGACGAATTTCATGCAACCCACCGAAACGCCTATCAAGGCCGAAGCCCGTAACCTGAGCTTCTATTACAACGGCGGCCACAAGGCGCTCAAGGGCATCAACCTGCCCGTCCATGAAAAAAAGATCACCGCGCTGATCGGCCCCTCCGGCTGCGGCAAGTCGACTTTCCTGCGTTGCTTCAATCGCATGCACGACCTCTACCCCGGCAACCAGTACGAGGGCGAGATCGTGATGCATCCGGACAACACCAACATCCTGCAAAAAGCGGTGGATCCGATTGAAGTGCGCATGCGCATCAGCATGGTGTTCCAGAAACCGAACCCCTTCCCCAAGTCGATCTACGAAAACGTTGCTTACGGCCTGCGCGTGCGCGGCGAAACCAACAAGCGCGACATGGACGACAAGGTGGAAGAAGCCCTGCGCGGCGCGGCGATCTGGAACGAAGTGAAGGACCGCCTCCACGAAGTGGCTTTCAATCTGTCCGGCGGTCAGCAACAGCGTCTGTGCATCGCCCGAGCCTTGGCGACCGACCCTGAAATCATGCTGTTCGACGAGCCGACGTCTGCGCTGGACCCCATCGCTACCGCCAGTATCGAAGAACTGATGTCCGAGCTGAAGAACAAGGTCACCATTCTGGTCGTCACGCACAACATGCAACAGGCGGCACGCGTTTCCGACTACACCGCCTACATGTACCTGGGCGAGCTGATCGAGTTCGGCAACACCGACACCATGTTCACCAAGCCGAGCCGTCGCGAGACGGAAGACTACATCACCGGCAAGTTCGGCTAAGTCCGCCCGACACCGATTCACAACGCCCGCCTTGTGCGGGCGTTTTTGCATCCGCTAATCGCGAACATTTCAGGCTATGGATGATCCGCCATTTGTTACAATTCCGTGACATTGATGGACTCACCACCTATAAGGATATTTCGTTATGTTTAGCGGCCTCATGCCAAAACGTAAGGAGTTTTTCGACCTGCTCATCGCCCACTCGGATCGGGTCGTCGCCAGCGCAAACGCTACCCTGCGCCTGGTCAACAATCTGGGAACGGAAAGCCCGGAAGACATCGAGCTCCTCGCCAAGGAAGTGGATTTCAACGAAAAAAGTGGCGACAAGATCAAGGCGGAGCTCATTGCGCTGCTGCATAAATCCTTTATCACGCCCCTCGATCGCGACGAAATCCACAACCTGACGCTCGAACTGGACAAGATCCTGAGCGCACTGCGTAACGTCGCCAATGCGGTCGGCATGTACCACATCCAGGAATCGACCCCGGAAGCGCGCGAGTTGGCCGCATTGGGTGCCGACGCCAGCCTGCGGCTCAATCGCGCGATGATCAGCCTGGCGGACAAGGAGCGCCGCAAGGAAACTGCGGCATTCTGCCAGGAAATCGACGAGATCGAGTCCAAAGGGGACGATGTACTGAAAAAAGCGATTACCCGCCTGTTCCAGGAAGGCACCGATCCGTGGATGGCGATGAAACTGCACGAGTTCTATTTCCTGCTTGAAACGGTTCTGGACCGCTGCGAGGAAACCGCCAAGACCATCGAAGAAATCCTGATCGAGAATTCATGATGGAGGCGTTGACGATCAACGTCTGGATCCTGGGGCTACTGATCCTGGTGGCGCTGGCGTTCGACTTCATGAACGGCTTCCATGACGGCGCGAATTCGATTTCCACCATCGTCGCAACCGGCGCACTGACCCCGAAGCAGGCGGTGCTGTTTGCGGCATTCTTCAATTTCGCCGCCTTGTGGGTGTTTCACCTCCATGTCGCCGCCACCATAGGCAAAGGCACCGTCGACCCGAGTTTCGTCGATTACTACGTGATTTTCGGCGCCCTGTGCGGCGCGTTATCGTGGAATGTCATCACCTGGTTGTATGGCATTCCCTCATCCTCGTCCCACGCCTTGATCGGCGGATTGGTCGGCGCCACCATCACCAAGGCAGGCGGAATCGCCCCCATCATCTGGAGCGGTTTCGGCAAGATTCTGCTGTTCATCGTGATTTCACCGTTGGTAGGCTATCTGCTCGGCGGGCTGCTGATGGTGCTCGTCGCCTGGCTGTTCCGCAATCGGACGCCAAGTCAGGTCAAGCACTGGTTCGACCGTATGCAGCTGTTTGCTTCGGGTGCATATAGCCTGGCGCACGGCGGCAACGATGCCCAAAAAACCATCGGCATCATCTGGCTACTGATGATCAGCGCCAATGTTGCGACAACAGATGTCGCAACCCTGCCGGATTGGGTGGTTTACTCCTGCTATTTCGCAATTGCCCTCGGCACCTACATGGGCGGTTGGCGCATCGTAAAAACCATGGGAACCAAGATCACCAAGCTGAATTCGGTCAGCGGTTCGTGTGCCTCGATGGGCGGCGCACTCAGTCTCGGCCTCGCAACGCTGGGCGGCATTCCGGTCTCGACCACGCATACCATTTCCGGCGCCATCGTCGGCGTCGGCTCCGCGCGCCGCACGCGCGATGTTCGTTGGGGTGTCGCGCTGAACCTGATTGTGGCCTGGATATTGACGATTCCTGCCAGCGGCCTGATTGCCGCAGCTTTCTGGTGGCTCGGGACCCAGTTCCTGTAACTCCGCTCCTGCATTTCCGGCCAAGCCGCCCCTGTCCAGGAGCGGCTTTTTTGTTATCAGTTCCGGCTGTCAAATGCGTGTCATAAACCATCGTTATCGTGTGCTACCGGTATTCCATTATTAAGAGCACACCATGACACCACTGGCTGAAGTCCATCCCTACCTACCCGAGATCGAAGCGAATCCGGCGAAAGAAAGGACGACTGCCGAACGGCTTGAAGCGATCATTCATGGCCGCCAGCTGAGTGCCATTTTTCAACCCATCATTCACATGGGTAGTGCCGGCATCGTCGGTTATGAAGGTTTGATCCGCGGCCCATCCGACAGCCCGCTGCATTCACCGATGATGCTTTTCCAGGCTGCGCGGGAATGCGGTCTGTCAGTGGAAATCGAATACCTGAGCCGCTGCATCGTGCTGGAGTCCTTCGCCAGACTTGGCGTCTCGGGCAAACTGTTCCTGAATGTCAGTCCGGAAACCCTGCTGATGGAAGGCTGGCAGAGCGGCGAAACGCTGCGCTGCATCGCCGACTCCGGTTTACAGCCTAACCAGGTGGTGATCGAGCTGACCGAAAACTCGCCCACACTGGAGTACGCTGCCCTGCGCGAGGCCACCCGCCACTACCGCGCGATGGGATTCGAAATTGCGATGGACGATCTCGGCGAAGGGTTCTCCAGCTTGCGCCTGTGGTCCGAATTGCGACCGGATTACGTCAAGATCGACAAGCACTTCATCCAGAACATCAACCTCGATCCAGTCAAGCTGCAGTTCGTGCGCTCCATTCAGGAAATCGCCCGCAATGCGGGTTGCCGCGTGATTGCCGAGGGCATAGAAACGCATGCCGAACTGCTGATCGTGCGCGACCTGGGAGTCGACTTCGGCCAGGGGTATTATTTCGCTCACCCTCAATCCCGGCCGGAAGTCATGATCCGGTCCGGCGTCATGGAAACGCTGAAAGGGGTAAGAGGCATGGTACGCGCTGCACCCTGCCAATACGTGAAACGCAATACCACGGTGGCCAACCTGCTCAAATGGATCACCCCGGCTTCGACGAACTCGACCAATGAAGAAGTATTCGCGATGTTCGAAAGCGACCCTGGCTTGTATTCCATCCCCATCGTCGACGAAGGCATACCGGTCGGGCTGATCAGCCGCTACACCATGAGCGACCGATTCGCCCGACGCTTCAGCAAGGAGCTTTTCGGCCGGCGCTCATGCGAGATGATGATGGATGCCTCGCCGCTGATCGTGGAGAGCACGGTATCGCTGCACGAGCTGAGCAGCATCATTCTGGAAATGGAACCCTACCATCTGACCTCCGGCTTTATCATCACCGACCGCGGCACCTATCTGGGCATGGGCAGCGGCCACGATCTGCTGCGAGAAATCACGCAGATGCAGATTGCCGCGGCACGCTACGCCAATCCGCTGACGCAAATGCCGGGCAATGTACCGATCAACGAGCATATCGACCGGCTGCTGCAGGGCGGAGCCTCCTTTTGCGCCTGTTATTTCGACCTGGACAATTTCAAGCCGTACAACGATGTCTACGGTTTCCGCCAGGGTGACGACGTCATCAAGCTCACCAGCAAGCTGTTGCAGGAAATGGTTCACCCGGAACTCGATTTTGTCGGCCATATCGGCGGCGACGATTTCATCGCGCTGTTCTGCAGCGAGGATTGGGAAACGCGCTGCAAAACGCTGCTGGATAAATTTGCGGCCTCCATCCCGGGGCATTACGAGGTGGAAGACGTGGCTCGCGGCGGGATCGAGGCGGAAGACCGCCAGGGCCGCCGGACGTTTCATCCTCTGGCCAGCCTCTCGATCGGCGCCGTGTGGATCGACCCCCGCCACTTCGCTTCGCATCACGAAGTGGCGGCAGCCGCATCATCGGCCAAGAAACAGGCCAAGAAAATTGCCGGCAATGCGCTGTTTCTCGACCGTCGCGACATGCCGCCCTGCCGTTACGATTGACGCCAGGTCACTGACTGGCGATCACCTGCCGGTAAAACTTCATCATCCGCTCCGCCATATAACTCGCGGACCAGTGCAGCGCGTATCCATGCGCCTTCTCACCCAGCGCCCGGCCATGCTCGGGATTGGCCAGCAGGCCCAGCACCCGCTCGGCGAATCCCTGTTCATCCTGCGGCGCGATCAGTGCGCCCTTGCCTTCGAATAATATGGACTTTGTCCCCATCTCAGCGATCGCCACGACAGGCACGCCTTGCGCCATCGCCTCCAGCAGCACCAGCCCCTGGGTTTCGGTGAGCGACGAAAACACGAACACGTCCGCCATGCGATAGCAATCGTTCAACTCGGTCTTGCGATCCAGGTAGCCGAGAAACAGGGTATTGTCCTGCAACCCCAGCGCCCGGGCCTCCTTGCGCAATTGCTCCAGCGCAGGCCCTTCGCCGGCCAGCACCAGCAGGATATCCGGTCGGCTGTGCTTGACCTGCAGCGCCATGCGCAGCAGAAAACCAATGTTCTTTTCATGCGCGACGCGCCCCACAAACAGCATCACCGGGCGATCCGGCGCGATGCCATAGCGACGACGAAAGCCGGGGCCGTCGCCGGGAACAAAGCTGTGCTCCTGCAGGCCGGTCGGAATCACTTCGGCATGCGATTTCACGCCGTAACTGCGCAGCGCATCCAGCATCGGCTGCGAAGGCGCGATCACCGCATCCATGGCATTGCACTGGCTGCGCGAAAGCCTGCGCGCCAGCATGCGCAGCAAGGGCTTCGGCAGGATGGGCAGGTAGTGATGCATGTAATCTTCAAAAAAGGTGTGGTATGTCTCCACGCAAGGGATTCCCAATCTGCGAGCCAGGCGCAAGCCAAGATAATGCGCGGCAAATGGCGTATGCACGTGCAGGATGTCGTAGTCTTCATGCCGCAAGTCCGCGCTCATCGCAAGCGCCTTGCCGTAGCGCATCAGCCGGTCTTCAGGATCGAACATCAGGTAATGCGAAGGCACGCGCGTGATCCAGGACTCGTCTTCGCTCGGGCTGTAATAATCGGGTGCCAACAGGTGCACGCGGTGCCCTTGCGCTGCCAATTGCTGGCGCAAGGTATGGATGGAAGTGGAAACGCCGTTGATGCGGGGGAAGTAAACGTCTGACAGGAAAAGAATCTTCACACATGGCCTTTCGTATGGTTCATCGGCTCATGCTAAGTGTCTTCCATGACAATTCGATGAAACGTCATGCCCCTGCAACATACTTTCCAGATCATGAACCTAAAGGCTGCAAGCCTGCCTTATCATCCATGATCCCCTTCTGTTATCAATGCTAATATTATGGTCATTCCACAGGAAAATCTCATGGATAACAACGCCGCTTCCTCCTTGCTCACCGACAATGAAACTGCGGCCATCGATGCCTACTGGCGTGCCTGCAATTATCTCGCCTCCGGCATGATCTACCTGCGCGACAACCCCTTGCTGAAAGAGCCGCTCAAGCCCGAGCACATCAAGCAGCGCCTGCTCGGCCATTGGGGTGCCAGCCCGGGCTTGAGCTTCGTGTACACGCATATGAACCGGCTCATCAACAAATACGACCTCAATGCGATCTTCCTCGCCGGACCGGGGCATGGCGCGCCGGGTGTGCTGGCGCCGGTTTATCTGGAAGGCACCTACAGCGAGTTTTACCCTGACAAAGGCGAAGACGAAGCTGGGCTCAAGCGCTTCTTCAAGGAATTCTCCTTCCCTGGCGGCATTGGCAGCCATTGCACGCCCGAGATGCCGGGCTCGATACACGAAGGCGGCGAACTGGGCTACAGCGTGTCGCATGCGTTCGGTGCGGCCTACGACAACCCCGACTTGGTGGTAACCGTGATGGTCGGCGACGGCGAGGCCGAGACCGGGCCGCTGGCGACTTCCTGGCATTCCACCAAGTTCCTCAATCCGATCCGCGATGGTGCGGTGCTGCCGGTGCTGCATCTCAACGGCTACAAAATCAACAACCCCACCCTGCTCTCACGCATCTCGCATGAAGAACTGGAAAACCTGTTCCAGGGCTACGGCTGGGCGCCACACTTCGTCGAAGGCGACGACCCGCTGACCATGCATCGCCTGATGGCGGAAACGATGGAGCGCTGCGTAACGGATATCCGCCGCATTCAGCAGGAAGCAAGAACGAGTGGCAAGCCCACGCGTCCGCGCTGGCCGATGATCGTGCTGCGTTCGCCCAAAGGCTGGACCGGACCGAAAGAGGTTGATGGGCACAAGGTGGAAGGTTACTGGCGCGCGCACCAGGTGCCGCTGGCCGGCGTGACAACCAATCCGCAACATCTGGCGCAATTGCACGACTGGCTCGCCAGCTACCGCCCACTGGAATTGTTCGACGAGCACGGCCGGCTACGCCCGGAACTCAAGGCGCTCGCGCCCAAAGGCAACCGGCGCATGAGCGCCAACCCTCATGCCAATGGCGGGCTGCTGCGCAAACCGCTGCATCTGCCGGATTTCCGCCAGTATGCGGTCCCGCTGCCGGAATCAGGCATCGAAATGGAAGGCAACACCCATCCTCTGGGCGAGTTCCTGCGCGACACGATGGCCGCGAACATGGATCGTTTCCGCATGTTCAGCCCGGATGAGAACACCTCGAACAAGCTGGACGATGTCTACGCGGTCAGCAAGAAAACCTGGATGGCCGACATGCTGCCAGAGGACCTGGATGGCGGAGAACTCGCACCGGACGGCCGCGTGATGGAAATGCTGTCCGAGCACACTTTGGAAGGCTGGCTGGAAGGCTATCTGCTGACCGGCCGGCATGGCTTCTTTTCGACCTACGAAGCCTTCGTGCATGTCATCGACTCGATGTTCAACCAGCATGCCAAATGGCTGGCGATTTGCCGCGATGTCGAATGGCGCGAGCCGGTGTCGTCGCTTAACCTGCTGATCACCTCCACCGTCTGGCGGCAGGATCACAATGGCTTCAGCCATCAGGATCCGGGCTTCCTCGATGTGGTGGTAAACAAAAGCCCTTCGATCACGCGCATCTACCTGCCGCCCGACGCCAATTGCCTGCTCAGCGTTGCCAATCACTGCCTTGAAAGCACCGATTACATCAATGTGATCGTCGCGGACAAGCAGAAACACCTGCAATATCTCGACATCGACGCGGCCATCCGTCACTGCACCAAGGGCATCGATATCTGGGACTGGGCCAGCAATGACGCGGGCGAGGAACCGGATGCGGTTATTGCCAGCGCCGGCGATGTTGCCACGCAGGAAGCGCTGGCGGCGGTCGCGCTGCTGCGCGAATCTTTTCCCGACATCAAGCTGCGCTTCGTCAACGTGGTCGATCTATACAAACTCACACCCGCCAGCGAACACCCGCATGGGTTGACCGATGAGGATTTCGACAGCCTGTTCACCGTGGACAAGCCCATCATCTTCAACTTCCACGGCTACCCATACCTGATCCACCGCATGGCCTACCGCCGCACCAACCACCAGAACCTGCACGTGCGCGGCTACAAGGAAAAAGGCAACATCAACACGCCCCTCGAATTGGCAATCAATAACCAGATCGACCGTTTCAGCCTTGCCATCGATGTCATTGATCGCGTTCCGAGACTCAAGCTTATCGGGGCGCATGCCAAGGAGCGGTTGCGTGACAAGCAGATGGAATGTCGAGCCTACGCCTACGAGCACGGCGTGGACCTGCCCGAGGCCGAGGGATGGACGTGGCCTTACTGACGCAACGCCAACCGTCATGAACATACTCACCATCAACAGCGGCTCCTCCAGTCTCAAGGCCAGCCTGTTCATGGCGGATGGCACGCGCCGGAATTTCCGCTATGAGCATATCGGCCATGGCTTTCCGCACGATCATGGCGAAGCGTTTTCCGCATTGCTGAAAGATCTCGGCGGGCATCAGCCCGACGCTATCGGGCACCGTTTCGTCCATGGCGGCGATATCATCGACGCGGCCCGCGTGGTCGACGAGGCGGAGCGGCAGCGGCTGAACAATATCCGCCATCTCGCCCCGCTGCATATGCCAGGTAATCTGCTGGGCGTCAGTCTGTGTGCGCAGCATTTCGATGCGCCCCAGGTGGCCTGCTTCGATACCGCCTTTCATGCCACCCTGCCCGAACTCGCCTGGCGGCTGCCCATCCCTACGGAATTCGGACTACGGCGATACGGTTTTCATGGCCTCAGCTACGCCCATGTGGCGCGCCAGCTGCCGGCATTGATCGGCGATACGGCGTATGGCAGCGTAGTCGTCGCGCATCTCGGCAATGGCGCGAGCCTGTGCCTGCTGGACAACCTCAAATCCCTGGATACCAGCATGGGGTATACGCCAGCCGGCGGCATTCCCATGGGCACGCGCAGCGGCGACCTTGATCCCGGCGTGATGCTCGAACTGGCCGGGCGCATGGACGGCAAGGCGTTGCGGGACACGGTTTACAACCGCATGGGCTTATGGGCGCTCTCCGGCGGCGAAGGCAGTGAAATGTCGGCACTGCTGGCGAGCGAAAGCTATCAGGCACGCTTCGCGGTGGAGTATTTCGCCCGTCAGGTACGCGCCGCCATCGGCGCCTTCGCTGCCAAGGCAGGCAAGATCGATGCCCTGGTTTTTACCGGAGGCATCGGCGAGCATGCTGCCGAAGTGCGCTCGCTGGTGTGCGAACCCTTGGGCTTTCTCGGCTTCAAGCTGGCAGAGGAAGCAAACCGCCTGCACGCGGCGGTACTCTCGCCCCCGGATTCCCGGCCGATACTGACTATTCCGGCCGATGAAGAAGCGGAAATCGCGCAATTGACGTCACAGCTTCTGGCAGAAGCCGAGTAGCTCCGCTAATTACGCATCACAAAAAATCAGGCCCATGAACGTAAAACGCCATGGGCCATCAGGAGTCCGGAATACCGGACTTATGTGATGCTGTTTTTAGTATCAGGCCACGCGGAAATGACTGACATTACGGCGCAGCGCTTCGGCGATGCCTTCCAGCTCGACCGTCGCTGAAGCGTTATTCAGCATCGAGGCGCTGGTATCCTCGGACATGCGTGCAATATCGCCGACATTGGCGGCGATGTCCGCAATCGTCGTGACTTGCCGCGCCGCCGCTTGCGATACGTCACGAACCTTGGCCAGCGAATCGAGCGCCTGTGTGTGTATCTGCTCCAGTACCGCGGTCGCTTCCCGTGCCAGCGCCAGACCGTTTTCCACTTGCGGCACTGCCGTTTCCATCGCGCTGACCGCAGTTTGCGTTTCGTTCTGGATTACCTCGATCATGCGGGCGATTTCGGAAGTCGCGCTACCCGTCCGCTCCGCCAGCTTGCGCACCTCATCGGCCACCACCGCAAAGCCGCGCCCGGTTTCACCCGCCCGCGCCGCCTCGATGGCGGCATTGAGTGCAAGCAGGTTGGTCTGATCAGCGATCTCGCGGATCACGCCGGCAATACCGCCGATATCCTGCGACCGTTGCTGCAATTGCCGGATCTGCTCGGCAGAGGATGTCACTGTCTGCGCGATGCGATCGATTTCGGTCGCGGCGACGCGCACGGCCTCGCTGCCTTTTTCCGATAATTCGGCGGTCATTGCCGAGTTGTCTTCGGTCTGGCGTGCAATCGAGGAGACGTCATTGATGCTGACCGTCATTTCCTCGATGCGCGCGACCGTGGCTGAAGAAGAGTCTGCCTGGCGCTGGGCAGCCTGACGCGCATCCTGCGACGCGGCGGCGACGGCCCTTGCACGTTGGGTCAACTCGCCGGAGGAAGATGCGATACCGGTCACGATCGCCTTCAATTTCTCCTGCATCTGCGCTACGGCGCCCAGCATGCTGTCGGGATAATTCGACTGAATGCGGCAGCTGAGGTCGCCGCCGGCAATACGCGCGATCACATCGGCAGCTTCGTTCGGTTCGCCACCCAGCGAGCGCGTAAGGCCGCGTGTAATGAAAAATGCCACGCTGGCGCCAATCAGAATAGCCAGGCCGCACAGCACGATCATCAGTCGCTGAAACCCGCTGGCAACCGCCCGCGCGCTCGGCGTGGCCTGCTGATTCTTGGCTTCCTCGATGTCGATCAGCTTGTTGATCTGCGCCAGCCACTCGACGAAGGCCGGTCGCGCTTCCTGCAGCAGGACTGCCTGCGCCTCGGCCACATTCCCGGCCTGCTTCGCTACGATCACGCGCTGGATAATAGGCAGCGTCTTGGCTTCGATTGCCTTGATTTCCGTCAGTACGGCCTTTTCATCCGAAGTTACGGCCTCTCCTGAGGCAATGACTTCATCCAGGGGACCGGCAGATTTGGCATAGAAATCGGCCAAGCGGTCGATCTGCTGAATGACGGGTTGAAGTTCAGCGGGGTCCACCAGCACTGCATCGCGCAGCGCAATCGCCCGGTCATGCACGCTGCCGCGGAAATTGATCGCATAGCGTTGTTTGACCGCATTGATCTCGGTCACCTCTTCCAGCGTGTCATCGATGAAATTGACCTTCTGTATGCCGACCACCGTCAGCACCACTATCATGGCCAGCACCACACCGAATCCCAATGCCAGACGCTTCCCTATCGTTAATCCCGCCTTGCCATTCATGACTTCCCCTTTTTTATTGTTTATTGTTTATTGTTTATTGTTTATTGTTTTATTCCACCAAACATTAACGGGAGCGTGAAAGCTCCCGTTAATGTTAATAGCGCGTAATCGATTAACGATTGCAAACGTACATCGTTACTTCGAAACCGAAACGCATTTCCGTTGCTTCAGGTTTGGTCCACATGATACGTCCTCCTTTGAGTGGTTGACGAAACGAATCTCAATTTCGATCCGTAGTGAGAATCACTATACCGAGAGCCGGACCCAAGGTACTCAGCCATCTCATGAAAACACCCTCATGATTTTAATGAACCGGCAACAACATCAAGCCATTGCCAGATTTACTGCCATCGGCCGGTAATCCAGTGCGTTGAAGTCGTCGTGTATGCCATCGCCGAATTCGAGAATGGTGTCGTCCTCTTCATCGTAGTACCAGTTGAGGATGACGCGGTTATTGATGCAGGCTGACTCATTCAGCAGTTCGAACATGCTGTAGATCATTTTGGTAGCAGCACTGTTGAAATACGTCAGGTGGAAATTGAATTCGATGTCGCGGCTGTCCACGGACTTCAGGTAGCCCTCAAGCCCCATCAGCAGCGGATGGAAAAACTCGTTGGCGTTTTCCGGATAGGCTTCACCGGTCAGGGTGAGCATGTTTTCGGAAAAGCGGAAATCGACTTCGGGCGAATGCGTGGTGCGGGCAATATAGATATCGTTCATGGTGACTCCTTATACGGTAGCTTTGAGATAGAAATAGGCGAGTTCGCTTTCGTGCCCGTCAACCGGGGTCAGCGAATACTCGATGGGTTCGGAGGCGTCGCGCGCCAGCGTCAGGAAACCCAGTCCTGCGCCCTTGCTGACGCTGTCCTGGTCGCCGTGCTGCTCGTTCTTGAGCTGTTCGCGGTAGGCCTTTTTGATTTCGTCCATGGTCATGGTGCGCAGCGGCTCGATCTTTTGCCGGATGCGCTCGACGTGTTGTTGCTCCACCAGATTGCCGCATACGATGTAGTACTTGTCGTCGCGCTTTCCCACTGCGACAGCGCCGACTTTCTCGCCGTCGGCGTCCGGCACATCGGGCGAATAGTGCAGCGCGTTCTGCACCATCTCGATGAAGCTGGAAAACAGTCTGCGCGCCTTGGGGCCGCTGGTGTCCTGGCTTTCCAGGCGCTGCCTCAGTGCATCACCCATGGTGGCAATGACGTTCTGCGACAAGCTGCCGTTGTAGTAGAAGAGCACGCCGTTGAAGTCGGCGGTATTGCGGAAAACGCTGAATAAATCGAGTTGCATGGTGATCCCTGAAATTAGACGGTGAAACCGAGCAGGCTGACGTCGTCGCGGCGGCGCTGCGTACCCTGGTATTCGTAGAAGGCCTGCATGATGATGGCTTCCTGCTCGGCCATCGGCTTGGTGCCGTGTTCCAGCAACAGCGCCGAAAAGCGGCGCTTGCCGAAGGCGATGTCCTTGGGTCCGCCGATCTGGTCGATGATGCCGTCGGTGGTGAGATAAACGCGCGCGCCCTTGGCAAGCGCGATTTCGCGGTTGGTCCAGGCGTAGTCCATCGGTGTTTCGACGTAGCCGACACCCTTCTTGTCGCCGTCGATCAGCGTGACCTCGCTTGCCCCCGGTTCCAGCAGGAACAACGGTGTCTTGGCTCCGGCGTAAATTATCTTGCCTTGCTCTAGGCTGACCCAGCAGAACGCGGTATCCATGCCGTCGTCGGATTGTTCCTTGTCGGTCATCTTGGAAAAGCGCGATCCGTCGATAGGCACGATGTTTTGTTCGCCGATCTGGCCCAGCGCCGTCTTCACCTTGCGGTTCATCAGCGCCAGCGCCCCAGCCGGGTCGTGGCGATTGTCTTCCAGCAGGATGTGATCCAGGAAAGACGCCATGATCAGCGTCATGAAAGCGCCCGGCACGCCGTGGCCGGTGCAGTCGATCAGCGCGATGAAAAAGCCGTCGTCGAATTTCTTGCAGAAGTAATAGTCGCCGCCGACCTTGTCGCGCGGCTCCCAGTGCATGAAGTAATCGCCGAGCGAGGCCGCCATGTCCTCGCGCGAGGCGCGCAGAAAGGACTTCTGGATCACGCTGGCGTAGTTGATGCTCTCCATCACCAGCCGGTTTTTCTCGGCCTGCAAGTGCGTGACCACGCGTACCAGGTCTTCGCCGGTGCCCACGCCCATGTATAGACCATCGCCGCCGGTGATCACAAAGCCATCGTTCAGCGTTTTGCCGCCCGCGCCGACCACCTTGAAGCTTAATTCCTGGATGCTCATGCTCTCGTCGACGATCAGCGGCTGCTTGTCCATGAAGGCGATGCAGCTCTTGCGGCCGTATAACTCGCGGCGAAACGGCTTGGCGAGGCCGTCCATGAAGATGTTGCGGTTGATGAGGCCGATGGGCTTACCGTTCTCCACCACCGGCAGGCCGATCACCTCGGGATGGTCGGTCAGGAGCTGCAGGACTTCGTCGTTGGTTTGCTGCGGGGTAACGATGGGGGCGGCGCGCAGCAGGCTACGCGCGATGTATTCCGACTCGATCTCGGCCAGCCCGGCACGGGACTCGGCGATTGCTGAAGCGTTTAACATGAAGACTCCAAGGCGATATCCGCCTTAAACAATGAGTCATCAAGATTAATGGGGAAGTGTTAAGAAAAAGTGACGAAACCGCGAATCCGGAAAGCGCCACACTACCCCAGCAAGACCAGCCCCCAAACCGCAGCCAGATTGACCAGGCTGACGAACACCGCCGCACTGCCGATATCCTTGGCCCGTTTTGCCAGCAGATGGTTCTCGAGCGAAATGCGGTCCACCGTCGCTTCGACTGCGGAGTTGAGTAACTCCACCATGATCACCAGCAGTACGCTCCCCACCATCAGCGCACGGCCGATGGCTTCATGCTCCAGGAAAAATGCCAGCGGCAACAGTACGAGAGCCAGCCTGACCTCCTGACGAAATGCGTCTTCATTCTGGTAGGCAGCCTTCAGGCCTGCCATCGAGTAGCCGAATGCATTAATCAACCGGCGCAGGCCGGTTTTTCCCTTGAACGGACTTTCCATCATCACCCCTGGTTTCAATTCTCGCGGAGTATAGCAGCCCCGCGCTGTCACGATAAAATCACTCATCTGTCACGCTATTTTCACGCCGGCACGGCACATTGCGCGTCATGAACGGACGACGCTACCTGTTGTTATGGCTGCCGCCGCTACTGCTGCAAAGCGGGGATGCGCAGGCCTGGGGCCTGCTGACCCATGTCTATTTCGCGCAGTGGCTGCTGTGGACATTGCCTTTGGCAGATCCCAACCTGCGCCGCGCCGCACAAAAGTTCCCCGAGCTGGTACTGGCCGGTGCCTGCCTGCCCGACCTGGCGCTGATTTCCCCCGCCTTCCGCGATACCCACCGCTGGGATCATATCCACGCGCTGCTGCATGGCGCGCGCAGCGATGAAGAGGCCGCCGTCGCGCTGGGCTACGCCAGTCATCTGCTGGTCGATGTGGTGGCACACAATCACTTCGTGCCGGCCCACGAGGCCATGTGGCTGGACAAAACCCTGCTCACCCACGTCTCCAGCGAGTGGGCAGTGGACGCGCATATTGCAGACATGGTGCAGACGACACCGCATCGCCTTCTGCAAGCGCACAGCGAAATACTGGCTCCCATCATGGCGCGCCGGTTTCATTGCACGCTGCAGCGCGCGCAGCAAGCCATTTCCAGGCTGGCCAACGCGGACCGGCTGCTGCGCACGATCCGCTTGCCGCATATTCTTTACCACACCTTCCGACGCATTGACCGGCGCGTGTTTCGCCACTTCGTCTACTACATCTCGCAGACGCAGATCATGCTGGAAAAGATCGACACCGTGATCGAAAGGGGTGGCTGCCCTGCCTGGGAAGCCGACCCCAGGCACGAGCCGCACATGTTGCAGCAATTGCGCCAGGAAAGCCTGTCGCAACTGGAACGTCGCCACCCTGCGCCCATCGGGCTGTTCTCGCCGCTGCAGCATACTGCAAACGGTTACATCACCGACAAAACGCTCAAGCCGGCGCTTACACCAACATGAAGGAAACGCTCGCGATCAGTGCGCCGATGGCAGCACCCGCCAGAACGTCGCTGGGGTAATGCAGGCCAAGCACCAGCCTGGACAGCGCCACCAGCAGCGTAAACGGCAGCAGCAGCCAGACCAGAACCGGGAAATAGACCAATCCGACGCTGCAAAATACGACCGCATGCAGCGTATGCCCGGAAGGGAAACTGAACTGGTCGAGCGGCGCGCCGGCCACCAAGATGGCCTGATGCACCTCGTAAGGGCGCGGGCGCAGGGTCTTGCCTTTGAGCCATTTGTAGAGCAGCGTTCCGAACAGCCCGGCCAATGCCATATGCAAGGCCGGGAACCACCCGTTGACCGGATCGGCCAGCACGATGCCCAGCATCACCGTATACCAGAACACACCGTCGCCAAGCCGGCTGACCAACTGGAACGCCAGCCTTACCCAACGATGGCGGCTGGTACGATTGAGGAGCACGCACAGCGACGCATCGAACGCATGCATACGATGCAGATACAAATTCATCTTATTCATTGCGACCTCCTTGCATTGCCAAATGCAGGTAGTTTTCAAAAACCCCGCTGACTGTCTCCCATGAATTGGCCATCACTGCCGATCGCGCTGCCTGTCCCAGTTGGCGAATTCGATGCGGATCGCTCGCCAATCCGGAAACGCGCCGCAGGAAAGTCTCGCTATCGCCGTAAGGTGCCAGCAGCCCATTTTCGTCATGCCTGATATGCATCGCGGCGGCTGCGTAGTCATAAGCGACCACGACCAGCCCGCTCGCCATCGCCTCGGGCACGACGTTGCCATAGGTTTCCGTCAGACTGGGGAAGAGGAAGATATCCGCCGAGGCGTAGTGCTCGGCCAGTTCCGCACCGCGTCGGGGACCGGCGAATACATGCTGGGGATATTTCCGCTGCAATTTTGCGAATTCCGGCCCATCGCCGACCCACACCATGCGGGCACTGGGCTGTCGACGCAGTATCTGCTCGAAAGCGGAAACGACGACGTGCAGATTCTTTTCCGGCGCCATCCGGCCGACATGGATCGCGACCGGATCGTCATCGCGCACCTTCCATGCCGCTCGCAGCGCCGAATTGCGCCGTGCCGGATCGAACAGCCCGGCATCCACACCACGACCAAGCACGACGACATTGCGGTAGCCCTCCTGTTGCAGGGTTTGCCGTAACATGGCGTCCGGCACCATGGTACAGGCGGAGTTGTTATGCAGCGTGCGCAAATGCCGCGTAACGGCCCCGCGCAGCCAGCCGAGGCGATAATGCCTGCAATAGCGATGGAAATTGGTATGAAAAGTCGTGGTGACGGGAATCAGCATCCTGCGCGCCACCTTCAATGCCGCCCAGCCCAGCGGACCTTCGGTGGCAATATGCACGACGCCGGGCCGGCGTTCCGTCCATGCACGCTCCAGCAACGAAGTAACCGGCAAACCGAAGCGCAGACCGGCATATCCGGGAATCGGCAACCCCGGCACCAAGAAATGCCTCATGATCGAATCAGCGGGTTCAGCGATTTCGCTGCGCTGGCGCGGCCGGATGATATCGACCTGCCAATGGCGCGAGGAAAGACCTTCCGCCAGGCGCGAGAGGGTCATCGCCACACCATTGATTTCAGGTGGCCATGTTTCAGTTACCAGGCTGAGATGGAGCTTGCCATGCGCAAGCGCGGCGATTGGAGTATCAGGTGTGATTCCCATGGGGCAGAGCATCCCATGGGAATATTAAGGATTGATGTCGGTTTAAAGAATGCCCTGTTACAGCGCGGCGGCAACCCGGACGGCATCGGCAATCCGCTGCGCCAAATTTTCGACCTGATCGCGCTGCCGGCCTTCCACCATCACCCGCACCTTGGGCTCGGTGCCGGAGGGCCGCAATAACACGCGGCCGCTGCCATTCAGCTCGCTTTCCGCGTCCATGACGGCCTGCCTGATTTCGGCATTGCCGTCCAGGTCGATGCGCTGACGCACAACGACGTTGACCAGCACCTGGGGATAAAGCGTCAGTCCGGAAGCCAGCTCGTGCAGGGACTTGCCGCTTTCGCGCACGGCATGCAGCACTTGCAGCGCGGAAATGATGCCGTCGCCGCTGCTGTGTTTATCCAGGCACAGGATATGGCCGGAATTTTCGCCGCCCAGCAACCAGCCCTTCTCGTTCATCAACTCCAGCACGTAACGGTCGCCGACCTTGGCGCGGGCGAAAGGGATATCCAGCTTCGCCAGCGCATGTTCGAAGCCGAGATTGCTCATCAGCGTACCCACTACGCCGCCGCCGAGCGTGCCGGCCTGCTTGCGGTGTGCCGCAATGATATACAGCAATTGATCGCCGTCGAGCAGGTTGCCTGCGGCATCGATCATCACCACACGGTCGCCGTCGCCGTCGAAGGCAATGCCGAGATCGGCGCCATGCCGCAGCACCTTGTCGCACAGCGCATGCGGATGCGTGGAGCCGCAGCCGTCGTTGATGTTCACGCCATCCGGATGATTACCGATGGAGATGACTTCCGCGCCCAGCTCGTGAAATACGTCCGGCGCTACGTGATAGGTCGCGCCATGCGCGCAGTCCAGTACGATCTTGAGGCCACGTAGGTCCAGCATGTGCGGGAAGGTGCTCTTGCAGAACTCGACGTAGCGCCCGGCCGCGTCGTTAATGCGGCGTGCCTTGCCCAGCTTGGCAGAAGGCATGACCTGCATCGGTTTATCCAGTTCGGCTTCGATGGCGTGCTCGATTGCATCGGGCAATTTGCTGCCGTCGGCCGAGAAGAATTTGATGCCGTTATCCTCGAAAGGATTATGCGAGGCGGAAATGACGATCCCCGCCTGGGCGCGCAATGCGCGCGTGAGATGGGCCACTGCCGGAGTCGGCATCGGGCCGGTCAGCAATACATCCACGCCGGCAGCGGAAAGTCCGGCCTGCAATGCGGACTCCAGCATGTAACCGGAAATACGGGTGTCCTTGCCGATCAATACCGTCGGATGCGCCCCCCCCGCCAGATGGCTGTCGATGCCGGTCAATACGCGACCGGCAGCATAACCGAGACGCATCACGAAATCGGGCGTAATCGGAGCATCACCTACCTTGCCGCGTATGCCATCGGTACCAAAATATTTTCTGCTCATAAACCTTCCACTGCTGTAACAATTCGAAGTGCGTCCACCGTTGCCTTGACGTCATGGACACGCACGATTCTAGCGCCTTTCATTGCCGAGATCACCGCTGCGGACAAACTGGCATTGAGACGCGCGTCCACGTCGTTGCCGGTCAGCTGCCCCAGCACAGACTTGCGCGACAAGCCGACCAGGACAGGCTGGCCCAACTCACACAGGGTTTCCAACTCCCGCAACAACGTAATATTGTGCACGCTACGCTTGCCGAAACCGAAACCGGGGTCAAGCACGATGCGCTCGCGGCCGATACCGTGCGCTTCGCAAGCCGCCATCCGGTCCCGCAGAAAATCGTGCACTTCTCGCACCACGTCCTGGTATTGCGGGTTGAGCTGCATGGTCTGCGGAGTGCCCTGGCTGTGCATCAGGCAGACCCCGGCATTGCTTGCGGCGACCGCTTCCAGCGCCCCCGGCTGCTGCAGCGCAAAGACATCGTTGACAATGGAGGCGCCGGCGGCAATCGCCGCTTTCATGACTTCCGGCTTGTAGGTATCGATGGAGATGGGTACGCGAGACTTGGCAGCCAAACCTTCGATCACGGGAATCACGCGGCGCAGTTCTTCATCGAGCGCCACCGGCGTCGCGCCGGGACGCGTGGATTCGCCGCCCACATCGAGAATGTCGGCCCCTTGGCCGACCAGCTCCATACCATGCGCCACGGCCAGCTCGGCCACGGCGAATTTACCGCCGTCCGAAAACGAGTCCGGAGTAACGTTAACGATACCCATCACGCGCGGACGCGTCAGGTCCAGTTCAAATTTTCCGCAAGTCAGTTTCATCAAAAAAAAGGCGTGGGGATGACCCACGCCTTGTTGTACGTTGAAAAATCAGGCTTCCTGCGCCGGCCTTGTCGTCGGCGCAGGCGCCGAAGGACCGCCGCTATCGCGCGGAGGGGTCGGTGAGCTCTGGCTCGGCTTCGGCGAACGCGGCGGGTTGCCGGCCATGATGTCGTTGATCTGCTCGGCGTCGATGGTTTCCCATTCCAGCAGCGCAGCCGTCATCGCTTCGACCTTGTCGCGATTGTCTTCCAGCAGTTTGCGGGCCAATGCATATTGTTGATCGATGATGCGGCGGATTTCAGCATCCACCGCGCGCATGGTTTCTTCCGACATGTTCTTGTGGGTAGTAACGGATCGGCCAAGGAATACTTCGCCGTCGTTTTCACCATAGACCATCGGTCCCAGCGCATCGGACATGCCATAGCGGGTGACCATGTCTCTCGCCAATTGTGTGGCCCGTTCGAAGTCGTTGCTGGCGCCGGTGGTCATCTGATTCATGAACACCTCTTCCGCGATACGACCGCCGAACATGATTGCAATGCGGTTCATCAGGAACTCGCGGTCATAAGCGTAACGATCTTCTTCGGGCAATTGCATGGTTACGCCCAGCGCACGGCCGCGCGGGATGATCGTGACCTTATGCACCGGGTCGGACTTGACCAGCAGCTTGGCAACCACGGCATGGCCAGACTCGTGATAAGCCGTGTTTCGCTTTTCATCTTCGCTCATGACCATCGAACGGCGCTCGGCGCCCATCATGATCTTGTCCTTGGCACGCTCGAAGTCTTCCATATCGACCAGGCGTTTGTTACCGCGTGCCGCGAATAGCGCCGCCTCATTCACCAGGTTGGCAAGATCGGCTCCGGAGAAGCCCGGCGTACCACGCGCGATGATGTCGGCTTTCACATCCGGCGCAATCGGCACCTTGCGCATATGCACCATCAGGATCTGTTCACGGCCGCGAATATCCGGCAGTGGCACCACCACCTGGCGGTCGAAACGGCCGGGACGCAGCAACGCCGGGTCAAGCACATCCGGACGGTTGGTCGCGGCGATCACGATCACGCCGGCGGTGCCTTCGAAACCATCCATTTCAACCAGCAATTGGTTAAGAGTCTGTTCGCGCTCATCGTTACCGCCGCCGAGTCCGGCACCGCGCTGGCGACCGACCGCGTCGATTTCATCGATAAAGATGATACAGGGAGCACTTTTCTTGGCTTGCTCGAACATGTCGCGGACACGGGCAGCACCGACACCTACGAACATCTCAACAAAATCGGAACCGGAAATACTGAAGAACGGTACCTTGGCTTCACCAGCGATGGCTCGGGCAAGCAGGGTTTTACCGGTTCCAGGATTGCCGACCATCAGCACGCCGCGGGGAATCCGGCCGCCCAGTTTCTGGAATTTGCTCGGGTCGCGCAGGAATTCGACCAGTTCGCCGACTTCTTCCTTGGCTTCGTCGCAACCGGCAACATCCGCGAAAGTCACCTGATTGCTGTTTTCGTCCAGCATGCGCGCACGGCTCTTGCCGAACGAAAAGGCACCCCCGCGTCCGCCGCCTTGCATCTGGCGCATGAAGAATACCCAGACCGCGATCAACAACAGCATCGGGAACCAGGAAACGAAAATGTTCATCAGCAGGGATGGTTCCTCGTCCGGCTTGGCTTCGACAACCACGTTGTTTTTCAGCAAGTCGGATACCAGCCATGGATCGGAAGGGGCGTAAGTATTGAAGCGCTTGCCGTCTTCGGTGACGCCGCGCAACACGCGCCCGTCTATCGTCACCTTGGCGATACGGCCCTGCTTCACTTCATCGATGAACTGCGAATAGACGACTTGGGTTTCATCAACCTTCTTGATGCCGAACTGGTTGAAAACCGTCATCAATACCAATGCCACGATTAACCAGATGGCAATGTTCTTCACGATATTGTTCAATGTCCCGTTCCTTAAATATGTGGGAAAGCAGAATTCATTCTAAACTGAATTGAGAAGGTGTTTCAAAAATTACACTTTGAAACAATACTCAGATCTTTTTCAGGCCCAGCAGGAAAATTTCGCTACTGCGGTCGCGTGAAGCCTTGGGTTTACGCGTCACCACTTGTCCAAAACTTTGTCGCATGGCATGCAGAATTTCATCGAAACCGCTTCCGGCAAAAACTTTGACCAGCAAACTTCCTCCCGGTTTCAGCCAATCTTTCGCGAACTCCAGCGCGAGTTCGGCGAGATGCGCCACCCGGGCCTGATCGGTGACGTTAATGCCACTAATATTGGGGGCCATATCGGAAATTACAAGGTCAACCTGCCGACCTTCCAGTTTGCTTTCGAGTTGCGTAAGCACAACGTCTTCCCGGAAATCACCTTGCAGAAACTCCACGCCAGGCACCGGCTGCATTTCCAGGATATCCAGTGCGAACACCCGCCCCTTGCCCTGAAGCCGTTGCATCGCCACTTGCGACCAGCTGCCAGGCGCAGAACCCAGATCGACTATGATCATACCCGGCTTGATGAGGTGATCCTTGTCATCGATTTCCATCAGCTTGTAAGCCGCACGGGCTCTATACCCTTCGCGCTGGGCACGCTTCACGAATTCGTCGCTGACATGCTCATGCATCCAGGCCTTGCTGGTTCGGGTACGCTTCATCTTAAGAGCCTATTACAGTAGTTTTCATCCCCCGCGCTGCAAAGCTGCAGGATGCAATGCAAGGCGCGGTCTGATCAGTGGAATCACCCTCCACGAGCAGACCGCAACGCTGCAGTGCGCCCGCAGCTTTGCAGCCCTTGGGGTTGAGCCTGGGCACGGCGTCTGCCGCGTTACGCCGCTTGCCAAGGGAAATTGCCATTGGCGGCGCGGCGCGCCTTGCATCCATCCGTGCCCAGGCTCAACGCGGGGGATGAAAATTACTGCAATAGGCTCTATACTGCGCGCCTATGATTAAATTGAATTCCAAACAAACCAGCCACTTGCGTGGGCTTGGCCACAACCTCAACCCTGTCGTGATGATCGGCAACAATGGTCTCACCGAGCAGGTGCTGCGCGAAATCGACGTCAGCCTGAAAGCGCATGAATTGATCAAGATCAAGGTATTCGGCGATGACCGCGAACAACGCAAGCTGATGCTGGAAGAAATCTGCGAGAAGCTGGGCGCAGTTGCCGTCCATCATATCGGCAAGCAACTGGTCATCTACCGCCCCGCCGAAACCCCAAAAATCCTGTTACCCAAATAACAATGCAGGCTTTTCCGCCTGCATTTCAAATATTTCCCCGCGTATCAGCTACGCGCCCTGAATACCAGCACCAGTCCCAGCAAGCTTTCGATGAGATAAGCGATGCTGGCGACGCCGTGCCAGGTGGCAAAACGACCCCGGAACACGCTGTTCATCACGTCCGTCGGCATGGCCTGCGCCTTCAATTGTGCAATCATCGGCTGAACGCCAAAATGCCCGAACAGCGTCAGCAGAAGCATTACTAAAGCCGCCCAGAAAAACGCCTGCCTGAATGCATTCAGGCCGAACCGCGCCACCCGATGCGCCATCAGGTAGATACCGCTGAACAGTCCCAGATACGCGACCCACGTAAACATCGTACCAGCGAGATTCCCCGCAAGCTGGCGGTTTTCGCCCAGCGTGTAGAACAGGGCGGGCGCGGCAAGATATCCTATCGCCCACAACCCACCCACCCAGGCGGTGATCAGGATCAGTGCCAGACTATCCGAGAGTGTAATCTTCATGGAATTACCGGTAACGCACTTCCAGCACCTCGTAGGCGCGCACGCCACCCGGTGCCATCACCTCGGCCACATCGCCGGCATATTTTCCGATCAATGCACGAGCAATCGGCGAGCTCACCGAAATTTTTCCAGCCTTGATATCCGCTTCGTCGTCGCCAACGATCTGATAAGTAACGCTGTCGCCGTTGTCCTGGTCTTCCAGTTCAACGGTCGCACCGAACACGCAGCGGCCATCCGCATCCAGCGTGGTGGGGTCGATCACCTGGGCATTGGAAAGCTTGGCTTCCACTTCGGCAATGCGCCCTTCGATAAAGCTTTGGCGCTCCTTCGCGGCATCGTACTCTGCATTTTCCGACAGATCGCCATGCGAGCGTGCCTCGGCAATTGCTGCGATAACACTGGGACGTTCCACGCTGCGCAAGTGCAGCAGTTCGGCTTTTAACAACTCGGCACCGCGGACCGTCAAGGGGACTTTGTGCATATAGGTATCCTTACTAAAAATGAAAAACCACGCCGGGTTGTGTCGCCGGTGTGGTTTTTGATCGCTACTATGGTATTACTTAGACAACTGGCGATGCAAGTCCTGAAGAGACTGAACTTCCAGTTCCTTCATATGCGCCATGCCGATGCATGCAGCCTTGGCACCGGCCAGCGTCGTGTAATACGTCACTTTCTGCTGCAGGGCATTGCGACGAATCGCGTAGGAATCCTGCATCGCGCGTTTGTCCTCGACCACATTGACGATAAAGCTGATTTCACCGTTCTTGATCATGTCCACGATATGCGGACGGCCTTCAGTCACCTTGTTGACCGGCGTCACATTGAGTCCAGCCGCCTGCATGGCCGCGGCACTGCCGCGTGTTGCCACAAGCTGGAAGCCGAGAGCGGCCAACGCTTGGGCAATCTCGATGACCTTTTCGCGATCCTCGCGACGTACGCTGATAAATGCCTTGCCGCCCGACGGCAGCTTGGTCCCAGCGCCGAGCTGGGATTTGACGAAAGCTTCGGCAAATGTCTGGCCGACCCCCATCACTTCGCCGGTCGATTTCATTTCCGGACCAAGAATGGTATCTACGCCGGGGAATTTGATGAAGGGGAATACCGCTTCCTTCACCGAATAATACGGCGGCACGATTTCCTTGGTCACGCCCTGCGATGCCAATGATTGCCCTGCCATGCAGCGCGCGGCCACCTTGGCCAGTTGCAGACCGCAGGCCTTGGATACGAAAGGAACGGTTCGCGAAGCACGCGGATTCACTTCCAGTACGTAAACGGTATCGCCCTGAATCGCGAACTGCACGTTCATCAGGCCGACCACGCCCAGCGCTTTCGCCATCATCACGGTCTGGCGACGCAGTTCGTCCTGCAGCGCAGGGGAAAGGCTGTAAGGAGGCAGCGAACAGGCGGAGTCGCCGGAGTGCACACCCGCCTGTTCCACGTGTTCCATGATGCCGCCGATGACGACCTGCTCGCCATCGGACAGCGCATCCACGTCCACTTCCTTGGCGTCGTTCAGGAATCGATCCAGCAGCACCGGGCTGTCGTTCGAGACCTTCACCGCTTCGCGCATGTAGCGCTCGAGCTGGGCCTGTTCCTGCACGATTTCCATCGCACGGCCACCGAGCACGTACGAAGGACGAACCACCAGCGGATAGCCGATTTCGGTCGCCGAGCGCAGCGCCTCTTCTTCAGTACGTGCGGTACGATTAGGCGGCTGCTTGAGGCCGAGCTCGTGCAACATTTGCTGGAAGCGTTCGCGGTCTTCGGCGCGGTCGATCGCGTCCGGGGTGGTACCGATAATAGGCACGCCAGCCTTTTCCAACTCGCGCGCCAGCTTGAGCGGCGTCTGGCCGCCGTATTGCACGATTACGCCTTCCGGCTTTTCCAGCGCGACGATTTCCAGCACGTCCTCCAGCGTCAACGGCTCAAAGTAGAGACGGTCGGAGGTGTCGTAATCGGTGGATACCGTTTCCGGATTGCAGTTGACCATGATGGTCTCGTAGCCGTCTTCGCGCATCGCAAAGGCCGCATGGACGCAGCAATAGTCGAATTCGATGCCTTGGCCGATGCGGTTGGGACCACCGCCCAGCACCATGATCTTCTTCTTGCCTGTCGGCCGGGCCTCGCACTCCTCCTCATAGGTGGAATACATGTAGGCGGTATTGGTGGCAAATTCGGCGGCGCAGGTATCGACACGCTTGTATACCGGGCGCACATTCAATGCATGGCGATAGGCACGCACCGCATGCTGGTCGGTACCCAGCAGCTTGGCGAGACGACGATCAGAGAATCCGCGGCGTTTGAGCTGGAACAATGCATCCCGGTCCAGGTCTGCCAGCGACTTGCCCTTCAATGCCTGTTCGCGCTTGATCAGATCCTCGATCTGCACCAGGAACCAAGGGTCGATCTTGGAGTGGTCATGCACTTCGGCCACGCTCATGCCAGTGCGGAAAGCATCGCCCACATACCAGATGCGTTCCGGGCCGGCTTCACCCAGTTCGGTGGCGATGCGGTCATGGTCAGTGGTTTTCTCGTCCATCCCGTCCACACCAACTTCCAGACCGCGCAATGCTTTCTGGAAGGATTCCTGGAACGTGCGGCCGATAGCCATCACTTCGCCCACCGACTTCATCTGGGTGGTCAGGCGCGAATCGGCCTGCGGGAACTTCTCGAAGGCGAAACGCGGAATCTTGGTGACGACGTAGTCGATGGACGGTTCGAACGAGGCCGGGGTTGCACCGCCGGTAATGTCGTTCTTGAGTTCGTCCAGCGTGTAGCCCACAGCCAGCTTGGCGGCCACCTTGGCAATCGGGAAGCCGGTTGCCTTGGAAGCCAGTGCGGAAGAGCGCGACACGCGCGGGTTCATCTCGATGACGATCATGCGGCCGTCTTCGGGATTGATCGCGAACTGCACGTTGGAGCCGCCGGTATCCACGCCGATCTCGCGCAGCACCGCCAGCGAGGCGTCGCGCATGATCTGGTATTCCTTGTCGGTCAGCGTCTGCGCGGGAGCGACAGTAATCGAATCGCCGGTATGCACCCCCATCGGATCGAGGTTCTCGATCGAGCAAATGATGATGCAGTTATCCTTGTGGTCGCGTACCACCTCCATCTCGTACTCTTTCCAACCCAGCAGCGATTCTTCGATCAGCAGCTCGCTGGTCGGAGACGCTTCCAGGCCGCGCTCGCAGATGGCGAGGAACTCTTCGCGGTTGTAGGCGATGCCGCCGCCGCTGCCGCCCATGGTAAATGAAGGACGAATGATGGCCGGATAGCCGATCATCTCCTTGACCTGCAAAGCTTCTTCCAAGCTGTGTGCCACGGCGGAACGCGCGGAACCGAGGCCGATCTTGGTCATTGCGGACTTGAATTTTTCGCGGTCTTCGGCTTTGTCAATGGCTTCCTTGCTGGCGCCGATCAACTCGACGTTGTATTTCTCCAGCACGCCGTTGCGGTCCAGATCAAGCGCGCAATTGAGAGCGGTCTGGCCGCCCATGGTCGGCAGCAGTGCATCCGGGCGTTCGATGGCAATGATTTTTTCGACGATCTGCCAGGTTACCGGCTCGATGTAAGTCGCGTCGGCCATTTCCGGGTCGGTCATGATGGTGGCCGGGTTGGAGTTGACCAGGATGACGCGGTAGCCTTCTTCTTTCAGCGCCTTGCAGGCCTGAGCCCCGGAATAGTCAAATTCGCAAGCCTGTCCAATGACGATGGGGCCGGCGCCGATGATGAGAATACTTTTAATGTCTGTACGTTTTGGCATGAATACCGTGAAAGGTGAAAAGTGAAAGGTGAAAAGGTGAGAAGTAACGCCATTCCGGGTTACGTCTCACATTTCACGTTTCATCTTTCACGCTTTACCCTTTCCATCAATTCGATAAACCGATCAAACAAATAGCTCATTTCGCATGGGCCGGGGCTCGCTTCCGGGTGCCCCTGAAAACTGAACGCCGGCTTGTCGGTACGGGAAATCCCCTGCAGACTGCCATCGAAGAGCGAAACATGAGTCGCGCGCAGATTTGCTGGCAACGATGCTGGATCCACTGCGAAGCCATGGTTCTGACTGGTAATGAACACGCGCTTATCGTCCAGGTCCTGCACCGGATGGTTGGCGCCGTGATGACCAAACTTCATCTTGATCGTCTTGGCACCGCTCGCAAGCGCCAGCAACTGATGGCCGAGACAGATGCCGTAAGTCGGAACGCCTTTATCGACCAGTTTGCCAATGGCTTCGATTGCGTAATCGCATGGTTCGGGATCGCCCGGGCCATTGGAAAGGAACACGCCATCCGGATTGAGTGCCAACGCTTCTTCTGCTGTCGCCTGCGCCGGCAACACGGTCACATCGCAACCGCGCGCGACCAGCATGCGCAGGATATTGCGCTTGATACCGTAATCGAAGGCCACAACCTTGTATTTGGGCTGCGAGCTCGCCGCATAGCCCTTGCCGAGGCTCCATTCGCCTTCGGTCCAGTGGTAGGGCTTGTCGGATGACACCACCTTGGCGAGATCCATACCCGCCAAACCCGGGAATCCGCGCGCCATTTCCAGCGCCTTGGCCTCATCAATTTCTCCGGCCATGATGCAGCCAGCTTGCGCACCCCTTTCGCGCAGCAGGCGCGTGAGCTTGCGGGTATCGATATCGGCAATGGCAACCACGTTGCTGCGCTTGAGGTAATCAGCCAGCGACTCCTGGCTGCGCCAACTGCTGGCGACCAATGGCAGGTCGCGAATCACGAGGCCGGCAGCGTAAACCTTGCTCGACTCGACGTCTTCGGCATTGATGCCGTAATTACCTACGTGCGGATACGTCAGCGTGACGATCTGCTTGGTATAGGATGGATCGGTGAGAATTTCCTGATAGCCGGTCATCGAAGTGTTGAATACCACTTCCCCGACCGTCGCGCCCGCTGCTCCGATGGCAATGCCCCGAAACACGGTTCCGTCTGCAAGTACGAGTATGGCAGGCGTATTTTGCGGCACGGTCTAACCCCTTGTCTTTATTGCGGTTTGTCGCTTGAGATAGCGGATGTGCAAAGCGGGGCTGGCTACGCACCGTCCCCGCTTCGAATTTTTGAGATTATAGCCTAAAGGCTGGCCGGCATCAATCGGCCGGGGTTCAGGAAAGGCTTAATACATCCCGCATGTCGAATAATCCGGACTGCTTCCCTTCCAGGAACTTGGCGGCACGCAGCGCGCCAAGCGCAAACGTCGCGCGGCTGGAAGCCTTGTGCGTCAGCTCTACACGCTCGCCGATACCGGCGAACAACACGGTATGATCGCCCACCACATCCCCGCCGCGCACGGTGGCGAAACCAATAGTTGAAGGATCCCGCTCGCCGGTCACGCCTTCGCGACCGTATACGGCACACTCGGCGAGATTGCGACCCAGCGCAACCGCGGCCGCCTCACCCAGGCGCAACGCAGTGCCGGAAGGCGCATCCACCTTGTGTCGGTGATGGGCTTCGATAACTTCAATATCGTAACCGTCAGATAAAACCTTGGCCGCCGCCTGCACCAGATTGATCAGGAGATTGACACCCACGCTCATGTTCGGCGCAAATACGATCGGAATTTCGCGTGCAGCATCGGCAATCGCTTCCTTCTGCGCCGGACTGAACCCGGTAGTACCGATTACCAGACCCACGCCTGCCTGGCGGCAGGCTTCGAGATACACCAGACTCGCTTCCGGACGGGTGAAATCCACCAGCACGTGCGCGCCTTGCAATGCAGCAGCCAGGTCGTCGGTCACCTTGATGCCGCATGCCGCACCGAACAGTTCGCCCGCATCGCGCCCGAGTTGAGGACTGCCGTCACGATCCAATGCCGCATGCAGCGCCAGTTCGGGATCGCCGATCGTGGCTTCGATTAATGCATGGCCCATGCGGCCGGAACTTCCGGCAATGACAATATTCAACATTTAAAACCCAATTTTTTAGTTACGACATAACCCACATTGTGCAGGTTAGTCTCCGCTGAAAGATCAGAAACCGATCTTCTCCAGCATGCGTTCAAAATAGCCCGGATCATCCTCCGGAGGTAGTTCGTCTGCTGGGATCGGGGCAGTCTTTGGTTCAACCTTGGCAGGTTCAACCTTGGCAGGCTCAACCTCGACAGGTACAGCCTTGGGTGGCACGGCCTTCGGCTCAGACTTGACTTGAGCTTCCGGCTGTTTCACGGGCTCCGCCTTTGGCTGCTCGACTGGTTGAGGTTCGGTGGCGACCGGCTGCTTTTGCTCAGTGACAGGTTCGGGAGCAGCTTTAGCCGCCGGGGCAGGCTTCTCCTCCACAAGTTGCGGCGCGACGGCAGGTTTGAATTCTGGAGCTTTTACTGGCGCCGGCTGCGGTTCAACCTTGGCCGGCACTGGCTCTTCGTCACCCTTCCAGAATTTCAGCTTGTCTATCAGGCCTTTTTCCTTCTTTTTGGCCCCCACTGGCTTTGCGCCCTCGGGCTTGGCCATCGCATCGGTCGCGCCTGTGTCGCCGGTCCCGGCTGGGATGACATCACCGCGAACGCCCTTGAGCTGGTCGTTTTCGAAGTCCAGAATCACATGGCGCTGCTCGATGACTTTCCCTTCCTTCACCATGCGATAAAGGTAATCCCAGCGATTAGCATGGAAGCTGTCCGCAATCAGCGGCGTCCCCATCACGAAGCGCACCTGCGACTTCGTCATGCCAGGCCGCAACTGCATCATCATCTTGGATGTGACGACATTGCCCTGCTGAATATCCATCTTGTACGGCTTGATGGAAGGCAGATTGGCTGAATAGTTGGAACAGGCGGCGCAAAAAAACGCCGCCAGAAGAATGGTTGCTTTACGCATCGCTATGACTTTGGCGGAAAATGGCGTTAATATACCACGACACAGAATCTTGCCGACACACCATGAAAGAACCACAAGACCTCAAGAATGCAGGCCTCAAGGCAACCCTCCCGCGGCTCAAGGTGTTAAGCCTGTTCGAAACCAGCGAACAGCGACATCTTTCAGCGGAGGATGTTTACAAGATGCTGCTCTCCACCGGAGAAGACGTGGGACTGGCAACAGTTTACCGCGTACTGACGCAATTCGAGCAGGCGGGGCTACTGATGCGCCACCATTTCGAGGGCGGAAAATCGGTGTTCGAGCTGAAGCAGGATGGGCATCACGACCATATCGTCTGCCTGCAATGCGGACGCGTAGAAGAGTTTTACGATGAGGAAATCGAAAACCGCCAGAAAAAAGCCGCAACGGATCGCGGCTTTGCCATTCACGATCACTCCCTCCATATCTACGCGGACTGCACCAAGAACCCTTGCCCGCACAAGCACTGAACCCATTCCGACCGGCATTGCTGCCGGACTAATCGTCGCGTCCGGATCGCCAGATCGACAAGATCAGCCAGACCCCAAACAGCGAGGCCATGAAGTAGCCGAGGAAACCGAATGCCGGCAGACCCAGCAAGGTCGGCCCACCTTTCACGGTCATGACAATGGAAGAGCCGATGATCAACGCCGCCGTTAACAGTGCAAGCGTTAGCCGGTTGGTACTGTGATCGAGCTGATGCCCGAAATGATCAAGGCGCTTGAGGTCGAGATCGATTTTCACGCGCCCACGCCGCGCTTCCCGCAGTAGCCGCGATAAATCGCGAGGCAAGCCTGTCGCGACGTCCAGCAAGCTGTTCAGGTTGCGCCAACCGCGTTTGACGAGATGCCCCGGCATATAGCGGTCGACGATGACCTTTTTCACGAAAGGCGTCAGGTGATGGACGATCTGGAAATCCGGGTCAAGTTGACGCCCCAATCCTTCCAGGGTGATCAATGCCTTGAACAGCATCGTCAGGTCGGTCGGGACCACCAGGTGGTTTTCACGCATCACGGTGGTCAGATCGTTCAGCAGGACGCCAAACCGCACATGTTTGAGGGGCATGCTTTCATAATTGAAGATCAACTCATCGATATCGGCCGACAACTTGTCATCGTCGATAGGCGCATCGCCAGCCCAGAGGATGAGAGTATCGCGCAGTTCGTCGATATCCTTGCTGACCAGCGCGGCCAGCAGATTGGCAATCTGATCGCGACGATCAAGACTGACGCGCCCCACCATACCGCAGTCGATGAGGGCGATACGATTTTCTGGCAGGTAAAAAACATTCCCGGGGTGCGGATCCGCATGAAAGAACCCGTCGATCAGCACCATCTTGAGCACCGCGTCCGCGCCACGAGCACCAAGCACCTTCAGGTCAAGGCCAGAAAGCTTGGCACTGTCGAGGTCGTTGCCGGGAATGCCGTCGATACGTTCCATCACCAGTAAATCTTCGCTGGTTTCTTCCCAGTACACTTTAGCGAAAACAATGTTTTTGTCGCCCGCAAAATTTTGCGCAAAGCGGTCTGTATTCCGCCCTTCCATCGCCAGATCGAGTTCACGCCGCAAGGATTTGGCAAACTGCGCAACGATTTTCCCCGGCTGAAAACGCCGGGACTCGGGCATCTCCGATTCGACCAGCCGCGCCAGATGCGCCAATAACCGCAAATCCGCATCAATACGATTGCGTACGTTTGGTCGGCGAATCTTGAGCACCACCGGCGTGCCGTCCTGCAATTTGGCAAGATGCACCTGCGCGATAGACGCGCCGGCAATCGCCTCGGTCTGCAAATCCACAAACACATCGAATGGAGACCGTCCCAGCGATTTCTCAAGTTGCGGCAGCAACTCGTCGAACGGCTCCGGCGGCACGCTGTCCTGCAATTTGGCGAATTCGGCGATCCAGTGCGGCGGAAAAATATCGGGCCGGGTTGCCAGTACCTGACCGAGCTTCACGAAAGTCGGCCCAAGCTCTTCGATGGCCAACCGCACCCGCACCGCCGGTTCAAGGTGCTTGATTTCTTCGGACTGCTGTCGGTGCAGCATCGTACCGGCACGCTCGGCGATATTGCCTAGCCCAAGTCGCTTGACAATGTCGCCCCAGCCGTAATGAATCAGGATGCGGGCAATGTCGCGCATGCGGCCGAAATCGCGCATGACGGAGATGGTTTCGCGGATCATTTACCCTTCAGCGCCTGTGCTTTTTGTTCGATTTTTTCGGCAACTTCGGCCAGTTTACGACTGGCAAGCAAGGCAACCCGGGAACCGATTTCGCGCGCAGCATGAATCCCCGCATCACTGGCTTGCTGCGCTGTTGCACGCAAGCGATTGCCGAGATCCTCGGCCACATCCTTCACGCGTTCCCCAGTGCCGGTCCCGGTACGACGTGCATGTTCGGCCAGTGCCGTCATCTCCTGACGAACCAGCCCGGTCGCTTCCTGAGCAACATGACTGACCGTTTCCAGGAACATGTCCTCCAGCTTTTTCAGGTCGCCCAGACCCTTGCGCAGATCCTGTTCGGCAAAATCCTGCGCCTGATCGGACACCTCGTCCAATGCCAGCTGCATCGCCTCGGCCGCATGCCCAAGCGCGTCGTCCACGCCGCGAAGGGCGCTGCCCAACGCTGTCCGAACCTCTTCCGCGCGCTCGGCGGCGCCAAGGCTGACGCCTTCGGTAATGGCGCCCAGCACTTCGCGAATCTCTTGCTCCGCAAGCTGACGCTGCGTGAGTGCTTCAACCGTCAGCTCATGCAATTTCTCTCGAACACTCTCGCCGCTACGCAACAAGTTGCGCGCTTTTTCCTTGATGACATCCAGTGAAAATTCAGTATCGTCGTTCATGGCTAACCTCCCTCATGGTTGGTTGATAGAGCCCGCTTCGGCAGGTTTTGTTCCTGCCTGCCTTTGTCTTCAATTGTAATATGAAAGCCAATAGTCCGAATGACTCAAGCGCTTTTTTTGAAGATGCGTCAAAGGTTTACAAAGCCTCGGCTTTTCTTTTAGAATCCGGCGGGATGTCTTGCAAAAAATACATAGCAGCCTTCTGGCTGGCGGGCCTGTGCACGCTTTCGCATGCGGAAGATGCTGCACAAGAGCCGGCAAAGGCGGACGGATGGTCGATTACCGCGCAAGAAGTGCTGATAAACGCACTCAGCCTGACCGGCGTCAAGTACAAGTATGGAGGCAAATCCCCGGAAACGGGTTTCGATTGCAGCGGCTTCGTGCGCTACGTCTTTCAACAGGCAGCCAACCTGACGCTGCCACATGGCGCGCGCGCCATCAGTCAGTTAGGCCAGGCCATTCCTGTCGATCAGTTGCAGCCGGGCGATCTGGTGTTCTTCAATACGCTGAAAAGCGCTTTTTCCCATGTCGGCATCTACCTGGGCGACGGACGCTTCATCCATGCGCCTTCCAGCGGCGGCGGAATTCACGTTGTAGACATGAATGAAAGCTACTGGGCGAAACGCTTCAATGGTGCGCGCCGCTTGCCACCGACCGACCAGCAGCCTTCTGAATCTTCAGCCGAATAAACGGTATCACGGCCTGCGCGGCCTTCTCGCCTTCCAGTATTGCCTCATGCTTGCGGGCAAAATCCGCTGAACCATAACCTATCGTATTGGGACGGATTACTACATCCGCGCCAGCCAGTTCCGTCTTGCTGATTGCCTGCCCCATGATGCCGAAGGTTTGCAGCAGGATATCCGTCAGCCCGTCCACGCGCGCATAGCGCGGTTTCGCGGAAATATCGACCGCAATAATCACGTCGGCGCCCAGCATGCGCGCCACATTCACCGGAACCGGGCTGACCAGACCGCCGTCCACATAGTCGTGACCGTTGATCGTCACCGGCTGGAACAAACCTGGAATGCTGCTTGACGCCCGCACGGCCATGCCAGCGTTGCCCCGCTGGAACACCATCATCTCGCCGCTCTGCAGATCGGTAGCCACTGCCGCAAACGGCCGCTTCAATTTCTCAATCGGCTGCTTGTGTACGGCCTGGTTGATGTATTCCTGCAAGGCTTCGCCCTTGATGAAACCACGGTTCGGAATCATCCAGTCACCGACGCTCTCTTCTTCCAATTTGAATGCAATCTTCTGCAATTCGAATCCACTGTAACCTGCTGCATACAGCACGCCCACCACGCTGCCAGCGCTGGTACCGACCACCATATCGGGCTGGATACCTTGCGCTTCCAGCACCTTGATCACACCCACATGGGCAAAACCGCGTACCGCCCCGCCACCCAGCACGAGAGCCACCTTAGGCGGCGGAGCCTTGACGACGGGCTCGGCCGGCTTTACAGGTTCGGACGAAGTCGGAGCGCCGGCGCAACCGGCAAGAAGCAGGGCAAGCCCAAATACACGTAGAAAAGTCATGATTCTCAATGAAGGATTTGCGGCAGTTCTCAGTGCCGCTTGCGAATACTGCGCAGGTAGATCCAGATTCCAGACAGGGCCAGCGCCATCAGCACCAGCGCCACCAGATCCATCGCAAACGGCCCGAAACGGCCCAGGATGCGGCCACTATGTACATCCAGCAGGACACGCTCGAGCGGCAAGCTCGGCGCAAAATACTCAGCGGAATCGATGGCTGCTTTTGCTGGAAGCACCTGCGGATGCGCCCAGACGACCCCCTCGGAAGAAGCCGATTCCCAAGTCAAACCATCGGCGCTTGAATAAATACCCTGTGCTGTATCCAGCACCAGAGTTTCGTCACGCCGCCCCAGTTTATGGATAGGCAAGGCCGGCAAAGCAGAACCGGTTAATTTATCTATCAGGCTGCCGTCTGCCTGATAGAGCCGTAAAGAGGCGGCAGTCGCAATGTAGCGAATGCCGGCGATCTCGACCGCTCCCAGCACCGTTCCGGCGACGCCGGACAATTCGCGGCCATCCATGACCCAGCGTTCGCCATCCCCGATGAAATAGCCGGATTCGAATAGATACCCATGCGTCGGGGCTTCGGATTTCAGACCGTACCACTGCATTAGCCAGCCGGCGTCCACCTTTTTTCGATCAAGCTTGAACGCATCGGTATGGTTGAGCGCCAAGCCGGTGAATGCGAGAAAGAGAAAAAACAGCGCTGCCAATACGCCGGCGCGGGCATGCCAGTGCCGGGCAAAACGGATTGCGCGCGTCAGACGACTCATTTCTTTTCCTGGCTAAGTTTGTCGAAATAAAGCGCGAGCCTAGCCATCCGCCCCATTGCACGTACCGACAAGGTAGCCCCGGAAATACCGTCGATACTGCGATCGAGCTGTTGCTCAGTATCTAGCGCTACACCTTCGTATTGCTTGATGAAAGCCGGATAGCGGATTTCACCACCGCGGCTTTCGCGGTAGATCAGCACGCGGGCCTGCAGGATTTTGCCATTTTCCACGACAAATCCAGCCGTGATCGGCTCTTCCTTGCCGATTTCTTCCAGAACCCATACGGTCTTGCCGGAGGACTTCCAGTAGCGTTGGCGTAATTGCGGAGGCGCATGCCCGAGGATGCGTGCCGCCTGCGCGGCAACGTCTTTAGTCAGCCAGAGAGTGTCGGGCTTGGGGACAGGTGTACCCGCAGCCTCGGCAATGAATTGCTCGGGTGTCAGGTAAACATCTTCGCGCCCTTGTGCCGCAGACGCGAATAATCCTATCAATAAAAATGAAGAGCCGAGCGTGAGCCCCTGCCGCAAAATGTTTCTACGGCAGTTCTTAAGGCAGGCTATCACGCATCGCTGCATCACCCTTTGAAGACTTCCACGTCGCCTGGCTTGCGCAGCATTTTGTTGACTTCGCCCTGATGCAATTCCTCGGCGTAAATCATTTCGCGTGCATATTCTTCCAGCATTACGGATTTGCCTTCCGCTTCAGCCAGCAAATCGCGATAGGCTTGAAGTGCAATGCCTTCGTGCTCCAGTGATTCGCGCAGAATATCGCCAATATCGTGATTGTGCGTTTCCAGCAACGGGCCGATGGAAAGCGATGGGTGACCGCCCAGATGGGTGATCAGCTCGCCCGCCTTGCTTGCATGCATCAAGGACTCGTTAGCCTGCTCGCGCAGCCAGCCGATGATCGGAATACGGTTATAGCCGAACACCATCAACGAGTAATGGGTGTAGCGGACGACGCCCGCCAATTCCAGCTCGAGAATTCTGTTCAGCAGTTTGACGACCTTGTCGCCCGCAGCCACTTGCTTGTCTTTCTTGGCCATGATGGCCTCCATTGCGTGGTTGATCAGTCCGACAGTTTAGCGCATCGGATTCGGTTCGGTAAAACGACAAACCCGTCCATGGCAGGCCATGGACGGGTTTGTCTAAGGATATGTTTCGCCTTTGAATTCATGCGAAGCAACAGCTATCCTGAATTTAGAACATGTAGCCCATCCCCATGTTAACGCGCTTGTCACCCTTGTCGCCATCGGGCTTGTCGTAATTCTGATAATCAGCCTTCAGCACAATCTGCGGATGCGGCCAATAATTCGCGCCCACCGTCCACACATGGTTCTTGAATGCGTCGTTGCGCGTCACGTTGGAAGGCACTTCAGCGTGGGTATCCCAGGATTCGTACCGTACAAACGGAGCAAGATCGTGATCACCTTGCTTCCAGACATGATAGGCCGCTTCCGCGTACCAGCCCTTGATCTTCTCGGGAGCATCGTTGCCGGTTTCAACGGCAACTTTGTCCGCATCACCCAGATGGCCCTGCGCATATAGTGCTCGCAGGTCCAGCTTGCCGACATTGTAACGGGCATGCACGTCCCACAACGTCAAGCGCGCATCGCCAATCGCAGCGTTGTCTTGACCGGTATTACCGGTGAAGAAAGCGGCGCCGACCAGCAAGCCAGGAATGCCCTGATAATTCAGTGCACCAGATACGCCCATATTTTCCGCCGGCGCTTCAGCCACGTTCTGGCGCATTTCGCGGAAGCCCTTGGACGGCGAAGAAAAATCGTTGGCATCCGGGCTGGATGTCAAGTTGAACTGATAATTCAAACCGGGCAACGCCTCGCCGTACACACCGACACCAGCCTCCCACCAAGTAGAAGGAATGATACGGGTTTCAATCTGGTTACGCTCAACGCCATAAAAAGTAGGCGGCTCATGGGTTTCGTTAAGCAAGCCCATAGGAATCAGGAAAATACCGACTTTGGCATTCAATTGCTTATTGATATTGAAATCCAGATAAGCCTGCTCCAGTTCGACGGCACCGCCATTCTCAGTGTTGGAGTGCTCAATCTCGAGCTCGGACTTCAAACTGATCCAGTCGTTAAATTTGTGCCCGAAAAACAGCACGAAACGATGAAAATCGATTTCATCCTTGTCACGCGTTGCTCCGCTAGCGACATCACCACTGTAATTGTTGTAGTGCAGCTCGCCGTAGCCGCCCACCGTGGTACGGTCGGCGAAGCCCTGAATGCCGCCGGAACGGTTCTTGTCCGCTTCCGCCATCTGCAGCTTGAGGTGCTCGATTTCTTCCTGCAGTACCGCCAGCTTGTCCTCGATGGACGTGTCCGCGACCGCATTACCGCTGATCGCGATGGCCGACATCAAGCCGGCCAGCAGTTTCTTTTTCATACCCTTCTCCCTGAATAAAAACAACAATCATTCTCATCATCAATGGGCGAATGATAATAGTTCCTATTACCTGAATCAAGGGTGTTTCCAAAGAAATGTTAGGAATTGTTAAAAGTTGTTAAGAAAAAATTGCAGCTTACCGCTCGCTATGCCCCAGTGGTTTTTCCGGCGCAATACGGTCGCGTATCAGCTGCTTCAACTCCTTGGACTCAGGAAAGCGGCCTACTGCCTTGCGGGAAAAAAGCGTCTCACCGTCCAATCTGACTTCAAATATACCGCCAGTGCCCGGCCTGAGGCACACGCCGCCGATCTCGCTTTCAAACGTGGTCAACAATTCCTGCGCCATCCACGCCGCACGCAACAGCCAGCGGCATTGGGTGCAATATTCGATTTCAATGATATTTTCATTCATTGCAGCCTCACTATTTTGCGAACAAAACATCATAATCTTTCACTTTGCATGCCCGCCACAAATAGCGGAAAATGAACCCCGCAAAAAATTGCTGTCATAGAGTCATCCTCATCTAGGAATCCTCATCAAAAATGCGCGCTAAATTACAAAAATTCAGTCTGATCAGTCTGGGTGCCGTTCTGGGCGCCATGTTGTTCCTCAGTTACTCAGCCATCGCAGACAAAGAAACGAAACCGCAACTTCCGCTGGAAGACCTGCGCGCCTTTGCCGAAGTGTTCGGCAAGATCAAGAGCGATTACGTCGAGCCTGTTGAAGACAAGAAGCTGATTTCCGAGGCGATCAACGGCATGCTGTCCGGCCTCGATCCACACTCGGCCTATCTTGACGTAGATGCATTCAAGGATCTGCAAGCCGGTACACAGGGCGAGTTTGGCGGCCTCGGCATCGAAGTGGGGATGGAAGACGGCTTCGTGAAAGTCGTATCCCCCATTGAAGACACGCCCGCCTACAAGGCCGGCCTGAAATCCGGCGACCTGATCATCAAGCTCGACGAAACACCAGTCAAAGGCATGACGCTCAACGATGCGGTCAAACGCATGCGCGGCAAGCCAGACACGCAAATCACGCTGACTGTGCTGCGCAAGAGCGAAACCAAGCCGCTGATCATCACGTTGACGCGCGCCGTCATCAAGGTGCAGAGCGTCAAGTACAAGCTGGCCGAGCCCGGCTATGCCTATGCGCGCATTACACAATTCCAGGAACACACCGGGGCCGATCTCGCCAAGGCATTGAAGGCAATGCATGCTGATAACAAGGGCGATCTCAAGGGCCTGATCCTCGACCTGCGCAACAATCCCGGCGGCTTGCTGAATGCCGCAGTCGGCGTTTCGGCGGCTTTCCTGCCCAAGGACGAGCTGGTGGTATACACCGAAGGCCGTATCGAAGACGCCAAGATGCGCCTGACCGCAAATCCGGAAAACTATGTGCGCGGCGGCCCCAGGGACGATTACAACCGCGATCTCCCGCCCGAAATGCGTGATGTGCCGATGGTGGTGCTGATCAACGGCGGCTCGGCTTCGGCTTCCGAAATCGTCGCCGGCGCGTTGCAGGACCACAAGCGCGCCATCGTGCTGGGCACGCAAAGCTTCGGCAAGGGATCGGTACAGACCATCCTGCCGATGAACAATGGCACCGCGATCAAGCTCACAACGGCGCGCTACTTCACGCCCAAGGGACGCTCCATCCAGGCGACCGGTATCGTTCCCGACATCCAGGTGGAAGAAGCGACACTGAACCTGGCCGAACAGGGACTCAGCATCCGCGAGGCCGACCTCAGCCGTCACCTGCTGAACCCCAAGGATAACGGCACTCCCATGACGCCAGAGAAGCCGAGCAAGGTCATCACCCCTGAACCGGCTGCGCCTGGAACCGAAAAGACCGACGACAAGGTTGCGCCTATGGAACCGGGGTCCAAGAACGACTTCCAGTTCAACCAGGCCGTCAATCTGTTGAAGGGCCTGCAGATCCTGCAGAAGAAGTAAGCCTGACGGAGTAACATGCATGGGCGGCCTCGTGCCGCCCATATTCTTTTATGACTGCAGAACGCATCGCACACTCGAATCTCACTCTCGCTGCCGAAGCAGACCGCTGCGTCGCCTGCGGCCTGTGTTTGCCATACTGTCCGACCTACCGCAAAACGCAGTCCGAGGCGGATTCGCCGCGAGGTCGCATCCAGCTGATTAATGCAGTGTCACAGGGCAAGTTGCCGATCAGCCCGCGTTTTGTGCAACACATCGACCTTTGCCTCTCCTGCCGTGCCTGCGAAAGCGCCTGTCCCAACGGCGTGCGCTATGGCGCCCTGGCGGATGACGCGCGGGCGATGATCGCCGGCAAGCCGAACTGGAAACGGCGGACGTTGAACTGGATGCTGGAACGCCGTCCTGCCACCGCGATTGCGGGACGCATCGCACGCCTCGGACAAGTAAGCGGCTTACGCCGTGTAGTCACCGCTTTGCTTCCCGCGTTAAAACCTTCGGCCGATCTCTTGCCAGAGATACCGGCGCAAGAAACCTGGCGCCCATGCTACCCGGCCAGCAACGCCAAAAGCGAAGTCGCGCTGTTCCTCGGCTGCGTCACCTCCATCGCCGATACCGACACGCTGCGCGCCGCGATCCATGTGCTCAACCATCTCGGCTACACCGTACGCATACCGCAGGAGCAAAGCTGTTGCGGCGGCATCGCGCGCCAATCCGGCGATGCTGAAGCCTCCGCGCGCATGCTGAAAAAGAACGCACGCGCCTTTGGCGAATACGCCGATATCCCCGTAATCTCCGTCGCCAGCGGCTGCGGTAGCGGTCTGCGCGACCACATGGGCAAGCAGGTCACGGATATTTCCGCTTTCCTCGCCGCCGCCGACTGGGGCGACGTGGTGCCCGATGCATTCAACGGCGTGATTCACGTCCACGACTCGTGCACGCTGCGCAACGCAATGCGCCAGCACAGCGAGGTTTACACGCTCTTGAAACGCATCCCGCACGCCGACATCCGTGCCCTGCCCGGCAACGGCCAGTGCTGCGGCGGCGCCGGTACCTACATGTTGACGCAACCTGAAATGGCGCAAAGCCTGCGCGATGATAAAATCAGCGCATGCGTTGAGTCCGGCGCCAGTTTACTGGCAACCTCCAACATCGGCTGCGCGCTGCACATCGCCGCCGGCCTGCGCGAAAGCGGCATGAACGTTGAAATCGCACATCCTGTCGTCATTCTGGCCAAACAATTAGGGTGGAATAAATGAACCTGATCGACCGTGTCATCACCGAATTCGACCAAGGCCTGCGTACCGTGCTGGCCGAAGCGCAAACCCTGCGCCCCTTTCCCGACCGCGACAAGAGCGAAACCCAGCTCAGCGATTCTGAAAAGCGCCATGCCGCCGCGCTGATGCGCATCAACCACAGCGGCGAAGTCTGCGCCCAGGCGCTCTACAACGGACAAGCGCTCACCGCTCGCAACCCAGCCACCGAGGCCGCCTTGCGCGAAGCCTCACAAGAAGAAACCGAACACCTCGCCTGGTGCGAAAAGCGCATCAAGGAACTCGGCAGCCACAAGAGCTTCCTCAACCCCGTCTTTTACGCCGGCTCGTTCGCACTGGGCGCCTTCGCCGGCGCACTCGGCGACAAATGGAACCTCGGCTTCCTCGCCGAAACTGAAAACCAGGTAGGCAAACACATCGAAGGCCACCTCAAGCGCCTGCCCGAACAAGACGAAAAAAGCCGCGCTATTCTCGAGCAAATGAAAATCGACGAGGCCAAACACGCCACTACCGCTATAACCCATGGCGGCGCCCAGTTGCCGCGTCCGGTCAAGCTGGCAATGCAGCTCTCTTCAAAATTAATGACTAAAACAACGTACTGGATTTAGATATGACGCAATTCAAAGCCAACCTCGACACCTTTCCCGCCATCGACGGCATCGCCCGCCTGGAACTGCTGGACAACGCTGGCAAGATCGCTGGTGTTATCGAAAACAAACCCGGCAGCCAAGGCTCGTTGCGCCTCTATCTGCACCTCGCCAATTTATACGGCAACATCACGCCTGAAGCGGCTGAAAAGGGGTTGGAACTTTACGCGGAGCACACGGCTGACGCCGAAGATAATCCGGGCAAGCACCCGAATATTGATCGGTTGTTTGAGGTGGTGGAGAAGGGGCAAACTTTAGCGGTTAAGAAAATATAAAACGTTATCTAGTTCTGAAGTCCAGTCGTACTCCATTGATTTCCGTCGGTGTCTGGCGCAGCTTCAAAGTGTCCTTGTAGAGGATTGCTAGCTTCTGATCTGAAAGCCAGGCTAGTTCAATATTTGTAGATATCGCTGAAGCGATATCTACACTTTTCCATTCATTTGGATTGTTTTTATTCATCATTTTCAATGCCAGTTCAGGCTCGTCCTGATCTGGACATTTCGATAGATCCAAGCTTGCTTCAAGTTGACCGTTTGGTGAAGTCGCTGTCTTGATAGTTGTTATTTCACATGCTGGATTTAACCAAGACTGAAGTAAAAGAATCAGGCATCCCGCCGCAATTGCAACTAATATAGAAATCATGTAATTCAAAGCTTTCATCGAACTTAGAAGCCTTTTCTTTTAAAAATTATTTCCAAACAATATCACTAACCATATGGTAGATGTTTGACCTGAGCGACGCCCCTTCCTGCCGCGCCGAGCAGCGCAGCCGAGCCGGGGGCTTTCGGCAATCACTTGTTTGAGCTCCGCGACAGCTTGCACTTTGTGCAAGCTGTTAGGGCGAGTTTGATTGCCGCCCGGCTTGGCGAGCAGCGCAGGGAAGTGCGAAGCACCGCGGCAGAGGGTGCCTCTTTGTTCGGTTACCTTATTTTGGGCAAGCAAAATAAGGTAACTCGCCTGTCGGGGCGAGACCCGACCTGTCCAAACAACCAGTACCGCCCGGGCAACAAGCATCTACCGCATAAAAGAAAAGCCGGCAGCGCCGGCTTTGGTTAATTACCCCTCATCCCAACCTTCTCCCGCAAGGGGAGAAGGAGTTAAACAGCTTACGCCGCCTCTTCCTCCACGATCTCGAAACCGTGCGTTATCTCCGCCGTCTTGCCCAGCATCAATGACGCCGAGCAATATTTCTCCGCCGACAGTTTGATTGCCCGCTCCACTTGAGCCGGCACGAGCTTCCGGCCCTTCACCACGAAGTGCACATGAATTTTGGTGAACACCTTGGGCACCTCATCTGCGCGGGCGGCTTCCAGTTCGGCATAACAATCGGTCACGTCCTGGCGGGATTTTTTCAGGATGGTGACGACGTCGAACGCGGTACAGCTGCCCATGCCGATCAGCAGAAGTTCCATCGGGCGCATGCCCAGATTGCGCCCACCGGACTCCGGAGCGCCGTCGATGACGATGGCGTGGCCAGTTTCCGACTCACCGACGAAGCAGACGTTTTCAACCCATTTGACGCGTGCGTGCATGATTTTTCCTGTATTGGTTCCGAATTAAGTGATTTTATCCGAAAGCAGCTTGTGTAAACTAACGCCTATTCTTTTCGGATGGCCGCCATGCAGTACAAGGATCTACGCGATTTCATCTCCCAGCTTGAAACTCTCGGCGAACTGCGCCGCGTAGAAGTACCGGTCAGCCCGCGACTGGAGATGACCGAAATCTGCGACCGCGTTCTCAAATCCGGCGGCCCCGCCATCCTGTTCGAGCTGCCCACGGGCTGTACCATGCCAGTTCTCGGCAACCTGTTCGGCACGCCGCGCCGGGTGGCGCTGGGCATGGGGCAGGAGAATATCGAAGCGCTGCGCGACGTCGGCAAGTTGCTGGCCTTCCTGAAGGAACCGGAACCACCCAAGGGATTGCGCGACGCCTGGGACAAATGGCCCAAGTTCAAGAAAATCCTCGACATGGCGCCCAAGACCGTCAGCCGTGCGCCGTGCCAGGAAGTGGTGCTGGAAGGAGACGAGGTCGATCTCGCCAAGCTGCCCATCCAGACCTGCTGGCCCGGAGACGCCGGGCCGCTGATCACCTGGGGCCTGACCGTGACCAAGGGGCCGCTTAAAGAACGACAGAATCTCGGCATCTATCGTCAGCAAGTGATCGCTAAAAACAAGGTCATCATGCGCTGGCTGGCACATCGCGGTGGCGCGCTGGATTTTCGCGACTGGTGCAACGCGCATCCGGGCGAGCCATTTCCGGTTGCGGTTGCGCTGGGTGCCGACCCGGCGACAATCCTCGGCGCGGTGACGCCGGTGCCGGATACGCTGTCCGAATACCAGTTTGCGGGATTGCTACGCGGCGGAAAAACGGAAATCGTGAAATGCGTAAGCAACGATTTGTACGTTCCGGCTGGGGCAGAAATCGTGCTGGAAGGTCACATCATGCCGGGGGAAACTGCGCCGGAAGGACCTTTTGGCGACCATACCGGCTATTACAACGAGGTGGACAGCTTTCCGATATTCACCATCACGCATATCACCATGCGTCGCGACCCTATCTACCACAGCACCTATACCGGCAAGCCGCCGGATGAGCCGGCCGTGCTGGGTGTGGCGCTCAACGAGGTGTTCGTTCCGTTATTGCAGAAGCAGTTTCCGGAAATCACGGACTTTTACCTGCCGCCGGAAGGTTGCAGCTACCGGCTGGCGGTCGTCAGCATGAAGAAGCAGTACCCCGGCCATGCCAAGCGCGTGATGATGGGGGTGTGGAGTTTCCTGCGTCAGTTCATGTACACCAAATTCATCATTGTCACCGACGACGACGTGAACATCCGCGACTGGAAGGAAGTCGTGTGGGCGATGACGACTCGCGTGGATGCTGCGCGGGATACCGTGATTGTGGAGAACACGCCCATCGACTATCTGGACTTCGCCAGCCCGGTCTCGGGCCTCGGCAGCAAAATGGGGATAGACGCCACCAATAAGTGGCGCGGTGAAACCAGGCGCGAGTGGGGCCGCCCCATCACCATGGACGAGGCGATCAAGTCGCGCGTGGACGAAATCTGGAACGACCTGAAGCTGGACTGACAGCTGTTAGTGCTTCTCGCGGGTTTTTTCTTCGTTCCAGATGCAATAGCCCAGCCAGAAACTTACCGCACAGATTGTGAGAATAATAGCCGTGATCGAAATAATACCTACCCAGGAACCAAATAGCACTTTCAGCATGATGCCCTCCGCTCTTGTTGATGTGGATAAATAATATATTAGGATATATTAATCCTGATTAAGCACAAAAAACAAGCACCGAAAGGTGCCTGTTTGATCACAACCGATTTTTCTTAGCGCAGGCCCAACAGCTCGACGTCGAACACCAATGTTGCATAAGGAGGAATCACACCGCCTGCGCCGCGCGAACCGTAGCCCATGTGGGCCGGGATGATCAGGGTACGCTTGCCGCCGACCTTCATGCCGGCTACGCCTTCGTCCCAACCGCGAATGACCTGACCGCCACCGAGATAGAAAGCAAACGGTTCGCCGCGGTCGAGCGAGCTGTCGAACTTGTCGCCGTGACCGTCGGGTTTGCTGGGGTCGTACAACCAGCCGGTGTAATGCACGGTAACCTCCACCGGGGGCACGGCTTCCTTGCCATCGCCAATGGTCTGGTCGATTTTCATGAGGTCGTTCACGGTTTTGGGCATGGTAGTCATGGCAGATTTTTCCTTGGGTTGATGGTGGGCGTCGACGGCTACGGCGCCGACCGCGAACAGGGCCAGCAATGCAGCCCCTACGTACAAAGTGGTTTTCTTCATGGGAACCTCTAACGAAATTCAGAACGCAGCATGATACCGCAAGAGCCGCGCCAAGGCTTTACCCTGTCTCAACTTGCATTTTGAAAAGGATACTGGGATGCTTGCGCCTCATTACTGCATCCCGCTTATTCGACAGAATTCAGCTTGTTACCCATGCCCCTGTTTGCCGGAACCCGTCAGCTATCCATCCACGATGAAACGCAGGAGATTCATTTCCCCGTGCTTGTCGTGTATCCAACAACATCATCCGCCGCACCCACACCGTTTGGGCCATACCTGCTCGAGGTCAGCCCGGATGCGCCCATTGCCGAAGGCCATTTTCCCTTGGTTGTGATATCGCACGGCAGCGGCGGCTCACATCTCCTCTATCGTACTATCGCGCTGCACCTCGCAAGGAATGGCTATGTGGTTGCCTTGCCCGAACATCACCGCAACAACCGGCTCGATAACTCGCTGTATGGAACCGTGGACAACCTGGTCAATCGCCCCTACCACGTCCAGTTGGTGCTGAATGCCATTGCAGCAGATCCATTGTTTGGAACGAAGTTGGATTCGGATAACGCAGCGGTGATCGGGCACTCGATGGGCGGCTATACCGCACTGGCGATTGCCGGAGGAAAACCCTGGTCGAAGGAAGGCTTGCCGGTAGAGATCACACCGGATACACGTGTACGCGCCCTCGTCCTGCTCGCGCCGGCAACCGCGTGGTTCAAGCCGGAGAACTCATTAAAGCAGGTCACATTGCCTATCCTGATGCTGATCGGCGAGCATGACGACATCACCCCGCAATGGCATGCCGACCTTGTGCTGGATCAGGTGCCGGATCGAACACGCGTCATTTGTCGTGTGATCGAGAATGCAGGCCATTTTTCGTTTCTGAGTCCTTTCCCGCCAAAACTGCTGGCGTCCGGCTTACCGCCAGCCTTGGACCCGCAGGGTTTCGACCGCGAGGCATTTCATGAACATATGCCGGAAGAAATCAGACACTTTCTCGATCAGCATCTGAAACCGCTCGGATAATCGTTTACTCCTGCCGATACAGCCATTCCAGCAAAGCATCCTGCGCCGGCTTGCTGGCCGAGGCACGGGGATGGTTGATCATGATGACCACCACCCAGCGCCGCCCTTTTGCATCCAGCAGATATCCCGCCACCGCACGCACATCATCCAGCGACCCGCTTTTGAGATGCGCCCGACCCGCCAGCGCACTGGATTGCGTGCGTCGCTTGAGCGTACCGTCCACGGCAATGACAGGAAGCGAGGACATCAATTCCGGCATGTATGGGCTCGCGTAAGCCTGCATCAACAACTCACCCAGATGGCGCGCGCTGATGCGCTCCACACGTGAGAGGCCGGCTCCGTTCTCGACCACCAGCTCGGGAAATGCCATGCCATTGGCGGCCAGCCAGGCGCGGATGACATCGGCACCTTTTGCCGGGCTGCCGGGCTCACCGCCGCGTTCGGCACCGAGCGTCATGAGCAACTGGCGGGCCATCAGGTTGTTGCTGTATTTATTGATCTGGCGAATCACATCCGCCAAGGGCGGCGAAGACACCTGCACAAGCGATACTGCATTCGGCGGCATGCTTCCCTCTCGCAGCTTGCCTTGGAACATCCCCCCCTGCTCCTGCCAAAGCTTGCTGAATAGCTGAAAGATATAGCCGGGATGGCCGGGCAGGCTGAGATCCAGCCTTTTTTCGGCGCACGCAGCGGCATAGCTGCCATTGAAGGATACGACCAGGTTTCCGCCCTCCTCCCGCACTTCGTAACCCAGCTGATCATTCCAGTCGCCGCAGGCTCCGTTGCGAAGTTTCAGGCGGTTAACGACCTTGAGTCGCGGCGATTCCGGGTCGGTTACGATAGCAACGTTATTACCCTCGGGGCGGAAGATGAAGCCGGTGGCCTTGAAATTCACCAGCAGCGCATCAGGGCCGGCATTGTAGGGGCGATATGGGTCGTTATCGAAGGCTCCGGGATCAAACGCCATCGCTTCAAAATAACTGCGATCCAGCACCAGGTCGCCGCGAATCTCGCGCACGCCCGCGAGACGCAATGCATGGAGCAGGCTCCAGAATTTTTCCAGTGTCAGCGCCGGATCGCCGTAGCCCTTCAGGATCAGATCGCCATTCAGCACACCATCCCTGGGAGGCTCGGAGGCATAAATCTCGGTGCGCCAGGTGTAGGCCGGACCGAGCAACTCCAGCCCGGCATAAGTAGTCAGCAGCTTCATCACCGAGGCCGGGTTTCTCGGCACCTCGTCACGCTCCGCGAGCACAGGCATGTCAGCGTCTACACGCCGGGCGTAGACCGAGACTGCCTCCTCGGGAATACCGCCGGATTTCAGGGCCTGCGCAACGGAGTCCGGCAATGCCGCATGGCCGTGCAGAGGGAGCAGGAACAACAGGATGGTGAGGAAGAAGAGCGGAATTTTCATCGAAATATTAAAACACGCAAACGGCTACAGGCAAACCGCTGCGATCACAGCACCGCCCATCAGAAAAAGCGCAACGCTTATCGGTGGACTTTTGACCTGATATTGAGATCAAACTATTGTTGAGATGTATCTGCAAAGGGCAAACCCGAACGAAAGGCGGGGACGCAAAATCACCAGTCTAAGGGATCGTTCCTATGACCGTGGGATCACCGGATGCGACGCTCTATCTCCTGGCTCGCTACCTAAATGTTGCCAGCGTCCTCTTCGCGTCGTGGTTTGCCCTTTCTTTTTATACGGGAGCAGACCGATGACCCCACTCAATGGATTCAGCAAACTCCTCACCAGTTTTTTGATGTTCGGCGCTTTCATTCTTGCCATCGTCATTACTGCCTACCAGATATTTTCGCCGGAAGGCCATATCATCCTCTGGCTTCAGGATATGTGGGAAACCAGCCCGCTCTTGATCGTCACCATGGGCGTCTTCATGCTGCTGGGAAAACGCTGGATAGACTGATACAGCCCGAACTAGCTGGTCGACTTGAGCATCTTGTACAGCAGGGCATGGGTCTGCTGTGCCAGCCAATCGATCTCGTCGTCGGCAATCACATACGGCGGCATGAAATAAACCGTATTACCGATAGGCCGCAGCAACAAGCCTAGCGCCAGCGCCTCCTGGTAAAAGTCGCGTGCGAACCCCGGCGAGTCGGTCAGCACGTCGAATGCCCAGATCATGCCGGTGTTGCGCAAATGACGGATGGGCAGCTCTTGCAAGGGTTCCATCGCACGATTCATGCGAGCCTGTTTCGCGCGATTACTCTCCAGCACACGATCCTCATCGAAAATATTTAGCGTTGCCAGCGCCGCGCGGCATGCCAGCGCATTCCCCGTGTAGCTGTGGGAATGCAGAAATCCACGCGTCACGGCATCGTCGTAGAACGCGGCATAAACTTCATCGGTGGTCAGCACTGCCGACAGCGGAAGGTAGCCGCCGGTAATGCCCTTGGAAAGACAGATGAAATCGGGTTTGATGCCGGCCTGTTCGCAGGCGAACATGGTGCCGGTGCGGCCGAAGCCGACAGCGATTTCGTCAGCGATCAGATGCACTTCATAGCGGTCGCAGATTGCACGCGCCTCTTTCAGATACGCCGGATGGTACATCGCCATGCCGGCAGCGCCCTGCACCAGCGGTTCCAGGATGACCGCGGCGATTTCGGCGTGATTTCCGGCCAGGTAATAATCCAGCGCCTCGGCGCAACGCAGCGCGTAATCCTCGGCGGATTCGCCATCTTCCGCCAGCCGCCAGTCGGGGCTGGGCATCTGCACGCTTTGCCGCAGCAGTGGGGCATAGGTGTCCTTGAAGAGCGCGACATCGGTGACTGACAGCGCGCCGACGGTTTCACCGTGATAGCTGTTGTCGAGGCTGACGAAGCAGGACTTCTGCGGTTTTCCGGTATTGCGCCAGTAATGGAAACTCATTTTCAGCGCAATCTCGGTCGCGGAAGCACCGTCGGAACCGTAAAACGCATGCCCCAAGCCGGTGAGCTTGCCAAGTTTTTCGGAAAGCTCGACCACCGGTTCATGCGTAAATCCGGCCAGCATCACATGCTCCAGCTTTTCCAGCTGATCGCGCAGCGCAGCATTGATGCGCGGGTTGCCGTGACCGAACAGGTTGACCCACCACGAACTCACCGCATCCAGATAACGGTTGCCGTCGAAATCATGCAGCCAGACGCCTTCGGCGCGGGCAATCGGTACCAGCGGCATATCTTCCAGGTTTTTCATCTGGGTACACGGATGCCATACCGCAGCGCGGCTTCTGTTCAGCAAGTCTTGGTTGCTCATTCAGGCTCCAGGGCCGGATAAAGATCAACAGCACGCCCATTCATGCGTTCGAGCAGAAGCTCGAGCGCATGATGGGCCTGCCGCAACTGCGAGATACCTGTGCGCGCCTCATCGGCTTCCCCGGCTCGATACAGTTCCATCAGCCGGCTGCCGATGCTGTGCATATGCTCATGCGCCTGCTCGAACTGCCGCAACAAGGCATGATCGAACGTCCCTTCGCGGTCGGCATAAGCGATCCATCGGCCGGTGTGGCATTTCTGGGGGTGCATGATCGGCCAATTCGGCGTGGCAGTCTCTTCGGATTGCAGGCACTCTTCCATGCGTTTCATCCATTGGCTACCCTCGATTTTTTTCAGCAGCGCCAGCGCATGCGCTGCGGAAAGCGGCGACTGTCCGTAAACCGTCCACTCATGGAAGGGCCGGTAATCCTTCACCCATTGCACGAGCTGTTCGGCCGGCATCGGGCGGGCGACGCCATAACCCTGGGCTACCGTGCAGCCCATGATAAGCAGCATCAGGCCATGCTCGCGGGTTTCCACGCCCTCGGCCACCACCTCGCGGCGGAATGCATTGGCGAGGCCCACCACGCCTTCCACAATCGCATAATCGTCCGGATCGTCGATCATGTCGCGGACGAAGCTCTGGTCGATCTTGATTGTGCTCGCCGGCAGGTGGCGCAGATGCGCCAGCGATGAGTAGCCGGTGCCGAAATCGTCGAGCGCAATGCTTACGCCCAGTGCCTCCCGACAAGCCCGGATCACATCGCTGATGGCCGACAGGTCTCCCAGGACGCTGCTCTCGAGGATCTCAAGCTCCAGGCGTCCGGCCGGGATGTCCGGATACAGTGTCAGGGCGGTTTCCAGTTGGCGGAAAAAATCCTTCCATTGCAGGAAACGGGGGGAGATATTGACGCTGACCTGAATGTCCAGTCCCTCGCCTCGCCATGCATGCATCTGCCACAGCGCCTGCTCGATCACCCAGGTGCCCAGCACGGATTCGAACGGCGTACCCTCGATCACCGGCAGGAACTGGGCTGGCGGCAAAAGGCCGCGCTCCGGGTGGTTCCAGCGGATGAGCGCCTCGGCACCGAGGACTTCTCCGCTCTTCATATTGACCTTGGGCTGGTAATAGAGGCAGAACTCCTCCTTTGCCAAGGCCTCTTCAAGCCTGCCCAGCAGTTGGCGGCTGCTCTGGATCTGCTGGTCCTGCGCCAGGTCGAACAGGCGAAAGCGGTTGCGCCCGTCCAGCTTGGCCTGATACATCGCCTGATCGGCGTGACGCAGCAGCGTGTCGAGGTCGGCATCGTCCAGTGGGTAAAGCGTCACGCCGCTGCTGGCGGCAATGGTAATCGACAGGTCATCGACCTGGTACGGCCGGGCGATGGAAGCGTGGATTCTGTCCATCGCCTGCTCGGCCTGATCGATGGCGTGGATATCGCTGATCAGCAACGCAAACTCGTCCCCGCCGAGGCGCGACACCGTATCCTCTTCGCGCAAGCTGGCCTTGATACGCTCGGCCACCTCGACCAGCAGGCGGTCGCCCGCCTCGTGCCCCAGGCTGTCGTTGACCTGCTTGAACCCATCGAGGTCGAGGTAACACACCGCCAGCAGCGTCCCCTCGCGGCGGCAGTGGGCAATCGCCTGGTTAAAGCGATCGGCGAATAACGTGCGGTTGGGCAGCCTGGTCAGCACGTCGTAGTGCGCCATCAACTCCAGCGTCTGCTGCTGCAGCTTGGTCTGGGTAATATCGGAAAACAGGCTGATGTAATGCACGATCGTGCCGCGCTCATCGCGCACCGCCGAAATCGTCAGCAACTCGGCATACAGCTCACCGTTCTTTTTACGGTTCCATACTTCGCCTTGCCAGTGACCGAGGCTTTTCAAATCCGCCCAGATGCCCGCGAAGAACTCCGGCGGATGTTTATCGGACAGGAGCATGCTCGGTTTTTTGCCAATGACATCTTCGCGGCTGTAGCCGGTGATTTCACAAAAGGTCGGGTTGACTTCGACGATGGCGCCGGAAGCATCCATGATCGAAATACCTTCATGTGCGTCGCTAAACACGCGTGCGGCGAGACTGAGTTTTGCCTCCGCGCTGCGACGCAGGCCGATCTCGCGGCGCAGGCGCCAGTTCCAGTAGAGAATCCCCAGCAACAATGCCAGCCCGCCGCCGGCATACAGCGCTATCGTCTTGCGGGAAATACCGGGTTCCACGCTGAGGCCGTACCAGCGGCTGATAATCGCGTCCCTTTCCGCTTGCGGGATACTTTCCAGCGCCTTGTCCAGGATAGCCACCAGCTCAGGCTCGCTGGAAACCACGGCCATCCGGTGTTCGCTGAAATAGGGAGTCACGCCAGCCACTTTCAGCCCGGCCAGGCTGCTGCGCGTGATTTCATAATTGGCGGAAGCGGTATCGCCAACATACGCATCCGCCTGGCCCGCCGAAATCGCCTTCAGCGCCGACGCGACGCTGGGTACCGCCACCAGCCTGATCTGGGGATAATCCCGGCGGAGCGTTTCTTCCATGAAGTAGCCCTTGACCACGCTCACCCGCTTCCCGCTCAATCGTTCCAGATCGCCCAGATAACCCGCACCCTGCGCGGTGATAATCGCAACCGACACGCGGCTGATAGGCTGGGTAAACCGCAGATAGCGCTCGCGCTCGGGCGTCTTGACGGCAAAGGAGATCATATCCAGTTGCCCTTGCCTGGCCATGTTCAGCACAGCCTGCCAAGGCTGGTCCTTGATGATCTCCATGCGCACGCCGATCTTCGGCTCCACCAGTGCCAGCAGATCGGCCGCCATGCCTTGATAGCGCCCTTTTTCGTCCACCCATTCGTACGGCGCAAAATCCCGGTCGACGCCGACACGCAATACCCTGTGGGCTTTCAGCCAGGCATTTTCCTCCGAGGTCAGCTCCAGCGCAAGTTCGGGCAAAGGCGTTTCTGCGGCGAAGGCCGTCAAAGGAATGCAACACTCCAGCAGCAGAAAAATCCAGCAGGCAAATGCTCTGAGCATTGAAGAACGCCGAGTATGACGGAGCCCCGATTATACTGAAGCCCACCTTGGTATTGCCAATATTTCCCCGCCTCGCCGCAGCTCGGCCGACGCCCGAAAGCAGCCAAAGAATCGATTGCAAGCAAGGACTTATTTCACTACAGTGAAAATATCGCCTGCTAAAAAATGTGGCCTATGGTTCCTATAAAAAGACCAGGTTCGCCCAGCCTTTCCATCACCATCGCCCGTTTATTCAAATTAACGGCATTAGCAGTCGTTTATTATTTTATAGCGCGCTGGAGCCTGCAGTTCTTCACGCTCGAAGGTACGCATGCCTCGCCGATCTGGCCCCCTTCCGGCATTGCGCTGGCAGCCATGCTGTTGCTGGGCCACAGGATCTGGCCGGCCATCCTGGTGGGAGCCTTTACCGCCAACCTGTTCACATTCACCGCCCAGCACGAAATTACCCTGGCCGCCGCCGGCCTTTTCCTGGTGATCGCCACCGGCAATACGCTGGAGGCGCTGGCCGGATTTCATCTGTCGCGCAAGCTGGGAATCGCTCAGCACCCTTTGACGCAACCGCTGCATATTTTCAAATTCGTGATGATAGCCTTGTCCGTCTGCACCATCAGCGCAAGCGCGGGCACGGCCAGCCTGGTGTTAGGCGGACTTTCGCCGGATGCCTCCGTATGGTCGATATGGCTTAACTGGTGGCTAGGCGATGTCGGCGGCATCCTTGTATTCCTGCCGGCCATCATCATCTGGCTCGAAAAAGATCGGTCGTCGCTCCCCTCTGAACTCGGCGCCCTTGCACGATGGGTCGCGATGCTGGCGGGCTTCGCCGCGCTGAGCTTGCTGATTTTCAATGGCACATTTTCAGCGGGGAACCTCCATAGACCGCTGCTATATTTGTGTATTCCTTACCTGGCGTGGATCGCATTCAAATGTGGCCGGCATGGCGTTTCGGTGGCGATCATGCTGTTTTCCTCCATTGCCGTATGGGCGACAACGCAGGGCCTTGGGCCCTTCGTGACGGGCGAGCTCAACAGCTCGCTGCTCTCCCTTATCGGCTTCGTCGTACTCTTCAGCGTTACCGGCCTGTTGTTGGCAGCGGACGCCTCCCAACACACCGAATCTGGCAAGAGTCCCGATGCGGTGCATGAAATTGGCATTCATTGGCTTACCCTCATGCTCGCGCTGGGGCTGACCATTTTTGCGTGGCACATGATTTCCAGCGATACCGAGAAATCGGCGCAGATCCGCTTTACTTCCGCCGCCAAGGAAATCAACGTCAGAACGCTGGAGCAGATCATCCATCTGGAAGAGCTCCTGCGCAGCAGCGCGGCGGTGTTTGCCGCTTCGGAACAGGTGACTCGTGACGAGTGGCGGACCTACATGAAACAGCTCGAAGTCGAGAAACGAGTACCGCGCATCCAGTCCATTGCCTTTGAGGCCTGGGTTCCCGCAATGGCAAAAAAATCCCATGTTGCCGGCGTCCGGGCGGAAGGCTATGCGAATTACGACATCTGGCCGGCTGGCAACCGCAAGGCTTACCTGCCCATCACCTATATCGAGCCCTTCAACGCAAAGAACCTGCATGCCCTCGGATTCGACGTATATTCCGACGCCACGCGTCGCGAGGCTGTAGTTTCCGCCATCGACACCGGGAAAACGGCCATTACGGGAAAAATGCAACTGGTGCAGGACACGGCCAGCGAGGACGTCTCTTTCATCATCTTCGTACCGATTTATCATCACGGCGCGCCAGTCTCCACCGTGACCGAGCGGCAGTCGGGCATATACGGTATGGTCAGCAGCGGCTTCCGCATGAATGAACTAATAGAAGCCGTACTCGGCAAGAGTCCAATGATAGGTATGGAAGTTTTCGACGGCCTGACGACAGCCGAATCATCGCTTATGTATGCCAGCCCGACGCTTGCACGAATACCACTCGGCAGCCTGCCGCTGACAACCGTGGGGCCCATGGAATTCGCTAATCATGCCTGGACGCTGCGCGCGACGTCGCTTCCCGCCTTCACCGCCACGATAGATCGCCAGAAAGCGCAGATTGTCCTGATCGCCGGCTTCCTGATCAGCTTGCTGCTTTTTATCGTGGTGCGCGCCCTGGCGGTAACGCGCGAAAGCGCACTGGCATTGGCTACCCATATGACGGATGCGCTACGTGATTCCGAATCCAGGCTGCGCAGCCTGAACACCCGGATGGAAATGGCGACGGAAACCGGCGGCATCGGCGTCTGGGATTGGGACATGGAGGCAGACACGCTGACCTGGAATGACCGGATGTACAAGATCTACCATCTGCTTCCAGACAATGCGGAGAAGAATAGTTATCAAATGTGGCACAAGCGCGTGCATCCGGAGGACATCGGCTGGCTCGACCGCGAGCTTGAGGAAGTAATCGCCGGTAGAAAGCTGTTTGCGACAGAATTCAGGATCGTGCTGGACGACGGCAGCATACGCAGGATCAAGGCCAATGCACAGGTCGTCCGCGACCCCACCGGACGGCCGCGCCACATGGTCGGGATCAACTTCGATGTCACCGAGCTGCGCCAAGCCGAAGAATCGCTGCGAGCGAGCGAGGAAAGGTTTCGCAGCATTTTCGAGCATGCCCCCATCGGCATGGCGATGTTTTCCACCGATGGCCGCTGGCTCAGCGTCAACAACGCTGCGTGCGACATCTTCGGCTATGACAGGACCGAGCTTGAGCGCATGACCTTCCAGGAGATCACCTTTCCAGACGACCTGGAGGACAACCTGGCAAATGTACAGTTGCTGCTGGAAGGCAGGATACATTCCTATCAGCTGGAAAAACGCTATATGCGCAAGGATAAACGGCTGGTCTGGGTACTGATAACAGTGACCCTGCTGCACGACGGCGCTGGCAAGCCGCTCTATTTCATTGCGCAGATGATGAACATCATGGATCGCAAGCAAAAGGAATACGCGACCGCCGCCGCATTGGCGGAAAAGGAAGTCCTGCTGAAAGAGGTGTATCACCGCGTCAAGAACAACCTGCAAGTCATCACCAGCCTGTTGAACCTGCAAATGCGCTCATTGCCGGAAGGAATGGCGCGCACCGCGCTGATGGAATCCTCGGAGCGTGTGCGGGCAATGTCGCTGGTGCATGAGAAGCTCTACCAGTCCAGCGATCTCTCATCCATCACGCTCGATGGTTATATCGAGGACATGTGCCACCAGCTTGGGGCATTCGCCGCCTCCATCGAACGCGGTATCGAGCTCATCACCGACATCGAACCCATCGAAATCGGGCTCGAGCTCGCCGTTCCGCTTGGCCTGATATTGAACGAACTGGTTTCCAACAGCCTCAAGCATGGGTTCCCGGATGGCCGCTCCGGCCAGATACGTATCAGCCTGACCCGCATCGTGCCGGATCGGGATACCGTCAGGCTGAAAGTGGAGGACAATGGAATCGGGCTACCGGCTGACCTCGACATTCAGGCCTCGCCTTCGCTCGGGTTAAAGCTGGTCACTTCGCTGACGGCGCAGATCGACGGCAAATTCGAGATCGAATCGCGCGATGGCACCTGTGCCAGCCTGGTTTTCCGGATACACGACCCCGTGCGTCCGCCCACCGCCACAAACGCCTATCTGGAAAGGAACGCGTAATGCAGTCGGCAAACATCCTGATCGTCGAGGACGAATCCATCGTCGCCCTGGACCTCTCCGGGCAGCTACAGGAAATGGGCTACCGGATCTGCGGGATTGCGGATAACGGCAAGGATGCGATTGCCCAGGTCAAACAGCACCATCCCACCCTGGTGCTCATGGATATCATCATCAAAGGCGAAATGGACGGCATCGAAACCGCGCGGCACATCAGCCACCGCTTCCAGACGCCCATTATTTTTCTCACCGCCTACAGCGATCCGCATACCGTGGAACGTGCCGCGCACACCGCGCCTTACGGTTACCTCACCAAGCCGTTTCAGGCCAATGAGTTGCGGGCAGCCATCGAAGTCGCACTGTACAAGGCCGGGCTGGAAAAACGTCTGCGGGAATCCGAGCGCTGGTTCGCCACCACGTTACGCTGCGTCGCCGATGGCGTGATTGCGACGAATAAGGAAGGCCTGGTCCAATTCCTCAACCCGACGGCGGAAGCGGCACTTGGCTGGAGCCTGGCGGATGCCAAGGGACAGCCGGTGGAAGACATCATGAACTTGCGCAACGCGCGCACCGGCTTGCGCGAGGAAAACCCGATTTCTCGCGCCTTGCAAAGCGATAGCGTCGTCGGCCTCGAATTCGGCACCATCCTGGCTTCGCGCAACGGGCAGCAGCACCCCATCGACGATTCCGCGGCGCCCATACGCGGCGCGGACGGCAGCGTCATGGGCGCCGTCATGGCATTCCGCGATGTCAGCGACCGCCTTGCCGTGGAACAGTCCCTGCGGCGCAGTGAAGAGCATTTCCGCAAGGCGTTCGATTTTGCGCCGGTCGGCATGGCATTGATCGGTCTGGATGGTGCGTTTCTGCAGATGAACGCGGCCCTTTGCAAGCTTCTGGGCTACGACCAGGCGGAGCTTGCGGCGATATACCAGACCGAGCTGACGCACCCGGCCGACCGGAAGATCGAGCAGGGGCGGCTCGCCGAACTGCTGTCCGGCAACGTTGCGACGGTTCAGTTCGAGAAACGCTACCTGCCGAAAAACGGCACCGACCTGTGGACACTGGTCAGCGTCTCGCTGCTGTCGCAGGACGAGGCACCGATGTGCTATCTCTACCAGATCCACGACCTGACCGAGCGCAAGAATTCGGAGTACCAGCTTTCGCGCATGGCGCATTTCGATACGCTGACCGGCCTGGCGAACCGCTCGCGGCTGCTGGACGAAGCGAATGACCATATCCTGGTTGCCAAACGGCAAAAGACCGGGCTGGCAATTGTTTTTCTGGATCTCGATCATTTCAAGGAAGTCAACGACAGCCTCGGGCACGAGGCCGGCGATCTGCTGTTGCAGGAAGTCGGTTCCCGGTTGAGGGCAGCGGTGCGCGAAACCGACTGTGTGTCGCGCTTCGGCGGTGATGAATTCGTGCTGCTGTTGCCCAACATCCAGACGCCGGAAGATGTATCGCATGTGGTCAACAAGATACTGGATGATTTCAGACGCCCCGTCATGCTCGAAGGGCAGTCAGTCGTCATCGGCACCAGCATGGGCGTCAGCCTGTACCCGGAAGACGGCCCGGATGCCAAGACCCTGCTGCGTTGCGCCGATAGCGCGCTCTACCAGGCCAAGGCCGAGGGACGGAACAATGTGCAGTTCTATCGCGCCGAACTGACCGCTCGCATCGAGCAGCGTTTCAAGCTGGAAAAAGAGTTGCGCCATGGTATCGAACATGGCGAGTTCGAGTTGTATTACCAGCCCATCATCGCCTTGAACGACAACAAGGATATCTGTGCGGAGGCGCTGATCCGCTGGCACCATCCCGAGCGCGGCCTGCTACAGCCGGACATGTTCATTCCCTTCGCCGAAGAAACCGGGCTCATCGTGCCGATAGGCGATTGGGTGATCGCCACCGCCTGCGCCGAAGCGGCGCGCTGGCAGCAAGCCAGCAAGACCATCCCGGTTTCGATCAACATCAGCGCGCGGCAATTCAAGACCGGCAATCTGGTTGAAAAGCTGACAGCGGCGCTCGCCGCAAGCGGGCTTCCCCCTTCCCTGCTCTGCCTGGAAATCACCGAGCAGTTCCTGCTGCATGATACCGAGCACAACATGGATTTGATTGCGAAGTTAAAGGCGATGGGATTGAAGATCGCCATCGACGATTTCGGCATCGGTTATTCGTCGCTCAGCTACTTCAAGCGCTTCGGCCCGGCGCAGATCAAGATTGACCGCTCCTTCATCAGCGGCGTGATCGATGATGCGGAGGATGCTGCCATCGTGCGGGCCATCATCGCCATGGCAAAAAGCCTGAATGTGCAACTGGTAGCGGAAGGTGTGGAGACTGTAGAACAGCTGGCATTTATCAGCAAGGAAGGCTGCGACAAGGCGCAGGGATTTCTTTATGCCTCTCCGGTGCCGGCCGAGGACTTCCGCCGCACCTGGGTGGAGGCCACACCAGGCTGACGCCTGATCGGCCAGGCATCAGGCTTCGTTGGGGATATATCCCGTCAATGCGCATTGCGAATGCCGCGCGATGGCGAGTTTCTTTTCCGCATGCGGCGAGCGCGGTAGCAAGGCACGCCCCAGTTCATTGCCGTAGTTGTTGCGCTGCACCATTTCATCGGTTTCAAAATCGAAATCCAGATACGGCGTTTCGTTCCACTTTTCCGTGAACAGTATGTTGAACGGCGTATAGAGGCCGCGCTCCGGGCTGCTGGAATGCAGCGCAAACACATATTCCGGCACCGCGTTGACCTCGAACCCGTCGTGGCAGTATTGCACCCAGACGTAATCGCCAACAATCACCAGCTTCCAGAAAGGCCGATGGTCGTAGAACTTGAGCGTGACCTTCTTGCCGGCGCGGCGCAATTCCTTCAGGTAGGCAATGCTTTCGTGGATTTCATCCAGCAGGTGGCCATAATAGTCGCGCTCATCCGACAATGAATCGGCGCGCATGCGGGCGCCATCGCTCATCGGATTGAGCAACATCACGCGAATTTCACGCGCGTCCTGCAGTACCTGCCGGAACTGGCTGTCTTTATGTGCGAACGTGTCGTAACCGGTCACGGTCATGACGCAGGCCGTGCCGGACGCCGGCATCTTCTTCATCAACCATCGCTCGCGCCAGCGCGTCATCCAGCCGGCCTTGTGACTCGCATAAACCAGCGAAGCCAGCTTGGCGCTGTCGACGAAATCCCGGTTCTGCAATGTGCTCTTGATCGAAATGAACACTGCCACCAGCACCGCAGCCAGACACACCTCCGTCAGGAACAGCAGGTCGGTATTGGCCGATATCATCGGCCACCAGCGGTAGATGAAAAAGTGAATGCCGGAAGGCAATGAAAAAGCAATCGCGACGGCTACCACCAGCAACATGGCATGTATCACGATTTCGCTCATGGACAGAAATTGACGAGTTTTATGCGGATGCATTCCGTTCCCCCTTCCAAAAAGGAAAAGCATCACGCTCCCCCGCCATACAGGCAGGGATAGCGCACTCTCACTTGCTAACGATTAAATCCTTCGATTTGCCAAACGCATTACCGTTCCCTGATCCGCCGAAGGCGCTCACGCGTCCTCGGCAAAGCCGCCTGCGTTCAGGAATGTTCCCTTATGGCCGGTTCATTTCGTGCCGTCCATGACTCGCTCGGTTTGCAGGATGATTTCGGCGGCGGTCGCGCTGTCGTAGATTAACCCGCCATTCTTGGCAGTCACCCGCATCCGTGTCGTATTCGTGGTGAGCGGCTCGAATTGAATCTCTATCGTGCGGCCGGACGCCGCAGCGTTGAGTATCTCGATGTTGTCCTGTTTGGCCGTGGATACAAGCGTGATATCCATGCGCTCCAGCGCACTCAACGCAGCGCGCTTGACCTTGCTCATCGGCGCGGTGAATGTACGGTAGGTGATGCCGTTTATGGTATGCGTTACCGCGGTCGAGCCGCCTACGCCGAGAGCAGTCAGCCCCAGCGGCATGCAGCCAACCATGGCTCCCGCTATCAATATGCTACCTAACCCGGACCATGCCACGCGCAACATAGGGGTTTGCCTTTTTCGTGATTTACATCAAACATGTACAAGAATCGTGCCATTGGAATTAGCACTAATATTCAATGAGTTAATATTAATTTTCTCGCCATGATGTCGTGCAAAGGCGACATAAACATTCGACAACTAAACAACCCAATGATTCTTATATGGAAATCATGTCTCCGCCGGACGACATAATTGCTGCCGGCGGCCCAGGATTTGCCGTATGACACGCTTCCCAAGCTGGATGCCACCGGTTTCCACGGTGCGGAATAACAGCCATGCCAACAGATATATCGGCAGACCCACCGCTGCCAGGCAAATGAGCAGGCGCACGGGACCGGGCAAAGAAAGATAAGCAGGAAATTGCGCCAGCATGCCGGCTGCGGGAATAAGGATCAAAAGATGCAGCAGGTAGACGCCATAGGAAGTATCGCCGAGAAATTTGCTGAATGCGGTTGAAAGCACCGCCCGCAGTTTCTCGATACCGCCTTGCACCAGCCTGCTTCCCGGCAGGCTGCCGTCGTTCATCAGGTAGAACATGGCGATCACCAGCAACATCCGCCCCAGGGCCTGATCCGTCCGCTCGACCAGCCCCACGACCACCAGCACCAGTACCGAGGTGGCCAGGGCCAGATTCATTCCACCCTGCAACCGGCTGACCGCCAGCCAGATACCGATGAAAAACAAATAAAGCTTGAGCGGCAAAAAGGACGGCATTTCGAACTGCTGGAAAAAATCGCGGAACAGCACCAGGCTGACTCCCGAGACAATAATCGCAAGCATGCCGGCCCTGATCAGCCCAAGCCGCAGCACCAGCACCATCAGGAAAGGAAACGCGAGGTAAAACGACATTTCCAGCCCGATGGACCAGTCGGGCAGCGGCGTACGGAATGCATATTCCGGAAAGGCGCCGAACAGGAAACTGACATGCATCAGAATGTTTCCCAGGCTCTGGTCGTCATAGCGCGCCGGGGAGGTCGCCGTTTCCGGCCAGTGATGCGCGATGGCATCTCGCCAATCGCCCACCCACGGCCCCAGCAGCAAGGCAATGGACAACAGCACGTAATACAGCGGTGCAATCCGGAAAAAACGCCTCAGCCAGAAGGTAAAAAACGTGGATTTCGCATCCCACGGCTCTTTCCCCTGGCGCAGTACGTAATGGTGGGCCATCAGGAATCCGGAAAGCAGCATGAAGAGATCGACCGCGAGTTCGCCCCACGACAGCACCGGTATCGGGCGCATGCCGGTCAATATCTGCGTATGCGAAATCAGTACCCATAACGCCGCGATACCGCGCAGCCCGTCCAGCCACGGCAAGTGGTCCGCATTCTTTTGGGGAGCGGAGCCATACTTCATGAATCTAGCATCCTCATCTACTCGCTGATCTTGTTTTGGAAATGACTGACTAATCTCGATCTGGCGTCTGGAAGCGCCTTGCCGTGATTCAAGAATGAGAACGACGAATGGCGCAAAGGTTGTTAGCGCGTTCGGACTATTTGCCGCACGACGGATTCACGATAGAAAGCTTGCAGGAGCCCAATCGCCGCAACGGTATTCCGGACCTAATTGAACCCAGACGAAAACGCCAAATGAAGCAAAGAAATGACATCGACGGCCTGCGCGCGGTCGCCGTCCTGCCGGTAGTCCTGTTCCACTACAACTTCCTCAAGCTGATGCCGGGCGGCTATATCGGCGTGGATATCTTTTTCGTCATTTCCGGCTTCCTGATCACGCGCATCATCTACGACGGCATTGCCGACGGCAGCTACAGCATCGCCGATTTTTACTACCGGCGCGTGCGGCGCATCTTCCCCGCGCTGTTCGCAATGTTCGCTTTCTGCCTGGTGACCGCTTTCCTGATCAGCTTTCCCAGCGACGCGCACGATGTCGGCCACAGCGTGCTGGCTTCGACCTTTTTCGTATCCAACATACTGTTCTATCTGTCGAGCGGCTATTTCGATCAGGCGAGCGAGATCAATCCGCTGCTGCACACCTGGTCATTGTCAGTGGAAGAGCAGTTCTACGTGCTATTCCCGCTGCTGGTATTCGCCATCCGCAAGTTTTCCAACCAGACGCGCATCCGCATTCTGTTCGCGATTGCGCTTGCCAGCTTCATTGCCTCATCGGTGATGCTGCCAAGGGATGGCTCAGCGGTGTTCTACCTTGTGCAATACCGCGCCTGGGAACTGTTGCTCGGCTCGCTGCTGGCGCTGGGTGCGGTACCGCAGACGCGCACGCCGTGGTTGGCGCAGTCGCTCGGCGTGCTTGGACTGGCGATGATCACCGCCAGCATCATGTTCTATTCCAGCTTCACGCCCTTCCCCGGCTATTCCGCACTGCCGCCCTGCCTGGGCGCGGCGCTCATCATCTACTCAGGCACCGCCACGACCACGTGGGTCGGCCACCTGCTGTCACTCGCGCCGGTACGTTTCGTCGGGCTGGTGTCGTACTCCTTCTACCTGTGGCACTGGCCCATCCTGGTGTTTTACCGCTATTACTTCATGCATGAGCCGCATGGCCTCGTCGAACGGGGCGCGCTGATCGCCGTAACTTTCCTGATTTCCGTGCTTTCCTGGCATTTCATCGAAAAGCCCTTCCGCGTGCGACGCGAGCAGAAGGACGTATCGCGTACTTTGCGCTTCGCGGGATCGGCGATGCTCGCGTTCAGCCTGTTCGGCCTGGTGCTGGGGCCGGCCAACGCCCAGTTCTGGCAATATCCGGGGCGGGTGACGAATACCATGCGCTACGTCGATTACGAGGTCACCGACATGATGCGCACCGGGCAGTGCTTCATGTCCACCAGCGCCGGGGATTTCAAGCGCTTCGATAAACCTGCTTGCCTCGCGCTGGATGTGAGGAAACCGAATTACCTGATCTTCGGCGACAGCCATGCCGCGCATCTCTGGTACGGACTCAAAAAGACCTATCCCGACATCAACTTCATGCAGGCGACTTCTTCCGGCTGCAAGCCCCTCATCGGGCGCAAATCCGACCCGACCTGCAACAGCATGGTGAACTATATCGCGTCCGACTTCGCTCCCAGGTCGCATCCCGATGCGATCATCCTTTCCGCCAACTGGCAGACAAGCGATGCCGCCGACCTGAAAAAAACAATCAATGCACTGCGCGAATACACCAATCGCATTATCGTTTTCGGTCCCATCGCGATCTACGACCAGCCCTTGCCGCGCATTCTGGCGCGCAGTCTGTATGACGGCGACCCGGCCATCGTCCTGCGCCACAGCATTCCCGGGCGTGACCAGATCGACCGCCAGCTGTTCCATGCCCTGCGCACGACAGACAGCGATTACGTTTCGCTGTATCGCACCCTCTGCCGGCCGGGGTGCATTACCTGGATCGACCGCACGATTCCGCTGCAATACGATTACGGGCACCTGACGCGCGAAGGCTCGGTGTTTATCGCGTCGCTTCTCGACAAGCGCATGTTCGGCGCACCGCGCTGATCGCCTCCATGCGGGCTTGCCCGTATTTCTCTTACTCCTGTTACTCCCTAATATGGATCCCGACATCCGCATAAGGCTCAAGGGAGTAATTCATGGCAACGAATATCGGCGTAGCAGTAGTCACCGGAACACCCGGCATAGGCACGGTTAAAACCGTTATCGGCAACGTCAGGGCCATCGGCGCAGACGGCGTGGAGCGAACCTTGCAGGCAGGAGACCAGGTCTATGCCAATGACCTGATTGCCACCGATGCGGCGGGTGCCGTCATCATCGAATTTACCGACGGCAACCGGCTCGATCTCGCGCGCAACGCCAGCATCACACTGGACACCGAAGTCTTCGACCCGCAAGCCGCGGTCACAGGTACCGACGAAGTCACGCGTATACAGCAACTGATCGCTGCCGGCATGGACCCGGCAGCCGCCGCTGAGGCCGCGGCTGCCGGCACAGGCGCGGCAGACGAAGGCGGTTCTTCCTTCGTGGTGGTGGATTTTGCCAATAGCCAGGGCGAAGTGACCAGCGGCTTCACCACGCGTGGCATTCCCGCGCCTGAAGCTGCGCCGCTGGAAAACCAGATCATGGTGGAAGGCGCTATCATCATGTCGCCGCCTTCCCCGCCCCCGGTGCCCGAGCAATCGCCGCCAGACGCACTGAACGACGGTTTCACCATCCACGAGAATCAGTCCCTGGAGTTGAAGCCGATCGACTTGCTGCGCAACGACACCGATCCGGACAGCGATGCACTCGCGATTGTCAGCGTCGGCAACGTCAGTGAAGGCACGTTGACGATCAACGCCAACGGTACGCTCACCTTCGTGCCGGACGCCAATTTCGACGGCCAGGTGACCTTCGATTACACCATTTCCGACGGCCATGGCGGCACGGATACTGCCACCGTGACCATCACGGTATTGCCGCTGGCGCTGCCGCCGGAAGTCACGCTGGGCGTGGCCGGCGAAGGCCAAGCCGGCGGCTTTCTCAGCGAAGACATCCCCGGACAGCTCGCGTTTACCGCTGCACCGCAAAGCGGCTCCGACGACCGCATCAGCCAGATCCAGATTTCCGGTTTCCCGGAAGGATGGGCGGTGGATGCCAGTTCGGTAACGATCAACGGCACGACCTATGCCGCGAGCTATGCCAACGGCATCCTGACGGTTGCCGTCGATGGCCTGACCGGCCCGCTCCAGGGCACCGTCAACGTCACAGCAGATACGCACAGCGACGTTGACCGTCTGCTATCGATCACCGCCTCCGCTGTGGACGGCATCGCCTCGGCCAGCACCACCGCCAGCGCAACCGCCGTCGTGGATGCGGTCGCCGACTGGCCCACCCTTGCACTCGCGGTCGCCGACAGCGGCGATGCTAACGCCAGCTTCCAGAGCGGCGAATCAGGTACCGTCACCGTCAACGCGACTTTCAACGACTATCAGGACGGCTCCGAACTGCACACCGTCACCGTCGCGGTTCCGGACGGTTTTACCGCGTCCGGCATCGTCAATGGCGTCTATACGCCCGGCACGGGCGGGACCGGCGGCTCGGTCAGCTGGGCCGTCGAAGGCCCCAGCCTCAATACCTGGTTCACGCTGACGCATGTCGATGCTGTTGCCGGCAACGTTGTGCTGCCCGGCACCGCAACCGCGCTGGAAAGCCTGACCAGCGGTGCCGAACTCATCCCCGGCGACAACCTCGCCGAAGTCACCGCTTCCGTCGGCCTCACCGCTGCACCGACGCCCAACCCGGTTATCAACCTCAGTGCCGCCGATGTCAGCGGCGACACCGTCTGGGTCAAGGAAGACGGTTCCGCCACCATCCAGGTGCAGGCCGAGGCCACGCCGGGCAGCACGCTCACCGAAATTGTCATCACCGGCTTGCAGACCATCGGCTGGACTTACGATTTCAGCGGACTCGGCAGCGGCTACTCGTTCATCAACGGCACGCTTACCCTCAGCGGTTTGAGCGGCACCAGCTTCGGCGGCAGTTTCAGCGTCACCCCGGCTGCTGACAGCGATGTCGATCTCGGATCGCTGAACGCCCAGGCCAGCGCCGTCAGCGTCGCCGACCCGTCTGTCACCGGCACCGGCAGCGATGTGCTGGTGGTCAACGTCGATGCCGCCGCCGACCTCCCCGGCGGGCTCGATACGCAGTTCGGTACCAATGGTTTTGCATATTCCGTCGGACGCGAGCAAGGCGGCGATTCGACGCTGTATCGCATCGACCTCGACACCGGCGACGCCATCAAGCTTGGCAGCGTGGTCATTGCAGGCAAGAACGCCGACGTCACCGGCCTGAGTTACGACGCGGAATCCGGCACACTGTGGGGGTTTGTTTCACAGCCCGGCGGGGTCAAGGGACTGGTGCAATTGAGTACCGATCCCGAGGCTGGCAACGCCGTGCTCAACTACTACGGCAATATCGGCGGTATACAGGACGTGGCGGACGTGAGCGGCGCCAATACCGGCGCGGTATTCCACGATGGCAGCCTCTTCATGGCCGTGACCAGTGGCAGCGATACCAACATCTATACCGTCGCGCTGTCCGGCCCCAACGTCGGCGCGGTGACGCTGTACGCCACTCTCGACGGCGTCAAGCTCAACGGCTTCGAATACCATGCCGGGGTGGACAAGTTCTACGGCCTCACCACACAAGGTGGCAATACGTGGCTGAGCGAAATTCAGTTCCAGGGCAATGTTGCGACCGCCACGCCACTTTTCCAGGTGTCGGATGGCACCTCGACCATGGGCCTGGCTTACGGCGTCGACGGTGACTTGTGGGCCATCGACCGGATCAAGGGCGAGGTCTATGAAATCAACGTTGCCACAGGCTCCTCGCAGATATCATGGACACTCCCTGCCAACCTGCAATCCGGCGACGGCCTGGAAAACCTGGCAATCAGCGAAAAGCCCGGCACGGTGTTGGCCGGCGACCAGTTCACGCTCTCCTTCCAGGGGCAATTCGGCGATTTTTCCGATGCCTCAGAAAGCCATTATTTCCTGGTCAACCTGCCCGAGTCGGCGCTGGCCGCCGGGCTGGCCGTCAACGATGCCACCATCATCACCCTGGGCGCGGACAATGCTTACGACGTCCCGGCCGGGGATTACGCGGTGGTCGATGCCGACACCTCGATGACCGATGCCGGCATTGCCAGCGGCAGCCTGCAGATGGGCGCGCCGATTGCACCCGACGCGCTCAACTTCGATGTGTATGCGGTAGCGCTGGAGTCCAACCTTTCCGGTGAGGAGTTGCAGTACGCCGACAACGTCGCTGGCGTATCGGCTGTCGATTCTTCCGCACTCAATATCACTTACGACGTCGTCACGGATGCATCGGATTACGAAGACAGCTCGGCCGGCACCGCCATCCTGGGCGGCGATTCCGACAACACCATCTCGGGCAATGAAGGCGCCGATGTCATCTACGGCGGTGGCGGGGATGATGTCTTGCAAGGCGACGAAGGCAACGATGTACTGGGCGGCGGGGCCGGTAGCGACACCCTGCAAGGGGGCGAAGGCAACGATACCCTCTACGGCGGCGAAGGCAACGACACGCTCTCCGGCGGCCCCGGCCAGGATTCGATGACAGGCGGCGCGGGCGGCGATATTTTCAAATACACCCTGGACGACCTCGACGACACCGGCCCGGACGTCATCCACGACTTCACCGTCGGGCAAGACGTGCTCAATCTCGACCAACTGCTTTCCGACGCAGGCCTGGATCCGGCCAACGCCAGCGATCATGTCACATTGCAGGAGGTGGACGGCAACACCCTGGTGTCGGTGGATGTGGGCGACGGATTTGTCGACCTCGTCACGCTGATGAACGTGACGGGCGCCAACCTGGACACCCTGCTCGACACGGAAGAACCCGTCATTTAAGGATAGTGGAACGGCATTCTCCTTTTGTCGGGGAATTACTCGGAAAAAGCCCTGTCGGAACTGCATCGGCACGCGGAAAGGAGAATGCCATGATCCGCAACCCCATCGACGCCTCCGTCCAGGTCAGCCCGGAACTTTCCGTATTCATCGAAAGCCGGGTGAATGACTCGGATATCGAAACCACTGTCACCCTGGGCGATATTCACAACTTTATCAAAGGCATGTTGCCGAGGCCGCTCATAGAGAGCGAGCGCCTGCATCGATTCGATCCTGACGAATCCCACCTGGAAGAACTGGACACCCTCATCGAAGCCTACGGCGAAGACGCCCTCGCCATCGAATTCATCCGCACCACCGCCAGCGAAGCCCTGACGAGAGTCATCGAAACCGCCATCAACGACGATAACCACGAAACCCCCACGCTCGCCGACATCCGCGCGGCCCTCAACGCCGGCCTTTCAAACCGGCTGGTCGGCGAAGGCGTGCTGGATGATGACGAAGACGACCCTCTGCTCGAAGAAATCGACTTCCTCATCGAACGCCACGGCCCGGACATGCTCGCCGAAAACCTGATCCGCTATGAATGACCTTGATGCGCTTGAACGACATAGTGCGCGGGGAGATGGTGTAATAGCGCCATGGGAATGAACCGCCAATATGCCACCAAGGAACCGACCCGCGCCGAAATCGACGCCCTGCCCGAACCGCTGGTGCTGGAATTCGGCGCTCCGTGGTGTGGATATTGCCGTGAGATGCAGCCCTTGCTGGCGGCCGCTTTGTCGAATCACACCGAAGTGCGGCATATCAAGATCGAAGATGGAAAAGGGCGACGACTCGGGCGCCTGTTCGGGATCAAGCTCTGGCCGACGCTGATTTTCATGCGCAATGGCGAAGAGCTGGAACGCCTGGTTCGCCCCGATAACATCGAATCAATCCGCACCGCGATGAAAAAAGCGTTTGCATCCGCCTGACAGGCGACCCAGCCTGACCGCGTTCCCATGCATTGGGATTTTACACTTCCGCGACGCAAACTCCGTTATCAGACAAGCTGATCGCTCCCGAGCCACGCACCGCGCCCTTGCCGGAAGATTTGGCGTGCTTGAGGTTATCGCAGGCCATTTCCAGCATGCCTTCCGGCTTTTGGTCCGCGTGCGGCACATCAACCACATAGCCCACGCTCGCCGATAGATACTGCTGAGTCTGCCTGTTGAGGATACGTAGCGATTGCACGCGATCACAGATGCGAAGGGCATGGGCCTTCGCCTGGGCTTCCGACATGTCCGCCGCGAGAACGACGAATCGGTCGCCTTCGTATCTCGCTACAAAATCCGTAGAACGCCGGAAGAGCAGGCTCAGCGTCTTCGCGATCTTTTGCAATGCATAATCCCCGGACCGGCTGTCCAGGGCATTGAATGAACTGAACTGATCCACGTCGATAACAAACAGCACGAGGACATCCTGCTTCCTGGCCGCGATCCCCCATTGAATCGCATACTGAACATTGAAAAATTCACGATGAAAAATGCGCGTAAGGCCATCCACCATTTCAATGCGCGGCGGTAAGGAATTGTTATCCTGACTGCCTTCCTCAGATTGCAGCAACCCGCGCAGCGGCAACCCCAGCGTCGTTAAATCCACCATGCTTTTCCCCTGTTTTTTGACCCGCTCATGTCTGCGAATTATGCATATCGCATAACAATATCCCAAATCGGACCATCATTCATGCCGCTGCGTCAACAACCGTTGATTTATCTGCACGACCATGCAGCAATTCGGCGCATCGTTTGTCCAATCAGGAGAACAAACCGTTTACGACCGGAGTTGGACAGCCTTGAGCGAAAACAGAAAAATCACTACACCTTCAACCCCTGAGACCCGCTCGCCCGGCCGATGAAACCAGGAAGAATGGAGGCCCACCCATGAACCAGCGCGGAATCATCTTCAGCAAACCCATGGTGCTCGCCCTGCTGGCCGACATCAAAACCCAGACCCGGCGCAAACTGAAATCCCAGCCTGCCAACGAAAGCGAACTCCCCGACCTCGCCGCCTGCCCTTACGGCCAACCCGGCGGCAAATTATGGGTACGCGAAGCCTGGCGAACACTCAAGGAATTTGACGCAAAACAGCCGGGCGAGCTACCCCGCGACACCCCGCTGCGCTACGAGGCAGATCAGCTTTACAACCCATCCGAGTTCGAACCCGGCAGATTACGCCAAGGCATCTTCATGCCCCGCTGGGCCAGCCGCCTCGAACTCGAAATCACCCATGTGCGCCTTCAGCGGCTACAGGACATCAGCGACTCGGATGCGATCGCTGAGGGGATTCATGCCATCCACGGCAGTACCCCGACAGAAGAGTTTCTTGCCGATGAAGAAGACGAGGATTTAATCGGCCCGGCCGATTTGTATCGAGCGGTTTGGGAGTCGTTGCATGGGGTGGGTTCGTGGGAGAAAAATTCGTGGATATGGGTGGTTGAGTTTGAAAGGCTGAGATAAGGTTTAAATACAAAAGATCAGCTTTCGCTAACCAAGCTAGATGGACAAGCTATTTATTCTGCTGTTCGGCGAATTCTTTCAGGAGCTGTGCAATATCCCACTCGCAGCCACCACAGCCCGAGAGAGCGCCCGTCCTTCTGGAAATAGCATCCATATCCAGACCTTGCTCGAACAGGCTTTGAATTTTGCTCCGGGTGGTGCCGCTACAAGGGCACATGACTTCATCCGGGTTGGCATTCTTCATGTTCATGGAAAGGTTTTTTTACTTCCGGGTTTATTGACAGATCTTATTGTAACTTCCCGGACATCCCGATCCAGGAGAGCAGCAAAGGTACTTATCGATCAGGGGCCAGTTTACGCGGTCAATTCAATCTCAACGCTTGTTCGAGGTCGGCAATCAAGTCGCCCTCATGTTCGATACCGATCGACAACCGAACCATGCTGTCGGAAATGCCGCGGCGATCACGTTCCTCAACGGTCATATCGTGATGTGATGTTGTCACGGGCAGCGTAACCAGGCTTTCGATGCCGCCCAGGCTGGGCGCCAGGCTGAAAACCTGCAGCCGTTCGGTGACTTGCATCGTCTGCTCCAGTGAGCCGTCGAACTCGAAGGTCACCATGCCGCCGAAGCCCGACATCTGCCTCTGCGCCAGCACATGCCCGGGGGAATCCGTCAGGCCTGGATAATATACTCGCCTGACGGCGTCATGCTGCGACAAGTATTCGGCAATGCGCAGCGCATTGGCATTCTGTTTTTCCACCCTGACCGCCAGCGTGCCCAGACTGCGGGCCAAGCGGTGCGCGGTGTCCGGCGCCAGCATTTGCCCCAGATTTTTGCGCCATGGCTTGACCGGCTGCAGGAGTTTGCTGCTGGCGCACAACACGCCGGCAGTCAGGTCGCTGTGGCCGCCGAGGAACTTGGTGGCGCTCTGCATGGCAATATCCGCCCCGAGCGCCAGCGGCAATTGGTTAACCGGCGTGGCGAACGTGTTGTCAACCGCGACCAGTGTGCCGTGAGCATGCGCCAGCGCGGCAATGGCGGGAATATCGACCAGTTCCAGGCGCGGGTTGGTCGGTGTTTCGAAAAATACCAGCCCAGCTCCAGCCTTCAGCAAGGGTTCAAGCTTGTCGATTTCAGTCAGCAGAAGCTGGTGCGTGACGAAGCCCAGCCCGGGCAATTGGCTTTCCAGCAATTCCAGCGTGCCGCCGTAGGCATCGCCGATGCAGACGATGCCGCGTCGCCCATGGGCCAGGAAAAGGGAAGACAGGGCGGCCATGCCGGACGAAAACACCAGCGCGTCCTCCGCGCCGTCGAGACTGGCCAGCTTTTTCTCCAGGCTGCGGATCGATGGATTCATGCCGTAGCGGGTGTAGAGGTAGCCATCCTTCCTGCCCTCGACCACATCCAGCAAATCCTGCGTCGAGTGGAACTTGAACGTCGTCGTATCGTAAAGCGGCGTATGCGGCGAGCCGAAGGCGTCTTCGATCTCTCCCGCATGGATGCAGTTGGTCGAGAACGCGGCAGGTTTGGAAGGCATGTCAGTCTCCTGTTCGGAATTACATCAAGGTTCGGGGGGATGCCAACGCAATGCGGATTCCAGCAGCGTTCGTAGAAAGGCGCGGGCAGATTGGGCAAAAGCGTCGTCGAACTCGGGGGTGGATGCCGTTTCCGGCATGTAGGTGCGCATTGCCATTTCCAGTTGCAGCGCATGGATGCCGTTGGCCGGGCGGCCGTAATGCCGGGTGATGTAGCCGCCCTTGAAGCGGCCATTCACGATCCAGGAATAATCGCTGTTGCTGTGTACGGCTTCAACCAACTGCTCGACCAGCGCCGCATCGCAAGCCTGGTGATCAGCGGTACCGAAATTTAGGTGGGGCAATTCGCCCTCGAAGAAACGCGGTACATGGGAATGGATGGAGTGCGCATCCCACAGCACTGCGTGGCCGTGCAGCGCCTTGAGTCGCGCAAGCTCGGACTCCAGCGCGGCATGGTATGGCCGCCAATAGGCGTCGATGCGAGCGCGAATTTCCGGCGGCTCCGGCGCGTCGCCTGCCAGATAAAGCGGCTTCCCGGCGAAATCATCGACCGGACATAAACCGGTCGTGCTTTGCCCGGGATACAGGCTGGTATCGTCAGGCGGCCGGTTGAGATCGACCACATAGCGCGAATGGGTCGCCACCAGCAGCGTGACGTCCATCTCGGCCAGAAAATCGTACAGCCTGGGAAGATGCCAGTCGGTATCGGCCAGCTGTCGCGCTTGCGGCGTCAGGCGCGGCAGCAGCCAGGAAGGCAGGTGCGTGCCGGCGTGAGGAATGGAGACCAGCAGCGGGCTTTGCCCCTGTTGCAGGCTGAATAACGGGATTTCGGCTTTCATCGCCCCCGCTCCACGCTGGCGATTGTTACAGCTTGCCGTCCAGCCCCATCTGGTAATACTTGTGGACGATCTTTTCCTGATTCTCCAGCAGCCAGTCGATGTCCGGCTCGTGGCACATCGCCTTGTGTATCGCGGCGGCCGTCGCGCGGCGGTGGATATCGAACAGGATCTTGTGGTCGAGGTCTTTCTGCTCGGCAACGATAGGATTCAGCCACACCGAGACGATGATGCCGATGTCGTTGACCTTGTGCTTCGGGATGTCGCCGTTACGCACCGCATCGAGCACGCCGTTGGCCACTGCCGCCTGCACCGTGCCCATCAGGATATTGGTATAGCGCGTGTCCTTGACGGTCACCTTGCTCACCATGATGGTCGCCGGACGCACCATCACATCGGTGTTCAGGATCGCCAGCACGCGCGTATGGCCCTTGACCTGATCGCCCAGCAAGGTGCCGAACGCCGTCCCCATCGGGCCATCCATCTCGCCGATCGCCACTTCCGGTTCGGCGGCTGTGCCCGCCGGGCCTCCCGCTACCAGGGCTTCGCCAACGCGCATGTAGATCTTGTCGCTCATGTTCTTCTCCATTTGAATATTAACAATGACGTGAATACAGGTTAAATAAGATTCCTTTTATTATACATATTAACCTGATCATGCGATCCCTCTCTTACTGCTTTTTCTGGGGGCTGCCTCTTATTGAGTACCACTTAGGTGTAATTGTTCGAGGTCCCTGCTGCGGATTTAATTGAGGCTCGCTTTTATCAATCCGTTCAAACACTTTTCAGGAGAAATGAAACATGAAATACAAGCAGCAGGCCATCAAGGACAAGCAGCCCTCCATGAATGTCGACGGCGTTCCCGCCTGGCTGGGCGATACTTTCGTATCGGCGCTGAGCAGCGCGAATAACAAGGACAAGCCCCTCTGCGCCGGCTTCTTCCACCTGGAAGCGGGCAAGCCGCTGGACTACACCTACGACTACGAGGAAATGAAGATCGTCGTGGACGGGGAATTCAACCTCACCGAAGTGAAGACCGGCAAGAAATACAACGCCAAGGTCGGTGATGTCCTGTACTTCAGTGATGGCGACCACATCATTTTCGAAACCCCGCACCACGCCGTCGGCTTCTTCTGCGGCCAGCGCCAACCGCTGTAACCATTACCTGCCAGCCGTTGCGCTGGCAGGTGCCAACCGTTAGAACTGGAGGTTTGCAATGAAAGTCATTTCATTTGGAAAACTGGGCGCCTGCAATTCCGCCCCCATCACAACCGATCTCGATGGATGGAAACCGGTCTCCGGCTCCCCCACAATGAAAACCTGGATCGAACACGCAACGCCGGACGGCAAGTTCCTCACCGGCTTCTGGGAAGCCACGCCCGGCACTTATCAGGTCACCTACAACGCGGACGAGATGGTGCACATGTTCGAGGGCAAGGCGACACTCACCGACCAGGGCGGCGAATCCAAAACCTATGTCGGCGGCGACAGTTTTCTTGTTGAAGCGGGATTCAAGGGCACCTGGAAAACCGAAGAAACGGTCCGCAAGACCTTCGCCATCAAGGTCGGCCAGGACGTGGCCGCACCCTTCGGCGACTAGCGATTTCGCTGCAGCACCTGAAAAGCCACGGCGACTCGTGGCTTTTTTCACGTCCGCCATCAGGCGATATCAGCCCTTGGGCTTATTCTGATATTTCCATACCGCCGCTTCCAGCCGGCTGGTCAGGTTCAGCTTGCGCAGCAGGTTCTTGATATGCACCTTGACCGTGGTGTCGCTGATTCCGAGCTTGCGGGCGATGGTCTTGTTGTTCATGCCGTCGGCCAGGCACTCCAGGATTTCGTGCTCGCGCTCGGTGAGCGCCGCGTCGCTGGTGGTTTTCCTGACCGTGGGTTCCAGCAGCGCATGCTTGAGCACTTCGGTCAGACTGTCCTGCAACACCGTCACGCCCGTCGTCGCCTTGAGCAGGCTGGCGCACAGGTCCTCCGGCTCCATGTCCTTCAGCAGATAGCCATCGGCACCGGCACGCAGCGCCTCCAGCAGGTCATCCTCGGCATCGGACACGGTGAGGACGATGTAGCGCGCGTTGAGCGTCGTCGCCTTGAAGCGGCGCAGCGTTTCCAGGCCGTTCATGCCCTTCATGTTGAGGTCGATCAGCACCATGTCGGGCTTGATCTCCTGCGCCAGGTCCAGCCCTTCCTGGCCGGAAGCCGCTTCGCCCACCACCTCGAAGTTAGGGTCAGCGGAGATCATCTGACCAACGCCCTTGCGGAAAAGCGCATGGTCATCGATCAGCATTACTTTAATGGTTTTTTCCATGGTTCATCGCCTTCGCTATCCATCTTCACTGGGGTAATTTCGGGGTAAACACCAGCCTGACGCGCGTCCCTCCGGTGCGCCGCGGCAGAACCTCGATATCGCCCCCCAGACTATAGGCGCGTTCCTTCATGATCGCCTGCCCGTAGTGGTCTTTCCCGTCGTCCGTCAGCTTATATCCTACCCCATCATCATCGATGGTGACCATCACCGTGCCGTTCGACTGGTAGACCAGTGCGATCGACACATTGCTGGCGCCGGAGTGGCGCACAATATTGGAGAGCGCCTCGCGCACCACGTGCAGGATGTGGAACTCCTCGTTGACCGTCAGCCGGCAATTCACCAGGCGATTGTCCAGCGTGATGGACAGGCTGGAGCGCTGGGAGAATTCGTCGATGGCCGACTGGATCGCAAAGCCGAGACCGCGCACATCCATGTGCACCCGGAAGGTGGCCAGCAGTTCGCGCAGTTCGCGATAAGCGTTATCCAGGCCCTCGCGCAATTCGCCGATCACCGCGGCATTGCCATTTTCACCGTTCGGGCCGGTATTCGACTGCAAGCGGGCAATCTGGATTTTCATGAAAGACAGAGACTGCGCCAGGGAGTCGTGCAATTCCCGGGCAATCGCCGCGCGTTCCTCAAGAAGCGCGATACGGCGGCCTTCCTGCTCTCGTCCCTGATTGCCAATGACCATCGAAAGCAGTTGCGCAGTCAGCTCCACCAACTGAACTTCGGTAGTTTCCAGGGAGCGGTCATGGTCGGCCTCGATCACTAGGACACCCATCGAATCCGCGGTACTGGAAAAGGCCACGGCCAGGCAACGCACTTCGATACGGTCCGCATTGTGGCAGAGGAATGAAACCGTTCCCGACTGGGAAAGCTCTTCGTGTATCTCGTCATCAATCGTACACGGCGCATGATGCGAAAACGTGATTCGACCGGAGGAAATCGAGGAATCGCCTTCGGCGAAGATGACCGCGACATTGTTGACATTCAATGCCCGCTCCAGCGCATAAAGGATCTTGCGCAACGTCATCTCGCTGAATACGTTGGTATTGACCATCTCCACGAAGCGAAAAATGAAGTCCTGGGCGCGCTCCATGCTGCGCAGCCGCTCGCTGGTCTGGTTTGCCCAGGCCATTTCCGCGGCATGGCCCTCAAGCCGTGCCATGATGCCGAAGACTTTCTGTTCCAGATAGAAAAACTCATCTTCGTTGGAGACAGGCGAGATTTCAATCAATTTATCCGGCACGAAGGAAACCAGGCGATCCAGGCGATCGACCATGACCCGTCGCGCACCCAGTGCGATCGCGGAAATGCAGCACATTACCAGCACCAGTCCGACCAGTTGAAGCAGCGAGATCACCGACTGCTTGATTTCAATATCGTACTTCAGCGCATCAGCGATGTTTTCATAGGACTGCGCCACGCCGGCGGCCAGTTTCAGCTTGTCGTCGAACGGCATCTGGCCCCCCAGGCGAGCGTACTCGAAGTCCTGTTGTGCCTTCTGTAGCTGCTTCAAAGACTCCACAAACTTCGGATTATCCTGCCGGACCAACCAGGAGAAATCGGCATCCGATGTATCGAGGTAGCTCTCACTCAGCTCTTCCAGAACTTTTTCCGGATTGAGGCTATTTCCTTCCTTGATGAAATCTATCCTGGCTTTCCATATTAATTGCTGATGATGGATCTTTTTTATGGCTGACTGGCTTACAGGAATATAATCTACCAGAAACAGTGACCCCGCCTGGGTCAGGATGACGGTCAGTGCGATACACAGCAGAAGCACTAGTAGTCTGACATAGAGGGTATGCTGGCGCAGGCGGCCGAAATCGGTAATGACTTGCGCTATTTTGTAAAACAGGCTGTTCAGAACTGCCTCCTTCAATGGCTTTCTTGATGGGATTGATGCAAGGTCGATGACATGAGTTTATACGTATTCAGCATGGTGGTGCTAAGCATTGTTTTCATGATGGTATTCGGTGTCTGGTGGGATGGCAGCGCACCGTTCAAGGTGCATCTTGCCTCGCTTGTCGTCGCGATGACGGCCATCCTGTCCGGCATCCTGATGATTGCCCTTTATCCCATATTAACCGCTCGCTCGCCTTCCAGCCTGCAAAAAAAGAGTTTTGACAGCGCCACCTGGGGACGCGACATTTCCAGCAACCTGTCGACGCCGGCAGCGGTACTGGACGGTTACAACCTGATCTTCGCCAATCGCGCGTTCCTCGCCGAGCTCGGCATGTCCGGCATGCGCGACCAGGTCATCGGCATGCCGCTCACCAACGTGGTGCACCCTGGCGACCACCTCAGCCTGGCGAAATTCATTGCCGGAACAGCGCACGATCACAACCAAAATGAAACGATCAACGTCCGCATCCTGTGTTCCGACGGTACCACGCTGCCGGTGCATATGTCGCTATCACCACTGCGCGAAGAGACCGATTCCGGCCTGTACCTGTTGCAATTCTCGTCGACATCCACAAAAACGGCGGCCGTCAGCAATCTGGGCGAACAGTCCGACTATCACCTGCTGATCGACCGCATCGAGCAGATCGTCTTCCAGGTCAATGCCAATCGGGAAATCATTTTCCTCAATCCCTCATGGGAGCACCTGCTCGACTACTCCATCAAGGACAGCCTGAACAAGCCACTGATCTCCTTCATCCACCCTGAAGACAAGCCCATGGTCGAGGCCCGCATCAACTCACTGGCCCAGGGCAAACGCACCAGTTGCCATCTCGAGACACGCCTGATTGCCCGGAGCGGGGATTCCTTCTGGGTGGAGCTCCGCGCGAAAGCTACCTCCTCCTACAAGGGCGAGCGCACCAGCGTCATCGGCACGCTTACCGACATCAACCGTATGAAAAGTACGGAAGCCAGCCTGCGTGCCAACCGCCGTTCCCTCAGCACCTTGCTCAGCAACATCCCCGGCATGGTCTATCGCTGCAAGAACGACCGGAACTGGAGCTTCGAGTTTGCCAGCGACGGCTGCCTCGAGGTGACCGGCTACGAGCCTTACGAAATGGTCAACTCGCCCAATTTCTCCTTCATCCAGATCATCCACCCGGACGACCGCGCGCTGGCCTGGGAAATTGTGCAGAAGCAGGTCTCCCGGCAGCAGAAGTTCCAGCTGGTGTATCGCCTCATTACCCGTTCCGGCCGTGTCAAATGGGTATGGGAACAGGGCAAGGGTGTGTTCTCCAGTTCCGGCGAACTGCTCGCGCTGGAGGGGTTCATCACCGATATCGCCAATGAAGGCGATCAGGATACGATGATGGCGTTCCAGAAACTTTTCACCGAGGCCGACCTGTCCTGAGTCATCAAAAAAGGGCGCCGGAGCGCCCTTATCTGATAGTGCCTGAAAACCCTGTCCTTAGAACGTGCGCTTCACGAACAGAATCAGATGGTCGTCGCCGGTTTCATGGCCAGTACCATCGACCCAGATATCGTCATCCGCGTCGGTAGTCGTGTAGTTGAAACCTGCATTCCAGCCGGTGCTGCCCGCGATCGAGAAGTTCTTGTTGAGACCGACCAGGAAATCGGTGTAATCGAAGTCCGAACGATCCTCAACGGTTTGGTGGCCCACGTGCAGCGCAAGGTTGATATCCTTCGGCAGCACATAGTTGAAGTTCAGCTCCCAGTAGTCGCTGCCCTTGGTGTCGCCCTTGCCGTCGCCCAGCGATACACTGTTGAGGCCGAAGAAATCCGTCACCGCACGGGAATACTTCACGGTGAACCACTTGTAGCTCAGCGCGGCGTTCAGCTCGGTGGTGTTCGGGGATTGGCCGGCGATCTTGTCGTTATCCGGATAGTAGAACTGCAGGACGCCGACGTTGTAACCAATGCCGGTATCGCCGATGGTGTTGGCAAAGCCGCCGTACAGGTCAATTTCCAGCGTGTTGCCATACAGCCCGGCATCGTCCACGTTGGTGCCCCAGATGCCTGCGTAAAGACCGCTGCTATGCGCATAGTCGAAGCCGCCCTGCACTGCCGGTCGCTCATTGGTATAGGTGATACCGCGGAATACGTACTGGCCGAAAAAGCCGATATTCGCGCTCAATGTATGGGGGGAGGCCGGTTCGGCAGCTGCCGGAGCCGCTGGGGTTGCCGCTTCAGCGGCGGCAGGTGTGGCCGCTTCTTCAGCATAGACAGGAGCGGCGGCAATCAGCGCAGTTCCCAGCAGACCCGCAAGTAACAGAGGTTTTCTTGCATTCATTATCACTAACTCCCTAAAAGTTAAAAAAATTAACCACAGTTAAATATATCCTAATGTGAAACTATATTTACATTAATTCAACAAATGAAATTGAATTATGTTCACTTTTGTTGCAAAAAAACCACACTCCCATCGGGTCTCACCGATTCACCAGCAAGTTCGCGACGACCGTGAAATTGGCCATCAACTGCGACTTCAATTCCGCATCAAGGCCGACCTGATCAATGGCCATCCCCATGCAGATCAACCAGGCATCCTTGGCTTCGGCATTGATCTCCACGTGCTCATGCATCAGCCGCACATTGGAATGCCCATACTTTTCGGCATAGAGGCCGGGGCCGCCGAGAAAGCCGGACAGAAAATTGAACTGCTCGACACGCGAATGCGCCACGCCGTGGCCGCGCAGATGCAGGAGATTGACGGCCTCCCCTTCCGGATGCTGCTCGATCAGGTCGTAAAAGGTTTCCACCAGGCGCTTCACGCCGTCGTCTCCGCCGATACGGCTATAGAGCGACTGGCGCGCAGCGCGGGGATCTGAGGCGGTTCCCTGCATCACTCGAGTCTCCTTTCGTGACAGCCGATGCGGCAGGCTATTCCGGGTGGGTTCCGATCTCCAGCGGCGCGCCATCGTCGAAGCGTGCCAGCCAGTTGACTGCGGTTCGGTGGAATTTGGTGAGCCCCTTGTATTCGATCAGGTCGGCGGGCAGGTCGCGCAAGATGCGGTGGAAGCGTTTCGCCCAGCGTGGGTAGGTCGCCAGTTCGTCCAGGCTGATCAGGTAGCAGCGGATGCTGAACACAATGCCGTTGCTGCGCGGCAGACGGAACAGCGACTGCAGTTCAACCCGCAGGTGCACCTTGTCGCCGACGTTTTCCATGGTCACGGTATTCCGGTCCGGGCCCCATTTCGGGTAATTTTCCGGCGAGGTATCCAGCCGCGGATTGATGGTCATGGTCCAGTTCAGGCGGCGCACCGGACTGCCCAGCTGCAGGTTCATCATGAACTTGAGCGCACGGTCCATCACGCCCATTTCCGTCGCGCGCGGCACCGGCGCATGCCATTGATGCCAGGACATGCCGACATCGAACGCCAGCGACCAGTCCGCCTGGCTGGTGATGCAGCCGGCATCCGCGAACAGCGTGCCTTCGCGCTGATCCAGCAGCACGAAATCGCCCTGGATCTGGCGTCCGACATATTCGAACGGGTCCATTTCCATCGTGGAGCGGTCGCCGAAGATGAAAGTGTCCTTGATGCCCAGCGGCAGGTTGTGCCAGGTCCAGCGGTTGCCGTCCTTCGCCAGCTTGAACTGGTCCGGGTAGTCTCGCGACAGCGATTCCATGATCAGCTCCAGCACGTCCCACTGCGCGTCCATCATGTGCGGCAGCGCGGCGTAGCGGCCCGGGTCCTTGGCCAACGTGATCGCCTTGTCATGACACTCGGCGACGTAGTGCTCGTCGATATCCAGCGGAAACTCGAACACCGAACCGGGCTTGGCGCTGACATGCGGCTCGATGTTGACTGAGTACATGTACTTGTCTTCCGGGAACGGGAAGGGGAAACGACGGATCGCCTCCGGCGAGTTGCGATAGGTGTAGTCGTCGCGGAAAGTTTCTTTCTTGAATGCCAGGCTCATGATGATTCCTTTAGATGTTCAGCAACATATGCGTGCAGCGCGCACGCGAAACGCAAGGCATGATCTTCCTGTTCGAGGCCTTCTCGGCATCGCTCAGGTAATGGTCGTGGTGGTAAATTTCGCCATCCATCTCCAGCACGTCGAGCTCGCAGCGGCCGCAGGCGCCGCCGCGGCAGAGCGACTCGGGATTGACCCCGGCCGTTTCCAGCGCTTCGAGCAGCGTGATGTCGTTCGGCACGGTGACTTCCATCTTGGATTTGGCGAGCTGCACGGTGAAGGCGTCGCCCATCGGCGGCGCGGTGAACTGCTCGCTATGGATATGGTTCTCCGGCCAGCCGAGATCGCGCGCGGTCTCCAGCACCCCCGTCACCATGGAGGAGGGTCCGCAGACATAGACGTGCGTGCCCAGCGGTTGCGCGCTCAACAGTTCGCGGATGTCCAGTTTCTGACCCAGGCGGTCGACATAGATGTGCGCATGGCTGCCGCAGCGTGCCTTGAGCTGCTCGCTGAACGCGCCATGCTCGAGCGAGCGGAAGGCGTAATGCAGTTCGTAGTCGTAACCGTTGCGCTGGATATCGTGCAGCTGCGACATGAATGGCGTGATGCCGATGCCGCCCGCGATCAGGATATGCTTGCGCCCCAGCCGCGAGAGCGAGAACAGGTTGACCGGCATCGTGATCTGCAGCGCCGAGCCTTCGACGACGCTGTCGTGCATGAACACGGAACCGCCGCGGGAGTTTTCCTGCCGGCGCACCGAGATATGGTAGGCCGAGGTATCCTCGGGCGACCCCATCAGCGAGTAGGCATTGCGATGTGTGCGACCGTGGATGTCCATTGCCACCACGACATGGCTGCCGCCGGAAAAGGTCGGGAAGGGCTGGCCGTCTTCGCGGACCAGGGTGAAATGCTTGACCAGGGGGGTTACCTGCTCAATGGCAGCCACCCGGACATTGAGCGTACTCATGGGTAAATCTCCTCGATTTCGGGGACTTCGCCGGGGTTCTCGGCATCGATCATCAAGCCCATGTAGGCCCCGAGATGCCTGGAAAAATGATCCCGGACAAAGAGCTTTCTGGAACACTTGCTGCAGGACACGATATTGGTCGTCACATCCGGCGTGGTGCCCTTGCAGTGCACGCAGTAGACCGGCCGGGCGAGGCTGTTGGAGAGCTCCATCATGACTTCGCTCTCCTGGATGTCGAACAGCTTGGCGAGCTTGCACACCGACCACATGAAGCTCTCGGTGCCCGAGACGTAAAGGCGGGTGCCCATGCGGCAATCGGGCAGGCTGCGGTAGAACGCATACAACGCCTCCATCTCGCTCTCGAACACCTGGAAGCCCTCGCCGACTACCTTGGCCAGCGTGGCTGTGTAATCCGTGTCTTCGGCGTTGCCGCGCACATAAAAAACGGTGACCGGCTGCGTGGGATACATCAGCTGGAACAGTTGCAACACTGCCAGTCCGCCTGCTCCTTTTGCCACCACGACATGCGCCGATGCCTTGTCACGCCACTGCAGCGTTTCGTAATTCGGCTTGCTCCTGATTCTGTATCCGCGTTCCATCTTGTGATCCTGTCGCTGTTGCCTGAATCGCCTACCTGGCGCTATCCGGATGCGTCCGCAGGCGCATCGGATCGTAGAACGGGGTACGCGCGATGCGGCCCTTGAGGGTCCTGCCGCCGCTCATGACGTCGACCTGCGTGCCGACCTGCGCGAACTCCGGCTTCACGTGCACCATCGCGATCGACAGCATCAGGTAGCGGCTGAAGCTGCCGCTGGTGACGACGCCGATTTCCCTGCCGTCCTTGTAAATCTTGGCGCCGGCCGCCGGAGCATCTGCGCTGTCGCAGACGAGGCCGGTATGCTTGACCCGCTCGCGGCCGCGCAGCTTGAGCACGGCCGACTTGCCGATGTAATCGCCTTTCTTGTCGAGATCCACACCCCAGCCCATGTTGACTTCCCACGGGGTGGTGTCGCCTTCCGGCATCTCGAAGGGGAAGAACAGCAGGCCCGCTTCCATGCGGGTCAGTTCCAGCGAATTCCACGAGGCGGCGATGGCGCCGAACGGCTTGCCGGCCTCGAGGATGCTGTCCCACAGGTGAATTGCGTCCTTGGCCGCGCAATAGACTTCATAGCCGCGCTCGCCGGAGTAGCCGCCGCGCGCGACATAGACGTTGCAGCCGAACAGCGTGGTTTTTTCGTGCTTGAAATAAGGCAGCTCGGCGAGCTTGATGCCGACCAGCGGCGCCAGAATATCCAGCGACTTCGGGCCCTGCAGCGAGAGGATGTGCACGTCATGGTCGGCGACGACCTTCACGTCGCGCCCCTTGGCCAGCTGCGCCAGCTGCTGCGGCGTCCTGCCGCTGCCGTGCGAAACGCGGAACTCGGTCTTGCCATCACGGATGATCATGATGTCGTCGCACAGCGCACCGCTCTCGTCCACCTCGGCCGCCAGCCGGGAGGTGCCGGGCTGCATGCGGGTGACGTCGATCGCCACCAGCCGGTCGAGCACGGCTTCGGCATCGGGGCCGCTGACATTGACGATATTCAGTGCGGAAACATCATAGAGACCGGCGCGCGAGCGGACTGCGACCACTTCGTCGTGTGCATCGGTGCTATAACTCCAGGGAATCGGCATGTCGTTCCAGGTATCGCCATCCAGTTTGGATCCGAGCGCTACGTGCCTGCCGTTCAGTATTGAATTTCGCGACATTTCTTGTTACTCCAGCGGTAGTAAAAGGCTTGAAGAAACAATAGCGAAATCAGGGGTTGCGGAGAATTCCCATGAGGGTGTACTACCAAAGAGGTAGCGCCATGGACAACATTGACCGCAATGGCGGCAACCCGGGCGCAGCACGGCCCGGGTATGCCGCCATCGCCCGTCAGGCAGTTCGGCGCGCCATGTCACGGATTTTTTCGTTGGCCTGCGCGGTTCGGTCCACCAGCTTGCGCACCTCGTCGGCCACCACGGCGAAGCCGCGACCGGCCTCCCCGGCGCGGGCCGCCTCGATCGCGGCATTCAATGCCAGCAGGTTGGTCTGCTGGGTAATTTCGGAGATCACATCGGCCACCGTCAGGATTTCACGCATGCCGGCTTCGGCCCGCTGCATTTCTGCCGAATGCAGGTCGCGTGCGGCACGCTCGTCGCTGATATCGCGTATCGCGCCGGCCGACTTCAGCGGGATGCCCCGCTCATCGCGCGTCGTTGCAGCACGCTCGCGAAACCACACGTATTCGCGCCTGGCTGACAACAGCCGGTATTCGGCCATGTACGGAGTGTTGCCGCTGCGGTCGCCGATATGCTGGGAAAATGCCTTCAGTGTCGGCTCTAGGTCGTCCGGATGAATGGCCCGGCTCCAGCTCTGCCAGCCATCCGGAAAATCCTCTTCCCGCTGATAGCCCAGCAGCTCCCGGAACTGCTGCGACCAGGAAATGGTGCTCTGCGGATGATCCGGATCGCCGTCCACCATGTGCAGTACCCAGAAGCCTTCGGTCAGCACCGATTTTGCGAGCGTGTAATCCTCCAGCTCCGCCTCGACCGATTCCAGCTGCTGGCGCAGCATGTCCGATTTGGCCTTGCCCACTTGCAGCGCGTCGTTGGCGATGTCCAGATCCGCCTGCAGGGATTCAACCGCACGCAAACGTTCATCGGCCAGTTTCCGCAGCTCATTGCTGTGCGCCCTCACCGCCTCCACATCGTCCATGTGCCGGTCGCGCAACTGCTGCAGGTGCTGCGCGACGCTTGCCAGCGCCGGCTTCAGGTGCTGCTGCAACCAGGGCTGCATCGGTTGCAGTGCCGCCTCGTGGTCGCCGTTGACCAGCGACTTGATGGCATCGGACACCGGCTGAAGATGGGACATATTGAAAATTTTCCAGGCCACGGTCGTTATCCTTCCCGATTCAGCGCCGGGTGGCGCAGCAGGTTAACCATCTCGATCGCCACTTGCGCCGCTTCCGCCCCCTTGACATGCATGCGGGCGAGCGCCTGGTCATCATCTTCCGTGGTCAGTATGGCATTGGCGACGGGAATGCCGTGTTGCAGCCCCGCCTCGGAAATACCGCGCGCGGATTCGTTGGAGACCACTTCGAAGTGATAGGTCTCGCCGCGGATGATCGCGCCCAGCGCGATCAGGCCATCGAAGCGTCCGCTGGCCGCCATGGTCGAGAGCACCAGCGGCGACTCGAGCGCGCCGGGTACGGTCGCCAGTGTGATGTCGGCATCCGCCACGCCACAGCGCCGCAACTCGTTGACGCAGGCATCCAGCAGCCCGTTGCAGACATCGGGATTGAAGCGCGACTGCACGATGCCGATACGCATCCCGCCGCCCTTGAGGTTCTGTTCGAGAGTTATCATTGTTCGACCTTTTTGTTGGTGTACGCCAGAAAAAGCACCAGCCGCAGAGGGCTGGCGCCCACAGAGGGAAAACGACCCGTGAGCGCCAGCCATGCGGCCGGGATTGCCTTGTTGCGAGTCGGCTAGGCCATCAGGCTGCGCAGTTCTTCCTCGATCTCGAAGATATCGCCGACGATGCCGTATTTCGCGATGGTGAAGATCGACGCGCCCGGATCGGTGTTGACCGCCACGATGGTCGGCACGTGCTTCATGCCGGCCATGTGCTGGATCGAGCCGGAAATGCCCATGGCGAGGTACAGCTTGCAGGCGCCGACCACCTTGCCGGACTGGCCGACCTGGCGCGATTTCGGCAGCCAGCCGGCGTCCGCGATCGGGCGCGAGCAGCACAGCGTGGCGCCGGCCATGTCGGCCAGCTCGCGGAACTGCTCGACGTTGGTTTCCTCGCCGATGCCGCGACCGATGGAGAGAATGAAGTCCACCCCGGTAATGTCCACGTCATCCGCCCCGCCCTGTTCGACGAACTGCAGGTTCTTGCTGCGCGAGGCCCGCGCGGTCAGGTCCACGGCGGAAACCGCCGGGGCACCGGATTCCTCGACCGGCTTGAACACGCTGCCGCGCAGCGCCAGCACGATGCACGCCTTGCCGGGGAAATCCACTTCCACGTTGACCTTCTGGTTGTAGCCGCCACGGGTGGCGACCAGCTCCGCGCCGTCGTACTCCAGCTTGAACACGTCGGTGGCGAAACCGAAATTGCCCTTGCGCGCCAGGGTCGCGGCAAAGCCCAGCGAATCCACGGAATGCGGCATCAGCACGACCGCCGGGTTTTTGGAGGCAATCAGCGAGGCGACGGCCGCTTCGAAGATATCCGGGTCGAACTCGGCGCTGGCCGTCTTGACCGTGACCACCTCATCCACGCCCTTCACCGACAACGCGGGGACAAACCCTTGCACGTCGCTGCCGATCACGGCCACGACCACCTTGTCGTCAGCCGACTGACGCAATTCCTGCGCCGCAGCGACCACTTCCAGCGACACCGGGCGAAGTTCGTTGCGGCGGTGTTCTGCGATTACCAATATCGTTTTCATGCTCATTCCCCCTTGAATTCCTTGATGATTTCAACCAGTCTGGCGGCCTGCTCGGTGGGCGTACCCTCGATCATCGCCGCACGGCCCTTGGCCGGCACATACATGCGGCGGACGCGTGACAACGCACAATCGGCGCCGACATCCGAAGGGCTGAGACCGATGTCGTCCAGCGATACTTCCTCGATCGGTTTCGCCGCAGCCTGCTTGATGCCGCGCAAGGATGCATAGCGCGGCTTGTTGATGCCGAGCTGGATGGTCAGCACCGACGGGCAGGCGATTTCCACTTCCTGCAGCGTGCCGCCTTCCAGTTCGCGGCGGATCACCGCCTTGCTGGCGCCCGGGCTATATTCCAGGCCAGCCACCACGGCGGCATGCGGCCATTCGAGGTAGGCCGCGGTCGAGATGCCGGTGGACGCGTTGGCCTGGTCCGAGGACTGCACGCCGGCGAAGAACATGTCCGGCGACTCCTTCTTCGCAACCGCGGCCAGGATGCGGCCGACGGTGATCGAGTCCGACCCTTCCATCGCATCGTCCCACACCCGGATCGCACGGTCCGCGCCCTTGGCGAGGCACTTGCGCAGGCTCTCGTCGACCCGGTCCGGGCCAACGGACACCACCACCACCTCGACCTCGCTATCCGAGGCCTCCTTGATGCGCATCGCTTCTTCCAGCGAAAAATCGTCCCACTCGTTGAGGTCGTACAGAAGGAAATCCTCGTCCACATCGAGCTCGTCGTCGCGGAACTCGAAATCCTCGTCCAGCGCCGCAACCTGCTTTACCGCTACCAATATCTTCATGATGCTCTTCTCCTAACTTGCTTTATGAGTAACCAGATCCTGCCGTTGCTTCCCTGCAAACCACCGCATCGCGGAGAACCTGACCGTATCGTCGGGATCGTCGTGCAGTAGCCATTTATCCTTGTCTTTCAGCACCGCATTGCCCGTCAGCAGCAGGCGATGCAGGTAATACGGATCCTGCAGCAGCGGCTGCAGGGTGCGGCGGGTGGCGCAGGGATTCAGGATCACCCCGCGGCGCACATCCGCCTCCGTCGATTGCGCGAGCCGCCGCAATACGCTTTGCGGGCTCTTCGGATTCGACGCGACGCCGCTCAGCACGTCGACATCGCCATCCTCGGCCAGCGTTTGCAGTAAATTCGCCGTCGCGCGCGGCTGGTAGGCCACCGCCGAACGCACCCAGGCGTTTTCATCCGCGGCCAACAGCTTCAGCAGCGAGCGCGGGCAGGCCGGGTTGCGCGCCACGGCACGCCGCACTTCGACGTTGTCTTCCTGCGCCAGCCGCCTCAACAGGCGCTGCGGCGTAGCCGGCTGACGCGCAATCCACTGGCGCACCCAGTGATCCGGGTCCGCCGCCAGCGCCTCGATCGCGGCCAACGGTAAATCGTCCCGCGTCGCCACGGCCCGTCGCACCGCGCTGGATGCGTCGCGCACCAGTTCCAGCAACAGTGCCGGGGCGAGCGCCGGGTTGGCGGCCGCCGCGCGCCGGACGGCAGCATCCGGGCTGCGCGCCAGCCTGACCAGCACCGCCGGCGCAATGCGGGTGCTGGCGGCAAGGTGGCGCTGTACCGTCGGGTCCTGCTCTTCCGCTGCCCGCTCCAGCAAACTCACCGGGCAGTGCGCGTGGGAGACTATCGCGGCGCGCACGAAGGTATTGCTCGCCGGGTAGAGCGCCTCCAGCATGTCGGGCGGGGTCGCCGGATGCGTGGCGATCTCGCTGTCGAACATCCCCGGCATCCGTGCAGCCAGGGTGCGCAGCACGCGCTCGCTGGCTGCGGGGTTGGTGCTCAATGCCTTCAGGATGGTCATGTCCTCGTCTATCTCCGCGATCTGCTCCAGCACTTCCTCTGGCGTATGGCGGTGCTGCGCGATCAGCCCGATCAGCACCGCATTGCGCTCGCCGCGATAAAGCTGCGACAGTGCCAGGGCGCCGGTGCCGGCGTTCCTGTCGAGCCGCATCCGCACCGCAAACTCGCCCGAGGCGGCCAGCCCTTGCAGCACTTCCGCCGGGGTATGCTCCCAGCGCGCCAGCATCAGTGCGTTGCGCCGCGAGCCGAACATCAGCGCCTCCAACTGCCACTTCTCCGGACCCGCCGCGATGTCGTATACCGCGGCAGCGCTCCAGGGATCGCCTGCATTCAGCGCCAGCTTCACCAGTTCTCCGGCAGTCGCTGACATGGCCCGATCATGCAGCCGCTTGCGGGGCGTCTGCCTCTGGGTCTTCAGCTTGCGAGGGTTCTGCTTCCCAGGCTTCATATTCAATGCATTCATCAATCAGCTCGATCAGCTCGCGCACCACGAATTTGCCTTCGAAGCCCGAGGTTTTCAGCGCGTCCTCGAACATCGTCAGGTCCTTGGGGCAGGAGACGATGAACACTTCCAGCCCTTCGATCGTGCCCGCTTCCTTCATGCGGTTCTGCGACGGCTTCTCGGTGCCGACCGGATCGGGGATCCAGATGCGGCCGCCGCCTGCGCCGCAGCAGAACGAGTTGTCACGGTTGCGGCCCATCTCCACCAGTTCGCAACCGAGCAGCTTGATCACGTCGCGCGGCGCGTCGAAGCCCTTGTTGTAGCGGCCCAGGTGGCAGGGGTCGTGGAAGGTCACGCGGTAGTCGAGCTTTTTCTTCAGCTTCAACCGGCCATCCTCGAGCAATTGCTTGACTACCGTGGTGTAGTGATTGATCTCGAACTTGCCGCCAAAATCCGGGTACTCGTTGCGTATGGTGTTGAACGAGTGCGGATCGGTGGTGACGATGGACTTGAAGTCGCAGGCCTGCAGCGTGCCGATGTTGGACGATGCCAGCAACTCATACAGCCCCTCCTCGCCCACCCGGCGCACATCGTTGCCGGAATTCAGCTCGCCTTCGAACAGCAGGCCGAAATCGATACCGGCGTGGTGCATCAGCCGGGCGAAGGACTGCGTCACCTTCTGGTTGCGCGGGTCGAACGAAGCGTAGTCGCCGACGAACCACAGCATGTCAACCGGCTCCTTGCGCGCATCCTTGATCTCGAACGGCAGCGCCTTGGTCCATGCAGCCCGTTTGCGTTTCGATTCGCCGAAGGAGTTGCCGCTCTTGTGGATGGTCTGCAATGTCTTTTGCAGGATAGGCTCCATCTCGCCTTCTTCCACCAGCTTGCGGCGCATCTGCACGATGATGGGCACGTGTTCCACCGCCACCGGGCATATTTCCACGCAGGCCAGGCAGGTGCGGCACGACCACAGCGTTTCCATGAATACCTGGCCGACGCCCTTGCCGTGGATATCCAGCTCGGCCTCGGCCGGCAGCTCCTTGGAGTTCAGCGCCTTGTTGGCGAACTCGCGCAGCGAGAGGATCACGTCGCGCGGCGACAGCGGCGCCCCGACCGCATTGGCCGGGCAGGCTTCATGGCAGCGGCCGCACTTGGTGCAGGCATCGAGGTGCAGCAGCTGCTTCCAGGTGAGGTCGGTGATGTGCTTGAAGCCCGCGCTTTCCTGTTCTTCCGGCACCTTGGGCAAGCGGCGGCCGGCCAGCGGATCGCGGAACATCAGCGAGGCCGAGGCGGTGAAGATGTGCTTGATCTTGGTGAACGGGATCAACGCGATGAAGGTCAGCGCCAGAATGCCGTGGAACCACCACAGGCCGGAACGCAGCGCGCTCGCGCCTTCCGCTGTGAGCCCCAGCCCCTGCATCGCGTGGGCCAGCGTCGCACCGACCGGCGACCACATGCGGTAATCCCATACGGCCGGACGGTCGGCGAGCCACACCAACCGCGCCGCCTCCAGGATAAAACCGGTGATGGCGATCAGGATGAACGCCCACAGGAAAGCCCAGTCCTCGCGGCGGTAACCGCTGCGGTCGTAGTCCGGGTCGCCCGGCTGGCGGTCGGGACGGGCGTAGTCCAGCTTGGGCAGGTTGAGCCACTTGCGGCGGTACATCATGTAGAGGAGGCCGGCGATGACGCCGAAGCCGGCGACATCCAGCACCAGCGAGAACCACAGGTAGAAGTTGCCGTACCAGAAGCGCACGCCGAACAGGGGTTCCAGAATGTCGTATTCCAGCGTGATGGTCGCGGTGCCGATGAACAGCAATATGAAGCCGAAGAAGATCAGGCTGTGCGCACTGCCGGCGGCGCGGTCGCGGCGCTTCAGCGTGCGGTGCGTGAGCATGGTTTCTGCCATGTCCATGAAGCGCGACCACAGCCCGCCCCATGACGGGTCCGGCTGGCCGCGGCGGTATTTGCGAATCTGGGTGTAGACACCGTAGACGAAGACGGCGATGGCCGCGTAGCCGAAGGCGTAGAACAGGTAAATCGTCTGCGGCTGGAAGTTCTCGAACAGGACTCTGGTAATTTCTCTCGGATCGCTCATCGCGGCACCTCAAATTTCTATCTAAAAGCCTTGCCCGGCATCACCGATGCCGAGCCGGGTTCATGCCTCCACGGAGGCGGCCTCTTTTACTGCTGCTTCCTTCATGGCTTGCGCCATCATTTCGTAAACTGCAATCCATGCCGCGCGCACCTCGGCAGTAAATATCTCGCGCAATGTCTGCTCCAGCGTCCACAGCAGCGCTTCACGCACCGTGCCGTAGTGCCTGTCCTCGACGCGATATGCCAGGTGACGGCGCCCACAGGCTTCCAGTGCCGGCATCAGCTTCTCCGGCTGCGTCAGTCCGGCGGCGACCATGTCCAGCATCACGCGCAGGCTGCGCCCTTGATCCATCATGTTTTTCCTGAACAGGGACCGCAGCGACGGGTCCAGTTCGAACAGACGGCCATAGAACAGTGTGGTCACGGTGTCGCCCAGCGGCTCGGCCAGTGCCCAGGTTTTCTGTACCAATCCAATCTGATGGGGAGTCATTTTTATCCTCACGCTTCAGGATCGCCGCCACGCGTTCGCGCAGCGGCTTTCCGTTAAAACAGCCTAGACCTTGTACTCGATCTTGAAAGTGCCGCCCGGCATATGCGGCGCGCCCCACACCGCCACTTCACGCTTGTACGGCAGCGGGAATTGCGGGTTGGCTTCCTCGATCTCGCGGGCCACGCGGTGGCCGGTGAAGGTCGCGTCGGCGATCAGGCGCGGTGCTTCCGCATCGCCGATCAGGTACACGCCCTTGATGCCGTTGGCTTCCCACTCGCCTTCGCGGGCCTTCAGCTCGTTCCACAGCGCATTCTCGGAATGACGGCCGGTCACCAGGATCAGCGAATCGAACTCGAGCCAGCGATGGGTCTTGTTCGCGTCGCGCGGTGCCACGCCGGGGCCGCGGTAGGTACGCTTGGAACCGTCGCCCCACACGTTGTAGATCTCCAGGCGGCCCTTCTCAATCTTCGAGCAGAAGTGGTCGCCCAGTTCCTCGACATGCAGCTCATGTAGGCGGCGCATCATGTTCGGGTACTCGAGCGTGAAGTGCATGTAGTTCGCCAGATGCACGCCGGACACGATGGTCACTTCGTGGCCGGCGGTCGCCAGCTTCTCGGCCAGGCTCGGCGCCATGAAGTAGGTATCGGCGTTGAGGATCACCACACGCTTGCCGATCTTCTTCTTGCCCTCCATCACCTGCTCGGGGGTAAGCTGGTCCGGCTGGGAAGCATCGGCACCCGGGATCGGATCATGCGTCAGGCAGTTGGTGCCGTCGGTATTCCAGGAAGAACCGGTGGCTATCACGACCTTGTCGGCGCCGTATTGCAACACGTCGTCGGCGGTCAGACGCTTCTGGCCCAGTGCGATCACCGAGTCCTTGTTCTTCTTCACCAGGCGGTTCAGCTGCGTTTCGCGGTAGTCGCGGTGATAGCCCCACTCGCCCAGGCCCGGCAGCGTGATCACGCTGTTCAGGTGGCCGCCGACCTTCTCGGCACTGTCGTACAGGTGGGTGGTGTAGCCGCGTTCCATCAGCACGCGCGCGCATTCCGAACCGGACGGACCGGCACCGACCACCAGCACCGAATCCTTGGAACCGCTCTTGGGGAACTTCTCCGGGTGCCAGCCGCGGCGGTATTCTTCGCCGGCGGTCGCGTTCTGCGTGCAAATCATGGGAGGTCCGCCGATTTCCCAGCGGGAGATACAGACGTTGCAGCCGATGCAGACGCGGATTTCGTCGTAGCGACCTTCTTCAACCTTCTTCGGCAGGAAAGGATCGGCAATCGACGGACGGGCAGCACCGATGATGTCGGCATAGCCCTTGGTCACGATCTCGGTCATCTTTTCCGGGTCGGTGTAGCGGCCGACGCCCAGCACCGGCTTCTTGGAAACCTGCTTGACGAACTTGGTCCAGGGCACCTGGTGGCCTTGCTGGTAGAAACGGGAAGGACCCGCATCTTCGCCCCATTCGGCGATATCGCCGACGTCCACGTCCCACAGGTCGACCAGCGGATCGGCCATCTCGATGAACTTCATGCCGTCCACTTCGACTTCGATCTGACCCGGGCCGTACACGGTATCCACCGCGAAACGGGTGGCGATGGCGCAGTCCTTGCCGACCGCGTTACGCACTTTTTCCAGCGTTTCCAGCCAGAAGCGTGCGCGGTTTTCCAGCGAGCCGCCGTACTTGTCGGTGCGCTTGTTGTAGTACGGGTTGAGGAACTGCAGCGGCAGATAGGAGTGCGCGCCATACACATACACGATATCCATGCCGGCGTCGCGTGCGCGCTTGGCGGCATCGACGTAATAGCCCTGGACCATGTTGATGTCGCTCTGGTCCATTTCCTTGCAGTAGGTCAGCGTTTCGAATTCGGATGCGATCTGGCTGGCACCACGCGGCGTCGCACGGGATTCCATGCAGGGGGCGTGGGCGCCGCCGTACCACAGCTCGACGCCGGCCAGCGCGCCGTACTTGTGAATCTCGTCGGTCATCGCGCGCAGGTTGCGCACGTCGCCTTCGTCCCACAGGCGGGCGGAAAGGCGGTGCGTGTCGTCGGACTCGGGGTGGATCGAGCAGTATTCGGTATTCATCGCGCCCCAGCCGCCCTCGGCCTTCATCGAGCGGTGTGCCGCCTGGAAGCCGGGTTTGTCGGAGCCAGCGCCGATGCAGTGCGGCACCTGGTAGAAGCGGTTGCGCAGGGTCTTGGGGCCGATCTGGATCGGTTCAAACAGAATGTCATGCTTGGGATCGCGTGCCATTTTTTCTTCCTCCATCAGGATTGGGTGAGTTGTGATGTAGGCGTATTGTCGGCAGGGCCACCTCTACAAACAATTCTCCTTACGACTTACCTCCAAGGGAGTAGGGAGGCCGGTTCGGAACCCGGCAGGAGGACGCGGGACAAACGAAAACGGGCGGCCTGAGCCGCCCGTCCTCTGGACTTTCCCGGCCCGTCACCGGGCCGGCTGGTTCCCGTCAGGAAACCAGGCTATGCGAGAAGTACACCACCAGCACACCGGCCACCAGCGCGGCGTAAGGCAGCATCCCGGCCCGGTTGGTCACCCCGGCCTCGTTGCCGATCAGGTGCATGTCCTCCAGCATGCTCTTGGGGAATACGCCCTTGTCCTGCACGAAGTGCCGGTAGATGAACACCGGAAGGATCAGGGAAGCGAACACCAGGCCGGTCATCAGCGTGCCGGAACCCCAGATGTTGGCGCCCATGCCCATCATTGCCAGGTTGACGTAGCCCAGCAGCCCACCCAGGATCAGCAGGATGGTCGGCGCCCGGTACGGACGATCCCATTTCGGACGGTCCATGCGATGGATCCAGCCGGAATTGAGGTTGAGGAAGTTGAAGATGATGTAGCCCACGTTCGACGCCGCCAGGATGAACACGTAGTCGGACATCATCAACAGCACCAGGTTGAAGCACAGGTCGGTCCACATTGCCCGTGTCGGCGCGCCGTGTTCGTTGACGTGCGACAGGTACTTGGGCAGCCATCCGTCGACGGAAGCCTGATACAGAGTACGCGAAGAGCCGGCCATCGAGGTCATGATGGACAGCAGCAGCGCCAGTACCAGCATGATCACCAGGATGTTGGCGATGAAAGCGCCGCCACCCAGCATGCCGGAAAGCGCCCCGGCCACACCCATGCCGCTGTAGATTTCCGGTGCCAGCATGCCGTTGTAGGTCGCGGCGGCGGTGACATTGCCGGCCGCATCCGTAACGGCAGGCGTCACCATCTGGCCCAGGCCGAGGTGGCCCTGGAATGCGATTGGCACCAGCGTGAACACCGCGATACACAGCAGGCCGGAATAGAAAATCGCCTTGAAGGTATCGGTCTTGGGGTTCTTGAACTCACGCGTGTAGCAGACCGCCGTTTCGAAGCCGTAGGTCGACCAGGCCGCGATGAACAAGCCGCCCGCCATCAGGGTCCAGCCGTTCAGGTCCCATGCGCCGTCGATCACGTTGCCGACCGCATCATAGGCCAGCGGGGACAGCGGGAAGAAGTTGGAGGAAGGTGCGTCGCCGGTGATGATAGGCACCAGACCGATCAGCATCAGCGGGATCAAGGCGGTCACACCGAGGATGGTGGTCGTCTTGGCCGATCGCAGAATACCGCCGTGCTGGATCGCGAACACCCCGAGCAGCACCGCCGCGCCGAGGATGAAGGTGGCATTGATGCGCAGCACCAGGCCGTCCTTGAGTCCGCCCAGGTCGAGCAACGTAATCTGCCAGGTATTGATCACCGCATCCGGGGCAAACAGCGCGCTTAATATATAGCCCGCCGCCAACCCGGAACCGATAGCCAATACCGGCGACCAGGCAAACCAGTTACACCAGACTGAAACAGGCGCGATGAACTTGCTGTAGCGCACCCAAGCCACGGCGCCGTATACCGAAGCGCCGCCGGATTTATGCGGAAAAAGGCCTGCAATTTCCGCGTAGGTAAAAGCCTGAATAAAGCCAAAGGCAATGGAAACCATCCACACGATCCAGGCCGGTTTGCCGACAGTGGCGGAAATCGCCCCCATCGAAAACAGCACCAGTGCCGGAACTCCACTTGCCACCCAGAATGCGCCTTTCCAGTCGATCTTCCGATGGAGGCTTGCATTCTGCGACACCACATCTTCGTACAAATCTGCGGTGATCGCGTCTACACCTGCCGATGATTCTTTCACTTTGGAACCCCCTTGCTTGAGTGAAACGTTGGCGCGGCCAAGGGTACTTGGTAAATCAGGGCCGTGAAACTATGCCAACTGCTTGTTCAAAATAAATAACATGATTCTTGCCTGCAAACTATCCATGAACACTGCGCCATCGAAACCCATGGACCCCAATAACCGCATTGGACTCAATGATGTTTTTATCACCCCTCGATCACAATTCTCTTTAGGGATTACTCCCTAGGAGGTAACCAGACAAGTAAATCCTGTTTTTTTATCGCAGACCCGCAACGATGGGGTTCCAGCCATGGATATGATGCGCTACGCGGCGAGAACAGCGAGCGTCGCAGCCGCGTTCGGCAACTGGTCCGAAAGCACCGCCTCCGGGGGGACGCCGGCGCGCAGCGCGAGCTTCCAGCCATCCTCGACCATCGCCGGATGGCCGCTGAGATAGACCCGCCAGGCCTGCGACAGCGGCGTTTCGCGAATCGCCGCATTTAGCGAGCGACCGGCAAAACATCCTTCCAGCTTTTCGCCGCCGGAGATGCAGGGCATGTAGTGGAAATTGGGATGCAGCCGCGCAAGCGCACGCAGCTGTTCGCTCAGGTAGAGGTCCGCGCTGTGACGAACGCCGTGGTAGAGGCGGATCGGCGCGCGGTGCCCATGCTGCAGCGCGGCGCGCGCAATGCCGTAGTAAGGCGCCAGCCCCGAGCCGGTGGCGACCATCAGCAGCGGCTGGTCCGGGCGGTCCGCATGGTAGCCGCAATATCCTTGCGGGCCGCTGATCTGGATCGCGTCGCCCGCCTCCAGCACTTCGTGAAACCAGCGGCTGGCGGAACCCACCGTACCGCGCCGGACATGCAGCTGCAAATGCGCATCGATGCCCGGCGCGCTGGCCAGCGAATAGCAGCGCGCGGTCTTCTCGTCGATGTAAACCTTGAGGTACTGGCCGGCCCGGTAATGCGTGATGTCGGGACACGCCAGCCGAACCGCAACGGTTTCCGCATTGAGTCGGTCGATCTGCGCGACGGTCGCAGTAAAGCGGTCATGCCGCGGGTGGGATGATTCCATGGTCAGGCCCTTTATAAGCAGATAAGGCATAGCGCACTATATTGGTGACAACGTTACCCGCATTCGCCGTGCGCAATAACTGTGTTGAAGGAGTACTACCATGGTGGTATTCCAGAGCCGCCAAGCGCGGTACCTGTCCGCGGACGAATCCGCGCCAGCCTCTTCGTTTCCCTTGCCTGCGCACCTCCTGACGTTTTTCCGCGTTTTCCGACCCGCCGTTACCCCGTAGGTAGTAACCACTACGTGTAATGGACAGGCCGGACGCGCCCGCTACCATGCGTAAACAGGACATTGGAATCCTGAAGTTTAAATTTAACGCATTCTTCATTCATCCGGAGGCACAACCATGGCAAGAGATCCGCGGTACGACATCCTTTTCACCCCCGTAAAGATAGGCTCCAAAACCATACGCAACCGTTTCTATCAAGTGCCGCACTGCAACGGCGCCGGTACCAACCACCCGGGCATGAACATGGCCCATCGCGGGGTCAAGGCCGAAGGCGGCTGGGGCGCGGTCAACACCGAGCAGTGCTCGATCCACCCGGAATGCGACGACACGCTGCGCATTACCGCCCGCATCTGGGACCAGGGCGACATGCGCAACCTGCGCGCGATGGTCGACCATGTGCACAGCCACGGCTCGCTGGCCGGATGCGAACTGTTCTACGGCGGCCCCCATGCGCCGGGCCTGGAATCGCGCACCATCTCGCGCGGCCCCAGCCAGTACAACTCCGAGTTCGGCACCGTGCCCAATTGCGCCGGCTTCACCTACAACCACGAAGCGGACATCGACGAACTGCACCGCCTGCAGCAGCAATACGTGGATGCCGCACTGCGCGCACGCGACACCGGCTTCGACCTGGTCAACGTCTACGGCGCACACGCCTACGGCCCGATGCAGTGGCTAAACCCGTACTACAACCGCCGCACCGACCAATACGGCGGCAGCTTCGAAAACCGCGCGCGCTTCTGGGTGGAAACCCTGGAGAAGATCCGCCGTGCGGTCGGCGACGATGTCGGCCTTGTCACCCGTTGCGCCGTCGACACGCTGTACGGCACCAAGGGCGTGGAACTGGGCGAAGATGGCCTCAAGTTCATCGAAATGGCCTCGCCCTACCTCGACCTGTGGGACGTCAACATCGGCGACATCGCCGAATGGGGCGAGGATGCCGGCCCTTCCCGCTTCTACCAGATCGGCCACGAAAACGACTGGATCAAGTACGTCAAACAAGCCACCAACAAGCCGGTGGTCGGCGTCGGCCGCTACTACGACCCGGAGAAAATGCTGCAGGTCATCAACGCCGGCATCGTCGACATCATCGGCGCCGCCCGCCCCTCCATCGCCGACCCGTGGCTGCCGCGCAAGATCGACGAAGGCCGCGTGGAAGACATCCGCACCTGCATCGGCTGCAACGTCTGTATCTCGCGCTGGGAAATGGGCGGCGTGCCGTTCATCTGCACGCAGAACGCGACCGCCGGCGAGGAATACCGCCGCGGCTGGCACCCGGAAAAATTCGAACCCGCCAAGTCCGACAACGACGTGCTGGTCGTCGGCGCCGGCCCTGCCGGTTCCGAATGCGCGCGCGTCCTGATGGAGCGCGGCTACACCGTCCACCTGGTCGATACGCGCGAAAAGACCGGCGGCTACGTCAACGAAGTCGCCACCCTGCCCGGCCTCGCCGAATGGAGCTTCCACCGCGACTACCGCCAGACGCAGCTGGAAAAGCTACTCAAGAAGAACAAGTCCTGCCAGCTGGCCTTGGGCGCCAAACCGATGACCGCCGACGACGTGCTGAACTACGGCGCCTCGCGCGTGGTAATCGCCACCGGCGCCAAGTGGAGTACCACCGGCGTCAACCATCGCACCCATGCGCCCATCCCCGGCGCCGATGCCAGCCTGCCCTATGTGCTCACGCCTGAACAGGTGTTCGAAGGCAAGAAACCGGTCGGCAAGCGCGTGATGATCATCAACTACGACCCGTACTACATGGCCCCCAGCCTCGCGGAGAAATTCGCCCGCGCCGGCCATGAAGTCACCGTCGCCACGGTCGGCCCGCTGGGCGCCTACATGGAATTCACGCTGGAAGGCGCGAACATGCAACGCCTGATCCACGGCCTCGGCATCAAGGTCCTCGCCGAAACTGGCTGCTCCAAAGTGGAAAACGGCCGCGTCGAGCTGTTCAACATCTGGGGCGAAGGCCACAAGCGCGAGTTCAAGGGCGCGGGCCAGCTACCGCGCAAGGAAAACGACTCGCACGAATGGCACGAATGCGACACCGTAATCCTGGTCACCTCGCGCCGCTCGGAAGACGGCCTCTACCGCGAACTGAAAGCGCGCAAGGACGAGTGGGAAAAGAACGGCATCAAGGAAGTCTTCGTCATCGGCGACGCCGAAGCCCCGCGGATCATTGCGGACGCCACCTTCGACGGCCACCGACTCGGACGCGAGATCGAGGACGCCGATCCGCAACACCAGAAGCCATACAAGCGCGAGCAGAAGATCTGGGGCGTGCCGTACAACCCGGGTGAAAATCCGGATCTGGAATGGCGGCTGTAATACCAATCTGCAATTAGCAGCGTGAGTCCGGGGCCGGTGGCAGTTTGCACCGGCCCCGGTTTTTTGTCGATTGAATTGCAGGCATCAAGACTGATTCCCTGCTGGATCTGCAAATAGAAAAATAATTGTTGCCCCGTTAAGTGATGCGCTATACGATACAAATAAATGATAAAAAATTTCGCGCATAAAGGGCTGGAAAAGTTCTTCCTGACTGGAAGCAAGGCGGGCATTCGAGCGGATCACGCAAAGAAGCTGGCGCGCCAATTGTCCATTCTCAATGTGGCGAGCGATCCACGAGAGATGGATATGCCAGGCTGGAAATTGCATCCCTTGACAGGCGACATGGCCGGTCATTGGGCTGTATGGATCAATGGAAACTGGCGCCTGACATTTCGCTTTGACGGCGAGGACGTTGAAATTGTGGATTACCAGGACTATCACTAAGGAGTGATTCAAATGCTTCGCATGCACAATCCGCCCCATCCCGGCGAGATTCTGAAAGAGGATGTACTGCCCGAGTTGGGCTTGTCGGTCACTGATGCTGCCGACCAGCTCGGGGTGTCGCGCGTCACGCTGTCGCGCATGATCAACGGCCATGCCGCTATTAGCGCAGATATGGCAATCCGCCTTGCTCAATGGCTTGGCGGCAATCCGGAAACATGGCTCCGCGCCCAAGTGCAATATGATCTGTGGCATGCCGAGAAAGGAAGCAAGATCAAGGTGAAGCCTGTAGCAAGGCCAACCGCAGCTGCATAAGCACCTTTCCATTTGATAATGGCTAACTTAAAGAAAAAAAGAAAACATGATAAAAATCACATCATCGCCGAGATTGTTATGCGGATGCACTGATTCGCATAACAACTGTTAGCGCTCAATGACACAGCTTCGCTATCCGAGCACAGCCTCCGCATTCTCTGAGCGCGCTATGGCGCTGCTCACTAGTGACGATCCGGCAAGCTTGTTCTATGCAGCGCTTGAAGTTCGCATGGGTGTCGAGGCTCGCTTACAGTCTTATGTGCAGGCCAGCCGCCATACATCCTCTGCTCTAAAGAAGGGCTGGAAAATTCAGCACCTCGCAAAAGGACTGGAAAAGGCGTTCAAGGGGCAGAAGGACGTAGTTGAGCTTTCGTACGCACTTTCCAGCAGCGAACTCCCATTTGCTATCCTGCACTACACTCCAGTTACAAGCCCCCTACAAAAACTCGCGCAGCGGCTTGGTGACTACCTTCATTATCGTGAAGTCACCCGAGATGACTCTTGGTGGGGCCAGTTCCGCTCCATCGTTCAATCCAGCCAGGCACTCTTGTCAGCCGCATCGGCCGGCCAACTTTTGGGGCCGCCGCTTTGGGACCCAAAGACCGGCCAAGTTCACCTCAATCTTGAGTTCAACGCCGGCGATCCGGCCATTGAGCAGATGCAGCTGTTTGCAAAGACACGCCAGCAGATGGTGGTCAATGTGACATATCATCCCGCTGACCAGTTCTACGCCGCGTTGAGAGCTAACAATTCATTCAAGCCGAATCCGGACTAATTTCTTTCTAAGTCAGGATTCAAGCTTAGAACCCTTTCAACTACTTCTTCAATTTCGTTCGAAAGATGTTCGTAAGCCTTACCTTCTTGTTTCAATTGGTCTAAGGCTTGATTTAGGATTGTTCTGCTGACCTTTTTCAGATCGTTGACATCCCTAAAGTCACTATCATCAAATTCCTCGATGATTTGACGATAGGCATCGTACTCTTTGAGCTTAGATGGGTCTGAGGCTTCAAGGAATTTACGATGGTCTGTAATAACTTGATCAGCAACGCCCTTTGTTAATCCCCGTGGGACACTCAAACCAAAAAATTTGTAATAGTCCTTCTGGCTCGGGTTGGCTGGTTGATTTGTAATGTAAGCGTCAAACTGTTTCTTATCGACTTTAGGTCCGATAATTTGGAAATGAATCTCTAGGTAGTTTTCTGTACCTTCATAAATTCGCATCAGTCTAGGTTTGACTCTATTAAACAGTTCAGTTTCTATAATCTGAGCGGCTATTTCTTTGGGAACGTACCCGATGAAATAATCCCGTCCAGATGATCTACCAATTACCTTTATCGCGTTTTTGTCGTGAGTGTTATTTGGTTCTCTTTCAAGCCTCAACTCTTGATTTGAGCCTCTAGCAAAACGTAAGGCATCGTCCTTTCGGAATGTGACTCCTGCAACTTCAGAACCAGAAAAGATTTGGTAATCCTTCGGTATAGGAGTTGGATAACTTTGATTCTCTGAATCTCCACTATGGGATTTAATTACTGGCGGAATACTGTTTGATGGGTGAGTGAAGGTGGATGGTGGGTAACTTGGTGGCGATGAATTCTTTTTGGATGGAGGACGCTTATTGATGCCGGAATTTGCAAAATAGTAAATCACAGCGGCCACGATTATTAATGCAATAAATTCCATTTTCCAGCCCCCTTGTTTTTATTAGGATATAGCCATAGTACGTAGAAATTGGGGGTGTTGCTAGGTAGTAGCAAAATTGGCCGTGACTGAAAGATGATGACCGCTACATGAACAAATAGTCATTTTTATAAGAGGTGGAGAAAGGAGACCGAGGGATGGACGCAACCCGACATGCAGAGATGATCAGAGCCCTCAAGAACCGGTTCGAGAAGAACATGAGCCGTCATCAAGGGGTTGACTGGAGCGCAGTTCAGGCGAAATTGGAAGCCGATGCAGGAAAACTCCAAACCCTCCACGAAATGGAACGTACAGGTGGCGAGCCGGACGTCATTGGCTACGATCAACAAACCGGCGAGTTCACCTTCTGTGATTGCTCCCCTGAAAGTCCGGCTGGCCGACGCAGCCTTTGTTACGACGGGGATGCGCTGGCGTCACGAAAAGAAAACAAACCTGGCGGTAGCGCCGTCGAAATGGCTGCTGCTATGAGCATTGAGATACTGACTGAAGATCAATACCGGGCATTGCAAACGCTTGGTGAATTCGACAGGAAGACTTCAAGCTGGGTGCAAACGCCTTCCAGCATTAGAAAGCTGGGTGGCGCCCTTTTCTGCGACCGTCGCTATGACCAGGTATTCGTCTATCACAACGGCGCTGAATCCTACTACGCGGCCAGAGGGTTTCGCGGCCTGCTCAAAGTCTAACCGCCTGGCAACCCCGGCTTGTTTGCTGAATGCTGGATTTCGGCTTTCACCAAACCACCCCCTCACCCCAGCCCTCTCCCGCAAGGGGCGAGGGAGAGAGCCGCCGGGCAGGCGGGCGTTATCCTGCTAATGGCTCACAAACTTGAGCCCGATGATTCCCGCAATGATCAGCGCAATCGACACCACCCGCCCGACATTCACCGGCTCGCTGAACAGCACGATGCCGAGGATTACCGTGCCCACCGCGCCGATGCCCGTCCACACGGCATACGCAGTCCCCACCGGCAGCGACTTCATCGCGTAACCCAGCAGCACGACGCTGATAATCATCGCCACCAGTGTGCCGACGCTCGGCCACAGGCGCGTGAATCCGTCGGTGTATTTGAGGCCGATGGCCCAGGCGGTTTCGAACAGTCCGGCGATGAAGAGAATGATCCAGTCCATGATGTCCCTGCAGCAGAAACAAAAATTTCGGCATTGGCGCCAAATGCCAGTTTATATGGCCGCGACCGGACTCAGTAGTTCTTGACGAACACTCTTGCGCAAAACAGGCAAACCGCGCTGAATCCGCCAATCACCAGAACCGCCAGCACATCCGCATACGGATACCCCCAGAACTCGCTCATGCCTTATCCCTCATGGATAGTTCAACAAGCCGGTATCCCGCATCCGCGTGCGGCCGAACTCCGACAGCCGCCAGTGGAACAGCAGCGCGCCGGGCGCGATTTCCTTACCGTCGTCCAGCCGGCTGCCGATGCGTACGATGAGGCCGGCCGCGGCCAGCTCGTCCAGCGCCACGCGCAGGCTGTTGACCCAGTAGCTGCCATTGAGGCCGTATTCCTTGAGCGCCCTGGTGATCAGATCGCTGTCCCAGATGCTTGTCGCTTTGCTGATTTCCACCAGCAGAAAACCCTTTTGATGAAGCTTCATGCTCCCTCCTCCACAGGACCGTGATCGCGCAGCTGGGCGATGGATTCCGCCGGTTCGGCGAACATCACAAAGCTGCCCAGCACCGTCAGCACCAGCCCGACCAGGAAATACCATTGCGGCAGTTGCAGCGTGAACATGGCGATGAAGATCAGCGCGAATACCGCGTACAGGTTGCCGACCGCCTCGCCGCGGCCGACGCCGATCAGGCTGAAGCTCTTGTAGAACGCGGTGTAGCAGTAGGCATGGCAGGCCGCCGCCAGGAATATCCACAGCATCGCCTTGCCCCCGGTGACGGTGGCGACGATGAGCGACCAGATCGGCAGATCGGTAAACAGCGCCAATACCGGCAGGATCAAGAGCCCCCAGAACAGAATCTCGAAACTGAAGCGGCACTGGATGCCCACGTCCGGATCGGTCACGTCCATCGCCCGCGCCGCGACAGCGCCTTCCGCGCCCCAGCCGATGGCCGACATGATGCCGCCGACATAGCCCAGCCAGGCGTTGTTGTTGGTGATGTCCATCTCGCCGAACAGGCCCGGCCCGTAGATGACGACGCCGCCCATGATGATGATGCTCATGCCGAAGGCGGCACGCCGCGAGATTTTTTCCTTGTACCAGAGGGTGGCGATGACTGCGCCCACCACCGGGTAGAACAGCGAGGTGATCGCGGCGAACACCGGGCCGACGAAGCCCATCGCCATATAGGAGCCGAAGATCGCCATCGGGCCGCCGCACAGCGATGCCAGCGCGTACCATTTGGAAATCTTGCGGAAGCGCACGATGGTGCGCCCGTAATCGCGCACTTTGCCCAGCACGCCGTTCCACAGCAGCAGGAACAGCATCACGGTGATGGCATGTATCCAGGTCATCACCGCCGTTGCGCCCAGACGCAGCGATTGCTGGTCGGCGGCGATGTCCACATACGGATGCTCGTACCACAGCGCTGTGCCGGGCACGTACCAGGCGCCCCAGAGAATAGCGGTCCAGATGGCCCAGGTGAAACCCCAGCGCTGGTTACGCGCATGGTGCTGGCTGATGGCCTGGTTCAACACATAGCTGGTCATAGCCCGGGTTCGATGAATTCGGTCACTTCCAGGCCAAAGCCAGTCATGCTCGGCATCTTGCGCGGCGTCGCCAGCAAACGCATGGTGGTGACGCCGAGATCGCGCAGGATCTGCGCGCCGATGCCGTAGTCGCGCAGTACGTGGCGGCTATGCACCGGCTCGTCGGCAAGGCGGATGCGCTCGATCAGGTCGCCGCTTTCTTCCGTGCGGCGCAATAGCACGATGACACCGGCTTCGGCCTGCTGGATCTTTTCCATCGCCCGCGGCACGCTCCAGGCATGGGTGCGGCTGCCGCAGTCGAGCAGGTCGAACACCGACAGCGGCTCGTGAACCCGCACCAGCGTATCGCGCGCCATTGCCGGCTCGCCTTTCACCAGCGCCAGGTGCGTTTCATGGGCGGTGCGGTCGTGATAGGCCACCAGCCGGAATTCGCCGTAAGGCGTATTGATCATGCGCTCGGCGGCGCGATCGATGAGCGTTTCGGTCTGGCTGCGGTAGCGGATCAGGTCGGCGATGGTGCCCACCTTGAGGCCGTGCTGCGCCGCAAATGCGCGCAAGTCGGGCAGGCGCGCCATGGAGCCGTTGTCGTTGAGGATTTCGCAGATCACCGCCGCCGGTTCCAGCCCGGCCATGCGCGCCAGGTCGCAGCCGGCCTCGGTATGCCCGGCACGCACCAGCACGCCGTCGTTCTGCGCCATCAGCGGGAACACGTGCCCGGGGCTGACGATGTCGCCCGGCTTCGCATCTGCTTTTACTGCTGCCTGGATGGTCAGTGCGCGATCAGCGGCGGAAATGCCGGTGGTCACGCCATGCGCGGCTTCGATGGAGGCGGTGAAATTGGTGCCCAGTTTGGTGCCGTTGCGCTCGACCATACGCGACAGATTAAGCTGCTTGCAGCGCGCTTCGGTCAGCGTCAGGCAGATCAGCCCGCGCCCGTGCATGGCCATGAAATTGATGTCCATCGGTGAGGTGAATTCGGCCGCCATGACCAGGTCGCCCTCGTTCTCGCGATCTTCTTCGTCCACCAGCACCACCATGCGCCCGGCGCGGATGTCATCGATGATGTCGGTGATCGGGCTGATGCCCACCTGGTACTCATGATCCAGCCCGAGGAAAGCGGGGTTGAGGTCGTTCATGCCGTGCTCCCGCCATGAATCACCGCATAGGCGGAGTGATTGTGGATGGACTCGAAGTTCTCGCACTCCACCGAGTAGCGGGCGATGCGCGGCTCTGCATTGAGCTGTGCCGCCACGTCGCGCACCATGTCCTCGACGAACTTCGGGTTGTCGTAAGCGTATTCGGTGACGTACTTCTCGTCCGGCCGCTTCAGGAGGCCGAACAGTTCGCTGGAGGCCTGCTCCTCGACCATGCGGATCAGGTCTTCCACCCAGATAAAATCGCTGAGCTGCGCGGTGATGGTCACGTGCGAGCGCTGGTTGTGCGCGCCATAGCTGGAAATTTTCTTCGAGCACGGGCACAGGCTGGTCACCGGCACCAGCACCTTGAGGGTAACGCGGGTGCGGCCGTTGCGAATCTCGCCGTGCATCTCGACCTCGTAGTCCATCAGGCTCTGCACGCCGGACACCGGCGCCGACTTGTTGACGAAAAACGGGAAGCTCATCTCGATGTGGCCGGATTCGGCCTCGAGGCGCACGGCCATCTCGCGCAGCATGGCCTCGAAGTTGGCTACCGTGATTTCGCGCTCGTTCAGGTTGAGGATCTCGACGAAACGCGACATGTGGGTGCCCTTGAAGTGCTGCGGCAGGTGCACGTACATGTTGAAGGTGGCGACGGTATGCTGCACGCCGCCGGTTTTGTCCTGGATTCTGACCGGATGGCGCAGCGCCTTGATGCCCACCTTGTCGATGGCCATGCGACGCAGGTCCGGGGTGTTCTGCACGTCTTCGATGGGTAGTACGGGAAAATCGATGGGTAAATTCATTATGTTCGCCTTTCAATCACACGATCATTGCCCATGCCATACCGCTCGGACTACCTTTTCTCTCAAAAAAGACGAAGGGGGTCGGGAGTACCTGCATGAGTCCATCCTGAACAAGAAAAAGAACGGTGCCCGGTGCATGCATCTCTAGATCCAACCCCCTTCCAGGTTCTCACCATTCGGGGGAGAGAGAGGAGATAAGCCGATGACCGCTCAAGATCTTGCAAAGTCATCAAACTTGGGGCAATTATCCAGCCCGAATCAGGCGCTTACCATTCCAATTAGGGATTACTCCCAAATGGTTAGATGGGGTAAAAAAGCTCAACGCAGCCCCGCGATCCAGTGGCGATAGACGCCTTCCGCGACATCGTTGAGCGCCTCGATGCGCGCGTCCAATCCGTCCAGTATGTCCGCCACAGCTTGCACCGACGGCGTGCCAGCGGAGGCGGCGATTTCATCCGCATCGCTTGCGCACCAGGTTTTCACCATGCGCGCCGTCATCTCGATGTGGCACTGGAATCCGATATGCGGGCCGAGCGCGAAGGCCTGGTTTTCGCAGTAGTCGTTGCGCAGCACCTGCACCGCGCCCGGCGGGATGCTGAAAGTCTGGTAGTGCCACTGGAAGGTGGTGAAGCTGTTCAAGTCGCCGAACCACGGCGCGGCCTGTGCCTTGTCGACTACCTCGACTTCATGCCAGCCCATTTCCAGGCAGGTGTTGTCGGTAACTTCGCCGCCCAGCGCCTTGGCCATCAGCTGCCCGCCCAGGCAGTGGCCGAGCAAGGGCAAGTCTTCTGCCACCGCCTGCCGGATCAGCCCGAGCAAGGGCGGTATCCACGGCAAGGGATCGTTGACGCTCATCGGGCCGCCCATCATCGCGATGCCGCCGAAAGCGCCGGTATCCTGCGGCAAGGGGTCGCCGGCATCGATGCGGATCAATTGCCAGGGCACGCCGAGGATATCCAGAAAATCCGCCAGGTGGCCGGGGCCTTCCGTCGGCGAGAAACGAATAATGGCAACGGGTTTCATACGGTGTACTTGTGCCTTTCATGGCGGTAGCGTGCCCAGTAATAGGCATCCATCACCGAGATCGCGTAGACGAAAATGCCGCCGGCGAACTTGCCGACAACGGAGATCTCCGGCCCGGCGAGGTTGAAGGTAATGACGCCCAGCATCAGCATGAAGAACAGCATCGTCAGCCCGCGCATGGGCGTGTTGTTGAGTACCTGGCCGACGCCGGGCAATATCAGCGCGACCAGCAGCACGATGTGCGGCCGCATCGGCGGTCCCACGGGTTTATCCAGGGTAGTAGCCATCAGGCGATTGCTCCTTCGAGGTCTTGCCGTATCCCGATCGCTCGGGCCAGCAACGGCAGCACGGTGTCGGAATGCAGCGGGAAATGATCAAAACTGGCGGCGCGCAGCAGCAGGTACTCGCCGCGCTCGGCCTGCTTGGCCTGGTATGTCAGGCGCACCGCGCGCGGCGTCAGCAGCAGTTCCTTGGCTTTTTCGTCGCTGAACAGTTGCCGCACGTGCGCGTCGATCAGCTGCAGGTCGGGCGGCGTGTCCTGCGTGCGGTAAAGCGCGTGGCCGGGCCAGCCGGGCAGCGGCGTGACCGTGCCGTCCCAGTTCCAGGACGGACTGTAGAATTCGGTATTTTGCGGACGCATCAGCATGTCCAGCGTGCCGGCGGTCGCGCTTCCCTTGCCTTCGACCACCAGGTGCAGCCACAGCGAAGGAATCTTGCGCATCGTCAGGTGGTCCTCTTCCAAGCCCAGGCGCACACGGTAGCCCTGGAAATCGCCTTCGAGCTGTGCGTAGCCGGCCTCATTGCGCATCACGCGCGGGTTTTGCAGCAAGCTCCGGCATTCGTCGAACAGGCGCGAACGCCCTTCCCACGTCTTGAGGTGATGCCGGCGGTACATCCACCAGAGGATTGCGACAAACAGTATGGCGAGAACGATATTGAAAATTGGCATCATGGTTTCACCGTAAAAGGAGGGGCAGGCGTTGGCGGCCTGCGCCCTCCGTACTTCATGGACAGCTATTTCAACGCACCACCGTGACCGGGCAGTGCGCCTTGACGATGACGTCCTGCGCGATCGAACCGAGCAGCATGCGCGCGACGCCAGTGCGGCCCACCGAGCCGGTGATCACATGGTCGTAGCCGTTCTTCTCGGCATAACTGATGATCGCGGCGGCGATGTTATGCCCATCCGCAGTAGCGCAGTCGGCATCCTTCAACCCCGCGGCCCGCGCCTTGGCGGCAGCGGCCTGCAGTTCGCCCTGCAACTGGGCATCCGCAACGCTCAGCACGGCGGAATCCCAGAATGCGCTGCGCGACAGGTCTGCGCTGGTCACGTGGTTGACGGTCAGAAACGTCAGGTGCGCACCGGTTTTTGCAGCAAGAGCGATGGCGTAATCCACCGCCTTCTCGGCGCTGTGCGAACCGTCCGTGGCACATAGCAATTTGTTGTTCATTTCCTGTACTCCCATGTTTGGTTAATAGCCCTTCGGACGCGGCCACGGCATCGTGAACTGGTCACCGCGTTTGACGAACTGGTAGCGCCGCAGCGTGAACCAGACCGACGCGGCGATATAGAACGCCATGATCGCCAGCAGCGATGCGCCATAACCGAGGAAGGTCGCGAAATACACCGCCGCACAGAGCACAAACAGCACGATGGCCGGGATCGGATGGAACGGGTGGATGTACCCGCGCTTGATGCTGCCGATAGGCCACATCTTGCGGAACTTCACCATGTTGATGGACATGAAGGTGTAGCCCAGCAGGCCCGACAGGATGGAGAAGGTAATCACCTGGTCCAGCAGCCCGGTAAACGCGAAGGACACGGCGATGGGGATCAGGAAGATGATCGCCCGGTACGGCGTGCGGTAACGCGGATGGATGGCACCGAACCAGCCCGGCATGAAGCGGTCGCGGCCGAGCGAGAACCAGGCGCGCGAAGCATCGTTGATGCAGCCGTTGGCGGAAGCCACGGCGGCAAACAGCGTGCCGACGAACAACAGGATCTGCAGGTTGGGGTTGCCGACGATGGTCGCAGCGTCATACAGCGGCGTATACGCCTGCCCCAGGTATTGCCACGGCATCAGGCCGGTACAGACGTACCAGGTCAATGTCGCCGCCACCAGCAGCGTCATCATGCCGCCCATGGTGCCGAGCGGGATCGACCGTGCGGCCGAACGCGTTTCTTCCGCCGCCTGGCAGGTGCCCTCGATGCCGAGGAAATACCACATGCCGAACTGCAGCGAGGCGATAACGCCGATCCAGCCGTAGGGCAGGTCGGTCAGCAGTTCCTTGTGCTTCAGCACGGCGCCCGGATTCATCGGGTCGACGCCAATGAACAGGATCAGGATGGCGATGAAGGCGACCAGCGTGATGACGAAATTGAGCGTCAGCGTCATGAATACGCCGCGGTAATTGAGCCACGCCAGAAAGGCGATGGTCAGCACCACGAACGGCTGGGTATTGAGCCCGGCGTAGCCCATCGCCTCCGCCCCGGACTTCATCAGGTCACCGACGATCAAGGCGTCCGCCGCTTCCAGCATGGTATAGGCCATGACCAGATACAACCCGACGTTGAACGCCATCAAGGGCCCGATGATGTGCTTGGCCTGGGTGTACTGCCCCCCGGCTGCCGCGACCGTCGATGTCACTTCGGAATCGATCATCGCCACGCAGGTATACAGCAGGCCGATCACCCAGCAGGCGATCAGCGCGCCGTAAGCCCCGCCCTTGGCCACGGAAAAATTCCATCCCATGAACTCGCCCACCAGCACGATGCCGACCCCCAGCGCCCACACATGAAAAGGGTTCAGCACTTTCAGCATTGATATGCGCTGCGATCCCGCAGCACTTGCAGCAGTGTTACTCATCTTGGTTCTCCTCAGTGAAGGACTATTTCTCGGCGAGCTCATCCGCGCCTTCACGCGAACTCATCAGGAAGTCTTCATCGTATTGTTTTGAAACGCTTGCCATGTCGGCGAGCATCCACAGGATCAGCAAACCCGAGATTCCCCAGGCGGCATAACTCAACAGTTGCCAGAAACTCATTTCTTGTCCCCTCGTTGTCGTGTCGGCGCTTACTTGTCGCCGAACTTTTCTGCGATGACTTCCCGATACTGCTTGTCGGAAACCTTGATCATGAAAACGAAATAGCCGACGATCACGCCCGCGGTAATCAGCAGCATGAGCGGGTCGATGGTGTAATCGAACCTGGAACCGATCAGCCCGGCGGCCTTCTCCGCGTCATAGCCGAGCTTCACCCATTGCTCCTGCACCACCGGCGGGAGATTGAGCAGCTCCCAGGTCGGTTTTGCCGCTTCCCCGGCCGCTTCTTCGGCTGCCTTGGGTTTCAACAGCAACGGGATGTAGAGGCTGACGTACACCAGCACCAGGATGAACATGCTGTCGATGAATTGACCGAGGCCACTCTGCTTTTTGGGACTATATTTCTGTGCCATGCTCAAGCCCTCCCTTGTGCGGCTGCCAATGAAACCCGGGCGGCTTCCTCACGGTTGGCATCGAGGTGCTTGATGTCGAGACCGTAGATGAAATCCTTGTCTTCCGCGTAATGGGTGGTCATTGCGGCGACCGATGCGGTGTTGAAAAGCACCAGGATGCCGCAGGACACATAGAGCGCCATGCGGATGTTGCCGTCCTCGACAAACGCCAGCGTGTCGTAGAGCACGAACGCCGCAACGGCCCAAAGCAATAGCACGTCGAACCATGCCATGACGCAGTCCTGCATGAACATTCGCTGTATTCGCGATTTAATATCTTGTTTCATCTACTTCTCTCCTCTTGGTCATTGTTAAACGCAAAAACGCCCGCGCATGAAGTCATGGGCGGGCGCACATTTGCCACTTCTGAAACAACTACAGGCAACCTGCGGGAGAGCCGCGCAAGTTGCCGCGCTCTCCGGAAGAAAAGACGGAAGGGAATTGCCATGCCTGAACAGCAATGCCGAGAGGTAAACCCATCGGCTGCCGGGAGGAGAAGGAGAAAAACACTCCATCCCAACATTTGCCTGTTATTCATCATCACAGTCCCCTTCCTGAACCGACTTAACGTCGGGGAGGATTGCTACACAGAGAAAATCAGAACCGGGACACTCCCGGAATCCAGTCGGTACCGGCCAGCGGAATCTTGGCCATGGCCGCAGCTTCTATCGTCAGTGCCACCAGGTCTTCGCGTTCCAGGTGATGCACGTTGGACTTGCCGCAGGCGCGCGCAACCGTGGTGAGTTCCATGTTGAGCGTCTTCAGGTAGTTCTTCACGCGCTTGGCCCCGGTCAGCGGCTCCAGGCGCAGTTCGAGTTCCTCGTCCTGCGTCGTCACGCCCACCGGGCACTTGCCGGTATGGCAGTGATGGCAGTAGCCGGGCTGGGTGCCGAGCGCGTTGTAGTCGGCAGTCGCGTCGATATGCTCGCCGTTGTGCAGGTAGCTGGAGCTGTTGCAGCCGAGCGACAGCAGGATGCCCTGGCCGATGGCCACCGCGTCGGCACCCATCGCCAAAGCCTTGGCCACGTCGGCGCCGGTACGGATACCGCCGGAAACGATCAGCTGCACCTTGCCGCGCATGTTCATGTCTTCCAGCGCATCCACCGCCTGACGCAGTGCCGCCAGCGTCGGGATGCCGATGTGCTCGATGAACACGGTCTGCGTGGCGGCGGTACCGCCCTGCATGCCGTCGACCACGATCACGTCGGCGCCGGCATGCACGGCCAGCTTCACGTCGTTGAAGGTCCGGGTCGCGCCCACCTTGATGTAGATCGGCTTTTCCCAATCGGTAATTTCGCGTAGTTCAGCAACCTTGATCGCGAGATCGTCCGGACCGGTCCAGTCCGGGTGGCGGCAGGCGGAACGCTGGTCGACACCGACCGGCAGCGTGCGCATGCCGGCCACGCGCTTGGTGACTTTCTGGCCCAGCAGCATGCCGCCGCCGCCCGGCTTCGCGCCCTGGCCGATTACCAGCTCGATCGCGTCGGCCTTGCGCAGGTCATCCGGGTTGAAGCCGTAACGGGAAGGCAGGCACTGGTACACCAGCGTCTTGGAGGACTGGCGCTCCTCCTGCGTCATGCCGCCGTCGCCGGTGGTGGTCGAGGTGCCCATTTCGGTCGCGGCGCGGCCCAGGGCTTCCTTGACGCGGCCGGACAGTGCGCCGAAGCTCATGCCGGCGATGGTGATGGGGATCGCCAGTTCGATCGGCTTCTTTGCGAAACGGGTGCCCAGCACGGTGGTGGTGGTGCACTTCTCGCGGTAGCCTTCCAGCGGGTAGCGCGAGGCGGAACCGGCCAGGAACACCAGGTCGTCGAAGGACGGCAGGTGGCGCTTGGCGCCCATGCCGCGGATCTCGTACAGCCCGGTCGCCGAAGCGCGGTGCACGTATTCGATGACTTTCTGGTCAAAGCCAGCGCTTTCTTCCAGTACTAGTTTTTTGGTCATGATCTATATCCTGTATCAGTATTCCTGGTTCGCGTCGGCGTTCCAGTTATAGAGTTTCTTGGCACCGGCGACCCGCTTGAACTCTTTCGGGTCGTGCTTGAAGCCGGCGCGGTCCAGCAATTCCTGAACCGCCGCGTAGTCAGCCTCGGTCATCGGCTCTTCCTGCGCATCCGCACCCAGCGACTTGATCTTGCCGCGCACGTAGAAAACTGCTTCATACATCGAGTCGCCCAGGCCGTCGCCGGCATCGCCGCAGATCACCATGCGACCGGCTTGCGCCATGAAGCCGGAGAAGTTGCCGATGCTGCCGCCGACGATGATGTCGATGCCCTTCATCGAGATGCCGCAGCGCAGGCTGGTATCGCCCTCGATGATCAAGGTGCCGCCACGGCCGGTGGCGCCGGCGGCGGAAGAGGCAAAGCCCTTGACCCGCACGGTGCCGGACATCATGTTTTCCGCGACGCCCCAGCCCACGTTGCCGTGCACGGTGATATTGGCGTGCTTGTTCATGCCGCCGACGTAGTAGCCGCCATGGCCCTGGATGTCGATGTCGACCGGGAGGTCCATGCCGGCAGCGATGCTGTGCATGCCGTCCGGGTTGAGAATCTCCAGCTTTTTCACACCGTTCTTGCTCGGCAGCTCCTTGTGCAGGTACTGGTTCAGTTCCCGCACGGTGATCTTGTGAAGGTCTAGACTTTCCATATGTAAAGTTCCTCAGGCATCGGTTCGTAGAGATGGGCGTTCTTCACATCCGGCAGGTGCGCCAGCGAACGGTATTCGGAAGCAATCGCCACGTAATCGTCATGTTCGGCCACGATGGCCGGCTTGCAGGCGAAGGGATCGCGCACCAGCGCGAGCTGGTCCTTGGTGCCCATCAGCAGCGTGAAGAAGCCGTCCAGTTCATCGAAGCCCTTGTTCAGCGCGGTCTTCAGGTCGTCGCCTTCTCGCATGCGCCACTCCAGGAAGCGGCAGGCCGCTTCGGTGTCGTTGTCGGTTTCGAAGCCGATGCCTTCGTGTTCCAGCATGCGGCGGATGCTGTTGGGGTTGGACAGGGAGCCGTTATGCACCAGGCACCAGTCTTCACCCGCGGTAAACGGGTGGGCGTGCGCTGGCGTCACGGCGGATTCGGTCGCCATGCGGGTATGGCCGACCAGGTGGCTGCCGGACAGGTTCTGGAAACCGTAACGTGCGGCCACTTGCGCCGGCGTTCCCGTGTCCTTGTACATGTCCATCAGTTGGCCGACGCACAGCAGGCTCAGGCGCGGATAGGCTTCCTTCAGCCAGGCCTTGACCGAATCGGGCGCCACCGTCGTTTTGAGGATGACGTGATTGGCGTTCTGCTCGACCTTGTCCTTGGTGCCGAAATGGGCGGCGAAATCGCGCTCCAGTTTTTGCCAGTCGAACACCACATCCGGGGTGTACAGGCAGAACTTGCGTTCGTCGTCCGCCACCGGGGCGCCGAAGATCGCCAGTCCGGCCGAGTCAGGGCCGCGCTCGGTCATGCCGATCAGCATCGGCAACATCAGCTTGCCGATATCGGCGCGCATTTTCTGGTTCTTCACCAGTAAACCAACAATTCCACACATACTGCTTCTCCTTCCTAAGCCCGAGAACATCGGGCGATTTCGGTTTCAATAAAATTCGACGTAGCGGTTGATTTCCCAATCCGACACATGGCGCATGTAATCCACCCACTCCATACGCTTCAGGCTGATGAACTCCGAGGTCAGTCCGTCGCCCAGTGCATCGCGGATCACCTTGTTGTTTTCCAGCGCATTGAGCGCCTCGTTGAGGTCCTGCGGCAGGATGCCGATGCCCAGCTTCTTCAGCTCGGCCGGCGTCAGGTCGTACAGGTTGATGTCGTGGCCCTTGCCCGGATCCAGCTCGCGTTCCACACCGTCAAGGCCAGCGGCGATTACCGCGGCGGCGGTCAGATACGGATTACAGGAGCCGTCCGGCAGGCGCAGCTCGATGCGGCCGTAGGGAATGCGGACCATGGTCGAGCGGTTGTTGTTGCCGTAGGAAATGTAGGCCGGTGCCCAGGTCGCTCCGGTCAGCGAACGTCCGACGACCAGGCGCTTGTAGGAATTGACGGTCGGTGCGGCCAGTGCGCACAGTGCCGGCGCGTGATGCAGGATGCCGGCCATGAAGTGATAGGCGAGCTTGGACAGGCCATGACCGGTCGGGTCGCTGTCGTCCTGGAACAGGCTCTTTTTGCCGTCGCCGATCGACATGTGCATGTGCATGCCGTTGCCGGGACGGTTGCTGAACGGCTTGGGCATGAAGGAGCAGATCATGCCCATTTCGTTGGCAATCTCGCTCGCCGCCATCTTGAACATGATGTAGTCATCCGCGCTCTTCAGGCAGTCGGCGTAGGTATAGTTGATCTCGAACTGGCCGTTGGCGTCCTCGTGGTCGATCTGGTAAACATCCATGCCCACCGCGCGTAGCGATTCGGTCAGCTTTTCCAGGTAGGCCGCGTTGCGGGTAATGCCCTTGTAGTCATAACAGGGCTTCTGCAGCTTGTCGGTCGGGTCGTTGGGGTGAATCTGGCCGTGCTCGTCCATGCGCAGCAGCGAGAACTCGGGTTCCAGGCCGGTATACAGAATCCAGCCTTTTTTCTTCAGTCGCTCGATCTGGCCCTTGAGCACCACGCGCGAGTCGTAGCCATAGGGCTTGCCTTCCACGTGGCCGTCGCAAATGATGCGTGCGTAACCCGGCTGCCACGGCATCAGGCTCAATGTGCCAAGCTCGCCTACCGCCATGTAGTCCGGGCCGTTGGGCTCGATGCCCATGCCCCAGATGGCGCCGCCGGCAAAGCCCGCGCCGTTCTTGAGGATGTCTTCCAGATGCTCGGCGGGTACCGACTTGACCTTGGCTACCCCATGGATGTCGACGAATTGCGCCAGCACATACTTGACGTTATTGTCTTTCAGGAACTTCTTTGCTTCCGCCAACGTTTTCATAATTTCTCCTAGAAATTGATAAAGCCTGTTAGAGCATTTCCTTGAAATGACAGGAGACGCCAACCGCGCCACCGCCAAGTTCCTCGGCGATTTCAAGCAGCGTATCCCATATGTAAGGGCCGTAAGTCCCGTCGCACCACAGGCGATAAACCGTTTCGCCATTGAGCTGCTGACGCAGCAGGGTGACCGAGATGCCAGCCATTTGCGTCATCACCACCGCGTCGGGTGCCAGCGCCTGATCGCGCAGATCGAGCGCGCAGACTTCCGAAAAAAGCGCCTGTACGCGGCTGCCGCTCAAAATCAGAGCGGTGTCGTTGCGCTGCACCTTGTAGATTCCATAGGCCTTGGGCTGATTGGCCGCATGCAATGCCTCACATGCTTTCCCGTTCAGCTGGTCTTCCACCAGGAATTCGTTGAGCCCCAGCCGCAGCACCAGCGTATCCGGCTGGTGCCGGACCCACGCATTGCCCTGCGGCGGGATTTCGACCTTGTGTTCCTTCAGCCACTGCACCGCATTGAGGCCCTTGACCCCAAAACGCGAGAAGCAGCTGACATCGCAGATGCCGAGCGTGCTCTTGCGCTTGTTCTCGATTTCCGCACTCGCAAATTCAATAGCGACTTCCATGCCATTCAGGACGGTCGTCTTCGGAGCAAGCCGCTGCTGGGCGTAGGCGACGGGTGTTACCCGGGTTAAGGGTTCCATATTCAATTTCCTTTGTGCGTCTTGATGAACGGTGTTTTGGCAACCGTCGCATTGACCATCGCCCCGCCATCGGTACGGATGCGGAACACCGAACCCGCCGTAGCCGTGTCCGGGTCTACATAGGCGAAGCCGATCACGCGGCCGACCGAGCGGCTGAAAGCGACGCTGGTTGCCCGCCCCTTGATCTGGTTGGAATCGTCGATCACCAGGTTGCATTCCTGCGGCATTTCGCCGTTGTAGCCTTCGTCCAGCACGAAGGGAACCAGCCGCTTGGTGACCGGCTTCCTGGCAATGATCTTGAGGCTGCGCTGGCCGACGAAGAAGGGCTTGCCCATCTTGATCGCCCAGTCCGAGCCGATTTCGTAAGGGTTGGTGAGCCCGTCGGTATCGTGGCTGACCAAGTGGTTGCCCATTTCCAGGCGCAGCAGGCGCTGCGCGTCGGTACCGAACGGCCGCAATCCGTCTTCCTTGCCGGCCTCGATGATCGCTTCCCACACATGGCGCGCTTCGGCGGCCGGCACATGGATTTCGTAGGCCAGCTCGGCCACGAAACCGACGCGCAGGATGCGAGCAGCCACGCCGGCAACTTTCGCCTCACGCACATGCCCCGCCGGGAATCCTTTTTCCGACAGGTCCAGCGGCGTCAGTTTTGCCAGGATGTCGCGTGCGTTGGGTCCGGCCAGGTTCATCGCACCCATGGAGCCAGTCACGTTGACCAGGCCGACACTGAGTTGCCAGCGTTGCAGCCAGCGCTGCATCTCGCGGTATACCGCCGCCGCATTGGAAGTATTGGTCGAGACATAGAACTTCTCGTCGTCAAGGCGCGCTGCCACGCCGTCATCGACCACGACGCCGGATTCGTCCAGCAGCAGCGCAAAGCGTGTCTCGCCAACCTTCTGGCTGGCGAAGCTGCCGGTATAGAAACGCTCCAGGAATTGCGAAGCATCCGGGCCGCACACTTCGATCTTGCCCAGCGTACCGGCGTCGATGATGCCGGCCGAAAGGCGTACCGCCATCGCTTCGTCCTGCACGATCTCGCGCTTGTCCACGCCGGGCTTGTCGTAATAAGCCGGACGGATCCAGGCGCCACCTTCGACGAATACCGCACCGGCTTTTTCATGCCAGCCGTGGATGGAGGTCAGGCGATGCGGATGGAAACCGCGGCCGCCCAGATGCCCGATAGGCGTGGGATGGAAGAACGGCCGTGCCGTCGTGGTGCCGATCCGGTCCACCGGCAAGCCGCGGATCTTCGCCAGGATACGGATCGCGTTCATGTTGGAATGCTTGCCCTGGCTGGGTCCCATGCCCACCGTGGTGAAGCGCTTCATCAACTCGATGTTGTCGAAGCCCTCCTTGGCGGCATTGACGAAATCCTTGACCTGCAGGTCCTCGTCGAAGTCGACGAAATTCTTGCCGGCCGGATGCGGCACGATGGGATACGGGTGACTCGGCGATGCTTCGCTGTGCGGTGCGACATCGATCTGCGGCGCCTGCTTGCCCAGGTGGCGCAGCACGTCCGAGACGGCGCGCGCGCCGTCCATCATGCGCGCTTCCAAATCGAATACGCCGTTGACCTTGCCTGCGGCAAACACACCGGCCGGCAGCCGCGCAGGCACGAACTGATGCACTACCTCGTCGTAACGCATGCTGGTGCCGGCCTGATACAGCAGCGCACCGGCCGGCGCCCAGCCGGCGCTCATCGCAACCCCGTCGCATTCGATGGTGGTCGCATTCGCAGCATCTGCCGTGCTGGTGGTTTCATTGTAGGCGCAGACCACAACGCCCCTGACGCCCAGATTGCCGGGCGCGGACAGCGCTTCATAGACGCAGCAGCCCTTGCGGACAGGCACGCCTTTGCGGGCGACGTTCTCCGCCAGCTCGCTATTTTCGCCTGCGGCACGCATATCGATGATGGCCGCCACCTTGCAACCGGCCTGCAGCAGGTCCAGCGCCACACGGTAACCGTGGCTGTTGGCCGTGACCACCACACCATTCTCGAAGGGCTTGACCGAGTAGCGATGGATCAGGCGCTGTGCGGCCGAGCCCAGCATCACGCCGGGCAGGTCGTTGTAGCGGAACACCGGTGGCTGCTCGAATACGCCGCTGGCGACGATCACCGTTTTCGCCCGCACCTTGGTGATGCCGTCGGCGCCGACGATGGGGATCAGGTGATCGGCGTAGTAACCGCCGGCGTAGGCGCCGGAAAGCACCGTAATATTGGGGTACTTGGCCAGCAGCACCTGCAATTCCTGCAATTGCGTTGCCGCTTCGCCCGAACCGGCGCGGTCATAGGTCAAGCTGCCGCCGACCTGCTGATTCTCATCCACCAGCGTCACTTCCAGCCCGTTGTGCGCCGCGACGATGGCGGCGGTCAGGCCGGACGGCCCGGCACCGACGACCAGCAGGTCGCAATGCGTGTTGAGCTTGCGCTTCAGGATGCGCGGGTAATGGAAATTGACGACGCCCAGCCCGGCCGCCTTGCGGATGATGTTTTCCCAGAACGGGAACAGGCTGCGAGGCGTATGGAAGGCCTTGTAGTAGAAGCCTACAGGCAACAGCTTGGAAATCTTGTCGATATAGCTGTTCTTGTCCTTCCGCACGCCGCCGTCGGTGTTCACGGCCATGAGCTGCATGCCGTTCCTGACCTCGACAACGTCGGCACGCATATTGGTATCCACGCCGTCGGTCATCATCGCATTGACGTCATGGTTGGCGAGGCTCAGCACGCCGCGCGGACGGTGATACTTGAAGCTGCGGCCCAGCACCTGCTCATTGTTGGCCCATAGCGCACTGCTGATGGTGTCGCCCTCGAAACCCAGATAGGTATTGCCCTCGTACGTGAATTTCACCGGCCTGTTGCGGTTGATCCATTCGCCCGGCTGCTTCGGTAAACGCATGCTCATTGCTTGTCCTCCTGACCGAAGAGATAGGTACGCGCCACCTCGTCCGTCATCGTATTTCTCTCGGCGATGAACCAGGTCCCGCTCGGGCCGTGGTACCACCATTCTTTTTTCATTCCCGGCGCGCCGTTGCGGTAGTGGACGTAGGCCGCCCACTCCTTGTCCGAACAGGTGTTCGGATCCGGCATGTCACGCACCTCGCCGCCGAAGACGAATTCGGTCAGCGGTCGCACGCCATTCATCGGACATTTCAGTAATTTCATGTCTGTATACCCTTAGCTTTAATGGCCGACCGAAGCCGCGCCCTTCTCACCGGTCAACTCGTAATCCTCGAAGCGCGACAGGCGGAAGGAGTGGATCAACTCCGGCGCCATGTCCTTGGCAATCGTCTCGGCCATGGTCTTGCCGCTGATCGGCGTCGCCTTGAAACCCCAGGTTCCCCAGCCGGCGTCGAGGTAGAAGCCTTCTACCGGCGTCTTGCCCATGATCGGCGCGAAGTCCGGCGTGATGTCGGCCATACCGGCCCACTGGCGCACGATCTTGATGTTGGAGAGGAAGGGGAACATGTCCAGGATGTGCGTCGTCAGGCCCTCGACGAAATCGAGCGAGGAGCGGGTGGAGTGCACTTCGTACGGATCGAGCGACGAACCCATCACCAGCTCGCCGCGCGACGACTGGCTGACGTATACATGCAGGCTGCCGGAAACCAGGATGGTGTCCAGCCATGGCTTCATCGGCTCGCTGACGCAGGCTTGCAGCGGCTGGATGATGATTGGCGTTTCGACGTCTACCATCTTGGTGACGCGCGGGGTAAAGCCGGCCACGGCCGACAGCACCTTGTTGGTGGCGATGTACCCGCGATTGGTCTGCACGCCCTTGACCTTGCCGCTCTGCACGTCGATGCCGGTGACTTCGGTGTTCTGGAAAATCTCGACGCCCATCTGGTCGGCACCGCGGGCATAGCCCCAGGCTACCGCGTCATGGCGGGCAATGGAGCCCGGCGCGTGATAAAGCGCACCGAGGATGGGTGCCTGGCCGCTGCAGCTAATGTCCAGCTGCGGACAGGCCTTGGAAATATCGTCCGGGCCAACCACGTAGCTTTCCACGCCCACATGCTTGTTGACCTCGGCGCGCCAGCGCATTGTGCGCATTGCGGATTCGGTATGCGCCAGCGTGAAGTGGCCGCGGGTGGAATAGAAGAGATTCAGGTCAAGGTCCTGCGACAGCTCTTCGAACAGCTTGACGCTGGCGTTGTAGAAATTGACGCCCTCAGGGGTGAGGTAGTTGGAACGGACAATGGTGGTATTGCGACCGGTATTGCCGCCCCCGATATAACCGCGCTCCAGCACTGCGACATTGGTGATGCCATGATCGCGCGCCAGATAATAGGCTGCGGCCAGACCGTGGCCGCCACCGCCGATGATCACGACATCGTAGCTTTTCTTGGGCGTTTCACAGGCCCGAAAAAAACGCGGCGCGGGATGTTCCCGGCTCAGTGCGTATTTAAGGAGTCTTAATGGCATTGCCGCTTCCTATCTCTTTTGTGTTCGTTTTGCACATGATCACCATAACTTTCCAAGTGACAATTTAATTAACTTAATTTAATCATATGAAACATTAGGTGCTATTTATCCATAGCCAAAATACGAAGTCAATAACAATTTTGAAACTTTTTTTATTAAAATGAAACTTAGGATATGGCTTGCATGATTTTTATGTAAGAATTTGCTTGTTCATGCTTTCATCGATTAGGCTTCGACCTTATGACATCTTCGCTCCAGCCAGTCTCTACAGCCCAGGTATCGCCCACCGGCAATACGCTTGACGCCTACCTTGGACATACCATACGCCAACTGCGGCAACAGCACGGCCTGACGATTGCGGAGGTCTCGCAGCGAGCCGGCATCAGCCGCGGCATGCTGAGCAAGATCGAAAACGGGCTGGCTTCGACCAGCCTGGATACGCTGGAGCAACTGGCCAACTCCCTGGGCGTCACCCTCTCCCGCTTGTTTCGTGATTACAACGCGCCTACCGGCGGCGCGCAGTTCGTCAAAAACGGCCAGGGCATGGAGGTCGTTCGCCGAGGCACCCGCTGCGGCCATACCTATCAATTGCTGGCTTATGATCAGGGTCCGCAGAAAATATTCGAGCCATTCCTGATCTCTCTGGAAGAGCAGAACGAGGAGTTCCCGCCATTCGAGCACCCCGGAACAGAGTTCATCTATATGCTTGAAGGCATCGTGGAATACAGCGTCGCCGGCGAATCCTATGTGCTGGAGCCCGGCGACTCGCTGACCTTCCGCGGCGAACTGCCGCATCGCCCGGAAAAACTGATCCAGATGCCGATCCGTTTTCTGGCGATCATTCACTACGGAAACGCCGACAGGGCGAGTGAAAGCGAATAGTCTTGACTGCCATCCACATCGACACCGCCAATGTTGAAGATATTCCGCAAATGGTCAAATTGCTTGACCAGCTGTTTACTATTGAAAAGGATTTTCGGCCGGACCGTGAACGTCAGGTTCGCGGACTATTGCTGCTGATTTCGCGGCCCCAGCAAGGGGTCATAAAAATCGCCCGCAACGCAGAAGGCAAGGCTATCGGCATGGTAAGCGCGCAGTTGGTCATCTCCACTGCGCAGGGCTCGCCTTCGGCTTGGGTGGAAGATATGGTGATCAGCCCGGAATACCGCGGTGCAGGCACAGGGAAAGCACTGCTCCAGTCGGCACTCGACTGGGCCAGGGAAAAAGGCGCGACGCGCGCCCAACTGCTGGTGGATATGGAAAACGAACCGGCAATCGGCTACTACCGCCACCTCGGCTGGGAAACAACGCAACTGCAGGCACGTCGCATTTTTCTTTAGGCTAACAGGTTCAAACAACTCCAAGGATAGCCATCCGTGCTACCTAACGACAGTGGGTGTCCGCCTGCCGGTCAATGAATGTTGCATGTCGTTCATTGCTGGAATAGTACAAATGAAAAGGGCCACATTGCTGTGGCCCTTATAAACTGGCGCGCCCGAAGAGATTCGAACTCCTGACTCCTTGGTTCGTAACCTTCGACACCTTACACAGCATTTTTATTAAACTTTAATAAGATAGCGGTGGTCTTTTGTAATGTTGTTCATCAATCTGCTCCAATAGCTTTTCGCTGCTTAATGATCGAAGAAACGCCGTTATATCTTTGATGTCAACGTCCCTAATTGGGGTCCTATTGATAAATGTGAGAGTCCGCCCAGACCTTAACCAAAGCACAGTCGAGCCAATGTTAGGCATATCCTTCTCAGAACGGCCCAATTGAGTGCTGACCATGATACGAACGGCCTCTTCCAAGCTGGTGACAGATCCGTTATGAAAATATGGGCCTGTTAATGCAACGTTTCGTAACGAAGGAATACGCCAAACACCGTTATCGCTTCCATGCTGGGAAAGACCAAAGTCGTCAGTAAATTTGTATTTCTCTGTGTATGGAGTTTTAAATATTGGGAATGGCCGCAGAGGCGAAGTACCATCAAAAATACTGGCACCACTAAAGTTAGGTCCTGAATGACACCTGACACATCCTACAGATTCGAACAGTGCCATACCTCGGAGTTGCGAAGAAGTTAATGCCACCGAGTTTCCCTTCACAAATTTATCATAGGCCGAGTCGGGAGTAATTAATGTACGTTCATAGGCTGCAATTGCGGCGGCGATATTTTCTATCGTAATTGGTGTGTTCTTGCCAAATATTTCGCGAAACTCTTTCTGATATCGAGATGAGGATGCAACACGTTCCTCAACCACTTTCAACGATGGCATCCCCATTTCAGATGGATTGATGAGCGGCCCCTTTGCCTGCTCCTCCAAAGATGACGCACGCCCATCCCAGAATAGCTTTAATTGAAATGCTGCGTTCCAAACAGTAGGGGAATTTCTTTTTCCAACCTGTCCATTAATGCCTTTTGATGTCGCGAGTCCATCCACGCCGGCACCATGCTGGACGTCATGACAGGAAGCACAGGAAATCCGGCTATCCCATGAAAGGGATTTATCAAAAAATAACTTTTCCCCAAGGGCTACTTTCTCTCGAGTCGTGGGATTCCACTCGGGGGCATAAACTTCATCAGGTAAGGCATCCCATTTATACGGCGATCGGAAAGAGGCAGGCGGCTCAAAATTTTCGGGTAAAGCGACCAATGGGATGACATTCGTCTGCAATCTACTGATAGTCATTGGGCTGATGATTTTCTCTGGCATATTCAGCAGCAAGGCCACGACAATGAGCTTGGCTGCAAAAGCCAGGATTCCCATACCACCTAGTCCTGCCATGAGCACCCATTGGCCTCGGCCATTTAGACCAACACTCGGTGCAAGATCGCGATGAACTATGCCCAAAAGTACAAATGTGGCAATAATCGTCGCAATTACACCAACGCCAAGATAGCCAGATAGATAGTGAGTTATCATTTTTTAGCCCGGATTCTTAAGGATAGAGATGCCCTTCAAAGGAAAGAAGGGCATTTTCTTAGTTATTCCACCATGGTGACTTTCAGGCTTTCCATGAAAGCAGATACATCTGATTTTTCCTGCTCCGGAACTTTGAATTTCTCCAGAGTGGCGCGCAAATGAGTCGTGAATATTTTCCAGTCGTCCTCACCGATTTTCATACCCTTATGTGATATCGCCATATCCCTGCCGCTATAAAACAGCGGCCCGCCAGCCCGATCGACGATAAAGTTAACCACGAGCTGCTTTTCACGCCGGATTCCATCTGCGCCACGGTTGGTCCAGAAACGTCCAAGCTTTGGATCTGAAGCCAGGCGTTGAACCAGATCATCAACAACTGCGGCGATGGCATCGTAGCCACCCAGCCTGACGTAAAGTGAGTTCTGTTTTTTTGCGTTATCGGGCGATGTAGTGGTATTCATTGCCATGCGCATCATGCATCCGTCTACATTTTTTGGTTCAGCGCGTGCAGCACTTACCCCGAGAATGGCGACAAGAGTGATCAGATACAAACCCGATTTTGGCAAAACCCATTGAATGGCGATCATCGATGTTCCTTTCATTAACCCACGACTGTTGTGGTGAAAAGAACATTACTGGTCACATGAAAGATGGTCTGTATCAATTGATACAGAAGAACGCAATCTACGAGGAATAGCAGAAGTGCGCGCTACTCAGGAGAGGTTAAGACAATCTGCCGGAGTTTTGGGACATCGAGAATCAACAATGCTCCACGCTGGGTACGGACGAATCCATTAGCTACAAACTCCTGTAGCAGGCGCGCAATTACTTCCCTGGTTGTCCCAAGATGGTGTGCGAGTTGTTGCTGGGTCATTTGCAGCAGACCACATGAAGATGCATGAAGGAGAATGAAGTTGGCCAAACGCTGCTTGTGATGGGTGGAATGGATTTGCTCTAACTCCGACATCAGACGGAATACTGCGCTGGAGAGGGCATGCACAGTCATGTTCTGTATTACGGCCTCTCGTTCGAACAGTTTTCGATAAACGGTGCCAGGGATAAGCGAAATGGCAGTCAACTCTTCGGCCTGCACCCAAGCGGGATAAAGTAGATCATTGAAAAGACAATTCAACGCAAGCACGCAGGTTTCCCCGGGGGCAATGAAATAAAGCGTCGCCTCAGTTCCGTTAGGTGCTAGGGTAAAAACGCGCAGCTTTCCTGAAAGTACGACGTATGCGCCGGAAACGGCCTGACCTTTCATCAGAGCAATCGTGGATCGGTTGCATTCTTTACGAACCGCGCCCTGGGCGAGCAGCGTTTTGCCTTGGTCACTCAGGCCACGAAAGGACTCATAGCGTTCCAGCTCGTCCAGGACACTCATCCAACATGCTCCTTAACGGCGCTTGAAGAATGTATCTCCCGGGGTTGCCGTCGTGACCTCGGTGATGGTGTCGAAAGGCAGGCCAACCCTGTCGTGCGCACGCTTAACGGCAGCCGCATCAGGCGCCATATTCAAGCAGAACGCTCGACCTTCATTGTATCCAACGTGGACCTTAATAGGAATTACCCCCTCCTCATAACAGGCTTTCTCGTACAAGCTAAAGAATCCTTCAAAGTCTTCCGGGGAAAGTTTCTCTGGGAATGTTTGATTTGCTTTGTCGTGAGTATCAAGAAAAAACCGCATTGGCTTCATAGCCATCTCCTAAGGTTAAGTTACGAATTGTGTAGCCCAACTCAGGGTATAGATGGTGTCGTTCCTGATATGTATCAAATGATACATATCCAGTTGGAATTGAGAATGTCGCTTAAGCACTTAGTATGGGTTTCCCCATATCGAGGCAAGCCTGTTACGCAGACATCAACCAAGGCGTGGCGGGATGCGGTAAAAGAGGCTGGTATTGTTTCCGGTTTCAAGTGGCATGATCTACGGCATACTTGGGCAAGCTGGCATGCACAGGATGGTACGCCATTGAATGTGCTGCTGGAACTTGAAGGCTGGGCTTCGGCAGAGATGGTGCAGCGATATGCTCACCTTTCCACCGAGCATCTGGCACAGTGGGTAAATCGTCGTACCTGATTGAAGATCGTAGAAGTACTGACGTTTTCTCTACAGGAAATGAACAAGGGGTTAAGCTTTTAGCCTGACCCCTTGAAAATATGGCGCGCCCGAAGAGATTCGAACTCCTTACCCCTTGGTTCGTAGTATGGGCTTGTTTTCAATTTATTCAAATAATCAATACCCTGGAAGCCTCGCCAAATTGATATGCAGTCTAATAAAGTATTTAAACTAGGAATTAAAGCCTTGCGTTGCTACGAATTGGCTACGTTCTGATGTCACCGTGTTGCACGCAAGATAAAGAGGCCGGAGTGCTCCGGCCTCAGGGTGTGAAACGTTAATACTTACCGGCTCGGCGGGCTACGAAAGTGGGTGCGAACATCCTCCCATTTTCCGAAGCGATACCGATGATAAGAAACCACTCGGACGGTTTTCAGTCCCATGATGTCTATACCTCATAGTAGAGGGAACTTCTTGACACCGGCCACCAAAAACCACAGAATGCAAGTGCAACCAAGCATCAAGGTCGTGGTAAGTCCCGGCCTCCCGAGGGCAGTCCCTTTGCCCTTGGAGATTAAGCCCAGCTCAGCGCCAACTGTGCTGGGCTTTTTCTTTTCAATGAAGATCATCCGAGTCCTCATCATCATCAGTTAGCAGCAAATCGATTTGCTTTTTAAGTCTTTCCTTATCCGCTTCGTAAAAGGGCATTGGAATTTCTATCCATGCCCTTCTTCCCCCTGCTAGCCGAACTGGAATTCTATCGACATCACTTTCAATCACAGCTTGTGCAATCGGCTTAGCTGGAGTTACAGGTCCGGGTAGTGCTATAGGCGTAGCAGATGGAGCTTGCCCCATATAATCGTTCTCAATCTCTGTATTTTCGTCTGCTGGGTAGTCTGATTGTGCAGATTGGGCCCGCTCAAAATAATGTGCGTAGTCCACTGATTTGCGGAACACCTGCAAACAGATATCCGCGCCAGCTGGCGAAAATCCATTCTGGATAAGCTCAAACTTTAAAGTTGCATCTGAGGGCAAACCTGCTACATATTTATCGAGTAGCTCCGCAAATACTGGCGGTGACCTTAGCCATTTAGTTATCAGTACCTGCTTAATCGATTCTGTTGGTGCGAAAAGATAAGATTCGACGTCTTTAGATACCGCAGCCATACCTTCTTTCGGGCGGTCTAATAACCCATAATATTTTAGAGATGCCAAAGCTTGTAGTGCTGCTCCATTATTAGCGTCTTTGTAACCCATATGTTGCGCCACGCCATTGACAGGCGCTGCATGACACCGATCCTTTTCATAAATTTTGCATACCTTATCAAGGGCATCCCCCAACGCGATTGACGGCGCTCTTGGACTCTTTTTCCGTATAGTTACGCTCATGAACAAAGCCCTCTATCAATTGATGGCATCATCATATGCGCCAATTATTATAATTGCAAGCGTTTAAACGAATAATTTATTCTTATAAACTTAATGCATCGAAGTAAACTTAATGCATCGAAGTAATTAGCGCCAGCTACGGGCTGACGCCGCCGGCGGCCCTATATAGCCAAGGCGGCGGCGTCAGCCTGTAGGTTTGTGCAGCCCCCCCCCATGTTGCACTTCACAAATTACTGGGATAGCATCTATCCCGTCATAGGCAATCTTGTCTGCAAATCGGATAAGAGCGCCCTAGCTGGAACAAGTGCGCTGCTAGACAAAGGTGCGGGCAAATCAAATTCCTCATGAAACCCATAGCGGGGAGAGGTAAAGCCAAGTCCCGATAAGCCGTCTACGTCAGATAAGCCGTTCCTGGGGATAAGCCCCGCGCAACTGAAACCCTGTGGCTTCATTGTCTTTAACCAGACGATGGAGTCATGCTTGCTTGCTTCATTCCCATGGCTCCATCGTCCCTTAACGATTGGAGTCATCATGTCTCAGCAAACTAACAACGAAATCCAGAACCCTGATAGAGAAGCGGCATCGCGGGCGTCCGCACGCACGGAGCGTCAGTCCCGGGCGTACGGCGACAGCGACACGCCGCAATCCCCCGGTTTAGTAATACCGGGGGAAAGTTTAGCAATTGGTGATTTCCCCGAAAGCGGGGAAAGGCATCAGCTAGTGGCGATTGCTGGCCAAGCCCGGATCATTTCTCACCCTCTGCCACACCCGGCAGTACCAGGTTATGCAGCTATCACTGATTACCTGAATTGCTCTTTTCCATTCCAGACTTCCCGTCTGTCCCTTGAGAAGTTTTTTTTGCGAACTGGTCGATGTCGTTCCGCAGTTAGCCAAGGTCGTTGAGCAAGGAAAAGGACTTAATGGCTATGAGCGATCCTTTGTGCTTGGAGAGGATGGAGCCAAATTTTGCTGTGTGGGGCAACGTGATACCGCTTTGCTAATGCTTCCTGGTAAAGCTTGCCACACTATTCCTGATTGGCCTGTCTTCGTCGGCTTGCTGCGAGACAACTATCGCGCACGTATCACCCGTTGGGATGGTGCAGTCGACGACTATGAAGGGGTTCATTCCGTCGATTGGGCGGTCGAACAATACAAGTCCGGTAATTTCACAAATGGCGGTAACAAACCTTCCTGCAAACAAGTCGGTAACTGGATCGAGCCGGATGGAGCCGGACGAACTTTCTACATTGGCAAACGTGCCAATGGAAAAATGCTTCGCATCTATGAAAAGGGGATGCAATGCGGTGAGAAGTGGCATCCGTGGGTTCGCTGGGAATTGGAACTGCACAATGTGGATCGCGTTGTTCCTTGGGATGTACTTTTTAATCCTGGTAAATATGTTGCTGGTGGGTTTCCCAAGGCTTTGTCATGGGTCCAGGACGAAATGAGTCGTATCAAAACCATTCGCAACGAGACCGAGCTTTCCTATGATCACCTGATTGGCTGTGCTTCTACTGCTTATGGGCGTTTGGTAAATGTGATGCTGGAAGTTGAAGACTCCCCTGAAAGAGTGGTTGAACTGCTCCGTAAGGAGGGGTTGCCTAAACGTCTTCAAATGCCGATTGTTCCGCTGGGTGTTAAATAAGTCATGACTACGCTCACCCTGCAAGAGGCCGCCAAGCTGCTCAAGCTACATCCAGTCACGTTACAAGAGAAAGTAAGGGCGGGAGATATTCCAGGTGCCAAGATCGGCAAGTGCTGGGTATTCGTTCAGATTGACCTGATCGAGTACATCCGCTCACAATACAAGCGGCGGGCTTTGCAGGGTGAACACGTGGAGGTATCACAATGTCACTCTTCAAACGCAAAGACTCACCGTATTGGTGGGTCAAAATCATCCACAATGGAAGACGAATACAGCAAAGCACTGGCACTCTCGATAAGGCAAAAGCCCAGGAATACCATGACAAGCTGAAAGCTTCCCTGTGGGATCAGGAACGGCTAGGGGTTAAACCTCGCCGCACCTGGAAAGAAGCGGTTGTTCGCTATCTGGCTGAAACGGCAGATAAGACCACGCAAGTTACAGATAAAACACATCTGCGCTGGCTTGATCCTTATCTGAACGGTTTGACGCTGGATGAAATCAACCGTGATTTGCTGGACAGTATCAAAGCCAAGCGGATGGCCGAGCAAGTGAAAAACAGCACGGTCAACCGTACATTGGAAGTGGTACGGGCTGTTCTGCGTAAGGCTGCTTTACAGTGGGAATGGATAGATCGAGTGCCCCATGTACATATGTTGCCGGAACCCAATCGGCGCATACGGTGGATTACTCGGGACGAAGCCGATCGACTGATTGCAGCATTGCCTGATCATCTGGCTGCAATGGTGGGATTCTCCCTGGAAACAGGTCTGCGGCGTGCCAACGTCACCGGCTTGCTGTGGTCACAGGTTGATCTTGTCAGGCGGACTGCATGGATACACCCGGATCAGGCCAAGGCAAGGAAAGCGATTGCCGTGCCGTTAAGTGCTGCTGCTGTGATCGTTATACGTGGGCAGATAGGCAAGCATCCAACGCACGTATTCAGCTACCGAGGGAACACAGTCACCCAGGTTAATACCAAGACTTGGAGGGCTACGCTAAGAAGGGTCGGGATCAGTGAGTTTCGCTGGCACGATCTTCGGCATACCTGGGCAAGCTGGCATGTACAGGCGGGAACGCCTTTGAATGTATTGCAAGAGCTTGGCGGCTGGGAGTGCGTGGAAATGGTGAGGAAGTATGCTCACCTCTCAAGCGAACACCTTGCTGAATATGTTGATCGACTGTCTGCTCTAAGAACTGTGGGGTCTGGAGAAACGGCTACGATTGGGCTACGTTCTGCCAAATGAAAAAGGGGCTAGCCTTAGCTAACCCCTTTAGAATATGGCGCGCCCGAAGAGATTCGAACTCCTGACCCCTTGGTTCGTAGTTTTATAGTTTCTCTGACGGTGCAATA